>Ga0335074_10011398_pt1 | contig 12429 bp, 19 predicted proteins | sample Lox_Sample_23_FD_206715 | JGI IMG/M metagenome (GOLD analysis project Ga0335074, IMG submission 206715) | Soil microbial communities from Loxahatchee National Wildlife Refuge, Florida, United States - Lox_Sample_2.3 | ecosystem: Environmental > Terrestrial > Soil > Wetlands | place: USA...
GGGACAGATAGGGCAGGGCAACCTGACTGACTGAAAGACCATTGGGGCGGGCGGGGCTCGAACCCGCGACCAACGGATTATGAGAGTGTCCTACCTGCGGAAATGGGATTTAACGACGTTTTGTGAGTTGTGGCGTCAAAGACTGTAATCCGCTCGGGCACAACGGAATACGCCGCCGGAAAGCGCCGGGGATTGACGAGGGTCGGTGAGACTCCTGCGGACTGTGTGGACTGGCGAAGGGGTGCGGACCGCTGGCCCGCATGCGGGTCGTTGAGCGGATGCTGCTGTCATCGGCGACGGTAGGCATCGGTACGGCTGAATACGCCCACGACGGTGACCTGCTGCCGCTCGTCGTCAATTCTGTAGAGAACGCGATAGGTGCCGCGGCGTGCGCTATAGCGATCATTCAGCGGTGGCCGGAGCCGCTTACCCACCCGGCGCGGATTATCGAGCAGTGGACCGATGATGAACTCAAAGGCAGCAAATGCGACCGATTCGGGAAGTTGCTCGGCGAGTTGCTTTTTCGCAGTCGGCGCAATGATCAGCTCATATCGCCGGTCGGTCACGTCCTAGCTCGGCGTGCTTCCATAGCCGCGGTCAGGTTGTCCACGTTCTCCCCTTCGCCCCGGGCGATCTCGGCCTCGGCCTCACCAAGGGCACGGAGCGCCGTTGGGTCGGACAGCACTGCGATTGTTTCCTCAAGTGATTCCAGATCGTCGACGGCAAGGAGGACCGCGGTGGGGCGTCCGTGCACCGTTACCGTGATCCGGTCGTGCTGTTCGCCGACACGGGCCACCAACTCGGACAAATGCGCCTTCACCTCGGCCAGTGAGCTGACTTCGGACATAGTCATAATTATGACCAATTCCTGACTCCGTGTCCACCAAGGTCTGTTCGTGCGGCTCCGGTGACAAACGCACTGCCAGTAGCCTCCGACGAGGCGTTTTACGGTCGGCGGGCGGGGCTCGAACCCGCGACCAACGGATTATCGACTCGTGGCCCCGATCGTTCCGGCAAATCCCTGTCTTCTACCGCGCCACAAGCTAATTCCCCCTGACACCTCCGCCAAAGCCCGGACGATTCCGGTCGATTCCGGATCAGTAGCGTCGAATAAACGATGGCTCAATTAGTCCAGCGATGGCGTCGCTTCTGTGTGGATATGCGACTACTGACTGATGTGACAGGTCAACACGCCGACGCTCTCAACACCCACGCTGACGCCGATGCTGCCGCCGCAACCCGCCGGGTGGTCGGGCAACGGTTAGGCGTTGGGGTGTGCTCGATCAGCCCTCTTGGTGGCTCCAGGTGTGCAGTTGCTCGGCGATCTTTGCGAGTTCAGCCATTCCACCAGTGGCGACCTGGATCACGAAGTTGAAGCGGTCGTCTTGCGGGGCGCTGATCCACTGGCCGTTAATGGCCAACAATGTTCTGCAGGCCGTCCATGCGAGTCGTTTGTTTCCGTCTAGCAGGGCGTGATTGCGGGCCAGAGAATGCAGCAGTGCGGCGGCTTTGAGGTGCAGTTCCGGGTAGGCGTCCTGGCCGAACACCGCCGCTCGCGGTCGCGCCAAGGCTGATTCGAGCAGGCCGTAGTCGCCGACCGCGACATCCTCACCGATGGCCACTCGGGCGATCTCGAGCAGGTCGTCGAGATCCAGGTATTCGGTCATGCGTCTTTGAGGCGCTCCAGGACTCCGGCCTCTTCGCGCACGACACGCTGCAGCGCGTCGGCAACTTTGGCTTTGTGCGCCCGCCGGGCGATGTACTCGTCGATGGCCGATAGCGCTACTGCTTGCATTGACCGCCCCTCGTCGGCGGCTTGCTGGCGCAGCGCTTCTGCCTGTCGGTCGCTTGGGCGCAAGGTCATTCCCATGCCCTGAATGATACCAGAGTGATACCACGATGGCCGTCGGGGGAACTAACGCTCACTAAGGACAGACGCAACCGGAAATCGACTGCGTGGCTCCGCGGACCGCCACAGTGCGGGAATTAGCCGGATCGAAGGCAGGAAAGGTTTCTACCGGGGCGATGCCCAATCCGGGCCGCCTCAGTAATAGGTACTGAACCCTCGGCCTCATAGCGGGCCAAACCGCCGTCGGACAGCGTGAACTTTTTGCTCCCGGTGCTTCGCGTGGGCACTACTTCGAGGGGGATGGCCCAGCGCCGGCGAGAGGCTCGACGAGGAGCGCCGCGAGTGGTTCATCAAGAATGACAACTTCTCATCGAATAGCAGACCGCGCCAACCGCTTCGCGAGATAGGGCGCCGTACGGCTGTGTGTCGCACGTGCCACCTTTCTCGGTGGGCCCGCCGCCACCACCCGACCGCCGTTGCTGCCGGCACCCGGTCCCAGGTCGATCACCCAGTCGGCGCCTGCGACCATGCGCATGTCGTGTTCGGCCACCACTACGGTATTGCCCGCATCGACCAGGCGGTGCAGTTGACGATCGAGCAGATCCACATCGGCGGGGTGAAGCCCGGTGGTCGGCTCGTCAAGGACGTAGAGGGTATGCCCTCGCCGGGGTCTCTGCAGTTCGGAGGCGAGCTTGATTCGCTGCGCCTCGCCACCTGACAGCTCGGTCGCGGGCTGTCCGAGACGTAGGTATCCCAGTCCGACCTCTCGCAGCGTGGTCAGGCTCCGCGCTGCGTTGGCGACGTCGGCGAGAAACTCCGAGGCCTCATCGACGGTCATCGCGAGCACGTCGGCGATCGTACGGTTGCGATAGCGCACCTCGAGTGTCTCGTCGGAGTAACGCGCTCCTTGACACGCCGGGCATGTGGCGTATGTGCCTGGCAGGAACAACAATTCGACCGATACGAATCCCTCCCCCTGACAGGTCGGGCAGCGGCCTTCGGCTACGTTGAACGAGAACCTGCCCGCTGTCCAACCGCGGCGACGCGCCTTCGGGGTCGCAGCGAATTCGCGGCGCACGGCGTCGAACAAGCCGGTGTAGGTCGCCAGCGTCGAGCGCGGCGTGCGTCCGATCGGGCGCTGGTCGACTGATACCAGCCGGTTGATCTCCTCAACCCCCGCTGCCGTCACACCGACGCTCGCGTCGTGATCGAGATCGACGATCCCGGTGTCGGCTTCGTCGTCGTCGGATTCGGCCGGCTCGGCGGCGCGCCCCGTGCCGAGATGGCTGTTGACAACATCGCCGAGCACCTTGACGACGAGCGTCGACTTGCCGGAACCGGACACTCCCGTGACGGCGGTGTACACACCAAGTGGCAGGTCCACGTCGAGGTCTCTCAAATTGTGGAAGCAGATCCCGCGCAGCCGCAGCTGCCCGGACTGCGTGCGGGGTTTACCAGGCGGCAGCCCGGCCCCCTCGAAAAGGTATCTACGAGTGATCGACTCCTCGATGTCGGCGAGACCCGGCACCGGTCCGCTGTAGAGCACGCTTCCGCCAAGCTCCCCCGCCCCCGGTCCGACGTCGACGATCCAATCGGCACGGCTTACCACGTCCATGTCGTGCTCGACCACGAACAACGAATTGCCCGCGCGCCGAAGGCGATCAAGCACGTCGAGTAGCGGTTCGGCGTCCGCGGGATGCAGTCCGGCGGACGGCTCGTCGAGCACATAGAGCACGCCGAACAAGCCGGCACGCAGTTGAGTGGCCAGCCGCAACCGCTGCAGTTCGCCGGGTGACACCGTCGGAGTGCGGCGACTCAGCGTGAGATAGCCGAGGCCGAGATCCAGGAGTACCTGCAGCCGGGCGACGAGGTCGGCGGCGATCATGGTCGCCACTTCCGTCAGCTCACCGGATTTCGTTGACTCGTAAGCGGCGGCGGCATCGGTCCGAGAAGCCGTCGGGCGCAACGTATCAGCAAGATCGGCCAACGGCATTGCCACGTAGTCGGCGATGGTGCGCCCGGCGAAAGTCACCTTCAGCGCCTCCGGCCGAAGCCCAGAACCGTCGCAAATGGGGCACTCGACGCTGTCGACGAATTGCAGTACGCGGCGACGCATCATTGCGCTATGGGAGTTGGCCAGCGTGTGGCGGACGTGGCGTTCGGCGCTGGAGAACGTGCCGTTGTAGTAATAATCGGCCTGCACGGGGTGCTGGCTCGGATCGATTTCGACTGTGGGCTGCTCGTCGGTGAACAGAATCCAGTTGCGTTGACGCTTAGGGAGTTTCCGCCAGGGCTTGTCGATGTCGTACCCCAGCGTGACGAGGATGTCGCGTAGGTTCTGGCCCTGCCACGCACCCGGCCATGCGGCAACGGCGCCTTCGCGGATGGTCAGCGACGGGTCTGGTACCAGTGTCTCTTCGGTCACCCGATGGATTCGTCCCAGCCCGTGGCACTCGGGGCACGCACCGACCGCGGTGTTTGGCGAGAACGCATCGGAGTCCAGTCGCTCTGTGGCCCCCGGCGGGTAGGTGCCGGCTCGGGAGAACAGCATCCTCAGCAGATTCGACAGGGTGGTGACGGTGCCGACCGTCGACCGCGACGTCGCCGAACCCCGGCGCTGCTGTAATGCGACGGCGGGCGGTAGCCCGGTGATGTCATCTACCTTCGGCGCGCCGGTTGGCAATAGCAGGCGACGGGCGTAGGGAGCGACCGATTCAAAGTAGCGGCGCTGGGCCTCGGCATAGATGGTCCCGAACGCCAACGACGATTTGCCGGATCCGGAGATCCCGGTGAATGCGACAAGCGCGTCACGCGGTGCCACGACGTCGACACCCCGAAGATTGTGGACTCGCGTCCCGTATACGCGCACACAGGGATCGATGCCGTCCGTGCTTCTGTAAGACATTTCAGTCATCGCGCTCAGACGAATACCCATGCTGCAGCAACGCAAGCATGACGTGGTGTTAGGTCTGTCCGCGGCTGCGGAAGGCCCGTTTGTTCTTTCTCGCCGCGGCCGGTGCGGGCGGCGTTCGCGGGCGAGAGCGGCACAACTCCACTACCGCCGCCTCCACAGCCCCCGGTATCTGATGCGGACAATTCGCCGGCCGATGCACCGATCCAGCAGCCCCTCAAGGCCCTGGGCCTCATAACGAGCAAGCCACGGCCTGATACAACCGTCGCAAACATGCGGCGTCGTTGTTGGGGTCGGTCCCCGACATGGATAAGTGCGACGTACTCGCGGCCAAGCTCGCCGACTGATCTTCACAGCTGGCGGGCTGCGTACGCCGAGGCTTTTTAGTCGGGGTACCGGACCGCCACCAGCTCGACCTGCTGTGGTCCCTGCGGCGTCTCGAATGTCACAACGTCCCCTGGCTGGTGGCCTGCCAGGGCGAGCCCCATCGGGCTGTCCGGCGCCAACGCGTGCTCGTCCACGACCGGCACGTCTCCGACGATCGCGACCACCCGCAACTGAACGAGCTCCTCATCCGGGAAGCGCAGCGTCACCTCGGTGCCGTCCGGCAGCGCGCCCGGCACCTCGGACTCGGGTCGCCCACCGTGCAGATGCCAGTTGAGTTCGGCGATCCGGTCGTCGATCGCGGTCAGCTCGTCGGCGAGGCCAATCTGGTCCGCCGCATCGGCGTCGACGAGGTCGCCGACCGTATCCCGGATGCTGTCGAGGTCGGCCGCCACGCGCTCGCGCCGCCGCTTCAGTTCTTCCAGCTCGGCCTCGAGAAGGGCGAGCTCGTCCGGCGTCAGCATCGCCGCCCGGCTGTGCTTGCTCACGACCCCGCGCCCGCGCTCGACCCCGGGTGGCGGATGGTGTCGCGCCGCAGCTGACGGTTGCTCTTGGGTTCACGCTCCGTCTTGTGCCGATCGATCTGAGTGATCAGGTCCCTCTTGGCTTCGGCGAGGGCCCGCATGAGATCCCGGTCGTATCCAACTGCCACGAGCGGCGGGCAGCCCGGCAGAAACGCGCGGAGCGTTACGCGCTGCTCTTTACCGCCGCGCTCGCGCACAGACACGTCGACTTCGACCTCGCTCGGGTCCCACCTGGCCAGGTGCGCACCCAGCGCGGACAGCTCTTCGAGGACCTGCTCGCGTTCCTGTTCCTTGAACCCGGCGCCCAGACGAAACGAGCGCTGATCGAGACGGTCCCGCCGCGCGTTGTCGGTGCTACTCATGCCTATGAGCATTAGGCACAAACGACGTGGACCGCTTCCCCTACTCAGGCCCGATTCCAGGGTGGATCGTGGGCCTGCGAGGACATGGCATGACAGCGTGCCGCAACGCTGCGCTGGTCGGCGTGTTCGCGGTCGCCCGTCAACATTTCAGCCGGCCATCCTGCGGGGACGAGCGAGGAGGGCGATTTTCGTCCTGACGGGTGCACGCGGTGGACGCGTCAGCCGAGAAGACTGCTGTTTGAAACTCAATGACCCGATCTAGGGGGAGGTTCTCGTGACTTCTGCTGTGGGGCAGCCGGAAGCACCGGTCGTCGACCCCTCGAAACTCCTGCCGCACAAGTGGAGAGTATTGCTGGGGTCCGGGGTGCTGGCCATCATCCTCGGCGTGCTGATGCTGGTGTGGCCAGGCAAGACCGTCCTCGTCGCCACGGTGCTGTTCGGTTTATCTTTGCTCGTCTTCGGCGGCGCACAACTGTTCATTGCGATGGCGGCGGAGCTATCGGGTGGTGGTCGCGCACTGCTCTTCATTAGCGGCGCCGTGTCGGTGATTCTCGCGGTGCTGACCTTTCGGTACTTCGGCCAACCGTTCGCGATCCTGCTGTTTGCCATCTACATCGGTATCAGCTTCATCATCAGAGGGATTGCGACGACGGTCGCGGCGATCAGCGGCACTGAAACGTCCGGGCGTGGCTGGGATATCTTCTTCGGAATCGTGTCCATGCTGGCTGGCATCGTCATGCTGCTGCTGCCGCTCACGTCGATCGTCACGCTCGCCGTGGTGACGGGCGCGTTCCTTGTTGTCCTCGGCGTGTTCGAGGTCGTGTCCGCGTTCAATGCTCGACGCGACCGCGGCGTGGTACCTGTGAAGGTGCGCCCGCAAAGGGCCGCGTAGCGCTTCTGTCACCACAGCGCCGTCGAGCACGGCGTCCGGCGGTGATTTCTGTGCAGACCGACTGATTGGGACCGCCACAAGCGCATCGATCTGATTTGTTGCACTTCGACGGCACGTTCAATCCCGACCGCACCACCATGGTGCTCCGGTTAGCGGCCAAAGTTCGCGAGGCCGCCGCCCGTGACAGCACCACGCCGCAGCATCGCGGACCGGCTGTTGAAGAACAATTGTGACACTTCGGCTTTCGGCACGATGCCGTCGAACCCGTAGAACGCGCCCTTCACCATCTCGACCTCGCACGGCACATCGGCGGCCCTGAGCCGCTCCACGTAAGTGATGTCCTCGTCGTGAAAGAGGTCGAGCGTGCCGACACCCCACCACGCGAGCTGCAGGCCGGTGAAATCTTCGAGCCGGACCGGACGGCACACATAAACGATGAAAAACCGATGAGCCAGAAAAAAAATGATCTTGACAACTAGGCTCTGACGTGGGGCTCTCACGTGGGGCTGACGTGGGGCGGGCGGGGCTCGAACCCGCGACCAACGGATTATGAGTCCGCGGCTCTAACCAACTGAGCTACCGCCCCTGGATTCTCTACCGGGGTATTCGCGCTTTTTGGCTAACCATGCTCAGGCTCGCTTGGCTCGTTATACCGCAGTGATACCGCAGTTGCATCGATGGCCTTGCCCAACGCATCGGCGACACCGGCCAGGTCGTCATCGGATAGATGGCCGTACCGGTCCAGCGTCATCGCCGCGGTGGCGTGCCCTAGTAGTCGTTGCACGACCTTCACGTTAGCGCCCGCGCTGATCGCCAGAGACGCGCAGGTGTGCCGCAGCCCGTGCGGGGTCGGCCCATCTATCCCCACGTCGGCGCAAGCCTTGTCGAACCGCCAGCGGTACTCGTCAACCGATAGGTACCCGCCATTGATCCGCGATCCGAACACAAGCGCGTTCGGATCGTCGGGCAGCTCGGCGCTCAGCCGCTCCCAAACGGGCTGCGGCACCGGGACGTGGCGGCCGCGTTACGTCTTGGTGCTGGTCTCCACGATGCCCTTGCCCGTGACACAGCTTGCCGACGCGCGAATGGTCAGTTCCCTATCCCTCACATGTCGACGCCGCAGCGCTGCAGCTTCACCGAAACGCAGGCCGCAGTAGCCCAGCACCAGGGTCAGCGTCTCGTACTGCCCGGTTGCCGTGGCCAGCCTCAACAGTTGGGCGTGCGTCAGGTATCGCCGTTCGCGTTCGATTGGCGCCGGCAGGTCCTCGCTCCGCTTTATCTCGGCCGTGACGTTCTTCGCGATCCGGCCCGTTCTGGCGGCGTACTTGAGTACCGCGCCGACCAGCTGGTGCGCCTGAGTGATCCGCGAGGCCGACAACGGTTCGTCTTTTTGTGAACCGTCGACCGACAGACTGCCCAGCCACGTCGTATAGCTCTCGTAGTCGATTTTCTTCAGTGGCACGTCGCCCCACTTGGGTAGCACGACCGTATCGAGCAATGAGCGGTATCCCGCAATGGTTTTCGGCTTGCGCCGCCGGGTGCCACCGGCGGCCCGCGCGGCGTGCCATATTCACCCGAACTCGCTGCTTGATGTGCTGACACGGCTTACCGTTTGAGCAAAGAACGGAGGCATGCCGCGATGAGCGAAGACGAAACCGAACTCGCCCCCGCCGAAAGCCCAACCGAGCACGCCAACGCATAGTCGCTCGACAACTGGGCAGACAACACAGTGCCCTATCTGGATATGCGGCAACGAACAACGCTGTGGCTGCGGGTGTGTGCGGCGTTGACTGCGGCATCGGTCGCTGCGTTAATCGCGGTGCTGCTGTTCGTGATGCACAGTCACAACACAACAACGGCGTCGCCACCAGAAGCGCGGACCTCGACCACGGCTGTCTCGGCTCCGGTTACGCAGCCGGCGACGATGCCGGTAGCGGCTCCCACGGTGACTGAGACCAAGACGGTTGCTGCCGCGCCGGCGCCGGCGCCAGCCCAAGGTTCGTCGCAGACGTTCGTCATATGTGGTGACGGTCGCGAGGGCGTTGTTGGCGGTCATACCAGCTGCCTGTTCGCCGAGAACGTGCGACGTGCGTTCTATGCAGCCGATGACGGTACCGACATCATCGCCTTCTCACCGGTGACAGGTGAGCGCTACGAGATGGCGTGCTCTGCTGGGTACCGTGCCCGCTTCGTCGACGGTTCTCAACGGATCGCGACACGATGTGTTGGCGGCGACAACGACAGCGCCGAGGTAGTCATCTGGTAGTTGTTAGGTGGAAACACCCGCTGGCGAGATCGACGGCTTGCGTTTGAGTTTGAGACGGGCGCATTTCTCCACCAACAGCGGTGCGAAGTCGCGGATCCGGCTGGTCTCGAACCGAGCGTGCTCGTTGTGGACGATGGTGTTGACCGCCGCAGGCGCAACCCAGGGGAACTCGCCAACCAGTCGGCGTTCGATGTCCGCTAGCAACGTCTCCTCACTGACCTGGATGGTGTGGCCCATAAAACGAAAGGATTCCCCGCTTGTGCGTCATCGTCAACCGGGATCATCTGTACTTTCGACGCGGCTACCGGCTACCAGTGCGACGATTGGTCGATGGGGGATTTTTACCAGCGTGCCCAAGCCGCGGAGTTGGTCCGCGCGTTGTGCCATCAACTCGACGACATGACCACCCAGTTGGACCGGATGGAACGCCAGGGCGCTAAGTACGCCCGGTCATCCGCGATACGGTTGGAAGCCGCCACGTTGCGCAAGGACGTGCGAGAGGCCCAGAGGCTTATCGACCGTCTAAAGCGCCTTTACCTAGACGGCGACGACCGGACACAACACCAACATCCAGCTGGTCGACAACGCCTAGCGGCGCACCGCAGCAGCAATCACCGCGCAACCGAAATGCGTTGATATAGAACGTATTCCGGTAAGCTGGAGACATGACATCCACGCCGAAGGGGAGCATCTCAATGTGTGCTGGGGTGTGCAGGGCGATGACGTTGACGGTTCTCAACGGATCGCGACGCGATGTGTTGGCGGCGACAACGACTACGCCGTGGTAGTCATCTGGTGATTGGTGCCCGCCAGCACCGCTTGGCCGGCGCCAAGTACAAGTATGTGCCCACTTAGTCTAGCCGCCGCCGCCACCGCCGCCGCCATCGCCGGCGCCAGCGTTGTACCCGGCGTTGGGGCAATAGGTCGCATGCGCGATATTGACCATGGCTCCGACATCGTGCACATGGATGTTGTCCGGGTCCAGGTTGGCGTGGATGCTGTTGGCAATATGTTGTGGCGTCCAATTCGATTCGAGATCGTTGCAGATGAGGTACGCCGTCCCGATGAGCGCATCGTCGTCGCCGGCTGGCCACGTGAGACCGGCGCCCCGCAGTTGATTGAGGTATGCGTCATCAGTCGGATCGGCACTTGCAACCGCAGCACTGGAAACCAAGGCAGCGCTAGCGATTATCGGGATGGCGAGTGCGGCCAGCCAGCGAGGTGAGGACATGTGATGCTTTTCCTTAGTTGTCGGCGTTGATTGCGACCCAATTTACGCCGTCACCGGGCGCCATCTCGGTGGTTTCGCAGTGAAGGATGCTGCTCGACGCTGGCAGCGGCCCACCCCTGCGGGACGGTCTGCGCGAAGTCGGCCCGCATCGCGGGCTTGAACACCGCGATCGCTCCGATGACCAGAAGCACCAGCAGCTCGTCAACGGGTCCTGGAATCAGAAGGCAAATGGTCAGGACGGCGCCCAGTCACGCCGACACGTGACGCTTGGTCACAGTGACGACGGCGCCGGCCGTGCGGAGCAGCTTGCGGGTAGCGGTGCGGATGGCCGTAGCCGCGACAGCGATAGCCGCGACGACAGCAGCGCGAGTAGTGGGTTTGCTCTCGATGGTTATCATACGCTCCCGTTTACGCCTCCTGACCTCGTAAAATGATTGAAATATGTTGATATGCAGTAGAATTGGTGTTTTGACAAGGACACTTGACACGGGGGCGGGGGGCCTCCGAAAGTTGCCAGGGGTGTGCCGGGGCCTGACCATGTCAGGCTCTTCCCTCCCCGTCGATGCGAACCTATTTTTTTTGCCAACAACAAACGCGCAGGTCAAAGGAGTTTCATTGAGAAGCCACGCGCGCCAGTTGGGTTGCGTAAACGCGGAAAAGCCTTGTAGCACAGTACAATTAAAGTCGGAGAACCTAATCCAGCAGAGTTGGCGATTCTGTACGAATTGTGCTGCGTTGTGGACGAAATAGGCGACTTAAAGGCTGCTTTACGGAGGTCCGCGCCAGTCGTGCAGGGGTCGACGGGTCAACCGCGTCCCAACCCGCTGTATGGCGAGTTGCGCCGGCAGCGGGAGTTGGCCGACCGACTGGTGCGCTCGCTGGCGGTGCCGAGCGACGGCACGAGTAGGCGGGCCGCGCGACTAACCGGCAAGGCGTTTGGGATGGCTCGCTCGCTTGCGGCGCTTCTTCTTTCGTGGCACCGGGTCAAAGTCGCGGTACGCCAGTTTTTGAGTGAAACGCCTGCCGGCGCTATCGAGTGTCTCGCACTGGAATTGATAGACATTGTGCTTGGTGACAGTGATGCCTTTGACGGTCCACCAGTCCATATCGCCGTCACGATAGCGATAGCCAAGAAAGATCAGATCGCCACGCTTAATGGCTGATGGCAGGACTCTTTCAATATCGCCCTCATATACCGGCATGTAGCAATTTTCCGCACAAATGTGCGACAGCCTGGCGCTTGTAGGCCCACCGTGTGTCGGCGCAAGTTAGGGCCGCATCTGGCAAATCCGCACGGGCTGTCTCCGGTCCAGATACCGCAGTTGATACCGCAGTGTAATCACCTTCGGCCAACATCGACACGCAACCTCAGTAGATATCGCCGCTGCTAGATGCCGATTTATCGTCACCGGCCATCATCATCCGCAAACCGCAAATCGCGGAACCAACGGATTATGAGTCCGCGGCTCTAACCAACTGAGCTACCGCCCCTAGCCAACCGTGCGTTTGCGCGACCTTCACGTTAGCGCCCGCCGATATCGCCGGAACGCCGTGGTGAGGCCTCGCCTACCCGCGGGACAGACTCATGTAGCGTCGCGCGCTTCCAGTCTCTACTTCGCGCCGCTCCTCCAATAACTGCACACACCGGAACGCCAAGTCGAACGACCCGTAGCAGTGATGGGCGATCAACCCCAAATGCTTCAACTGCTCATCGGTCATGACGTCTCGGTGGACGAAATCCCGCACATAAACGATGTCGGCCTCAGTGAGCTGATTCACCCATGGGAGAGCATCGTCGCCGACTTCAAAGTCGCCGATCGGTCTCCTCGTCAGTTGGGTGAGCCCGTGCGGGATAAACCCTTGACGGCGTAGCTCTAAATCAACCTCCCCGACTGACGGTTGACCCAGATAGCTCGTAATGAACGACACCTCGGTCTGAATCGCCACCGCCTCGGCTAGCTTCTCCTGCCCGTTTTGGAACACAGACAATTCACTTCCCTGGATGTCGAT
>Ga0335074_10011399_pt1 | contig 12429 bp, 14 predicted proteins | sample Lox_Sample_23_FD_206715 | JGI IMG/M metagenome (GOLD analysis project Ga0335074, IMG submission 206715) | Soil microbial communities from Loxahatchee National Wildlife Refuge, Florida, United States - Lox_Sample_2.3 | ecosystem: Environmental > Terrestrial > Soil > Wetlands | place: USA...
TGCGGCAGATGTCGCCGATGTCGGCGGAAGCCACCGTGGTGCGCAACTACCTCGATTGGCTGCTGTCGATTCCCTGGAACAAGAAATCCAAGGTCAAGAAGGATCTGGCGCTGGCCGAGCAAATCCTCGAGGCCGATCATTTCGGCCTGGAGAAGGTGAAGGAGCGCATCGTCGAATACCTGGCGGTGCAGCAGCGCGCCAACAAGCTGACCGGACCGATTCTCTGCCTGGTCGGCCCGCCCGGTGTGGGCAAGACCTCGCTCGGCAAATCGATCGCCCGCGCGACCGGGCGCGAATTCGTGCGCGTGTCGCTCGGCGGCGTGCGCGATGAGGCCGAAATCCGCGGCCACCGGCGCACCTACATCGGCTCCATGCCGGGCAAGATCATCCAGTCGATGCGCAAGGCCAAGACTTCGAATCCGCTGTTTCTGCTGGACGAGGTCGACAAGATGGGCGCCGATTTCCGCGGCGATCCGTCCTCGGCACTGCTCGAAGTCTTGGACCCCGAGCAGAACCATGCGTTCAACGACCATTACCTGGAGGTCGATTACGATCTGTCCCACGTGATGTTCATTACCACGGCGAATACCCTCAACATTCCGCCGCCGCTGATGGACCGCATGGAGATCATCCGCATCGCCGGCTACACCGAGGACGAGAAAGTCGAGATCGCGCGCAAGCACCTGATCCCGCACGCCATCGTCAAGCACGGCCTTGGTCCCAGCGAGTGGTCGATCGACGACGAGGCGTTGCTCACGATCATTCGCCGCTATACCCGCGAAGCCGGCGTGCGCAATCTCGAGCGCGAGTTGTCGACGCTTATCCGCAAGGCGGTCAAGGAACTCACGATCAAGAAGACCGAGTCGGTGCAGGTCACCGCCAAGAACATCGCCGATTATCTCGGTGTGCCGAAATTCCGCTACGGCGAAATCGAGGACGAGGATCAAGTCGGCGTCGTCACCGGACTGGCGTGGACGGACGTCGGCGGCGAGCTGCTCACCATCGAGGCGGCCATGATGCCCGGCAAGGGCAAGATGACCGTCACCGGCAATCTGCGCGACGTGATGAAGGAATCTATCTCCGCGGCGGCGTCCTACGTGCGCATGCGGTCGGTCGCCTTCGGCATCGAGCCGCCGTCGTTCGACAAGCGCGATATCCACGTGCACGTGCCGGAGGGCGCGACGCCGAAAGACGGACCGTCGGCCGGCGTCGCCATGGTCACCGCCATTGTGTCGGTGATGACTGGCATCCCTGTGCACCGCGACGTCGCCATGACCGGCGAGATCACGCTGCGCGGCCGCGTGTTGCCGATCGGCGGCTTGAAGGAGAAGCTGCTCGCCGCCTTGCGCGGCGGCATCAAGACTGTGCTCATTCCTGAAGAGAACGCCAAGGATCTGGTTGAGATCAACGACTCGATCAAAAGCGGTCTCGACATCATCCCGGTGTCGCGCATGGACGAGGTGTTGACGCGCGCGCTCACCCGCAAGCCCGAGCCGATCGTGTGGGAGGAGGCGACGGCCAAGCCGGTCGACGTTCCCGAGGAAGCGGTGGTCGAGGAGGATTCCTCGGGCCTCACCGCGCATTGACCGGGCGACCGCTCACGAGAAAAAGGCGGCGCTTGCCCGGCGCCGCTCTTTTTTCGCAACCGGCGTCAAGCTGCCACAATAGGGCGCAATAGCGAGTAGCGGTCCGCGCGGAGCTTTTCACGCGCCGATGGGAGTTCGCCCTGCGCGGCGGCGAGGGAACATCAATCAGCCGAGGGCTCGTGTTCAGAATTATCGTTGCCGGCGCCATTGTCGCCAGTCTTGGAAGCGCCGTGTCGGCGGCCCCCGCCGACTCCGCCGCGGCTGCGGTGCCGGGCGACTTTCCGCTCACTGGAACGTATATGCAGAATGTGCCCTGCAAGGGCGACGGCACCGACAAGGCCGCGCTCAAGGTGACGATCTCGCCGGAGCAGATCGTATCCAACGTCGGGGTGTGCAAAATCCTGGACAACAAGCAGGACGGCACGAGCTACAAGCTTCATGTCGAGTGCAAATTCCCCGCCGGCCCTCTGGTCGGCGATCTCACTTTCACGCCGCAGCCGGACAATACGATCAAGTTCGTCGACCGCGACAATACCTACAACGCGATCTTGCATCGCTGCCCGAACTGAGGTCCGCCGCGGCCCGTTGACCGCGGCAAGCCCGGTGCGGCTGTTACCGCCGTCCCGTTATGCTATGAATGGCCCGGTCAACATCAGGATCGGGCGACAAGGGAGCGGACGATGAGTTATTACCAGGGCCTGCAGGCCGAAGTTGTTCCTTTTCACGGCCATAACGGCGACCAGGGCGAGGCTTATTACGGGCGGCCGACGCGTGCGGGCAAATTTCCCGGCGTCGTCGTCATCCACCACATTCCTGGCTGGTGCGAGTGGACCACCGAGGTCGTGCGCAAGCTGGCGCATCACGGCTATGCGGCGATTTCGCCCCACCTTTATTTCCGCGAGGGCGCCGCGGGGGAAGCTCCCGACGACCTTGGCGCGCGCATTCGCGCCGCCGGCGGGGTGGCCGACGCGCAGGTGATGGGCGACGTGAGCGGCGCGATGGCCTATTTGCGCGCGCAGCCCAATGCCACCGGCAAGATTGGTGTCATCGGCTTCTGCTCCGGCGGGCGCCACACCTATCTCGCGGCCTGCACGCTCAAGGGCATCGACGCCGCCGTCGATTGCTGGGGTGGCAACGTCATCGTCGACAATCCGAAGGATCTCAACGACAAGCGCCCGGTGGCGCCGATCGATCTCACCGAGAAGATGAGCTGCCCGCTGCTCGGCATTTTCGGCAATGACGACGCCAATCCCACCGCCGATCAGGTCAATCGCACCGAGGCAGTGCTCAAAAAGTTCGGCAAGAACTACGAGTTCCATCGCTATAACGGCGCCGGACATGCGTTCTTCGATTGGCGGCGCGCCGCCTATCGGCCCGAGCAGGCCATGGACGGCTGGCAGAAGGTGTTCAATTTCTTCAACCGCTATCTGGCGGCGTCCGCGGCCAATATCGCGGCGGAGTGAGCGGAGAACCGGTCATGTGCTCCTACATCGTCGAAAAAGCGGCTCTCACTGGCAGCGCCGCCAAGGGCCGCAAGGGCTGGATGCGGATCGACACTGCGAACGTCTATTTCGATCACCCGTTCTACTCCACGCTCGATCATGTGTTGGCCATCGACTTCACCAATGAAGCCGAGGGCGGCCGCGACCGCGTCGCTGTCGAACTGAGCGCGGACTCTGCGCGCGCCCTGGTCGACCGCATTCTGGCGGCGCTGGCGAGCGGCGAGGCTGCGCACATTCCAGCCGCGCAGGTGCCGGTCGCCGCCGAGTGAGGCTTGCACGGCGAGCCGGGCGGTGCCGATCGCTGTGCTCGCCGCTTGAGCGAAACCATCGCGGCCGGCGGCGTGCAGCGCGCCAGCCGGCCGTGGGGGAGAAGTTCCATGAACGTGGCCGTAAGGACGAACGCGACCAGCGGCTCTCTCGACGTCGTCCCGCTGACAAAACATATCGGTGCGGAAATTCGCGGCCTCGATCTGCGGGACAGGCCGGACGAGGAGACGATCCGCGCCATTTATCAGGCTTGGCTCGATCACCTGGTGCTGATCTTTCCCGGCCAGCAGCTTTCGCAGGAAGATTTGATCCGCGCTACCGGCTTCTTCGGCGAGATCGGCGCGTTGTCGCGGCCGCCGAAATACTTTCCCAAGGGCTATTCCAAGATCTTGCCCGGAATCATGATGATCTCCAACATCCGCGAGAACGGCGAGCCGATCGGGGCGCTCCCCGACGGCGAGATGATGTTTCATCACGACATGATACACGCTGAAGTGCCGAGCAAGGCGACGCTGCTCTATTCGGTGGAAATTCCTTCGGCCGGCGGCAACACGCTGTTTGCCAGCGGTTACGCCGCATACGAGACGCTCGACCCGGCGATCCGCAACCGCCTGGAGGGCAAGAAGGCGCTGCATCATTACAATTACGGCACCACCATCCGGGGCGGCACCATGGGCACCGAGGTCTTCGCCGAGTGCGTCCATCCGGTGTTCCGCACTCATGAGGACACCGGCAGGAAAGCCGTCTACGTAAACCGGCTGATGACCGTGAAGATATTGGATATGCCTGCAGGCGACAGCGATCGCCTGCTCAACGCCGTTTACGACCATTCCGAGAAGCGTGAATTCATCTACGAACACGTCTGGCGCGTGGGCGATCTGCTGCTGTGGGACAATCGTTGTTCCGCGCACGCGCGCACAGATTTTCCCACCAGCGAGCGCCGATTGATGTTGCGCACCACGGTGCAGGGCACGGTGCGGCCGTACTGACGTTATCGCTCGGCTGCTAACGAACCCCGCCGGTATTGACGATCGGTCCGCTGTAGCCTTCGAAGCGCTTGCGCAGCGCGGCCACCTGCGCCTGATCGGTGAGGAAGGCGCGATAATCGTTGGCCACGTTGTAGGACAGGATCGGCTTGTAGCCGGCGGGCGGCGGCACATCGCTGCGCGGAGACCAAGTCGGCAGCTTCGATTGCTGCTCCGGCTCCAGCAGCCATGACAGGAACAGCTTCGCCGCGTTCGGATGCGGCGCGCCTTTGAAGATGGCGCCGCTCAAGGGCCAGATCGGCAGCGCGTCGACGGTCGGGATGTGGGAAGCCACCGGCATGCCGTGCCGCTGCAGCTCGCTGGTGATGTCGAGGATCGAATCGAAGGTGACGAAATTCTGCCCGGAGCCGATACTGCGCTGCTCGCCGAGATGGCCTTGGATGAAGGTCGGCTTCGCGGCCATGTATTTGTCCATGTAGGCCCAGCCGTATTTCTGCACGATGTGATAGAACACCCACAGCGTCACGTCGTCGTCCGCCGGATAGGCGGTCACGATCCTGCCGCGGAACTCGGGCTTCAAGAAATCTAAGGCCGAGTTCGGCACGTCGGCGGCGGCGACCTTTTCGGTATTGTACATGTAGGGCACGACATTGATCATCGTCGCCCAGAACGTGCCGTCCGCATCCTTGAAGGCCGGGTCCATCTTGTCGAAACCGGGCGGCTTGAACGCCAGCAGCTCGCCGTCGCGCTTCCAACGCACGTAATCGGCGATGGTCTGCAGGATTGCCGCGTCGACTTCGAGCTTTTTCGCCGCGATCTGCTGGTCGATCTTCTTGTCGAGAACATTCGAGAAGCCGCCGCCGATCGAGATCTTTATGCCCGGATATGTCTCGGTGAAGGCCTTTGCTCGGGCCTCCCAGGGCGCCGTCGGACCGCCAACGTAGAAACTGAAGGCGCCTTCGCTCTTCGCTTTGGCATAGAGCTCATCAAGCGACTGCGCGCGGGCTGGCGCCGGAAGCACTGAACTCGCGGCAAACAGCGCTAACGCGGCGGCGGCGAGCCGCTGCGCAATGGCGGCGATCATGATCGTCCTCCCCGACTGTAATTCTTTCTCTGCCGATCATTGCCGGTGCGCGAGGCAAAAACAAGCGGCCGGATTTGCATCGGGGCGAGCGCATGCGCTTCGATATCATCAACGTCGCGGACGAGACATCTCGCCAGAACCGTGATCTCGTGCTATGCGGCCGCCAGCAATCGGTTCGCTGTCATCGCGGGACGGGAGAGATTTGATGCGGATGCTGGCCTATCTTCTGGCGATTGTGTGCGTGATCGTCGCCGTCGTCTACTTCGTCATGCCGGCCGGCCAGTTACCGGCATTCATGCCGGGCTATATTGCCGGCTCGGCGCATATTCATCACGCGCATGCCGCCGCCGCCGCGATCGCGGCGATCGTCCTGTTCGTGCTCGGCTGGTATTTCGGCCGCTCGGGGCGCACCGCATAGCGCCTGGCTTTGCGACACCACGCTGCTACCCGACCCCTTCGCGGAGTTTCCGCTGCACGCGCTCGTCGAAGCGTGCCACGCTAACCACCACCCGCTGGTGGGTGCCGCCGCCAATCCGCTCGAACTCGTCGTTGGCTTCGACGCCGAACGTGATGGTGCGGCCTTCGACGCGTAAGACTTCCGCTCTGGCGGTCACGCGCAGGCCGACCGGAGTGGCCGCCACATGGCTAACGTTGAGGTGAATGCCGAGGCTCTGATGCCCGGCGGGCAACAGATGCTCGACCGCCGCCAAGGCCGCAGCTTCGATGACGTTGATCATCACCGGTGTCGCCAGCACGGCGATGCGGCCGGAGCCGACGAACGGCGCAGTGTGCTCCGGCCCGACCACAAGGTCGGCGGTTCCGTAAAGACCGGGTGTGATGCGGTCGAGAAGGGCACTTGTGCGCGGGCTGGTCGACATCGGGAATGGCCGGGGTTGGTTCATGCGGGAATCATGTCATAACCCGCCACCCCATTCGTGTCGCCTTCGTTGCGAGTTCCGCGACGTGGCCGATGGTGCGAGGCGGGCATGATCGTTCCCCAGCAAAGCCACAAAATGCTAGTTTATGTCCTGCAGTGAGGAGGCCACAATGCATCGATACATTCTCGCAGCCGTAAGCGTGTTCGTCGTCGCGACGGCCGTGTTGCCGAGCGTGCCGGCGGTCGCGATCACCGCCAAACAGAAGATGGTGACCTGCAAGTTCGGCGCCGACGACCAGAAGCTTGCGGGCAAGGCGCGCGCGGAATTCATCAGAAAATGCATGGAAAACCGCAACGATCCGCGCGGTCCGGCGGTGGGCACGCCCGCGGCGCCCGGCGGACCTCAAGACGAAGCCGAGCCGAAGAATTGACCGGCTTGCGGGCGTTCCATAAGCGCGTATCCTGACGCGTCTTTCGCCTGCCAACGATACCAAGGAAAACGGGGAGGGGGATTGTGAGCACGCCAACCGGCTCGCCGCCGGCTGCGCATTTTCGGCGCGGCTGGATCTATCTGCTGCTGCTGACGCTGGTCACAATCAACTACATGGACCGTTCGGCACTCGGCGTGGTGGCGCAATCGATCCGCACCGAGTTCAAGCTGTCGCCGGTCGAGATGGGTTACCTGTTCTCGTCCTTCCTGTGGACCTACGCGCTCTGCATCCTGCCGATCGGCATCATGCTTGATCGCTTCTCGGCGCGGAACATCAACTCGGTCGGCATCGCGCTGTGGTCGGCGGTTATGGCGGCGACCGCGGCCGTCGGCAGTTTCGCCATGCTGATGTTTGCCCGACTCCTCATGGGGGCCGGCGAAGCGACCTCGATCCCGTCATGCGGCCGCATCGTGCGCGAATGGATGCCGGCGCAGGAGCGCGGCGTCGCCAACGTGTTCTGGAGTGCCGGCAGCTTTGTCGGTCCCGCCATCGGCGCGGTGATCACGGCGGCGATCGCCAGCGCCTTCGGCTGGCGCGCCGCATTCATTGCTCTCGGCGTTCTTGGCTTCGTCTGGCTGATCTGCAACCTGATCTGGTTTGACCGGCCGGAGAAGGTCAAGTGGCTGACCGAGGATGAACGGCGCAAGATCCTGTCCGAGCGTTCGGCCGGTTCCGCCGACGAGATCGGCGTCCACGGCCGCGCCGGCGTCGTGCTCGAGTTATTGAAATCGCCGTCCATGTGGGGCGCAATGATCGCGCAGGCGGCGGGCATCTATACGCTATATCTTCTGCTGTTTTGGCTGCCGAGCTATCTGCAGGAGACCAAGCACCTTACGATCATGAAAACCGGGCTCTACACGGCGGTGCCTTGGGCGATCGCCGTACCGGTGAGTATCGCGATCGGGGTACTGAGCGATCGTCTGTTGCGCACGCACACGCTCTTGGCCGGCGGCCGGCGCGCGATGGTCATAGTATGCGTATTGCTGTCGGCGGTGATCGTGTTCGTGCCGTTTACCGAAAATACCACCGCCATCTTGGCGCTGTTCGCATTGTCGCTTTCCGGCATCAACGCCGCGATCTCGCTCAACCTCACGCTCGTCACCGATCTGGTCCATCGCGCGCGCGACGTCGGCAAGGCCATCAGCCTTACGATCCTCAGCGGCAATGTGTGCGGCCTGTTTGCCCCGATCGTCACCGGCTATGTGGTGGCCGGGCTGCATTCCTACGATTGGGCGCTGTGGATCGCCGGACTGCTTCTCGTCGTCGGCGCCATCGCGCTCGCCACGATGACTCGCACCGTCATTCTTGCGGCCGAGACGGCTTGAGTCTCCGGCCGCGGGTTGTGCGCGGCGCCATTCTGTCGTGGCGGCGACGGCGCCGCGGCCGCATTTCACTCGCCCCCGATCTGGGCTAGGCTGCCGCGAACTACGGAGGATCAGCCGCCATGACCACCACGACACTCGAAGCGAAGACCACCGGCTTTGACGTGAGCGACGTCGAATACTTGCGCCACGGGCAGAAGCCCTTGCTGGCGCGGATATTCAAGCCGCGCGGCGCAGGGCCGTTTCCGGCGCTGGTGGAGTGTCATGGCGGGGCCTGGTGCATGAGCGACCGGCTCACCGAGCATTTGCGCCACGAATACATGGCCGCGCACGGCATCGTGTCGATTGCGCTCGATTTCCGTTCCGGCAATGAGGCTCCGTATCCCGCTTCGGTGCAGGACATCAATTACGCGGTGCGCTGGGCGAAACAGAACGCCCGCGACCTGAAAACGCGGCCGGAGCTGATCGGCATATCGGGTCAATCGAGCGGCGGACATCTGGCGATGCTGGTGGCCATGCGCCCGCGCGATCCGCGCTACGCGGCGATCGGCCTGCCGGCCGGCGCCGTGGCGCAGGACGCAAGCGTGCGCTGCGTCATCATGTCGTGGCCGGTGATCAATCCGCTCTCGCGCTACCGCCACGCCAAGCGCGCGGTGGCGAATGGAGAAGAGTGGGGCAAGGGCATCGTCGCCCGCCACGATTCCTATTGGCGCAACGAGGCCAACATGGAGGAGGGCAACCCGACGCTGGCGCTCGAACGCGGCGAAAAGGTTGCCCTGCCGCCGGCGGTCTGGTTCCAGGGTCGCGGCGACACCGTGCACGATTACAAGGATCCGGAATCCGACTTCCCCGGCAACGAACCGCAGCGCTTTTGCGCCAATTACAAGAAGGCCGGCGGTGAAATAACACTCGAATATATCGACATGGACCGGCACACCGGGCATTCGCCCGACCTGAGCAAGAGCGGAGATATGTTCGCGCGCATGGTCGAGTTTATCGGCAGACATGTAAGAAGTTAACGGGAGCAGGGCGCATCATGCTTCTGCCGCTCGCTCTCGCCCGCGGACCTCTCCCGGCAGGGGAGGGCTGAAATTACATATAGCGGGATTTAGATGGATTGACGGAGTGGCTCGATGAGCGATTGCCTGCATTGCGATATCAACGAACTGGTGCGCGAACGCATCGAGGGGCAGGAAAACGTCGATCTGGCCGACATTGTCGCCCGCATGTCGGAGAGCCTTGCCGAAACGATCATGCTCGCCCCTAAGGAGGAGTGGGCCGCGTTGATGGCGGAAGCGGTCCGCCATCTCGGCCAAGTGGTTATCGAGGAGATCGAAGGCGTGGAGAGCGCCACCGCGCATTAGCGGCGCGGTGGCTCCGGATTGGAAGTCGAGGCGAGGATCGCTCAGCCATGCAGCAGGCAACAGTATCTGAAGATCTTCTGTTCGACCTACGCGACGGCATTGGCAAGGTCATATTTAACCGGCCGCAGGCGCGCAACGCCTTCACGTTCGCCATGTACGAGCGCTTGGCGCAAATCTGCGAACAGGCTAACGGCGACCGCACGATCAAGGTGCTGGTCCTGCAAGGCGCGGGCGACAAGGCGTTCGCCTCCGGCACCGACATCAATCAATTCCGCGCGTTCAAAAGCCCGCAGGATGCGCTGGAATACGAGGCCCGCATCGACCGGGTACAGACCGCGCTCGAGCAATGCCGGGTGCCTACCATCGCGGCGATCAGCGGCGCCTGCACCGGCGGCGGCGGCGCGATTGCCGCTTGCTGCGATCTGCGCGTCGGCACCAAAACCACGCGGATCGGCTTTCCGATCGCGCGCACGTTGGGCAATTGCCTGTCGATGGCCAGCATCAGCCGGCTCACGGCGTTGATTGGTCCGGCACGGGTCAAGGATTTGATTTTTTCTGCGCGTTTGGTCGGTGCCGAAGAAGCCGCGCAGATCGGTCTCCTCACCGAGGTCGTGGAAGACCTCGATGCCCTCAACAAGCGCGCCGGAGAGCTTGCCGCGATCGTCGCCGGCAATGCGCCGCTGACGCTTTCCGCCACCAAGCAGGCGCTGGCGCGGCTGATGCGCCGGCTCACCCGCGAGGAGGGCGAGGACCTTATCCTCATGTGCTATATGAGCCGCGATTTCCGTGAAGGCATGGACGCCTTCCTCAACAAGCGATCGCCGCATTGGACGGGCGAGTAATATAGCAGCCATTTTCCGCAAGCTGTTGCGGAATATCCGCGGCCAATCGCTTGGCAGCGGCTGCCACCATCCCGTTGTTTGCCGCTTTGGCTGTGCCGGGCGCCGCGCAAAGCGATCAGGCCGTCTTATGATACGTCGCAAGCGCTGCGCCGAAGGCTTCGAATATTTTGCGATTGATCGGGTTGCGGGCCGCGTCGTGCTCGGCGTGCCATTGCACCCCGAGCGCAAAGCCTGGCGCCTCGGCGATGCGAATGGCCTCGATGGTGCCGTCCTCGGCGACGCCTTCCACCACGATGCGTTTGCCCAAATCCAGAATACCCTGGCCGTGCAGCGAGTTGACGCGGATCGTTTCGCAGCCAAGGAGCTTGGCGAAAACGCCGCCGGGGGTGAGCCGGATGTCGTGGCGGTCGGCGAAGATGACGGCGAGATCGGGATGCGGTTCGCCGTTCGGCAGCCGCGGCATGCGGTGGTTCATGCGGCCGGGCAGTTCGCGGATTTCCGGATGCAGCGAGCCGCCGAAGGCCACGTTCATTTCCTGGAAGCCGCGGCAGATGCCAAGGAGCGGCACCCCGCGCGCCACGCAGGCTTCGACGAGCGCCAGCGCCAGCGCGTCGCGGTCGCGGTCGTACGGCTCGTAGCGCGGGTCCTCCTTTTCCCCAAAATGCGTGGGATGCACGTTGGCGCGAGCACCGGTGAGCAGGATGCCGTCGACCGTTTCCAGCAGCGCAACCGGGTCCGTGATTTCGGGTGTGGCAGCGAACATCAGCGGCAGCGCACCGGCCACTTCGGCCACGGCGCGCAGATTGCGCTCACCGACCCGCTGCGCGGTGAAACGACCCTCGACCTTATAGGCGCCGCCGATCACGCCGACGATGGGGCGTCTGGATGTCACCTCAACGGCCTCAAATCTCTGATCCCGGATGCATTAAACCTGCGCATATCACCTCTCTGCCGAAGCGGGGAGCGTCTGGTTTGCACGCGAGGTTTGCACCCATGGCCTGCCCGGCCGGGTTCCTACTCGGCCGCCGCAATCCTCCGCTCCCCGCCGCGCAAACCTTCCAAGATCGAAAGCGCGCGCCCCATCGAGAAGTTGCGCGTGACGGCGTCGAAAGCCTGCGGGCTGTGCGGCAGCATGTAGCCATGATCGACGCCCGGAAAGACGTGCACCTCGACGTTGCCGTGTCGCACCGCCGCGGCCTGGTAGGCTTCGCGCACGGTGGGTGGCGCCGCGAAATCCTTGTCGCCCCACATGATGCAGATCGGTGCGGCAAGTCCATCGAGGTCGTGAATGTAGTCGAGGAGCTGCGTTCCGTGGCAGGAGATGCCGGCGTCGTAGCCTAGCCGCTTGGGGCCGAGGATCGCGTAGGGGCCGCCATAGCAAAAACCCATCGCGGCCGCGCGACCGTTATGCTGCGGCAGCGTCCGCAGGAATTTGAGGGTGTCGGCCATGTCGGCTTCCCCGGTTTTGATCTTTTCCAGCCGCGGCTGGCCGCGCGGCCGGGTGCGCAAGTCCTCGTGGGTGAGCGGGCCAGGCACCGTCCGCCAGAACAGATCCGGCGCCGCCGCCGTATAGCCGGCGGCGGCAAACTCATCGGCGATGGCGCGCAAATCCTCGTCGACGCCGACGATCGCATTGGCGAGCACAATGGCCGGCGTCCTGTCTGTCGATTCGGGCAGCGCGAGGTAGCAGTCGAACTCCAGACCCGAGGAAGACAGGATCTTGACTGTGCTTGCCGGCATGACAGTGCTCCGGGTTCAAAAGATTCCGTGCTGGGACTGGCAAATTGCTCCGTGGCGGACGCGCCAGCAAGAAAGATAGCCGATCAATTCATATCGATTCCCGCGTGACACGATCTACGCCTTTCCAACCTTTTCCAACGACATCAAAAGACTGCTTTGAATCCGGCTGCAAATTTAATGCGTGCAAGCGCGGCTGCAGGCTGGACTTTGCCGGAAGGTTAACACAGAATTTTCGTCAGCGAGGGGAGCGAATCATGAAAATCATCGCCTGGGCGCTGGCCGCCGGAATGCTTGTGTCGTCGGGTTCCGCGTTTGCCGATAACATCGATCTGTCGGTCTGGACCTGCAAGAAGTTCCAAAGCGCCGGG
>Ga0335074_10011400_pt1 | contig 12428 bp, 6 predicted proteins | sample Lox_Sample_23_FD_206715 | JGI IMG/M metagenome (GOLD analysis project Ga0335074, IMG submission 206715) | Soil microbial communities from Loxahatchee National Wildlife Refuge, Florida, United States - Lox_Sample_2.3 | ecosystem: Environmental > Terrestrial > Soil > Wetlands | place: USA: Florida...
GCGCACGCGCCGCTCGCCGGCTGCATCGGCGCGGTCACCGCCGTAGGCTACGGATTGGTGATCGCGGCGGCCCTCGCGTTGCCCGAGACGCGCGGCCGAATCCTGATCGCGTGACCAACCCCGCTCGCCGCTGGCAGTTCTGGGTGGATCGCGGCGGTACGTTCACGGACCTCGTCGCGCGCGCCCCCGACGGCACCCTGCATACCCTGAAGCTCCTGTCGGACAATCCCGAGCAGTACCAGGATGCGGCGCTGGCGGGCATGCGCCGCTTGCTCGGGCTCGAGGCGGGCGAGCCGATCCCGGCCGCGCAGGTCGAGTGCGTGAAGATGGGGACGACGGTCGCGACCAACGCCTTGCTCGAGCGTCGCGGCGCGCGCACGGTGCTCGTGACGACACGCGGCTTTCGCGATGCCCTGCGCATCGCCACGCAAGCGCGGCCGCGCTTGTTCGACCGGCACATCGTCCTGCCGGAGATGCTGTACGAGCGGGTGATCGAGGCCGGCGAGCGCGTCGATGCGCGCGGCGGGACCGTGGTGGCGCTCGAGGCCGAAGCGCTGGCGCGGGGCCTGGAGGAGTCCTATCGGAGCGGCATCCGCGCCTGCGCCATCGTGTTCCTGCACGCCTATCGCGCGCCGGCGCACGAGCTCGAGGCCGAAGCGCTGGCGCGGCGCATCGGATTCACCCAGATCTCGGTTTCGCATCGCGTGAGCCCCCTCATCAAGCTCGTGCCGCGCGGCGACACGACCGTGGTCGACGCCTACCTCTCACCCATCCTGCGCCGTTACGTCGATCGAGTCGCGGCGCAGATGGGCGGCGCGCGGCTGCTGTTCATGCAAAGCTCGGGGGGTCTCGCCGAGGCGCAGCGCTTCCAGGGCAAGGATGCCATCCTGTCGGGACCCGCCGGCGGCATCGTCGGCATGGTCGTGACCGGGCGCGCCGGCGGCTACGAGCGCTTGATCGGTTTCGACATGGGCGGAACCTCCACGGACGTAAGCCACTACGCCGGCGAGTACGAGCGCGCATTCGATACCGAGGTGGCGGGCGTGCGGGTGCGCGCTCCGATGATGAGCCTGCACACCATCGCGGCGGGCGGCGGGTCGATCATTCGCTTCGACGGGGCGCGGCTGCGCGTGGGCCCGCAGTCGGCGGGTGCCAATCCGGGACCCGCGAGTTACCGCCGCGGGGGTCCACTGACGATCACCGACGCGAACATCCTGCTCGGGCGCATTCAGCCGCAGCGCTTTCCGAAGGTATTCGGCGCCGACGGCCGCCAGCCGCTCGATCGGGCGCGCGTCGCCGTGCTGTTCGGCGAGCTGGCGGCGCGAATGAGCGCCTGCGCCGGCCATGCGATCGGACCCGAGCAGGCGGCCGCCGGTGCTCTGCAGATCGCGGTCGGCAGCATGGCGAATGCGATCAAGCGCATTTCCGTGGCGCGCGGCTACGACGTCACCCGCTACACCTTGCAGTGCTTCGGCGGCGCCGGCGGCCAGCATGCGTGCCTGGTGGCGGATGCGCTCGGGATCGGGCACGTCCTTTGCCACCCGCTCGCCGGCGTCCTCTCGGCGCTCGGCATGGGTCTCGCCGATCAGACCGCCATGCGTGAGGCGAGCCTCGAGCACCTGCTGAGCGAGGAGGGCGTCGCCGCCGCGCAGGCGGTTGCGCAACGCCTCGCACGGGAGGCCGCGGCCGAGCTCGCCCGAGACGGCGTGGCTCAAGCGAGCGTTCACTGCCGCGTCCGGGTGCTCATCCGCTATCAGGGCACCGACACTGCCTTGCCGTGTGCATGGCCGCCCTCGCCGCCGACAGAGCCGGCGGCAGCGAGCGTGGCTGCGGCCATTCGCGCGCAATTCGAAGAGGCTTACCGGCGCCGCTTTGCATTTCTGATGCCGCACCTGGATCTGGTGATCGAGGCGGTGAGCGTGGAATGCACCGCCGCAGGCGAGAGCGGGGCGCAGGTGCTCGCGCATCGGGCGGCACCCGAGCCGGCCGGATCAGCCGCCGCTGGGCTTGCCGGGGAGGCGCCGATCAGTGTGCCCATGTACTGCCTGGCGGATGAGCAGCCGGCCGGCTGGCGCGATGCGCGCCTCATCGAGCGGGAGAGGCTCGCGCCCGGGGCGACGCTCGACGGTCCGGCCGTCATCGCGGAACCCAACGCCACCATCGTGCTCGAGCCCGGCTGGCGCGCGGTGCTGAGCGAGCTCGGCAATCTGGAGCTGCGCCGGGTGCGGCCGCGCGCCGCGGCCACGGCGCTCGGCACGCGGGCGGATCCGGTGATGCTCGAGGTGTTCAACAATCTATTCATGAGCATTGCCGAGCAGATGGGTCTGCGGCTTCAGAACACCGCTCACTCGGTCAACATCAAGGAGCGGCTCGACTTCAGCTGCGCAGTCTTCGATGCCGCCGGCTCGCTGATCGCGAACGCGCCGCACATGCCGGTGCATCTCGGCTCCATGAGCGAGTCGATTCAGACCGTCATCGCGCGCAATCCGCAGTTGCGTGCGGGCGAGGTCTACGTGCTCAACGACCCCTACCGCGGGGGCACGCATCTGCCCGACATCACCGTGGTCACGCCCGTGTTCCTGGAGGGCGGCGCGGCGCCGCGGCCGAGCTTCTTCGTCGCCTCGCGCGGTCATCACGCCGACGTCGGCGGCACGACGCCCGGCTCGATGCCGCCGTTCTCGACCTCGATCGACGAGGAAGGCGTGCTCATCGACAACTTCAAGCTGGTCGAGGCCGGGCGGATGCGCGAGCGCGAGCTGCTCGAGCTGTTGCGCCGGGGAGGGCACCCGGCGCGCAATCCCGCGCAAAATCTCGCCGATCTGCGCGCGCAGATCGCCGCCAACGAGAAGGGTGCCGAGGAGCTGCGCGCCATGGTGAGCCAATTCGGCGCCGCCACGGTCGCCCGCTACATGCGCGCCGTGCAGGACAACGCCGAGGAGTGCGTGCGCCGCGTGATCACGGCGCTGCGCGACGGGCAGTTCACGCTCGCGCTCGACAACGGCGCGCGCATCTGCGTGAAGGTGAGCGTGGACGCCGCGCGGCGCAGCGCGCGCATCGATTTCACGGGCACGAGCGCCCAGCTGGCGAACAACTTCAATGCGCCGCGGGCGATCACCGTGGCCGCGGTCCTCTATGTATTTCGCACCCTGGTCGAGGACGACATCCCGTTGAACGCGGGTTGCCTGAAGCCGATCGAGATCATCGTGCCGCAGGGCTGCATGCTCAACCCCGGGGCGCCCGCCGCCGTCGTGGCGGGCAACGTCGAGACCTCGACCTGCGTGACCAACGCGCTGTACGGCGCGCTCGCGGTGATGGCATCGAGCCAGTGCACCATGAACAACTTCACCTTCGGGAATGAGCGCTATCAGTACTACGAGACCATCGCCGGGGGCTCCGGCGCGGGCCCCGGCTTCGACGGCGCGAGCGTCGTTCAAACGCACATGACCAACTCGCGGCTCACGGATCCGGAAGTGCTGGAATTGCGCTTTCCGGTGCGCCTGGATTCGTACGAGATTCGGCATGGCTCGGGCGGCGCGGGCCGCTGGCGGGGCGGGGACGGCGGCGTTCGACGCCTGCGATTTCTCGAGCCGATGAGCGCCTCGATCCTGAGCAACGGCCGCACGCAGGGCGCCTTCGGGATGGCGGGCGGCGAGGCCGGCGCGCCCGGGGAGAATCGCATCGAGCGCGCCGACGGCAGGATCGAGAGGCTCGGCGCGATCGGGCAGGCGCAGATGGGGCCGGGGGATGTGTTCGTGATCTCGACGCCCGGCGGCGGCGGCTACGGCGCTCGCGGCGGGGCTTGAGCCGGCAAGCGCCGCACCGGCAAGCGCTTGAGCCGGCACGGGCCGCACCGGCAAGCGCCGCGCCGGCTGGCCGTCCGCGAGGTAACATCGCCGTTCCTGACATCCATGAGAGCCCCAGGCGTATGAGCAATCCCCATCCCACGATTCGTCTCGAGATTCGCGAGCACATCGCTCATCTCACCCTGACGCGGCCCGAAGCCGCGAACACCTTGAATCTGCAAATGGGACGCGAGTTCGTCGCGGCCGCAGCGGCCTTGCGCGCGAATCCCGCCGTGCGCGCGGTGTTGTTGAGCGGCGCAGGCAAGAACTTCTGTTTCGGCGGCGATCTGCGCGGCATGAGCAGCGCGGGCGCCGATGCGACGCGCCCCGAAGCGTATCTGACCGAGCTGACCACGGATCTGCACGCCGGCATGACGCATCTCGCACGAATGGACGCGCCGGTGATCGCCGCGGTTCAGGGCACGGCGGCGGGTGCCGGCCTGGGCCTGGTGCTGGCCGCGGACCTTGCGATTGCCGCAAAGAGCGCCCGGTTCGCCCCCGCCTACACGGCGGTCGGGCTCACGCCGGATGCCGGTTGCTCGTTTCTGCTGCCGCGGGCGGCGGGATACAAGCGGGCCATGGAGCTGTTCCTCACCAACCGCGTGCTGGATGCGCAAGAGGCGCTCGATTGGGGGCTGGTCAATCAAGTCGTGGAGGACGCGAAGCTCCCCGAGACGGCGGCGGCCCTTGCCGGGCGGCTGGCCGCAGGGCCTGCCGGCGCTTTCGGCGCCGTGAAACGCCTGCTGGCGGAGTCCGAGCCAGGCTGGGAAGCACAGCTCGCGCGCGAGAGCCGCCTGATCGCGGCGCGCCGCGAGAGCGCCGAAGGGCGCGAGGGTGTCGCCGCCTTCCTGGAAAAGCGCTCAGCGAGTTTTCTCTGACCGCGGCGCCGTCGGGCCGGCGTGCTGCTGCCCGCAACGGCTAGAGCTGCAATGCGGCATAGCTGGATCTACTGCACCGTAGCATCTTACTTGACGGTATAACCTACCCGGGAGTAGGCTCACCACGGGGCTGGACGGAGGACGGGCATGAAGGCCGAGGACGAGGAGCGGGCAGGGCGTGCGGAGCAATACCCAGGCGCGGGTTCGCTCTCGCCCTGGCCGGTGCGCAGCGCGCGCCAGCACACGCGCGACTCCAAGCGCGAAGCGGTGATTCGAGCGGCGGCGCGCGCCTTCAGTGCGCGCGGCTACCACGAGACCTCCATCGATGAGATCGCGGCGGCGCTGAACGTCACCAAGCCGACCATCTATTACTACGTGGCCAACAAGGAGCAGCTCCTGCTGGAGTGCATCCTGACCGGTCTCGAGCGCGTTCTGGAGCCCTTTCGGCGCGCGCGGCCGCCGGGCGTGAGCGCCCGCGAGCAGCTCAACGAGACCATCCGCCATTATGCGCAGGCCATCGCCTCCGAATTCGGCGGATGCATGGTGCGGGCCGAGGACCTCGGCCTCGCCCCCGCCTCCTTGATGCGCATCAAGGAGCTCAAGTCCGAGATCGACCACGGCATCCGGCAGCTCCTCGAGGACGGCGTTCGCGATGGATCGATCAGCGCGCAGGACACGAAGATGACCGCTTTCGCCCTGGCGGGGGCGCTCAACTGGATCGCGCACTGGTATCGCGAGAATCGCTCGATGACCGCCGCGCAGATCGCCGAAGCCTTCGTGCGCATCTTCAATCTGGGCCTGGCGCCGCGCAGCGAGTCGGCGCGGGCGATCAGCCTGGTCGGATCCCGGCCGCGCCGCGCGCCCCGCGCGGCGGCGCCGACCCGCCCGAAATCCTGACTTTGCTCGAGGAGCCCATCCCATGAGCGCCGTCTCCATCGCCCCCAAGCCAGCACCCTACGTACCGAAGCACAAGGTGCGGCTCGTGACCGCCACGTCGCTGTTCGACGGGCATGATGCCTCCGTGAACATCATGCGCCGCATTCTGCAGGCGTCCGGAGCGGAGGTCATTCACCTCGGCCACAACCGCTCGGTGCACGAGATCGTGACCGCCGCCCTGCAGGAGGATGTGCAGGCGGTCGCCGTCACCTCCTACCAGGGCGGCCACGTCGAGTTCTTCAAGTACATGATCGACCTGCTGCGCCAGAACGGCGGCGATAACATCCGGGTGTTCGGCGGCGGCGGCGGCGTGATCGTGCCGGCGGAGATCCGCGAGCTGCAGGCCTATGGCGTGACCCGGCTGTACTCGCCCGAGGACGGGGCGAGAATGGGCCTGCAAGGCATGATCGACGATGTGGTTCGCCTCAGCGACTACGACCTCGCGGCGCTGGCTCCGCCGGAGAGCGGGGCGCTCGAGGCGCTGCGCACCGGCGGTCGCCGCCCGCTCGCGCGCATCATCACCGCCCTGGAGAACCGCGCCTACGGCGCGCGCACCCGCCAGGCCGTGCTGCAGGCGGCCGCCGGCCTGAAGGTGCCCGTGCTCGGCATCACCGGCACCGGCGGCGCCGGCAAGTCCTCGCTCACCGATGAGCTGATCCTGCGGCTGCGGCTCGATCAGGACGATCGGCTGCGCGTCGCGGTCGTGTCGATCGACCCCTCGCGCAAGCGCACCGGCGGCGCTTTGCTCGGTGACCGCATTCGCATGAATGCCATCGATTCGGATCTGATCTTCATGCGCTCGCTCGCGACGCGCGACACCGGAACGGAGCTCTCGGCGGCGCTCCCCGAGGTGATTGCCTGCTGCAAGCTCGCCGGCTTCGATCTGGTGGTGGTCGAGACCTCGGGCATCGGCCAGGGCGGCTCGGCGGTGGTGCCTCTGGCCGACGCATCGCTGTACGTGATGACCCCGGAATTCGGCGCGGCCTCGCAGCTCGAGAAGATCGACATGCTCGACTTCGCGGACTTCGTCGCCATCAACAAGTTCGACCGCAAGGGCGCGGAGGATGCGCTGCGCGACGTGCGCAAGCAATATCAGCGCAACCGCGCGCTGTTCAGCCAGGCGCCCGACGCCATGCCGGTCTTCGGCACCATGGCCTCGCGCTTCAACGACGACGGCGTGACCGCGCTCTACCAGGCCGTCGTGGGGCGGCTCGAGCAGCACGGCTTGAGGCTCGAGTCCGGCAAGCTGCCGCGCGTCGCCGGCAAGGCCTCCTCGCGCGGTCGCGCCATCGTGCCGGCCGACCGCGTGCGCTATCTGGCCGACATCGCCCAGACGGTGCGCGCGTATCACGCGTACATCGCCGTGCAGGCGCGCGCCGCGCGCGAGCGCCAGGCGCTGCGCACGGCCCAGGCGCTGTTCGCGCTCTCGGGCAAGCCGGGCGAGGGTTTCGAGGAGCTGATCGCGGCCAAGGGCGCGGAGCTCGGCGCACCGTGCGCCAGGCTGCTCGAGCAGTGGCCGAAGACGCGCGAGCTGTACGCGCAGGACGAGTACGTGGTGAGGATCCGCGACAAGGAGATCCGCACGCAGCTCAACCACGAGTCGCTCTCGGGCACCAAGGTGCGCAAGGTGGCGCTGCCACGCTTCGAGGACGAGGGCGAGATCCTGCGCTTCCTGATGAAGGAGAACGTGCCCGGCTCGTTCCCGTTCACCGCGGGCGTGTTCGCATTCAAGCGCGAGGGCGAGGATCCGACCCGCATGTTCGCGGGCGAGGGCGATGCGTTTCGCACCAACCAGCGCTTCAAGCGCCTCTCCGAGGGCATGCCGGCGCAGCGGCTGTCGACGGCGTTCGATTCGGTGACCCTGTACGGGTCGGATCCCGACCCGCGGCCGGACATCTACGGCAAGGTCGGCAATTCCGGGGTCTCGATCGCGACGCTCGACGACATGAAGGCGCTGTACGCGGGCTTCGACCTGTGCGCCCCGAGTACCTCGGTGTCGATGACCATCAACGGCCCGGCGCCCATCCTGCTCGCGATGTTCATGAACACCGCCATCGACCAGCAGCTCGACAAGTTTCGCGGGCAAAACGGGCGCGAGCCGACCGAGGACGAGCAGCAGAAGATCGGGGCCTGGGCCCTCGCGACCGTGCGCGGCACGGTGCAGGCGGACATCTTGAAGGAGGACCAGGGACAGAACACCTGCATCTTCTCCACCGAGTTCGCGCTCAAGATGATGGGCGACATCCAGGAGTACTTCGTGCACCACAAGGTGCAGAACTTCTACTCGGTCTCGATCTCCGGCTATCACATCGCCGAGGCGGGCGCGAACCCCATCTCGCAGCTCGCCTTCACGCTCGCCAACGGGTTCACGTTCGTCGAGTCCTACCTGGCCCGCGGCATGCACGTCGATGACTTCGCATCGAATCTGAGCTTCTTCTTCTCGAACGGGATGGATCCGGAGTACTCGGTGATCGGCCGGGTGGCGCGGCGCATCTGGGCGGTGGCCATGAAGAACCGCTACGGGGCGAGCGAGCGCAGCCAGAAGCTCAAGTATCACGTGCAGACGTCGGGCCGATCGCTGCACGCCCAGGAGATGGCGTTCAACGACATCCGCACCACCCTGCAGGCTCTGTGCGCCGTGTACGACAACTGCAACAGCCTGCACACCAACGCCTATGACGAGGCGGTCACGACGCCCACCGAGGAGAGCGTACGGCGGGCCATGGCGATCCAGCTCATCATCAACCGCGAATGGGGCCTCGCCCGCAACGAGAATCCGAGCCAGGGGAGCTTCATCATCGACGAGCTCACCGACCTGGTGGAGGAGGCGGTGCTGAAGGAGTTCGATGCGATCGCCGCGCGCGGCGGAGTGCTCGGCGCCATGGAGACCGGCTATCAGCGCGGCAAGATCCAGGACGAGTCGCTGTACTACGAGCGCAAGAAGCACGACGGCTCCTATCCCATCATCGGCGTGAACACGTTCTTGAATCCGCATGGCGATGCCACTCCCGAGAGCATCGAGCTCGCCCGCTCGAGCGCGGCCGAGAAGCAATCGCAGCTCGAGCGGCTGAGGGATTTTCAGGCGCGCCACGCCAAGGACGCCCCCGGGGCGCTCGAGCGGCTGCGCCGTGTCGTGATCGCGGACGGCAACACCTTCGACGTGTTGATGGATGCGGTTCGCAGCTGCTCGCTCGGCCAGATCACGCAGGCCTTGTACGCGGTCGGCGGCCGCTACCGCCGCAACATGTAGCGCGACACCCACGACAGTCCAAATGGAGCTCGCATGAGTGTATCGAGGATAGCAGTGATCGGCGCCGGCACCATGGGCCACGGCATCGCGCAGGTGAGCGCGGCCGCCGGCTTCGAGGTGGTGATGCTCGACGTGTCGGCCGCCGCCGTCGAGCGCGGGCTGAGCGCCGTCGGCACCAGTCTCGAGCGGCTGGTGAAGAAGGAGAAGCTCACTTCCAAAGAGAGCGCGGCGACACGGGCGCGCATTCTGGGCACGACCGACTATGCGGACCTCGCGCCGGCCGATCTGGTCATCGAGGCCGCCACCGAGAATGTCGACGTGAAGCGGCGCATCGTGCAGCAGGCCGACCAGATCATCCGGCCCGAGGCGCTGCTGGCGACCAATACCTCCTCGATCTCGATCACGGCGCTGGCAGGGGCGACGCAGCGCCCGCAGCGCTTCATCGGCATGCACTTCTTCAACCCGGTGCCGCTCATGGCCCTGGTCGAGGTGATCCGCGGCCTGCAGACCAGCGATGCGACCCAGGAAGCCGCCGCGAATTTCATCCGGCGCATCGGCAAGAGCGCCATCAACGTGAGGAATTCGCCGGGCTTCGCCGTCAACCGCGTGCTCTGCCCGATGATCAACGAGGCGATATTCGCGCTCCAGGAGGGCGTGGCGAGCGCGGCCGAGATCGACGAGGGCATGCGGCTCGGCTGCAACCATCCGATCGGACCCCTGGCGCTCGCCGACCTCGTGGGGCTCGACACGCTGCTCTCGGTGATGGAGGTGTTCCAGCGGGATTTCGGCGACCCCAAGTACCGCCCGGCGCCGCTGCTGCGCGAAATGGTCTCGGCCGGCATGCTCGGGCGCAAGAGCGGAAAGGGCTTCTTCGACTACCACTGACGAATTTCAACGGGGCGATCACATGCGAGAATATCAGGCGCCGCTGGCGGACATGCAGTTCGTGCTGCGCGAGCTGGTCGATCATCGGCTCATCGCGCAGCTGCCGGGCTTCGAGGAGGCGACTGTCGAGCTCGGTGAAGCCGTGCTCGAGGAGGCGGCCAAGTTCGCGGGCGGGGTGCTCTCGCCGCTCAATCCGACCGGCGACCGCGAGGGCGTGCGCTGGCGCGACACCGAGGTCATCACCGCCTCGGGGTGGAAGCAGGCTTACCGGCAATTCGTCGAGGGCGGCTGGAATGCGCTCGCCTGTCCGCGCGAGTACGGTGGCCAGAATCTGCCGCGCGCGCTGTCCGCGCTGGTCGAGGAGATGTGGAACGGCGCCAACATGTCCTTCACGCTCTGCCCGATGCTCACGCGCGGCGCCATCGAGGCGATCGACCTGAAGGGATCGCAGCGCCAGAAGGACACCTACTTGCCCAAGATGGTGTCGGGCGAATGGACCGGCACCATGAATCTGACCGAGCCGCAGGCGGGCTCGGATCTCGCGGCGGTGCGCACGCGGGCGGAGCCGCTGGGCGGGGGTCGCTACAAGCTCGAGGGCCAGAAGATCTTCATCACCTACGGCGAGCACGACTTGACCGAGAACATCGTGCACATGGTGCTCGCGCGCACGCCGGGCGCGCCCGAGGGAGTGAAGGGCATCTCTCTGTTCCTCGTGCCGAAGTTCCTGCTCGAGCCCGACGGCTCGCTCGGCGAGCGCAACGGCGTGCGCTGCCTCTCGGTCGAGCACAAGCTCGGGATCCATGCAAGTCCCACTTGCGTGCTCGCCTACGGGCAGGGCGGCGCAGCGCTCGGCGAGCTCATCGGCGAGGAGAACCGCGGCCTCGAGTACATGTTCATCATGATGAACGCGGCGCGCTTCGCGGTCGGGCTGGAGGGCGTGGGCTTGTCGGAGCGGGCCTTCCAGGGCGCGCTCGCGTTCGCGAACGAGCGCCTGCAGGGCACCGAGCCGGGTCAGAAGGGCCGCGTGCCCATCGCGCGCCATCCGGACGTGCGGCGCATGCTCATGCTGATGAAATCGAAGACCGAGGCGATGCGCGCGCTCGCCAGCGTGTGCGCCGTGTCGCTCGACGCGGCGCGGCTGCACCCCGAGGCCGAGGCGCGTTCCCGGCATCAGGCCTTCGCGGACCTGATGATCCCCGTGATCAAGGGGTGGTGCACGGAGAACTCCATCGGCCTCACATCGCTCGCGCTTCAGGTGCACGGCGGCATGGGATTCATCGAGGAGACGGGAGTGGCGCAGCTGTATCGCGACGCGCGCATCACGACCATCTACGAGGGCACCACCGGCATCCAGGCGAACGACCTGCTCGGCCGCAAGATCGCGCGCGACGGCGGCCGCGCGGCGCAGGCGCTGATCGAGGAGATGCGCAAGCTCGGCGCCGCGGCAAGCAAGGCGCCCGCCTTGGCCGCCGCGGCAGGGGTGTTCTGCGACGGGATGGACGCGCTGGAGCGCGCGGTTCGATTCGTGGTATCCAGCTGCGCCCGGGATATGCGCGGCGCCTCCGCCGGCGCCGTGCCGCTGCTCGAGCTGTTCGGCATCCTCGCCGGCGGCTGGCAGCTGCTGCGCTCGGCGCTGATCGCGGCCGAGCGGCTCGCTGCACCGGGCTCGCCGGGAGCCCTCGATCCGGCGTTCTATCGGGCGAAGATCGAGACCGCGCGCTTCTACGCCGATCACGTGCTGCCGCACGCACCGGCGCTTGCCCACACCATCGTCGAGGGCGCCTGCGCGGCGCTCGCGGAAGCGGCGCTCTGAGGGGCTCGCGCAGGGCGCCTCGGCGCGCTCCAATCCGCCCATGGACCGCTACCCGCAGCGCATCGTTTGTCTCACCGAGGAGCCCACCGAGGTGCTCTATGCGCTCGGGGAGGAGCGGCGCATCGTCGGTATCTCAGGCTTCACCGTGCGCCCGGCGCGCGCGCGGCGCGAGAAGCCCAGGGTGTCGGCGTTCACCTCCGCGAAGATCGACCGCGTCCTCGATCTGAAGCCCGATTTCGTCATCGGATTTTCCGATATCCAGGCGGACATCGCCCGAGCGCTGATCAAGGCAGGCATCGAAGTCTGGATCAGCAACCACCGCTCGGTGGAAGGCATTCTCGGCTATGTGCGCCGGCTGGGCGCGCTCGTCGGTGCGGCCGATCGCGCCGAGCGCTACGCGGCGCAGCTCGAGCGCCGGATCGAGGAGATCCGCCGCGCATCCGCGGCGCTGCCGGTGCGTCCGCGTGTCTACTTCGAGGAATGGGACGAGCCGCCGATCACCGCGATCCGCTGGGTGAGCGAGCTCATCGGGATTGCCGGGGGTGAGGACATTTTCCCCGAGCGGGCGGCCTGCCCGCTCGGCAAGGACCGCATCCTCGCCGACGCCTCGGAGGTGGTGCGCCGCGCGCCGCAGATCATCCTCGGCTCCTGGTGCGGCAAGCGCTTTCGCCCCGAGCGCCTCGCCGCGCGCCCCGGCTGGGACGCCGTCCCCGCGGTGCGGGACGGGGAGCTGCACGAGATCAAATCGCCCCTGATCTTGCAGCCGGGACCGGCGGCGCTCAGCGACGGCCTCGAGGCGCTGCACGGCGTGGTGCGCCGCTGGA
>Ga0335074_10011402_pt1 | contig 12428 bp, 11 predicted proteins | sample Lox_Sample_23_FD_206715 | JGI IMG/M metagenome (GOLD analysis project Ga0335074, IMG submission 206715) | Soil microbial communities from Loxahatchee National Wildlife Refuge, Florida, United States - Lox_Sample_2.3 | ecosystem: Environmental > Terrestrial > Soil > Wetlands | place: USA...
CCCGATCAGCTGTCCGGCGGCGAGCGGCAGCGGGTGGCGATCGCCCGCGCCGTGGTGGGGGACCGCCGCCTGCTGCTGGCCGACGAGCCATCCGGCGCCCTGGACTCGGTGAATGCCGGCGAGGTGATGCGGCTGCTGCACGAGGCGTGCCAGCGGGGCGTCGCCGCCGTGGTGGTGACCCACGACGCCCAGCTGGCCGCCTGGGCCGACCGGGTCGTGCTGTTGCGGGACGGGCGGATGACCGGCGCCACGACCCGGCCACCCGGTCCCGAATCCCTCCTCATTCCCGGGGAGACCCGGTGAGTGTCGTGCCGGAGGCGCGCCCGGGAAACACCGTGCCGGAGGCGCGCCCGGGAAACACCGTGCCGGAGGCGCGCCCGGGAAACACCGTGCCGGAGGCGCGCCGATGAACACCGTGCCGGAGGCGCGCCGATGAACACCGCCCTGCACGACCCGCCCGATCTGGACTCGCACGCGAGCGGCGGCATCGTCGCCCGCCGGGCGGTGCTGCGCTGGGGCTGGCGGCTGTTCCGCCGGGAATGGCGCCAGCAGCTGCTCGTGCTCGGCATGCTCACCGTGGCGGTCGCGGCGACGGTCTGGGGCGCCGGCGTGGTCACGAACGCGCAGCTCGCCAACCCCAATTGGCCCACATACGGCACCGCTGCAGCGATGGCCAAGCTGCCCGGCAGCGACCCGGCGCTGGCCGCCGACATCGCCACCATTCAGCGCAGCTGGGGACCGGCGGACGTCATCGAGAACCAGAAGATCGCCACCGGCACGTCAGAGTCTGTGCAGCTCCGTGCCGAGAGCCCGCACGGGCATTTCAACGGTCCGCTGCTCAGCCTCGTCAGCGGCAGCTATCCGGCCGGTCCCGGACAGGTCGCGCTGACCAGCGGAGTCGCGGCACTGTACGGCGCCCATGTGGGCGGCAGCTGGCGGGCCGCCGGCCGGGCCTGGCGGGTGACCGGCATCGTCGCGGACCCGAGCAACCTGTCGGACGAGTTCGCTCTGGTCGCCCCCGGCCAGGTCGCGCACCCCACCCAGGTGATCATGCTGCTTGGCCCGGCCGCGGCGCGGCTGGCGGCCAGCGGCGGGACGCTGCCCGGAGTCCCGGCGGCGACGCTGCTCACTCCCAATGAGCAGGCCGGCGGGCTCCCGCAGGCCACGCTCATCCTGGTGGTGGAGGTACTCGGGCTGGCGCTCATCGGCCTGGTGTCGGTGGCCAGTTTCTCCGTGATGGCCCAGCGCAGGCTCCGCGCCCTCGGCATGTTCAGCGCGATCGGCGCGACCGAACGCAACCTCCGCCTGGTCATGATCGCTAACGGTCTGGTCGTCGGCCTGGTGGGCGCGGTGGCCGGGGCGGCGGCCGGCCTGGCTGCCTGGTTTGCGTACGCGCCGACGCTGCAGCGCGACAGCGGCCACGCGGTCGACGCGACGAACCTGCCGTGGTGGGCGTTTGCCATCGGGGCCGTTTGCGCGCTCGCGACGTCGGTGATGGCGTCGAGGCGCCCGGCCAAGACGATGGCCGAGGTGCCGGTGGTGGCCGCGCTGTCCGGCCGCTCCGCCCCGCCGAAGGCGGTGCACCGCTCCGTTCTGCCGGGCGTCATCGTGTTCGCCTTCGGCCTCGTTTGCATGGCGTTCGCCGGCGGTCAGGCCGGGCCTCCGGGCGGGGGCGACGGGGGGCCCGATCCCGGGGGGATTCTGGTCCTGCTGGGCGGGCTCGTTGGCACGATCGCCGGCGTCATCCTGCTCGCCCCGCTGGCCATCGGCGCGCTGGCTCCAGGAGCTGACCGCCGGCTGCCGGTCGGGATCCGGATCGCGCTGCGTGACCTGGTCCGCTACCGGTCCCGGTCCGGCGCCGCGCTAGCGGCGATCACGTTCGCCGTGTTCCTGGCCACGGTTATCTGCCTCGTGGGCAGCGAGCGGACCGCCAACCCGCTCAATCCGTCCGGCCCCAGCCTGTCCAGCAGCCAGCTCATCGTCACCGCGGGGAGCAGCCCGGCCTCCGGCATGATGAATCGGCTCACCAGCGCCCAGGAGGCCAGCCTGGCCAGGCGGCTGGATGGCCTCGCCGCGAGCCTGCACGCGCGGTCTGCGGTGCCGCTGGAAACCGCCGCCCGGCTGTCCGACGCCGGTGCGTCATCCCGCGGCAACTTCACCGGCTTCGTGTACGTGGCCACCCCGCAACTGCTCGCCACGTATGGCATCAAGGCCAGCCAGATCGCTCCCGGCACCGATGTGCTCACCGCGCGGTCCGGGCTGGCAGGCCTGGCCGGCATGGAGATGATCTGGGGCAGCGCAGGTTCCTGCAGTGGCACGTGCTTGGGCATTCCCGCCGTGCCCGGTGCTCATGGCGGCCCGCCCTGCACGCTCAGCAACGACTGCGCGGCGAACCCCCCGATCCAGACGGTCAGCAGTCTGCCCAGCGGAACCAGCGCGCCGAACACGGTGATCACCGAGTCCGCGGTGCGCAAGTACCGCCTCCACACTCAGCTGTTCGGGTGGCTGATCCAGGCGCCTGCCCCGCTCACCGCCGCACAGATCCGGGCCGCCCGGCGCGTCGTACTCGCTTACCAGGCGCCGCTCGCGATCGCCTCCGGCGGAACGGATTTCGCTGCGATCGCTGACGTCGGCACCGCGCTCGCCATCCTGATCGCGCTCGGCGTGCTGGCCGCGTCCGTCGGCCTGATCCGCAGCGAGACCGCGCCGGACCTGCGCACGCTCACCGCAACCGGGGCCAGCACCACCACCAGGCGGACGATCACCGCGGCGACCGCGGCCGCGCTGGGCCTGCTCGGCGCCCTTCTCGGTATGGCTTTCGCCCTCGTCGCCGCGCTGGTCTGGGCGCACGCCACCCTGTCCGCCCTGTTCGGCGCCGTGCCCGTGACCGACGTGCTGATCCTGCTGCTCGGGCTGCCGCTGATCGCCGCGGCCAGCGGGTGGCTGTTCGCCGGACGCGAGCCGCCAGCGGTCGCCCGGCAGCCGATCGACTAGGTGGTCACCACATCCACAACTCTGGGCACTCCCGTCCCTGGCCCAGGCTCTTCCGCTCGAATGAATGTGCGTTTTGACGGCCTGGAACCCGTCATTTCGCACATTGATCATGCTGGCGGCCCAAGCGGCGGCTTGGATTTGAGCCCGCTGCCGCACAGCGGCGCGATCGCGCTCGTTTCGGGGCCGTGCCCGCCCGGCGCTGCCGGGCCCCCGGCCAGGCCCGCGCGCAGGGCCGCCCAGCACACCGCGGCCGTGGGCTCGACGTAGAGCCCGGCCAGCGGCAGGTCTGCGTGGGCGGCGCGGATCTGGTCGTCGTTCACCGTGACGATCGAGCCGCCGGTCTCGGCGACGGCGGCGAGGATCTGCGCCCCGCGGGCCGGCCGGGCGATCGCGATGCCCTCGGCGATCGTCCCGCCGCTGGGAACGTCGACCGGGCTGGCGAGCCCGAGGCTGGCGGCCCGGGCGAGCGGGGCGCAGCCCTCGGCCTGGACCGCGACGATCGCTGGCATCCTGTCGATGAGCCCCTGGGCCAGCAGTTCCCGGGCGCCGATGTAGCAGCCGAGCACCAGCGTGCCGTTGCCGACGGGCAGGACCAGGGTCTCGGGCAGCCGCCCGCCGAGCTGCTCCCACGCCTCGAAGACGTAGGTCTTCGTGCCGTGCAGGAAGAACGGGTTGTAGACGTGGCTGGCGTAGAAGACCCCCGGCTGGTCGGCCGCGACCGCGGCGGCGCTGGCCGTGTCCTCGCGGCTGCCGTCGACAACGTGAACCGTGGCGCCGTACGCGCGCAGCTGCGCCACCTTCCCCGGCGAGGTCGCGCCCGGCACATACACGTCGCAGGTGATCCCCGCCCGTGCCGCGTACGCGGCGATCGCGGTGCCGGCGTTGCCGCTGCTGTCGGCGACCAGCTGGCCGACCCCCAGGGCGCGGGCCAGCGCCACCAGCAGCACCGCGCCGCGGTCCTTGAACGACCCGGTCGGCATCAGGTAGTCGACCTTGAGCATCGCCGGGACGCCATGCGGCGCGCTCACCAGCGGCGTCATGCCCTCACCCATGCTGACGCCGCCGGCGTCGCCGACCGGGAGTGCTTCGGCGTAGCGCCACAGCGTCGGCGGCCGGTCCTTCAGCACCGCCGGACCGGGCATGGCGGCGGTGAACCCGGTCAGGTCCAGCACCCCGCCACAGCGCGCGCAGCGCCACGCGAGATCCTGCGGCGGATGGGCCAGCCCACAGGCGGCGCAGGTCAGGGCCACGCTCCCGAGGTCAAATTGCGGCGGTGTCTCCTGCATGCGGACAAGGCTAGGGCCGTCACCCCCGGCCCCCGCCGCCCAGTCCCTAGCTCGGGCTGAACCACCGGGTAAGTGCGGCCGTGAGGCTGTCGGGGTCCGGCTGATGGACTACTTCGGCGACACCGGAACCAGCTTTCGGCACGCTGCGCGACGCCCTCCGCGCCCCGGGCGAGCCGAGTGCCTTCGAGCAGATCGTCGCGCGCGCGGTCGAGCGCGGTGAACTTGCCGACGTGCCGCCCATCAGTGCCAGGTCCGGCGCTGCCGGGGGCCGCCCGCCCGGGACGACTGCCACCGCGCGGCGAAGAGTTCGTCGATGGCCTCGTCGGCGAAGAAGTGGCTGTGCGTCTGGGCGAACCGGGCCAGCCGCACCAGGTTGGAATGGCGGCGCTGCTCGTCCGGCTCGTCCTCCCACGACGGCACCAGGTGGATCGACGCGTCCTCGGGGAACTCTGCCTGGATCTTGTCCACCACGTGTGACTTGGCCGCGATGAACCGGTCCACCGTGCGCTCGTCCACGTGCGACGCGCGGGCCACCTCACCCCGCTTGTCGAAGCGGACGACGGCTCGCCACAGGATGAGGTCGGTGCCGTTCCTGATCAGCTCGTCGAGGATGCCCACGTTGCGGACCAGCCGTTGGACGGGGGAGAGGGCGGCGCTCAGCGTTCCGGCTGGTCTTACTAGTCCCGGGCCGGCCAGATCACCGCGGTCTATCGCATCGATCAGCGTGCGCATGTCCTGCGAACTGGAGGCCTTTGACATCAGCCCGAGCGGCTTGAAGAACGCGAACGCGGCGAGGAGGAACAGCAGCCGGTTGCGCTCCTCGTCGGTGCTCTCGATGACGATCCGCGTGTCCGGCGAGAGTTCCTGCAGGATGCGCATTGCGGTGAGGCCGGTGGGGACCCCTGGCCCGAAGTTGATGTCGACCAGCGCCAGGTCGAACGGGCCGCTGCTGCTCCGCGCCTCGGCCAGCGCCTCCGGGAGGCTGCGCGGGTCACGGACGCCGACGAGCGTGTGCGGCGTGCCCTGGATCACCTGGGCGAGGGCAAGCTCGACCAGGACGAAGTCGTCGACCACGAGGATGCGCACGGGTTCACGGCTACCAGGGGGCCGACTTCCACCGGGCCAGGACCAGAGTTCCGCCGCCGTCGCGCCGCTCGGCCACGACCGCCCCCTCGTACCGGTGCAGGTGCTCGTCGAGAATCCGCAGGCTGCCACGGGGGCCGGCGTGCGCCGTCTGGGCCGGCATGCCGGGGCCGTCGTCGGCCACCGACACGGTGACCCAGGGCCGGGGCGTCGCCCCGTTCCCGCCCGGTTCGGTGTGCTCGTGCCGGACGGCGACCTCGACCCGCTGCGCGCCCGCCTTCCATGCGTTGGTGACCAGGTCGGGCAGGACCCGGCGGGCGAGCCCGTAGTCGGTCTTGCGCATCTGCAGGTTGCGGCTCTCGGCGTCGAGCACCATGCCAGCGCGGCGGTCGCCCGGCACGGTCTGCAGCACGCAGTCCCAGAGCAGCGCGACGGTCTCGGCGAGCGGGCCGCCGCCGAGCATGGTCTGCCGCGCTTCCTCGGCCAGCACCAGCATGCTGTCCGCCATCGACCTGGTCTCCTCGCCCACGCCCGCGTCCGTCTCAACCTGCCTGATCAGCGCGTGTGCCCCGTTCTTGATCAGGCTGTGCACGGTGATCGAATCGTTGCGCCTTACCTCTCTGGAGGAAATGTCGCACGCATCCAGGCCGGCCCGGAGCAATACCTCGAAAATCATCGTGAATGGCAGCAGCAAAACGAGCGAGCCGCCGAGGAGAATCGGAATGGCCAGCCCGGCGGGGAACCGCTGCAGGCCGGAAACGGTCGGCGACAGGAGCAGCGCGAGCATAATGACGGCGACGCTGGCCGGGATCCACGGCCGGAACCTGATCAGGCCGCGGGCCGGGGGCACATCCGGGTTGTACCAGCTGGCGTCCGTCATCACCTGCGCCTGGGCACTCCACGTGTGCGCGGTGATCAGGACCAGGCCGATCACGTAGACACCTGCCGGGAGCGGCCGTACCGGGAACGGGCCGGCGTAGAGCAGCAGGACCACGATCATCCCGAAGCCTTCGAGGAGGCCGGACAGGTCGGCGGTCGCCTTGCTGCGCGCGCCGCGCAGGTGCCCCGCCGTCTTTCGCAGCGGGGCGAACCGGCCCGACGCCAACCGGTCGAGGACGCCCGGCATGGTCTGGATCCATGCCATCGTCACGCCGGCGGACACCATCAGCATTTGCGCCGCGGCCCGGGGCAGCGCGGCCGCGGGGAACCAGGGGAGCAGCAGCCACAGCCCGATGGCGCAAGCCCCGCGGAACGCCGCTCCTATTCGCCACAGGGGCGTCATGTACCGGACCGCGATGTCGTAGACGACCCGGGTCCGGAGGGATGAGTCCGAGAGCATGACCCTTCCTTGCTTAAAAGGAAAATCGTCCTCCTTAAGCAAAGCAGATGCAATCTCGCTTGACTGCCCGTTCAGGTCGCCCTCTTTTGGCCGCCGGTATCAACGGCGCCGGCTGGTCTGCGACGGAGGTATGCCGGGTTTGTCAGGGACGCGCAGCCGGCCCGCACGCGTGGCAGGCTGCTTGGCATGGATATCAGGGAGCTGCCGGGACCTGTCCATCAGACGCTGGCCAGAATCAACGCACGTCACCCCTGGAATCACAACGAGCACTTCCACGGCTGGATTCTGCGCAACCTGCCCGCCCGGCGCGGCGTCGCGGTGGACATCGGCTGCGGGAGAGGCGTGCTCGCCGGGAAATTGGCCACGCAATTCGCGCACGTCACCGGGATCGACCGCAATGCAGGAATGGCGGCCGCGGCCAGCGCGCGGCTGCGCGATCTTCCGCACGTGAGCATCCAGCGATGTGACTTCGCTGATTTCGCCTCGACGGCCGGCGACGGCGAGGCTGACCTGATCACGATGGTGGCCGTGCTGCACCATCTCGACCTCGGCGACGCGCTGGCCCGTATCCCGCGGCTCGTCGCGCCCGGCGGCCGGCTGCTCGTCGTCGGCCTTGGCCGCCCAGACTCGCTGGCCGATCTGGCCTTCGACGTGGTCTCGGGCGCGGCGAACCCGGTCATGGGGATGATCAAGCATCCCCGTGCCGTGCGCCCGCCGGGACGCGCCGCCGTGCAGACCCAGTCGGCCGTGCCGGTGATGGACCCCGCTACGACCTTCGCCGAGATCGCCAAGGCCGCCCGGGCGCACCTGCGGGGCAGCACGGTCCGACGGCGCCTGTTCTTCCGGTACACGCTCCGCTGGGACAAGCCGGGGCCGGCCACTCCTGAGGCGTGAACGCGGGCGCTATCAGGATTGGCACTCACTTAGGATCGATCCGATGCGACGCGAGTCTTCTACCGTGGTTGTCGTGGTCGGCGAGTTCGGCGACGGGCTGCTCGCCGGTCTCACGCAGTCCCCGAACGTCTCGGTGGCCCGTGCTCCCGATGACCCTGCGGGCCAGGGGTCGGCCGATGACGCCGCGACCGGGCAACGGCCGGGCTGGGAGGCGGGAGCGCTGGCGTTGCGGGAAGCGGCGCGGCGCCGGTCCACGTACGTGATCGTGCCCGACGATCCGCTGGCCGAGGTGGCAGCGGCGTGGCGAGCGATGTGGGAGCTGCCCGGCGGGACCGGCGGGTCTGGCGGCCCGGGCGGGCCGGGCGGGCCGGGCGGGCCGGGCGGGCCGGGCGCGGCGGCGAGGTTCGAGGAGCGAGCCGCCGAGGCGCTGGCCGCCTGGCGGGACAAGCGGTTCGAGCTGCCGGACTACTACCTGGTTGTGGCTCCACCGCTGCAGGCGACCGCCGTCCCGGACATATACCTGGGTCCGATGCGCGCGGTGCGGCCGCGCCGGGTTGCGGTGGCCGGTATCGCCGAGAGCGCGGGGCAGGCGGGCCAGCTGCTGGACACACTTCGGTCGCTGGAGCACGGGCCGTGGTGGCCACCGCTCGACGAACTGCTCGATGCGGCCCGTCACTTCTACGCCGGCGGCCTCGCCGAATCGCAGCGCGCGCTGGCGTAACCCCCGGATCCCACGTGGCGCTCGTGTGGCCGCCGGGTCCGCCGGGTCCCACGGGGCGCTCGTGTGGCCGCCGGGTCCCACGGGCGCTGGCGTAGCTGGCCCGCTACGCACCGCTGATAGGTTTTTGGGGTGGAATTTCAGGATGTGGTCCGCCACCGGCGGATGGTGCGCAGCTACGACACAAACCGGCCAGTGCCGCCCGACGTGGTCGACCGGATCGTCCACAACGCCCTGCGGGCCCCGTCCGCTGGCTTCTCCCAGGGCTGGGGCTTCCTGGTCCTGGACACCACCGCCGACGTCGCCCGGTTTCGCGACGCGGTCCGGCCGGAGACCGACCCGGAAGGCTGGTTCGCCGCCAGGGTCGCCGCCCCGCTGCTGATCATCCCGCACTCGAACAAGGACGCCTACCTGGACCGGTACGCCCAGCCGGACAAGGGCTTCACCGACCGCTCGGACGCCTGGTGGCCGTCACCGTACTGGGACATCGACACCGGGATGGCGTCGCTGATGATGCTGCTGACCGCGGTGGACGTCGGGCTGGGCGCGTGCTTCTTCGGCATGCCCATCGACCGGATCGACGCCTACCGCGACGCGTTCGGCGTGCCGCCGGAGTTCCATCCGATCGGCGCGGTCTCGGTCGGCTACAGCGACGAGCCCGCCCGCGACCTGAGGGCGCGCCGCAAGCCCGAGTCCGACACCGTGCATCGGGGCCGCTGGGGCCAGTAAGGCCGACGGGCCTGACGGGTGCCTGCAGGCGTCAGGCCGGGTTATGCGCTTCGGCCACTTCCCTGATGCCGGCCAGCGTGGCCGTCATGTTCGTGCTGTGCTCGGCGAGGCGGCGGTGCAGGATCCGGGACTCCTTGTCCGGCATGGCCTCGATGGCCTCGCTGATGCCGCTCGGCCCCGGCCCGATCTGCATCCACTGGGTGAGCCTCGTGCCGGTGCCATCCCCGTCGGGCACCAGCGTGAAGCGCCACAAGGCGGACGGCTGGTCCGGGTCGCCGACGGCCCAGCCCAGCACCTGCCCGGGCTGGAACTCGCAGATCGTCGACGTGGTCTCCCAGTTGCCGATGGCCGGATGGTAGTTGCGCCCCTTGAACCGGGCGCCGGGCGCCGGCGCGCTGGCGCCGTCCAGCCACTCGCCACCCTCGAACTCGCTGCTGAACCGGGCGGGCAGCTGGATGTCGCAGACCAGAGCCCACACAACCGTCGCGTTCGCGGCGATCACCACCTCGGCCTCGGTGGACGGGCAGTCGCAGTAACGGAGTTCCGGCTGGTCTGGCATGTGTCCTCCCGCTTGACAGCGTAAGCGCGGCGGCGTTCACTGCAGCGACGCTGGCTGACGCCATGGTGCCACCCGGAGGTCGCGAGCATGGAGGTCGGATTCAACGCGGTGGTCTCGACCGCCGAGGACGCCGCGTTCGTGCGGGACGCCGAGCGGCTCGGCGCCACCTCCGTGTGGGTGCCAGAGGTCTGGGCCCAGGACGCGCTGACCCAGCTGGGCTACCTGGCCGGCCAGACGGCCAGCATCCGGCTCGGCACGTCGATCGTGCAGCTTGGCGCGCGATCGCCCGCGCTCGTCGCCATGTCGGCCATGTCGCTGCAGCTGCTTTCCGGCGGCCGGTTCCTGCTCGGCATCGGCGTCAGCGGGCCGCAGGTGATGGAGGGCTGGCACGGGGTGCGCTTCGGCTCTCCGCTGGCCGCGACGCGCGAGACGATCGAGATCGTCCGGACTGTCGCGCGCGGCGACCGGCTCGAGCACGACGGGCGGGTCTACCAGCTGCCGCTGCCGGACGGGCCGGGCCGCGCGCTGCGCTCGCCGCTGCCGCCAACCCCGGTGCCGGTCTACGTGGCGGCGCTCGGCCCGCGCAACCTCGAGCTCACCGGCGAGCTCGCCGACGGCTGGATCGGCAACACGTTCATGCCGGAGCACGCGCCCGTGTTCCTCGACCGCCTGGCCGCGGGCGCGGCCAGCGCCGGGCGGCGGCTCGCCGACCTGGACCTGGTTGTCCCCGTCGCGGTGGAGTTCACGAAGGACGTCGGCGCCGCCGAGGCCGCGGCGCGCAGGCACGCCGACGGCTACGCCTTCACGATCGGGGCGATGGGCAGCCGCGACCAGAACTTCTACAACGACGCGCTGGCCCGGCTGGGCTTCGGCGACGACGTGCGCGCGGTGCAGGAGTTGTGGCTGGCCGGGAAGCGGGACGCCGCCGCCGCCCGGGTTCCCACGGAGATCGGGCGCGCGACCAATCTGCTGGGCACGCCGGACATGATCGCCGAACGGCTCCGGCTGTACCGTGCCGCGGGCATCACCACGCTGCAGGCCAAGCTGTCCGGCGACCACGCCGCCCAGCTCGGCACGCTGGCCCAGCTCATCGAGCTGGTCCGGCAGGTCAGCGCGGAACCCGCCGCGAACGCACGCTAACCCATCCGCCACGGCGCTTCACCCCCGGACATCCCGCGATGGCGTCGCCTGGCGTGCCGGTCTCCGCGTCGCATAGTGTCGCCGGCCCGCCGCTGTCGTCCTAGGAACAGCGCCGGCCCTTTGACACTAATGCGGGGCAAGATCAGCAGATGCCCCATCGCGGTGAATGTCTTATTTGTGCGCCTTCTCTCACCCGTCACCTTGCTGATTTGGCGGCGTCTGGAGTTTCGGCAGCAGTCATAGCCGACTTAAGGGTTGTCCGATTTCGCGTTCGGGTGACCGTGGCGAGAGCCGGGCCCCGCGGGTGCGCCTGGTCTTGTCCGGCGGCAAGCGGCTGGTACCTTGTGGCTGCTAGCCGACGGTTGCGGCAGGTGCCCGGCCGTCTCTTTCTGGGGGAGGCCGCTATGGACAAGGACCTGGCCGGCCAGGTTGCCGACATCGCACAGCGGGTGGTCGCCAGCGGGGCGATCTCAGCGAACGGGCACGGGAACGTGAGCGTCAGGGTCCCCAGCGCCGAGGAGATGTACTTCACCGCGGGTCCCTCGCTCCACGACCATCCAGCTTCCATGGTCGTGCGGGTGGGGCTGGACGGGACGCTGCTCGAGGGCGACTTGCCGCCGATCCAGGGCGCCGTGGTCGCCATGCACACAGCGATGTACGCCGACAACCCGGATGTCGGCTGCGTCCTGCACACCCACTCGCCGTACGCGACTGCCTATGCGGTCGCCCGCCGCCCGATCGGCTGCTGGGTGGAGGCGCTCGCCATGTTCGGCCTTCCCGACGGCGTCCCGGTGGCCGGATATGGGCCGCGCGGGTCTGGTGAAGCCATCGCCAACATCCGCGCCGCGGTGATCGCCGGGACACCGGCGGTACTGCTGGCCAACCATGGCGTGCTGGTCTTCCATCGCACCCCGGAGCTCGCCATCCAGATCGGCTCCATCGTCGAGGAGGCGGCGCAGGCCGGCGTCAACGCCAGCGGGCTGGGCGGCCCGACCGAGATCCCGGACGACCTCAAGGCCGCGGCCCTGCAGCGGGTCATGACCTTCGACCAGCGCGGAACCGTCCGCGCCTGACCGGCACCGCGCTGATAATCGCTGTCGGCGAGCCCGTGATCATGGCAAGGTCTTGCCATGCCAGCAGAGTTGATCCGCAGCAGCCGCCTGTTTCCGGGAGTGCCGTACGCCTACGCCGCGGCCGCGCCAGGAACGGGTGTGATCTTCACCGCCGGGGCGTGCCCGCTCGACGAGCAGGGCCACGTGGTCGCGCCCGGCGACATCGCCGGGCAGATGCGCCAGGCGCTCGGCAATCTGCGGGTGACGCTCGAGGAGTCCGGCGCCAGCCTGAGTGACGTGCTGAAGAGCACCGTCTTCGTCAGCAGCCCCCGCCGCGAGGATCTGGTCACCGCCTGGAACGTGGTCGCCGCCGTCTTCGGCGATCACGACGCGCCGAGCACGCTGCTGGGCGTGGCCACCCTGGGCTACGAGGGCCAGCTTGTCGAGATCGAGGCGGTCGCGTTCGTGGTCGGCCGGCAGGAATAGCCACCGGAACCCCTGGCGCCGGTGACGGTGATCAGCCCGTCGTCCAGGGCCGGAGCTTCCCGGGGCTGAGCACCGCCCACATGGGCCTGATCCGGCCGTCGGCGCGTCAGCTCACGTCAGCTACATGTGGTACCATGCACATATGGTA
>Ga0335074_10011403_pt1 | contig 12428 bp, 12 predicted proteins | sample Lox_Sample_23_FD_206715 | JGI IMG/M metagenome (GOLD analysis project Ga0335074, IMG submission 206715) | Soil microbial communities from Loxahatchee National Wildlife Refuge, Florida, United States - Lox_Sample_2.3 | ecosystem: Environmental > Terrestrial > Soil > Wetlands | place: USA...
ATACGTAGCACAAATCTGCAGCTGTCGTGGGCATGTGCAAGCCGGGTGCGAATGTCTTCGTTTTCGGTGATTTGGAGCAGTACAGATATGGCTACGGAAGCGACAAATGCGAGGATTAAGGGATAGCCAGCGACCGACGAATACGTCTAATTACGGTGTGTGTTTTGGGAGGTGATCAATGGTGGGTTTGACGATGAGAGTACTAGAGCAGTCGGATGGCCACGCGTCAAGGAGCTTTGCGTTTTACTCACCTGAAGGCTAGCGGCTTGGCGGAGTCGTCATGAAGGCATTCCGGGCACGGCCCACGGGTGCTGTGAGCGGAGAGAGGAGAGACTGAAAGACGAAGAACTGAGGTTATTCCCACGGTTGCTCGTTGCTGTAAAATCAAAATATCGAGTTCGTATCGTCGACGACAGACTCGTTGCTTCTCGGCCGTTCTCGCGTGCCCTGTTGGGCTGTGAACGACGCCTCAGTCTCGAACTTCGGTGGGCGCAGCACGCAACCGCCGCCTAGAATCCGATTTCGCAGGGGGGGCGTAGGCGTGTGGATGGGCGAAAACGGCCGTGCTGGCCCTGGCCTGCGGGCTGTGCTGAAGTGTGTCCGGACTCTTGCCTGGCGTTTCCGTTGGCTTTCGCTGTGCTGCGCTCAAAGTCACATCTATTCGCAGCGGTTGACGCGGCCTGGCCTTGGGTTCCATCATCTCCACCACGCCTTCGAACCCTTCTCACTTTCTCTTTTACATCCTCCTCAATCCCGTACTTCTCCTGCGAAAACGACTGCGACGCTTTCCCACCGCGGTCTTCAACCTCATCCAGCCTTCGCTTCCACCTCCGGCAGCCACTGCCACTACACCTCACAGCACTTACATCAATGGCTGCCTCCGTCGACCAGCAGTGGCCCGAAGCCGCTCAGAGTCCGCTTTCCGACCAAGTCGCGAAGGAGCTCACCGAGAAGTTTCGACAGGTTCTCAGCACGAAGCGCATCACCGAACTCAGTCTGAAGCTTTCCGAAGCCTCACGACAAACGCCGTACCCGCACATCGACCGAGACTACGGCACTCCGCTGCTATCTTCCGCCGCTACCACCAACGCCGCTCTACCATCCTACTCCTCGCTTCGAAACATCCCACTCGTACCTCAACCGCCAAAAGACTCGCGATCTTTCCGATTTCGCGCCATGCTGCACACCCTCTCCAGCTTTCCCGTCAAGTGGGAAAACCCAGGCCTCCTGGACGAGGCGCTACGATCCGTACCACTCGAGCACATCTACAACGAAGCCGAAGAAGAGTCACAAGTCCTGCAAGCCGAAGCCGAGAGTCTAGGTCCCGGAAGGAAGCCGCAGTGGGGCTACCAAGACTGCGTGGTGCGCGCCTTGATGCGCTGGTTCAAGGTGTCCTTCTTCCAATGGACCAACAACCCGCCTTGCTCGGCCTGCGGACATCCTACCGTCGGTGTCGGCATGGCTGCTCCAACTCCCGATGAGCGAGCTCGCGGCGCTAGCCAATGCGAACTGTACAAGTGCTCCAACGAAGCTTGCGCCGCTTACGAACGATTCCCGCGATACACCGACGCCTTTGTGCTTATGCAGACCCGACGAGGCCGTGTTGGAGAATGGGAAAACTGCTTTGGCATGCTGTGTCGAGCTGTAGGATCTCGGGTCAGATGGGTGTGGAACTCGGAAGATCTTGTCTGGTTGGAAGTGTACTCAATGCACCGCAAGCGATGGGTACACGTGGATGTTTGTGAACAAGCATGGGATAAACCTAAGCTTTACACCGAAGGTGAGCTTTTGATGTCTGGATAATCTTCTGGCATCCACTAACGCGTTGTCTTGGCAGGTTGGCAACGAAAGCTTGGTTATTGCATAGCATTCTCGGCGGATGGCGCAACAGATGTCACACGACGATACGTTCGAAACTTTTCTCTCTGGGCCGCCGAGCGCAGTCGAGTACAGGAAGCTGTTCTTCTCTACATCCTCGGCGAAATCCGACATGAGCGAAGGAAGAACCTTCCAAAGCAGGAGAAGTTTAAGCTCGAGGGTGAGGACATGCGCGAGAGCAAAGAACTCCGCAACTACGTAGCTCAATCGATTGCTGCTGAGCTGTGCAAGATCATCCCGGCAGACTTTTACGGCTCGCCGGGGAACAGCAGACGGGATCCTCCACCTGATCCAGACGCGCAGAAAGCAGCGGAAGCCCAGCAAGAGCAAGCCGAGAGAAGAATAGTAAGAGGACCAAACGGAGCAAGAGGCGCACCAAATCCACAGCACCCGTACAACGGAGAGCAGCCACCTCGATGAGAAGCCAATCCTCGGTTGCATTAGCAGCCACTCGACCACATACTCGACAACCTAGACTTCACCTCCTCCAATCCTGGGATACAATCCCTCTGTACAATCACCCACTCGCAAGTCAGCGGCCTTCAGACGCCGTGGCACCGGCCTGTTTCAGCATGCGCCGGCCGCCGCGACGGCCATCATCACGAGCCGCGCGCAGACGCATGCGGCGAGGCATAAATAACCTCAACAACGATATCCCGCGGCGCTCAGCACCGCAACTGAGTCTGCGCGCCAAAACGGAGTGCACCACGCGACTTCGCGGCATATGCACGGCGCAACGGCATTGTTTTTTTGTTCGTCGCTGCCACCGCATGGCATGCGGCCGGCCGGCGCGAACACCAGATCGCTTTTGATTCCGGCTTTTGTTTAACCGTTGGACTGATTTTCTCGGCCCGCATCCTACTCGGCGTGCGAAGAGTCGCCACCGTGCTCAGACCTCGTGCAGGCTGGGCGCGCACGTGGGCCGGAGGCGCGCTTCCAGAGCGGCGCCGTTGCAACGCAACGCAACGCAAAGCATGACGGCGGCGTTTTTTTATTCGGTGGAACGGCTATTGGGTTTTTTGTGATTAGGCAAGCATTTTGCGGGGTTTCGCTCCAGTGGGCAGCTGTGTTTCTGATGCTTTACGTGCTGGGTTTCGGCGGCGGGCAGGGGGGTTGCCGCGGCGTCTGAAATGCATCTTTGCTGCATAATCGGGATTTGGCTTACGTGTACTATGGAAGTGAAGATGGTAGGGCGACGGTAGAGAAGAACATTGTAGATTCAAATGAGAAGAATCCTCAGACGCTTATATATCTACTCGCCGTCCCTTTTGTGAGGCTCCAGAGGACGTCTTATCACAATTGCATTTTTGAGAAATGAGACGTGACAAGTCAAGATTGATGGGTTTGTCAGATGCAATTTGCACCATATTCCTCAAAAGGATCCAGGCCGTTTGAGGTACGTACCTTTTCAGTGCGAGCCGTCTTACCGCATGGCTGCTATTTTTAAGCTTACTTAGTCTTGGCACGAAAAGGAAACAAAACGCAGAGACGGAATACCAACTTAGATACAGGAGATTAAAATAAAGACCCTAATCCGATCTTAGGAGCATTCCAGACATTTAGTCTTGCTAATTGAGCATTGTTCTACTCACGATCGAGGGAATATCGCTGGTGGACTCCATGTCAGTGTCCACTAATTTGTACAGATTGCTCAACGGTAGGTAGGATTACGGTGTGCAGAAGGATGCTAAGACGACCGACGGAAAGAAGGCGCGCCGACATGGCCGTTCAGCAGTGGTGGAAGGGTGGAATGGCCACAACCGGGGTGGCAGTGTCAGCATTGAGGCCGAGGGCGACAGACGCGCATAGCCAAAGGTGATGGATGCGTGGGTGGGTTGGTGCGCAGGCTCAGCCGCAATCGAAGGAAGACTCAGCCCGATTATGGCTTGTCGTAATGAACGAGGCTTGCCCGCAATGATATTTCATATCACATCCCGCAAACCTTTACTTGCTTCCTTCCTTCTCTTCTTCTCTGAATCCAACTCCACCTCTTCAGCCGTGACCATAAGTCTAGTCCGGCCGACTTTCGCTAATTGCCTCCACTAGCTTCACCTGCTATTCCTTCGCTACCTCACTTCCTCCCTTTTCACTTCTACTCTCTGCAACTGCAACGATGGGCAAGCTTGGTAGAATAGCATGCATCGCGACGCCGATGGCGTTGACGATTGCTTCGCTGATCTGTCTTCTCTTCATCTTCCTCGCAGGTCTCAACAAGAGCGACTCCGCTCTGACGGAGCTTTACTTCTTCAAGGTAAACTACGCTTACTCCTTGCATGAATGCACACCGGTACTGGATTTATTACTAACAATCACTCTCAGATTGACACTACGGAGCTCCAGAACAATGTCACCAACACCGGTTCCATCTTCGACAACACCGACCTCAACCCATCCTTACTCTCCGCCCTCAAAGCCGCGGTGCAAGCGAAGCAAATCCAAGACTACTATGACGTCTACTTATGGAACTTCTGCTCGGGTTCGGCCAGCGACATCCAGCCAACATTCTGCTCGGCGCGCAAGACAGAATTCTACTTCGACCCGATCACCGAGTGGGGCCTCAACAGCCCGACGCTGGAAGCGTTGCTACCGTCGGAGCTCACAAACGGCCTGAAGGTGTACGACAAGGTCAGCAAGTGGCTGTTCATCGCGTACACGCTGGCGTTCTGGACGACAGCCGCGAGCATCGTGGTCGGCATCTTCGCCACCTGCAGCCGCTGGGGCAGCTGCCTGACGACGCTCGTGTCCTCGGCAGCCACGCTGTTCACGATCCTGTCGGCGGCCACGTCGACCGCGCTCTTCGGCACCGTCGTCGCCACCCTCGACACCGTGCTGAAGCCCTACGACATCAAGCTGCACCTGGGCGTGCGGATGCAAGCGGTAGACTGGCTGGCGGTGGTGTTGTCCGCGGCCGCAACGCTCTTCTGGACAATCAGCATCTGCTGCTGCAGCGGCAAGTCGCCGCACGCGCACCCACGGCGCGGCCGCAACAATGCCATGCCTCCCACGAACGCCGCCTACCCGGCACAGCGCCAGCCCACCTTCCCGTTCCTCAACCGCGGCTACGCCAAGCTCGACGAGCAGCAGGCCGGCGTCGCCGGCCAGGAGTACGCTCATCTTGTGCCCGGCCCACAGCCGCAGGTCGGCATGGAAATGCACGACTATGCGGCGGCCGCTGGCGCGTCCGGCCCGTATCAGGGGCGCGAGGGCGCCTACGAGCCGTTTCGGCATCAGAGGGGTTTGAGCGCGGTCAGCGATGTCAGCGAGGTGTAGGGAGTGGGTGCGGGGCGTTGAGAGGGCTCCTGTACAGTGCGTTTGCGTTTGAGCGGCCTTTCTGCGCGGCGGATGGAGAGGCTTCTGCATCGATGGTGTTGGCGGCACCGGCGGCGTTTTGGGAGTGGTCATGGCGGAGAATTGGGCGAGTGGACTGACAGTGCATATGATATTCATGCTAGATTGCCAAATTTACTGTAATGTCGTTCTACATACTAAAACCCCATGGCGTAACGAAATACCCTGCGTTCAGGAATAAGTGGGAAACTGAAACGATATGGTGACGAGTCTAAATAAGACAGAACATGTTCGGAATATCAGATTCATCTACATCATATGAGCCTTTAAGCGGCAAAGGAGATGAGGTAGAATTTGTTGGTAAATAAGTCTCGCATTTGCATCTCTTCAGCTGAGGATAAAAGCAGTCGTCGCGCTCACTTACCTCCTTCAGCTATCAAAAGAGCGTACGAAGGATAGCTACAGTAGTTACCTTTAGAATCTTTCCTGTGCTGTTTCTACCAATAGAATACACCAATTGATAAATATTCTAGCCGCCAGGATTAAATCGGTAAGTTCGGGACCTGTTACACTCCAACATTGCCACCGCCACAGGAACACACAGGACTTTTCTTATTCGCTGTAAAGAGTGAACCCAGCAAAGGAGCCGAAGATCACCGATCACCAATACCAGGAGAAAAGAAGATAGTTACCAGAAACGAGGGTGGCCAGCAATTCAATCGTGGAAATGACACGACAAGAGAAGATCCAACACGAATCTTTCTCCAGGACAACATGCTAGTTTCAACGCCTATACATCCCTCAAGACTAGTCACTACTAAGGTAGGAAGGAAGAGAATTTATAGGATCATCTACTATAAGGCTCATCAATATCTTTTCCTCCATATGTGATCCCACGACGCAGTTCTCATGTGTAACACCTAATAAGGGAAATCCGTTGTCTATAAATCGCGAGCTCTTCTCTGTTCAACGGTGCTTTTTCTAAGAACATCACTCGCAAGCACCAACCTTCCAAATCATATCTACTTTGATTGACAAATAGCTTCTCAATCTCAACTTACACACCATCCCCCGTTGACGAATACGCACTATCGCTCATTCATAATGCATTTCTTCCACAGCGTCGCTCTCCTCGCAGCTGTAGTAACAACCGCATTCGCCTTTCCTAAACCACGCGGTCTCCTCGGCGAGAGACAGTCAGTAGGAGGAATTTGTGATCCCGGAAATGGCAATGGAGATTGCACAGACCCATCTTTTCCTTACTGTCAATGCGATTATGTCGAGCCTGGGTCCGTGGTTGGGCAGGATCCGACTTTCGTTTACGTTTGTATGGCCACGGACCAGGATGAGTGCTAAAGAGCTATTTTCGAAAAGACGGAAGGGTGAAAACGAGGTCCTTAGGGTGATGTTGGTTTCAGACAGTTGTGGAGGTAGACGTATTAGCAGGAAACTCTTTCATTCTATCAGGGTCATTTCCCAAACCTTATATAACTGCTGAGTTTAGTAGCACAGTCAATGAGGTAATCTGGGTTCCGCTCTCTGGCCTTGGACTTGACCTGCCATCTGAACATTTACCATGTAATGTCCCATAGCCGCACGGTCCGGTCATAGCCACCGCATGCGAGGATGCGGTGGACCGGTGAAAAGGCGACGCTGTTGACTGGGCCGCCATGGCCATCGAGCTGTAGCAGTGGCTGACAAGTGGCAGTATCCCACAGCTGCACCACCTGGCCGGCGCATGCGATGATGCCGCCGTCCGGCGAGAAGGCCACGCTCTGGAGCTGATTTGCGCTCAAGAGCTCCTGACGCACCTGGCCTGTGACGATATCCCATAGCCAAACCCCGGTCCTGCCGGGGCACCAAGATGCGAGGGTGCGACCGTCAGGCGAGAAAGCCACCGCCGAAGCCGCTTCTACCTCTCCCAAGAACCGTCCCAGCTCTTGGCCTGTCGCGGCATCACTTAGCACCACCGCGGCGCCGTAGCCGCCGGATGCGATGATGTTGCCATCCGGCGAGAATGCCACGCTATCGATGTGGAGTCTACCGTCAGTAGCCTGCCACAGCTGCTGGCCTGTGGCGGTATTCCATAGTCGCAATGCACCGTCCCAGCTGCCGCCGGTTGCTATGGTGCTGCCGTCCGGTGAGAAGGCCAGACTCGCGCCCCCCTCTGTATGGCCATCGAACTGCCGCAGCGGCCGGCCCGTGGCGGTGTCCGACAACAGCACTTCGCCTCCAGTAAAGCTGCTGTGGCGGCAGTATGCGACGATGCCGCCAACCGGCGAAAAGGCTACACTAAAGACATTTCCTTCTCGGCCTTCAAGTTGTCGCGCTAGCCTAACCGGGGGAATACCCCATAGATACACTGAGCTGCCGTGCTCGACGGCGCCGGCGCCGAATGCGATCGTACGGCCGTCCGGCGAGAAGGCCACGCAGAAGACTTCGCTAACATGGTGCCTGAACGTGTACATATGTTTCTTATGCATCATGTTTTCTGTTTGAGGGAATCTCCATGGAATTCGATCTCTCATAATTAGCCGTGGTGTGGGTAGTCTGGCAATGGTCTGTTCGCTGTGTCCAGTATCCAGGCGTTCCGAAAATATGTCCCTAGCTGGTTGAGAATTTTGTCTAATAGTTTGCGCATGAAGTACCGGATCAATTGAGCGCGGGAATCTGTCTTGGGTAGGCTGAGATATTGCTCTTGGTATCTGCGTTTGAGGATCTGAACTGAAAGATTCCTGAGCCTCTTCGTCTGTGGATTGGGAAGCTAATGGCGCTTGAGAATCTGAACCGGAGGCGAAAACGGTCCATTCGCCTAGTTGTTCAGATAATGAGTCAACGTCCAAGGAAGCTCTATGATTCTGCAGCGACGAAGTCGGTATGAGCATTTCAGGCTTGTATGATTCCACCCAAGGATGATTGAGCGCAAGATCGGCCGTTATGCGCTTCTCCGGGAGTGGATTCATAGTTGATAGGATAAAATCTAGGGCCGAGTCACTGACATTGTGAAGGCGTAGTGTCACTGAAGGAAAACTAGACGGATCCTGGGTATAGTTGTGTAGAAGGCCCATATTCTTGAATGCTGGAAGTTTTGTGATCATTTGGAATGTAACCTCTCCAAGAGCCCAGAGGTCAGGAGCATAATCATCTTTTGTTTTCGTAAATCCGTGAAGCTCTGGCGCAATAAAGCCCAAAGTGCCTTTCAAAGTATTTGATACGCCTTGTTCGTCTTCGACGCGCTTGCTGATGCCAAAATCGCCTATTTTAACCCACCACTCGTCTGGAGGTTTTGACTTTAAGAGTATATTCTATATTCAAATTTAGCGTACAGTTTTGTAAGCGGCTGTCTCACATGGAGCGACGAACTGCTGGCTTGAGATCTCTGTGAGCGAAACCATTCTCGTGCATAAAGGCGAGGCCCTCGAGGATCTGAAAGCTGATATCTCCAGCTTCGCTTTCTGGAAGGGCTGGAGACTGGCGTAGGTAGTGTTGCAGATCACCTAGTTCAAGATACTCCATAGCAATGTAAAGGACATCATGTCCGCCGAACCAGCCGAATGCTTTGACGAAGCATCTCTCATACTAGAAAAGATCAGCGGCTGCCGTCAGCACCAAGCTGCCTTAAGCACTCATAATCTGACATTTGGATGTGAAAACTTTGCAATAGCTTCCAGCTCCCGATTGTAGTCAATGGGCTTCGCGTGTTGGCGCGCTAGCGCTGAAATCTTCTTAACCGCGCGCACTTGAACATCGCGTTGGCCCTTTATGCACTCTTCCATCCAGACGCTTCCATACGAGCCCTCTCCAATAAGGCGCCGTCTTCGCCAGTGTTCCAGCCTTGGAACGGCTCGCTTGCGAGAGACGGGATCCGACTCGTAATATGTGTGCACGACATAACCGTCCAATATTTGCGTCTCCAACTTTGAGTCTCGAACCAAGTCTGGCAGTCTAGCCATAACCGACCTAAGGCCGACTATCGACGTGGTCAATCAGCGGTAGCGTACGGCGACACCAGAGCGGAGATGAAGCTGAGGTATGAGATGGAGACACGCTTAGGTATGCCGTTGCGTAAGGTCTAGGTACAGATCAGCATAAGTAGACCCGTATCTCTGAGAGCTTGGGTACCAACTCCGTCCGGAGCATTAGTTGGACTAGAAGCAGGCTGGGTTTCACGGCTCAAGGATGGGAAACATGGCCTCGCGCTTCGAGGGCTGGAGTTGGGTTAGAGTATCGATTAGCGCCCTCAATCCTAGTTCTTCGGCTGCAGATCGACTTGTACAGCCGTACGCACTTCTGATCATCACCGGAGCCAAAAAGCTCTCTTTGGATTCACTGCCTCTTCTGCAGTTATGTCAGGCGTTGAATTGGGTCTTGCCGTTGTCGCTACAGTAGATCTTTGTCTCAAGTAACCACTTCTCAAACCCGGTAAAGAGCTCGAGATGGCTGAGTGAATTTCTAGGTACGGCAGAGTCCTAGTACAGCTATATGCCACCTTCAGAAATACAGAGACGGAAGCAAAAGAGCGTATCCTTCGCGTCGAAGTTTCTTGGCTGCGAACCAGTGACCAGTTGGAGTTCCTTAAGAGAATCGCGGAGCTTCTTGATGAGCAGCATAAACTCATACAGCAGGAAACTCTACGGGTCCTAGCCTCAAAACTAGAGACTGCAATCACCAAACTCGAATCTATTTTAAAGACCAAGAAGAAAAATGATTTGGCACAAGATGAAGGTCATCAAATCAACAGGGTGAAGTATCTTTTTCTCAAAGAAAGCATCGACACTGCCATTGAGGACCTCAAGGTGTGGCAGGACGAATTTGACCCATCCTGGTTTCTTATCATGAAAGCAGCAACTCCACAAATCGATGCAGAGTTGAGGCGAACCATGGAAACCAGCTCAAATCGACAAGCTCTAGACTCTGCTCAGTCACTGAGGCTCGCGGTAAGGGGGAATGAACCAGCAAGTTCGACAATATTCCTCCCCGAAGACGGCTTAGGATCGATCCAGCTACTTGACATACCGTTTTCATCTGTCAAACTAGGGAAAAGACCTGGTACGGGGAGCAATCTCATCCTAGATAGGATACCGTGCTCTCCTCATATCGATCCTTCAATTCTTCGGAAGTCTATTGCTACATTGGCTCTGAAACTTTCTCACTCCGATCCAACAACGTTCGGCTTGCTCACATGCAAGGGTGTTGTCGTGCACAACCGCAATCGTGGGGATCAACTACCTGCGTTCACACTTATCCTCAGGATCCCACAGGGCTATTCTGAGCCTCAAAATCTTCGCAGTTGCCTTGTACAGCAGAACACCGACCATTCGTTATCAGATCGATTCAAACTAGCCAAGGATCTTGTCAAAGCAGTTGGATATGTGCACACGTTTGGCTTCGTCCACAATACCATCTTAATTTTCAAAAGCTCCGCATCCTCGATTGGATCTGTGTCACTCGTGGGATTCGAGAATTTCCGTACTGAAGATGGGAGAACATTGCATTCCGGAGATGCCACCTGGGAGAAGAATCTCTACAGGCACCCTCGCCGCCAAGGTGAGAATCCGGAAGACGACTACGTTATGCAGCACGACATTTACAGCCTCGGAGTCTGCTTGCTTGAGCTTGGGCTGTGGGAGTCTTTTGTGGACTATAATGAGGATGCTACGATTGCTCTGCCTTCACAAACGCTCAGTCTACCAACGGAATTATCCATGGCTGCAAGGATGCCACTGATGAAGGACCACTTGGTTTATCTGACGCGCACTTTGCTTCCGAAACGAATGGGAAATAACTATGCAGAAATCGTCGAGACGTGCTTGACCTGTCTCGATGAGAACAACTCTGACTTTGGGGATGAGAATGAATTCCTCGACCAGGACGGCATTCGCGTGGGCGTACGATATATCGAAAAGGTAACCTCCCTTTAAGTGAATATGTGAGACTTGTCCTCATTTGTTCGATAGGTGATTATGAAGCTAAACAGGATATGCGTTTGAACCAAGAGATGAAGTATTTTGGAGTAATTTACACGGCGAATTGATTGGATCTTGCCAGAGATGCTGAATGGCTAGAGATTTTCATTACCATACTTTATCGTTCATGGCTTTCACGGCTCTTACGAACCACTTTATATGATCTGACAGCGGATGAACCATCAGTTTTGGCAATTTGTAACGGGTTCGGCTATTCGTACACCCCCAATCGACTTCAAGCAAACTCCCACTGACTTTAGGCACATCCCTACCTAAATTTAGGCGTATTTGTGAGCATAGTAGGGTATTTATGAGCATGCACTCTCTGAAAAAAGTGTAGCAGTGAACGACTTCATCACACAAATTTCAGAGAGCAATTTCTCAACAACATCATAATTAATGGAGATAATTCAAAATGGAGATCATAGATAATTGCACTCGCTATCATGTGTGTGAATCTTAGCCAATGAAACCTCGTGGTTGAGTCGTGAGAGATGCCGTTCGGTATAGAGCAGTAGAGCTCTATTGCAGTACTCAATTTCGCTCAATTCGCTCGAAAATGAAGTCTTTGAGCCTCGCAAAGAGTTCTCCGAGGCGCTATTCCTGATTTGGAAGGTACCCCAGCCCTCACCTCCTTCCTCCTGGTGCGATCTGGCTGCCGAAAGCGTCTTTTCCGTGCTTCTCTATTTGATGCCTGAGGCTAAGATTGATAGGTGCTGAAAAATTCGCAATTCGTGACTATAAATACGCCACTAATTTAGGGGGTAAGCCGCATATAGCCGCCGCAGGATCGGCTGGCCCAACAAACCTAGGGGTTTCCAAAGCCGCATCAGAATCTCTCGTTCTCTCTCCCCTCACTTCTTTCCAAATTTCAAATTGCTTCGAGTCTCTAACTAAGGTTCTTTCCAAAGTAATATACAAATACGGGCTTCTATTCGCCCTCAAGTGCCTTATTCGCCAATATAACCTCTCAGTCGTCCTGGTTAAGTACCATATAGAAGACTCATATTCAGATTTTCGCAATGGCTGAACCTTTCTCCATCGCTGCAGCCGCAAGTTCGCTGGCCGCCCTTGGCGTTACGATCGCATACAAGATTTCGAGATACGTGAAAAAGGTCAAAGGGGCACCGGAGTATTTAGTTTCTATTCAAACCCAGTGCGCCCTAGTCAGTGCTATTTTGTCACAGATCCAGCGAGTCGCGATTGATGAAGAAAGTGCGCTTCGAAGCAAATTTTTGGAGCAGCCACAATTAGTTGATGTGGTAAATTTAGTATTGGAATCGGTACAGACTGTCT
>Ga0335074_10011404_pt1 | contig 12427 bp, 10 predicted proteins | sample Lox_Sample_23_FD_206715 | JGI IMG/M metagenome (GOLD analysis project Ga0335074, IMG submission 206715) | Soil microbial communities from Loxahatchee National Wildlife Refuge, Florida, United States - Lox_Sample_2.3 | ecosystem: Environmental > Terrestrial > Soil > Wetlands | place: USA...
ACCCGCGATGCCCATCGACACGCCCAGCCGCCCGGCCCCGGGCGCCGGCTCGCTGGCGGCGAAGCTGCCGCGGACCGCCTCGAGGGCCAGCAGGGCTTCCTCGCAGCTCGTGTCCGGCAGCGCGACGGCGAACTCGTCGCCGCGGCAGTGCGCGACCAGCGCGCCCTGGGGGAGTCCCGCGGCGAGCGACCGCTCGAACGAACCCAGGACCGCGTCGCCGGCCTCGGTGCCGTGCGCCGCGTTCAGCGGGCCGAACCCGTCAAGGTCGGCCACGGCCACGGAGACAGGGAGATCGGGGTCGAGCAGGTTGATCTCGGCGGCGAGCCCGTTCAGCGACAGTGCCTGTGAATGGTAAGTCATGGTTCGAGTATGGCGGTTGAGCATATATATATGAAGTATCTATATAGACACGCCTGCCTTGCCTATGCCCCCGGCCCCGCGCCGAGCCCGCGTGCTGCAGACTGCGGGCATGGACGTTGCGCTGTCTCAGCCCTCGCCGACCGACGCGGCCGAGTTCATCGACGCGGCACGGGACAGCATCCCGCTGCATGCTTCCTGGCTCCGCCTGCCGGACTCGGCTGAGCTCTTCGCTGCCTACCTGGAACGGGCCGCGCGGGACGACCAGGCCAGCTACCTGATCCGGCATCGTGCCTGCGGCAGCCTGGTCGGTGTGGTGAACGTCAACAACATCGTGCTCGGCGGCCTGCAGTCGGGGGCCCTCGGCTACGGCGCCTTTGCCTCGCACGCCGGGCAGGGCCTGATGACGAGGGGCATGCGAGCGGTGCTCGGATCGGTGTTCGGCGACCTCGGCCTGCACCGGGTCGAGGCGAACATCCAGCCCGGCAACACCCGCTCCATCGGCCTGGTCCGGCGGCTCGGCTTCGAGAAGGAGGGCTTCTCCCGCCGCTACATCAAGATCGGCGGGGAATGGCGCGACCACGAGCGCTGGGCGCTGCTGGCCGAGGACTTTCCGGGCTAGGCCGCGCCCCTCCGAGCACCGGACGAGTCTCGTCGCCGATGGGCTGGGGATGCCGTCGCGGCAATGCGGCGCGTCCAAAAGGCAGGCGCAGCACGCCGAAAACCGGCCACCCAACCGAAACCCGCGAAGCCCGGCGCCAAAGAGGGGAGATACGGGGCATTCCCGGCGTCGTGCCGCAGGTCGTCTGGCCGCGTGAATAGTGTGGACGGCCCGGCGCTGTCGTTCTAGCAACAGCGGCGAGCCGACGACACTAAGCAGCGGCCAGCATTGGGCCGAGGCCGAACCGGCCGGCCAGCTCGGTCCAGCGCTCCGGGCTGAGATTCACGTCGCCGTGCTCGGTCAGGGCCCGGCGGACCCAGGTTCGGTGACGCCGAGCAGCGGCTCATCGGCGGAGCGGAGGTCGGCGGTGGGCAGGCCGCCGGGGTACAGCTGCCGGACCCTGTCCGCCACGGCGATGGCGATCTCGACGTGCTGGCGCCGGCTCGCGGCGTAGAAGTCCTGGGCGTCCGCGCTCAACTTGGGGCGGGCGTGCAGGGGCTTGTCGCTGACCGCGAGCAGCGTGGCGGTGGGGACCCGGTAGCGGAACCCGTTCGCGGCCACCGTCGCGGATTCCATGTCCACGGCGATGGCGCGGGACAGCCGCAGCCGCTCCTCGGCCATGGCCAGGTTCAGTTCCCAGTTCCGGTTCGCGGTGGTGAAAACGACGCCCATGCGGCCGCGCAGGCCGCGGGCAATCAGCTCGCCGAGCAGCAGCGAGTTCAGCGTGTAGTTGGAGACGACCGGCACGCTCAGCGGCAGCACCTCGTCGAGGACGTGGTCGTCGCGCAGGTACGCGGTCGCCAGCACCAGGTCCCCGATGTTCTGGTGGTTACGCAGGCCGGCGCAGTGCCCGATCATCAGCACCAGGTCCGGGCGCAGCACGGCGAGGTGGTCGGTGAGCGTCTTGGCGTTGGACGGGCCAACGCCGATGTTCACCATGGTCAGGCCCGAGCGCCCGGGACGCATATGGTGCCAGGCCGGCATCTGGCGACCGTCGGAGTCCGGGCCGACACAGTCCGGCAGAGCGGCGCGGAACTCCGCCACGTGCCAGTCGTAGTTGGTGAGCAGCACGTAGCGCTGGAACATCTCGGCGCTGGTCCCGGTGTAGTGCTTGAGGCGGTCGATCGACAGCGCCATCCGCTCGGGCGCGAACAGGAACAGCTTCTTGCGCCGCAGGTCCCACCGGGTCTCGTCGACGGCGGGCCCGAGGGCGGGGTCATGCAGGTCAAGGGCCTCGCGGCCGGGAGACACCAGGATCCGCGCCCCGGCGGCGGCCAGCTTGGCCAGTTCCCGCTCCAGGTACCAGCGGATCGCCCGCGGGCACGCGAACTCACCCTCGAGCACGGGGTTGTCGGCGGACCACGGCCGCTGGACCGTCAGCCGGGGGTAGCGGCCGGCCTTGCCGGCCGCCTCCATGGCGTCACACAGCCGCTCGATCTCCGCTGAGCGGCTGGCGTCGGAGATCACCGAGAAGTCCGCGGACAGGTCCACCCGGTCATCATGCCAGCGCGGCCGGGGAGGTGGTGCGGGCGCCACTGGGGGAGCGGTGCACGTGCCGCTGGGGCGGTCGAGGCGCGACTACGCTTGTCTGCCGTGCACAAGTGGCGGTGATGGCGGTGGGGGACGGCTTCCGCGTCGCCGACGTGCGCTGCGCCGGCGGCCCTGCAGGCTTCGACGCGCCCGAGACCGAGCGCGGATATCAGCGCGGCGCGGCGCGGCGCGGCGCGTTCCTGCGCCGGGAGGGCCGGACCGAGGTCCTCGTCGACGGCACGGTGGCGTACCTGAGCGCGCCCGGGCTGGTCGAGCGGTTCGCCCACCCGCTCCCGGGCGGGGACACCTGCACCGCCATCACACTCGAGGAGTCCCTGCTCGCCTCGCTGGCGGGCGGTGACCCGGCGGGCGCGCACGCGGTGCTGCCGATGGACGCGGCCAGCGAGCTCGTGATGCGGCGCCTCACCGCGCAGGCCCGGGACGGCGATCCCGGCGGCGGCCTCGCTGAGCACGTGGTCAGGTTCGCCTCGGCGGTCCTCGCGCGCAGGATGCCGGAACGGGTCGGGAGCGGCAGCCCGGCCACCGCGGCGGCACGGCGCCGCGCGGTGAGCCAGGCCAATGCCGCACTGGCCGCCGATCCCGCGCTCGGGCTGATCACCCTCGGCCGGGTGACCGGCTGCTCACCACATCACCTGAGCCGGGTGTTCACCCAGGTCACCGGGCTGACCGTGAGCCAGCACCGGAACCGGCTGCGGGTCAGCCGGGCGCTGGAGCGGGTCGCCGAAGGCGAGCGCGATCTGGCCGGGCTCGCCGGTGAGCTCGGCTTCGCCGATCACGCCCACCTGACCAGGACGGTCCGGGCCGCGACCGGGCGCACACCCAGCTCGCTGCGCGCCGCCTTCCGTGACGCAGGATCCCGGCGTTCTGTCGGTGGCCGCCCTTAGCGTGGGGCGATGGACATCATCCTGATTCCCGGTCTCTGGCTCGACGGCTCGTCGTGGGATGAGGTCGCGGAAATCCTCGAGCAGGCGGGGCACCGCACGCACCCGCTCACGCTGCCCGGTATGCAGTCCAAGGATGCCGACCGGTCGGAAATCACCTTGCGTGATCACGTGGACGCGGTCGTCGGGGTCATCGACTCCCTCGACCCGGCCGGCGGCAAGGTCGTGCTCGCCGGTCACTCTGGCGGCGGCCTGATCGCCCACGCCGCGGCCGACGCGCGGCCCGACCGCGTCGCGCGCGTGGTCTACGTCGACAGTGTCCCGGTCGGCGACGGCAAGCCCATCAACGACGAGCTGCCCGCCGAGAATGGCGAGGTTCCGCTGCCGGACTGGGAGCTGTTCGACGACGAGGATCTGTTCGACCTTGACGATGAGCTGCGCGCGGCGTTCCGCGAGCGGGCGATCCCGTCGCCGCTGCACGTCACGCGCGACCCCCAGCGCCTGTCCGACGACCGGCGCTACGACGTGCCCATCACCGTGATCGCGTGCGAGTTCCCCAGCGCGATGATCCGGGAGTGGATCGAGGGCGGGCATCCGTACGTGCAGGAACTCGCGAAGATCCGCGACGTTGAGTACGTCGACCTGCCCACCGGGCACTGGCCGCAGTTCACCCGGCCGCAGGACCTCGGCCGGGCGATCCTCGCGAGCGCCCGGCCCGCCTGATCGCCCGGTCCGCTACTGGTACGTGTAACCGGGATCCTGCTCGCCCCTGCGCGTGCACTGCAGGCTCAGGCCATCCGGCTCACACCACTCCTCGTAGCCACTGCGGAACGGGTAGCCCGCCCACTGGATGTTGTCGTTGAACAGGTGGCTCGGCGTGAAGCCGACGTAGCTCGAGGCGTCGTCCGGGTTGCCCGAGCCCGAGTACTTCACTTCCTCGGGATACGGGTACACCGGGCGGGTGTACTCCACCGTGCCGGTGCTCGCTCCCGTGCCGGCCGCCCCGGTTCCGCCGGTCACCGCGGCGGCGACGACGCTGCCGGGCGCCTGGCCCTGCTCCACCCAGTTGATCAGCGGGGTCAGCAGGTCGAAGACGTTCGGCCCGTAGCCGCCGCCGCAGTGGTAGACGCCCGGGAACATGTACAGCCGGTAGAACTTCGCCGCGGTCTGCGCGCCCATCGCACCGATCACTGCCTGGCGGTAGGCCACCGAGCCGTACGGCGGGATGAACTGGTCGGCCCAGCCCTGCCACTGGATCAGCTTGCCGCCCGCCCTGTAGAACGCGGTCAGGTTGGGGTCGGTGGCGTCGACGATGCTGGACAGGTTCTGCGGGTTGTCGTGGCTGGCGTACTCCCAGAACGTCTGCTGGTCGAACGGGAAACTCGTGTTGAGGTCCAGGCTGAGGTTGTCGTGCCAGAGCCCGACCCAGCGCAGGTAGCCGATGCCGATGCTGTGGAAGAACGTCGTGTCCTCGGGCGACTCTCCGGTGGTCGTCGTGGAGGATGAAGCAGGGATGACGATCCCCGGCCACGCGCCCTCGGCCCCGTAGGGCTCGCCGTCGGTGTACAGATGCTCGCCGTCGGGGGCAACCGCGCCCGCGTACAGCCGCTTGGCGGCGGCGACCTGCGCTGGGGTAAGGCAGTCCGCCGTGTTCGTCGCGCCCGCGGCGCACGTGACCGCGGCGTAGTCGAAGTCACAGTCACGGGGATCCTGGATCGTGCCGTCGCGCAGGCCCGGATCGGCGCACTGCGAGATCACGGCGGTGTGCAGGACCGCCGCGGCCGCCGCGGTGAGGATCGGCTCACCGTCGGCGGTCTCGTCCGCCGTGGATTCGTACGGCTCCTCCATGGCGTTGAGCGCGGCCTGGTTGAACGCGGGCGCCCCGGCGATGATGCCCTGGAAGTCGTCGGGGAACCGCTGGGCTTCCATCAGCGCCTCGCGGCCGCCGTCCGAGCAGCCGTCGTAATACGAATACGCGGGCGCCTGGCCGTAGAACGAGGCGATGATCGCCTTCGCGGCCACGGCGAAGACGTGCTCGGACAGGTAGCCGAAGTCGACCTTGAGCATCGGGTCGTCAATGGCCCACGCCTCGACGTTGCCGCCGCCAATATGGCCCTCGTCATCCTGGCCGAGCACAAACTGGCCATTGTTCAGCGGCACGCATTCGTCGATTCCGGCCTGCCCGCTGGCGGCGGGCTGGCTGACCCCGACCGATCCGCAGTAGCCACCGCAGCCTTCCTGCAGGTACCGGCCGGTGTAGGTCTGCGTGGGCAGTTGCAGCTCGAACTGGACCTGCGGCGCGACGATGCCCGAGACGTCGCAGTACGGGAACGTCACGCCGTTCGCCGACGACGGGGTGACCAGCGTCGCCGACAGGATCGTCGTCGGCGCTCCGTGCACCTGGCTGAAGTCTTCGCTGGTCAGCTGGCTGCAGGGATACTGAGGCGTCTGGACGGCGCGGCTGGGGACACCCGCCGGGCTGACCGCGAGCGCCGTGCGCCTCGACACGACGTTGCCGACCTTGAGCACATCCGACACGGTCGTCGCCCCGCCGCGCGCGGGCCGCTGGCCCAGCGCCAGCAAGCCGGCCGCAAGGGCTAACGCCGCGGCCGCAGCGACAAAGGCTGCGGACCGTGCGCTGGGGCGTCCATTCCTCCGGGCATAGGCCAGCGGCCGCAGAGCACGCATGGAACCTCCCGTTATCGGCCTCAAGGCTGGGTCTGCGGTAAATGAGACGGCATGGGGCGCGCCAATTTCAATAGTGAAAACTAAGCGTTCGTGATCCGCACATCTGTCCGCTCCGCTGACATCCGGCTGCCGAGCGGTGACGTCCGGCGCTGGCCAAGCGGCAGTTCCTGCGGGGGTGCGCGGGCAAAGATCAGGGTCGCTGGCGGATGTCCTCGCGCCACGCCGTGTGGGACCCTGGCCTCAGCAGGGGAGATGCGCCTGTTCTGCCGAGGGGGTGGCGTCCGTGGCGAGGGTCGTGATCATCGGGGCCGGGGTGGTGGCGCTGGGTGCCGCCATGCTCCTGGCGCGTGATGGCCATGAGGTCGTCGTGCTGGAACGGGATCCGGCGGCGCCGCCGGATGACCCGGCCGGCGCGTGGGAGCGCTGGGAGCGCCCCGGGCTGAATCAGTTCCGGATGCCGCACGCGTTCCTCGGCGGGTTCCGGGCTACCATGCAGGCTGAGCTGCCCGAGGTGGCCAAGGACCTGGAGGCCGCGGGCGCGCTGCGGCTGAACTTCATCCGCGACGTGGTGCCCGAGGCGGTGTCCGGTGGCTGGCGGGACGGCGACGACCGCTTCGAGTGGCTGACCGGCAGGCGCCCGGTAATGGAAGCCGTGGTCGCCAAGGCCGCCGAGGCGACGCCCGGGGTGGAGGTCCGCCGTGGCACGGCCGTCACCGGCCTGACCAGCGGGCCTGCTGCGCTGCCCGGCATCCCGCACGTGACCGGCGTGCAGACCAGATCCGGTGAGTCCATCCCGGCCGACCTGGTGGTGGACATGACCGGGCGACGGTCGGGCCTGCCGGACTGGCTCGCCGCCATCGGCGCCCGCCGGCCGACCGAGGAACTCGAGGACACCGGCTTGGTGTATTACGGGCGGCACTTCCGCTCGGCGGACGGGTCGATACCGCAAATGATGGGGCCCCCGCAGATCCCGTGGGGCACGGTCGTCTCGCTCACCCTGCCCGCCGACAACGGGACCTGGTCCGTGGTGCTGGCGGCCGCGGCGAAGGACAAGGCGCTGCAGCCGCTGCGCGAGGAGGAGCGCTGGGTGGCGACGGCGCGCGCGCTCCCGCTGGTCGCGCACTGGCTCGACGGCACCCCCATCGACGACGGCGTCCAGGTGCTGGCCCGGCTGGAAGACCGCTACCGTGGTTTCGTCATAGACGGCATACCGGTCGTGACTGGCGTCGTGCCGGTCGCCGACTCCTGGGCGTGCACGAACCCGACCCACGGGCGCGGCACGTCGGTCGGCATGCTGCACGCGGTGACGCTGCGGGATCGGCTGCGCGCGGCCGGCCTGGACGACCCGGCCGCGTTTGCCCGCGACTTCCACGCGGCCACCGCCCGGGACATGGAGCCCTGGTACCGCATCACCAACGCGGAGGACCGGCACCAGCTCGGCGAGATCGCTGCCGCCGGCCGCGGCGAAACCTACGACCCGCCCGACCCCGGGTACCAGCTGGACAGGGCGCTGAAGACCGCCGGCGGCCAGGATCCGGACTGCCTGCGGGCGAACCTGGACATCCGGTTCGTGCTGCGCCTGCCCGACCAGGCTCTCGCCGACCCCAGCCTGCGCGCGAAGGCGCTGCGGCTGGGATCGGGCTGGCGGGATGAGCCGTCGCTCGGCCCGGACCGCGCGCAGCTCGTGGCGCTGGCCGGTGCGGCATGAGCGGCCCCGGCAGCACGGCGGGCCGGGTCGAGTCTGGCGGGACCGGCATCGAGTACGAGGTCACGGGGGAGGGGCGGCCGGTCATCCTGCTGCACGGGTTCCCGGACTCCGGCCGGCTGTGGCGCCACCAGGTGCCGGCGCTGGCGGAGGCGGGCTTCCGGGTCATCGTGCCCGACCTGCGTGGTTACGGGCGCTCGGGCAAGCCCGCCGACGTCGAGGCGTACTCGCTCCTGATGCTGGCCGGCGACGTCCAGGCGGTCCTGGGTGACCTGAAGATCGCCCGGGCTCACGTGGTGGGCCACGACTGGGGCGCCGCGCTGGGCTGGGTACTCGCGGCCTTTGCGCCCGGCAGCGTCGACCACCTCACCGTGATGTCGGTCGGGCACCCGGCCACGTTCCGCCGCACCATGCAGCAGCGTGAGAAGTCCTGGTACATGCTGCTGTTCCAGTTCCCCGGCGTCGCCGAGCGCTGGCTGTCCGACGATGGGTGGGCCAACTTCCGGGCCTGGGCTCGCCACCCCGACGCCGACCAGGTGATCGCCGAGCTGGAGGCGAACGGCTCGCTCACGCCCGCCCTGAACTGGTACCGGGCCAACCTCCCGCCCGAATCGTGGGTCGACCCGCCGCTGCAGTTCCCGCCCGTTGAGGCGCCCACGATGGGCATCTGGAGCAGCGGCGACGGGGCGCTCACCGAGGTTCAGATGACCGACTCCGCCCGCAGCATCGCCGGCCCGTGGCGTTACGAGCGCCTGGACGGCCCCGGCCACTGGATGCAGCTGGAGGCGCCCGCCGAGGTGAACGCGCTACTGCTCGACTTCCTGCCTCGCTAGAGCCTTGGGCCGCGCTCAGGGCTCGGGATAGAGCCCGGCAAGCAGCTCGCAGGCGCGCGCGAATGCCGCGGGCGTGACGATCTCCGGCGCGATGAACTGGTAGATCTGCAGCCCGATGAGCAGCGCGTGGCCGATGGCCCACGCCTGGACGGTGGTGGCCCCGGGGAGCGGCTCCTCGTCGTCGTCCGCGGCCAGCTCCGCGAGCCGGCGCTCGAGGCCGTCGCTGTAACGCCGCAGGGCGGCGGGGCTGCGCAGCAGGGCCGCGACGAACTCCAGGCTCACCGCGAGCCCGGCCCGGTCCGTGGTTTCCTCGTCAACGGCCATGGCGGCGCCGAACTCCGCGAGCCGCTCGCGCAGCGGCCGTGACGTGTCGTTCAGCACGGCCCCGTAGTCCCGCGTCGGCGTGGCCTCGATGGCGCTGAGCAGGAGGTCTTCCTTGCTGGAAAAGTGCCCGTAGATCGCGCCCTTGGTCACGTCGGCCGCCTCGGCGATCTGCTCCAGCGACGTCGCCGCGTAGCCGCGCTCGCGGAACAGCCGCTGCGCCTCCGCGAGCAGGCGCTCCCGCGTCCTCGCCTTCGACGTTTCTCTCGTCACCCTGGTCATTCGATCATCTTCCCACAGTTGATATTCCATCGGAATCTAGATACCGTCAGTATATGAATCGGCCGTTTGGCCGGCCGCGGCGCTTGGCAGGAGAGGGCGGACATGAGCCTTCGGGAGCAGGTGATGCACCGCGTCGTGGAGCCGGCCGCGGTGCGTTTCTACCAATGGCGCGGCGATCCCGTCGCCCGGCTGCTGCGGCCCGGTGCGAAGGCGGACCCGTACCCGCTCTACGCCGACCTGCGCCGCCGCGGCCTGGACCGCAGTTCGCTTGGAATCTGGGCGACGGCGAGTCACGGCACGGCAGCGAGCATCCTGCGGGATCCCCGGTTCAGCTCCTCGCCGGTGCACCAGCCCGGATACCGGCCGCCGGCCTACCGGGACGGCGATCCACGCGCCGAGCTTCCCGTCGCTGACCTGCTCACGATGGACCCGCCCGACCACACGCGCATCCGGCGGCTCGTGTCCAGCGCGTTCACGCGGAAGGCCATAGCCGACCTGGAACCATGGATCCGTGACCTGACCGGGCGGCTCCTCGATGAGGCCGGCGCCGGGGCGGGCTTCGACCTCATCGACGCGCTGGCCTTCCCCCTGCCGATCGCGGTGATCTGCCACCTTCTCGGCGTCCCGGCGCAGGACCAGGCCAGCTTCCGGGTCTGGGGCCACGACGTCGCCGCCACCCTGGACCCGCAGACCGCCGCGGGCGGCGAGAGCCAGTCGCGCTCGTCCGAGCTGGCCCTGACCGCGTACCTGCGGGAGCTGGTGGGCAAGCGCCGCGCCGATCCCGACGACAGCCTGCTCTCCGCGCTCGTCGCGGTCGAGGAGGAGGGCGACCGGCTCAGCCCCGGCGAGCTGGTCAGCACCGCGCTGCTGCTGCTCATCGCCGGCTTCGAGACGACCGTCAACCTGATCGGGAACGGCACCGTCGCCCTGCTTGGCGTCCGCGAAGACTGGCGGCGCCTGGGCGAGGAGCCCTCACTGGTCCCCGCGGCCGTCGAGGAAATGCTGCGGTACGACAGCCCGGTCCAGATGACCTCACGGACCGCGACCGAGGATGTGGACGTGGGCGGGGTGATGATCCGGAAGGGCGAGTCGGTCATCGTGGCCATCGGCGGGGCCAACCGGGATCCCGGCGTGTTCGAGCAGCCCGACCGCCTCAGGATCGACCGGCCGAACGCCTCGCGGCACCTCGCGTTTTCGCTCGGGATTCATCACTGCCTCGGCGCCGCGCTGGCCCGTCTCGAGGGCTGCATCGCCGTCGAGGAGCTCACCCGCCGGTACCCCGCGCTGGAGCTGGCCGGGACGCCTGCGCGCCGGGAGCTGCTCGTGCTGCGCGGCTTCGAGAGCGTCCCCGTCCGCGCCGCCTGCCGCTAATCCACCGCCGCTAGCGTGGGTGCCCGACCTCCAGTGGGATGGGTGAGCCCATGACGGTCCCGGCCGGCTGGACGGCCCGGGTGTGGGCGCGGGTGCCGGGCGCCCGCATGGAGGCCTGGACGCCCGGGGGCGACCTGCTCGTCGGCGCGCCGGGGGACGGCAAGATCGTGGAGCTGCGGCTGGATGCGGCGGGCACCGCGATCGTGACGACCCTCCTGACCGGGCTGACCGGCCCGCAGGGCATGGCGTTCGCCAGGCTCGGCGGCAAGTGGGTGCTGTACGTCGCGGAGTCGGACGAGACCGACCGGTATCCGTGGGGGAGCGGCGGGATCAGCGGCGCCCGCACAGAGGCAGGGGGAGCCGTCGGGAAACGCTGACGGCACGGCCGGCCGTTTCCCGGGAGCCGGGCACCGGGAGGTTTGGGATGTCTTGCGCTATCAAGCGACAACAGTTACGTTGCGATATATCGAGCCGATACATCGTGGCGATATGACGAGTTGGCATGGTGTACGCGGCATCCTTCGAGAGGCTGGAGATTCCGTGGAGACATCCAGGCACCACATCGAGCCCGCCGGCGGCAGGCTGGGCGTCCTGACGGTGGGGCTCGGCGCGGTGGCGTCGACGTTCGTCGCCGGCGCCGAGCTGATCAGGCACGGCCTCGCCGAGCCCGTCGGCTCGCTCTCTCAGATGAGCACCATTCGCCTCGGCAACCCGGGCGAGGACCGGCCGCTCGTCCGCGACGTCGTGCCCCTGGCCGGCATAGACCAGCTGGTCTTCGGCGCCTGGGATCCGGTCGCGGACACGGCCTACGACGCCGCGGTGAGGTGCGGTGTGCTCGACCGGCTCACCCATATCGAGCCGATCGCGGGGGAGCTGAAGGGGATCGAGCCCATGCCGGCCGCCTTCGACCAGAACTATGTGCGGCGGCTCGACGGCCCCAATGTCAAGCCCGGCGGGAGCAAGCGAGCCCTTGCCGAGGCCCTCCGCAACGACATCCGCGATTTCAAGGCGGCGCACTCCTGCGACCGGCTGGTCGTGATCTGCTGCGCATCCACCGAGATCTTCCTCGAGCCGGGTCCGGCCCACCAGGACCTGGACGCGCTCGAAGCCGCGATCGACGCGAACGACGAGAGCATCCCGCCGTCGATGCTCTACGCGTACGCGGCTCTCAGGGAGGGCGTGCCGTTCATCAACGGGGCGCCCAGTCTCACCATCGACGTGCCCGCGATGCTGCAGCTCGCCGACGCGGTCGGCGTGCCCATCGCCGGCAAGGACTTCAAGTCAGGGCAGACCCTTGTCAAGACCGTGCTGGCGCCGATGCTGAAGGCCCGCATGCTGGGGCTGCGGGGCTGGTACTCGACCAACATCCTCGGCAACCGCGACGGTGAGGTGCTGGACGACCCCGACAGTTTCCGCACCAAGGAGCAGGCCAAGCTGGGCGTGCTCGGGCACATGCTGCAGCCGGGCCTTTATCCCAGCTCTACGGCGACGTCCACCACAGGGTGCGGATCAGCTACTACCCGCCCCGCGGGTGACAGCAAGGAGAGCTGGGACAACATCGACATCTTCGGCTGGCTCGGCTACCCGATGCAGATCAAGGTCGACTTCCTGTGCCGTGACTCGATCCTGGCGGCGCCCCTGGTATTCGATCTGGTGCTCTTCGCGGACCTGGCCCAGCGGGCGGGCCTGGCGGGCGTGCAGGGGTGGCTGTCGTTCTACTTCAAGAGCCCGCAGCTCCTTCCCGGCGCCCATGCCGAGCACGACCTGTTCATCCAGC
>Ga0335074_10011405_pt1 | contig 12426 bp, 10 predicted proteins | sample Lox_Sample_23_FD_206715 | JGI IMG/M metagenome (GOLD analysis project Ga0335074, IMG submission 206715) | Soil microbial communities from Loxahatchee National Wildlife Refuge, Florida, United States - Lox_Sample_2.3 | ecosystem: Environmental > Terrestrial > Soil > Wetlands | place: USA...
CTTGACGTCGGGCACAGACAATTTTCGCCAACTGAAAAAGTTGGCGTAATTGCTTGGCTGATAGCAACATGGGCCGGTAGCTCAGTTGGTAGAGCATCGCACTTTTAATGCGGTGGTCGCGGGTTCGATTCCCGCCCGGCTCACCACAGTTTACGGGACGTGATCACTTGGGCGTCACATGGATCAGCGCGCCAGGATCGGCGTCTTCGAGCATCCATAGCGAGCCATCGGGGCCTTCTTCCACATCGCGGATGCGGTGGCCGACCTCCCACCGTTCGGCGGCTTGGGCGCCGCCATGGCCGTCAAAAATGATGCGGTTGAGCGTCCGGGTTGCCATGCCGCTGACGAAGCCGTTCCCGTTCCACTGCGGGAAGGTCTGAGTGCCGCGGTAGAACATCAGATTGCCAGGCGCGATCACCGGCGCCCAATAGAGCACCGGCTTCGCCAGGTCGGGCCGCGTGTCGGGACTGGGAATCGGCACACCGTTATAATTCTTGCCGTAGGACACCAGCGGCCAGCCGTAATTCTTGCCCTTCTCGATCAGGTTCAGCTCGTCGCCGCCACGCGGGCCATGCTCCACCTCCCACAATTCTCCGGCGGGCGAAAAGGCCAGGCCGTAGGGCGTGCGGACGCCGCTCGCCCAGGTTTCCGCCGGCGTCAGGTTGGGGCTGGGAAAAGTATAGATGCTGACCACCTTCGCGGTTTTCGCCACTTCGGTGTCCCTCGGCGGATCGATCAGGGAAATCGTGGCCGCGCCGGTTTTACCGAAATTAGGATTGCCGGGGGCTGGTTCGCCATCGAGCGTCAGGCGCAGGATCTTTCCTACGGGCTCGTTCGGATCCTGCGCCGGAGTCATGCGCTGGCGGTCGCCAACCGAGAGGAACAGATAATGGCCGTCGGGCGAAAACGCGATCTGCGCGCCTTCCTGCCCGCCCCTGCCTTTGGGCATCTGGCGCCACAGCACCTCGAAATCATCGAGTCTGGCCGAGGTGGCTGTGGCGTTCAACCTGGCTCGCGCCAGCGCCAGGCCTCCGCCATAGTCGCCCGGCTCGGCATAGGTGAGATAAATACTGTGGTCCGTGGCGTAGTGAGGCGAGAGGAACACCCCCAACATGCCGTTCTGTCCTTGAAAATAAGCCGGCGGCGTGTTGCCAACCTGGATTTTTTCTCCTTTTTGCGTTACCAGCCAGACAGGCCCGGGCTTCTCGGTAATCAGCATGCGGCCGTCGGGCAGGAAGGCCAGCCGCCAGGGCAGTCTGAAAGTGGTCACCGTGGTCATGGTGAAGGGCAGGCTGGCTTCAGGCTTCTTTTCGCCGACATTGACCTGAGCCGAGGCCGCCACACACGCCAGCATGAAGACCGAGACCGCTTTCACCAACCTCATGGACAGTTCTCCTTACGTTCTCAATCGCCCGGCGAAACGACTTCGGGGCGCTGTTGTTCATCCTACACTAGGCCAGATAAATCTTGCATGATGAAAAGACTCAGGTACTCGCGGGGGTCCCTTTTGAACGCTATAGGCTGGTCCGCGGCGCGAGCCGTATCATTTGGGTGGAAGGACAAGGTGCGATCATGCAGGATCCCGATCCGCCTAAAACGTTAGATGCTGAGCTGCTGCGGCGATTGAACGAGATCGCCTTCAGAAAACTTCGGGCATTTACGAAAAGGTTCGCGCAACTCCAGGAGCACGAACGCTCTTTTCAGGAAAATTCCACCCGAATCCGGCACCGCCGCCAGAAAAATCGCGATTAGCAGCAGCGCCGCACGCCACGCCGCCGCCTTAAGCAGTTTTGCTGCCTTCGCCTGAACGCTCGTCCATCATGCGGCCCGCCGGCTTTCGCACGCAGGCGTGCGTTCGTTCGTGCTCTTCCCACTCCAGGCGAGCCTGCTGCGCGATCACCCGAACTTGCTCCGCGTATGCGCGGCTTTGTTCGAACTCCGCCGAATCGGCGCTGCGCAGTTCCAGAACGGCTTCGCTATACGTCTGCACGAGAGCGCAATACCGATCGAGCAACCTGTTCCATTCGGAGCACGGCACGGCATGAGGAGTATACCAGACCTCGCGGGAGCGGCGGGTTCACCTGATTGTCCTGGATACGGAGTTCAGCAGCAGGAGAGCCCTCTGTTGAAGCAGATCAAGCCGTTTATTTTCCTGCCGGATGCTCGCGCGAAGCAGGCGAACGTCTCCGAGATCACTCGCAAACTTTTCAGCCTCGCTGTGAACGCGAGCGGCGCTGCCGGAGTCTTCCGCGTAGACGCCGCGGACGATGTCCACTTCCGATTCGCCATCCAGGTGCAGATAAACGTTGGTCTCATCAGCCGTGTATACGTAAGTCACGCTGTGAACTCCCGCGGAGATGGGCCAGGTCTGTCGTGCGGTGCTATCGCTAACTTCGAGCGTTCCAGCGGGATCTTGGGGAACCGCATCCGGATTCCAGGCGATGAACAGCTGATCTCCTCGCTCTTGAACCTGTAATCGAAGCGGCGGCCGGGCTCTTAGCAGGTGATCGAGCCGGGATGGGAATGCCAACGCCAGGCCAAAAATAAAACTGACAAAGATACGGAACCCAACCACCACGTTGAAATGATACGAACCGGGCCGGCCCATTGGAAATAGACCGCGCGATTTAAACGGGCCAATCGGAAGTACTGCTTCGGGCGGGGTGGCGCAACCGGCTAAAGCGTCACGCTGAAAGTGTCGATCAGCCGTACAATGGACCGCCGTCTGGACGAACGTTTTCTCGCCCACGTTGATGTGAGCATTACCGACCTCGCAACACGAGACTGCACCGAAGGCACCGTGGCCGACATTTCGAAATCAGGCGTGTGCGTGATCACGTCTCGTCCATTCGCTGCGGACGCCATGGTAAGACTGGAGTTTGCCGACTCAGTCCTGTATGGCTGCGTGTGCCATTGCACCGCCGATGAACCATGGTTTCGCCTGGGAATCGAACTTATCCAGGTTCTTCTCGGCGACAGCGATACGGCCAATGTTCTAAATACCCTGCTGCTCGAAGTGCTGCCCGCGACGCCCGGCTTGGTCGCGTCAACTTCCTGACCGGCGGCGTCGCCTCCAACCGGACAACGGCCACGCGATCCAGATCGTCACTGTCGCGTAATTCTTAATCTGGTATTCTTGTTGGCACCTCCCCCGATTTAAAAACATAAGGACAAGTGCAGATGATGGAACAAACACGACCCGATACCCTGGGCCAACTCGTGGGGGCGCTGCTTCTTCAGTTGGCGGACGATGTGCCGGACGTAGTCGGCCTGGAGACCGTGAAAGCGGATCTGCTCGCCGCCAGCAAAAGCTATGAGACCGGCACCAAGCAAGATCTGGCATTGCGTTTCTATCTGGCGACGCGTTCTCTGTTTTCCGAACTATCGCGCATGAGACCAAAGGAAGCTCCTAAGGTCTTCGAAGCGGTGGCCGGAGCCGGAAACGAAAATGCCGCCGAGGTGGGGAACGAGACGCGACGCTTTGCAGCCGAATGAAGTCCATTTGGAGGAGGCCCGGAGCGATCCGGGCCTTCACGCCGGGTTTCGCGCCGCAAGGTTGGACTCACTTACAATGATCAGGATGCGTGTTCTGTACCTGCCTTTGATCTTGGCCCTTTCGCTCGCTGCCCAACCTTCGGGCTCCTTCGAGGTTGAGGAGGCGACCATCGCCCAGGTCCACGACGCGATGCGGGCCGGTCACCTTACTTGCCAGGCGCTGGTGGACATGTACCTCAAACGCATCGCCGCGTACGACAAGAACGGCCCGGCGATCAACTCGATTATCCTGGTCAACCCGGACGCAGAGCGACAGGCGCAGAGTTTGGACCGGCGGTTTTCGCAATCCGGCTTGACCGGGCCGCTGCACTGCGTGCCCGTCATCGTCAAGGATAATTTCCAGACCGCGGGTCTGCAAACCACCGACGGCGCCCTGGCGCTGGCCGGATTTATTCCGGATAAAGACGCCTTCGAGGTGAAGCGCATGAAGGATGCCGGCGCCATCGTGCTCGCGAAATCGAGCATGGCGGAATGGGCCTTCAGCCCGTTTGAGACGGTCAATTCGATTCTGCCGGGGTACACAAAAAACCCTTATGCTCTGGACCGCGTTACCGCGGGATCAAGCGGCGGAACTGCCGCTGCGGTCGCGGCAAGCCTTGGCCTGGCCGGTTTGGGCAGCGATACCGGCAATTCGATTCGCGGCCCGTCCTCGCATCAGGAACTGGTCGGCATCCGCTCGACCATGGGTCTCACCAGCCGCGCCGGTGTCATTCCGCTGTCTTCGCTCGCCGACGTCGCCGGTCCTATGGCACGAACGGTGGAAGACGCGGCCAGGGTTTTTCAGGTGATCGCCGGCGAGGATCCTGATGATCCGGTCACCGGCGCGGCGCGGACCCATCCGTCCCCGGATTACCTCGCTGCCCTGGACCGCAACGGGCTCCACGGTGCGGTGATTGGCGTGCTGCGGCAAGCTTATGAGCGTCCCACGGCCGACCCGGAGGTGGTCAGCAGTTTCCTGAGAGCCGTCGACGATCTTCGCCGCGCGGGAGCGAACATCATCGATCCGGCGACGGTGGAAGGCTTGGACTCCATCAAAAGACCGCGCGGGCTGGGTCCGTGCATGGGCTTCAAATATTACATCAATCGCTATCTGGCCGCGCAGGGCGGCCGGGTTCCAGTGAAGACTCTTGCCGAAATTATCAAATCGGGGCGTTTCCATCCTTCCGTGCAGCGCCGTCTGGAACAGGCGGAGGCCGCGCCGGAAAACGGCCCCGATTCGGCGGCTTGCCGCGCCGACAGTGCCTATCGCGAACAGGTGCGCCAGGCTGTACTGCGCACAATGGACAAGTTCAAGCTTGATGCTTTCGTCTATCCCACCTGGAGCAACCCTCCCAGGTTGATTGGCGATCTGAACACGCCTGCCGGCGACAACAGCCAGTTCTTTTCGCCGACGACCGGCTTTCCGGCAATCAACGTCCCCATGGGATTCGTGCGCGGGGACACTCTTCCGGCCGGTATGACGATTTACGGCCGCCCCTGGTCCGAAGCGACTCTTCTCAAGCTGGCATACGCCTATGAGGGCGCCACGCGCCATCGGCGTCCCCCTGCCAGCACTCCGCCGCTGCGCTAGACCCTTCTTCGTCGACCGCCGAATCCGGGAACGTAAGCCGTCAGGCTTGCGCCCTTCGCGGCGGTGCACGGTACGCGCGCAACGCAAGCCTGGCGGCTTACGCCACTTCACGCGGTTGCTGAAACAGGGAACAGACCGCCCATGGCCGCACGAGGGAGCGGTATACCCGAATTTCCGCAGCCTGGTACTGGCGCAAACCCGGGCGGCATTGAACCGCCGTTAAAGTCGATCTCCCTCTCTGACGATAGCCTGGGCATGGAACGCCGACAGCAAGAGCGATACGAGGTTCGGTTCGAGACGAAGGTGACCGCAAACGGCCGCAGCGCCCTGGGTCGCGTTTCGAATATTTCCGGGTCAGGCATCAGCGTAGACCTGCCATTCCAGCTCTCGCCAGGAGAGCCGGTGGAATTGGAAATGGCGGACAGCACCGTCTATGGTCACGTGATTTACGCCAATACCGAGAGCGATCATTTTCATACCGGCGTCCTCGCGAGCCGGGTAGCGCTGGGAGGAACCAGCCTTTCGAGCCTCCTCCAACGCGTTCTCCTGGAGACGCTGCCATTGACGCCCGGACTGGAACGCACCGAAGTCTACCTCGGCTGAGCGCGCCGGCCCGCCGTCTCGCTAAAAACTTTGAAAACGTAGTAGCTCAACCGCGTCCGCCGTCATTGCGGCACCGGCTCCCGAGCGAAGCTCGCGCGCGCCGGGAGTCCCGCCATCATATCGAAATGCCAGAGACCGGGTTCGTTTTCGATAAACCCGTGGTCGCGATAAATATTGCGGACCGGAATGTTGCGGGACGTTTCGACAATTCGCGCCAGCAGCGTTTCGGATACGGCTCGCTGCGAATCGATAACGTAGTTGAGAAAGGTGTGCTCGATGCCCAGCCCCAGAACACGGCAGCTGAGGGCGAATCCGAGGATCTCGTTTTTATTTAAAATTGCGGCGCCAACCAGCCCGTGATGGCCGAAACGGTCGGACACCTGGAGCGAGAAGATGCCGGCTCCCGGATCAGCGAGCAGCGCGTGCAATTCTCCCAGCGTAAATTTCCGGCCGGTGGTGTTGAATTGCGTGGTGCGCTCGAACAGCTCCGCGATGCGCGGCAGATTGGCGTCCGTCGTCAGACGCTCCATTTGGCACTCGATTTTCAGCGAGCGAATATACTGTTCTTCATCGAGGACTTCCGCCTGGAGTTTCCGGCGGGTCAATTGCGCTTTGACCAGATCGGTGCGCGTGGTGGATTCCGCCGTGACCTGCGGCAGTTGCAGGCGGGGATCATTCAGCAGCGCGCGTCTCAAGCCGAACAGATTCTCGCCCCAGACGTCAACTTCAGGCAGGCGCTGACGGATACGGTCGCGTTCGACCGGATGATCGTCGATGAACAGGAACGTGTCCAGCGCAAACCCGAGTTCGTCCGCAATCGAGCGGATATTCTCCGCCTTGTCTTTCCAGTTGATGCGCCAGGTGACGAAATCTTCAAGCGTTAAAAGCCGCGGACGCGGATAGTGGTCTTCGTATTTCCAGAGTTCCCGAACCGTAGCTTCGTCATTCTTACTGACGCAGGCGAGCACCATTCCGCGCCGCTTGAGGCAGTGCAAAGCTTCATGAATGCCGAAGAACAGCCCGACGAATGAGAACGGACCGCTGGCGCCGGGATCCCAGGCGAACGGGCTTCCGGTTTCGGCCAACACCCCCGGCCAAAGAACGCCGTCCAGGTCGACAATGACGCATTTTTTGCGGCCGATGCCCAGCACGGTCGTCAGTGCGTCCACATGAATACGCGCCATCGCGTTTTCCCGAATATAGGGATCGCCGCCCACCCATTGCATGAGAGGCGTTCTATCCGGAAACGTGTGATGCACCGCTGATAATTCGCTTTCCGGCCGCTGCAACAGCCAGCCGGGCGACCCGAAATGGGTGAAGTCCATCTGTCCGTCGTCAAGCAGATGTTCCGATCCGATGGCTCCCAAGGCCGCCGCGACATCGATCACCTGCACATCGGGGAAGCCGGCCGCGACTTCAGCAAGCGCAACATTCGTCAGACGGAAACGCGTACGGTGCCCGCGAAGGCCGCGTTCGGCCAGGCCCAAGGGTTGCACCGTGGGTTCCGGCAGATTGTCGATCAGAATCGGCGCCGAAGTTCTGCCGCGCAAATTCTTCAGCATCAGGCGCACCTGGTTGATATAGGGTTCCTGCGGATGGGAGCCGGCTTGGACGTCGGCGACAATCTCGTGCCGCGTCCGCAAGGCCCCGATCATGATCACGTCATGCTGGTGTTCGCTGGCGAAGCGGAGATCGTCGGCAAAAGTGGCGGAAATGCGGAAATCAAGATTGCGTCTGGCCCCCTCGCGCCTCAGAAAATCGGATTCCATCTGAACGTCGCAGTCCCCGAACAGGATGACATCAACGCGTTTTTTGGCGGTGCCGATGTCCGGGACTCCCTGCGCGGCCATTGCCGCCCAATAGGATTCGGAACCTTCCTTCATCTGCCGCCGATAGCGTTCGAGCAGGGCGATCGGATCGCGGCCATAGGTTTCGCCCAGTTCCGCGGCCAGCGCGGCGACTTCTTCGTCCGGATTTTTCTCGGTCAAAATGCCGCGCTTGACCAAAGACTGGACGCTGCGGATCAGCATGTCGCGGTCGTAGGGCAGCAGCTTTTCCAAAGCCTCATAGGCGCCAGGCAACGGGCGCGGCTCGGAAAAAAAGACGATCATGTCAGCGACTTCCTGCGTTACATTCAGGCGCACATAGTTCACCGCATGAACCACCAGGATCTGGTTCGGGCCGACCGGCAATTGATGGACAAAGCGGGACCGCCGCAAAATCACCGTCGTTCCTCCCGCCGGTGATCGGGTGTCGCGTCCGATCCGGGGACCGGATCCAGGCATTTCGAAACCTTACGCGCTTCGTCCTTGACGATCATGCACAGGCTCAATGCTGTTTCGCTCATGAATTCCGGCCGTGCCTGCGAGCCCTCTGGGAAACTATCGGCGGATCTGAAAAATATTCGAGGCGTCATATTCGCGCGGCCCGGCCTCAACGGAAAGTGGCGAAGATTGGTCGGCCCGGCGGGAACTCGACGCCGCAGTCCGCGCTGGAGACACTTCTTCAACATGTTAGGTTGGCTGATTTGCGGTGATCGAAATGCCAGTCAGTCTCGAAATGGCGGTATCGACGGAGATGAATCGCCCTCCCTGTCCGGTGGCTTCAAGGATCTTACAAGGCATGGTGGCGAATGCGCTTCAGCACCACCAGGAGGGCCGGCTCACCGACGCGGAACGGATCTACCGGCAGATTCTGGCGGCGGACGCCCGTCATGCCGACAGTCTGCATTTGTTGGGGATGATTGAGTTTCAGCGTGGACACCATGACGCAGCCGCGCGCATGATCCGGCAGGCAATCGCGGTCGAGGAACAGCAGCCCGTCTATCATTCGAACCTCGGCATCGTGTTGCAGGCGCAAGGCAAGCTGGACGAATCCGCCGCCTGCTATCAGCGCGCGCTGACTCTCAACCCGGATCTGGTCGAGGTCCACGTCAACCTGGGGAACATCTTTCAGGCTCAGGCAAAGATGGAGCAGGCGGTGGCCTGCTACCAGCGCGCGCTGGCCCTTAAGCCGGAATGCGCCGAAGCATTTTCCAACCTTGGAAATGCGCGTCAGGCTCAGGGAAAGCTGAACGAGGCGGTGGAATGTCAGCAGCGGGCGCTGGCTCTTAAACCGGACTATTTCGAAGCGCACAATAATTTGGGTATCGCGCTGATGGCGCAAGGCCGGATCGCGGACGCGATCACCCACTACCATCGCGCCCTCGAGCTGAACCCTGGCCACGCGAATTCGCACACCAATCTGGGCGTCGCGCTGGCGGAGGAGGGCCGCATGGCGGAAGCGATCACCCATTACCAGCGCGCCCTGCAACTCAATCCGCGCCATGGCAATGCGCACAACAATTTGGGCATCGCACTGGTAGCGCAAGGCCGGGTCGCGGAGGCAATCCCGCACTACCGGCGCGCCCTCGAACTGAACCCCGGCGATGCCAACGCCCACAACAATTTGGGGGTCGCCCTGATCGCCGAAGGTAACACCGGCGAAGCGATGGCGCATTACAGGCGGGCGCTCGCCATCAATCCCGATCACGCCGAGGCTCTGAACAATCTCGGCAACGCCTTCAAGGCGGAGGGCAGCTTTGACGATGCGCTTACCCACTACGGACGCGCCATTGCGGTGCGGCCGCACTACCCGGAGCCTCACTTCAATCGCTCGGAAATCAAACATTTTCATCGGGGAGATGCCGATTTGGCGGCTCTCGAAGCACTGGTCGAAAGCAGCAGGCTGTCCGCCGGCAAGAAAACGTATATCCATTTTGCCCTGGCCAAAGCCCTCGACGACACCGGTGATTACATTCGCGCCTTCGAGCATCTTCGCACCGGCAACGCTCTGAAACGCGGTCAGATTCATTACGATGAAGCCGCTCTTCTCACATTTTTTGAGCGCACCGCGGCGGTGTTCGACGGTAAGCTGTTCGACCATTTTCGGGGCTCGGGCGATCCCTCGTCGACTCCGGTTTTTGTGCTCGGCATGCCCCGTTCCGGCAGCACTTTGATCGAGCAGATCCTGGCCAGCCATCCGCAAATCCACGGCGCCGGCGAACTGGAACATCTTGAAAACGCGGCCGGCGGGCTAAGGACGGGTGATCCGCCGCTTCCTTATCCGGAATGCGTCCCCGCTCTGAATGGCGCCACACTGCGCCGGCTTGGCGAAGATTATCTCAGCCGCCTGCCCGCGGTAGGGAAGGGCGTCGTCCGCATCGTGGACAAGTCGCCGGGCAACTTCCTCCGCATCGGCCTGATCCGTCTGATCCTGCCGAACGCCAGGATCATTCACACCAGGCGCCATCCGCTCGATACCTGCCTGTCCTGCTATTCCCGGCTGTTCACGTCCGGTCTCTCTTTCACTTACGATTTGGCGGAATTAGGCCGATATTACCGCTGCTACACCGAATTGATGACGCACTGGCGATCCGTTCTTCCGCCGGAAGCCATACTCGATGTTTCCTACGAGGACGTGGTCGACGACCTCGAAGCGCAGGCGCGGCGCCTGATCGATTATTGCGGCCTTCCCTGGGACGACCGCTGCATCGCCTTCCATAGAACCCCCCGGACGGTCAAGACCGCCAGCGCCGTGCAAGTCCGTCAGCCTCTGTTCCGTGGCGCGCTTCAGCGGTGGCGCAAGTACGAGGCCGGCTTAGCGCCGCTGCTGCGTAATCTGCAAAACCCCGATGCACGGGCCGCTTTTGGTCACGGACAGTAAAGATCGCTCAAACATCGTTCTTTTGCTGAAGAACGCGCCGAAAATGCCGATAAGAAGGACATGAACGTCCACTCGCTCTCAAACTCCGACAATTACCTCGAGTCGCTCCTCAATAATGCCCTGGCAAATGCCAATCAGGCCGGTACTGCGACCAAGAGCGGCAACAGCGCCACGTCGTCCATCGCGACGCCGCAGGATGGAAGTCCGCAACTTTCGCCGCTGGCGCAGATTCTGAGCCAGCTTCAACAGCTTCAGCAGCAGGATCCGACGGAATATGCGCAGGTCACCCAGCAGATCTCCACCAACCTGCAATCAGCCGCACAGACGGCCCAGACGGACGGCGACTCGACCGCGGCAAGCCAGTTGAACCAGCTGGCAACGGATTTCAGCAACGCCTCGCAGAGCGGCCAACTCCCCAACATCCAGGATCTGGCGCAGGCCATCGGCGGCGGCCACGAAGGTCATCACGGCCATCACGGTCATCATCATTCATCGGCGATCGATTCCGAGAGCAGCTCGACCGACAGTTCCAGCAGCACCAGCGCCACCACCTCCAGCAGCAACAGCACGCCGACCCAGAGTCAGTTCGTTTCATCGCTCTACGCGAATAGCAGCCAAAATGGAGCAACCAGCCCCTTGTCGATCATCCTGAACACCTTGGCTGGCGCTGAAACCGGGAACTCCAATAGCTGATGCTCCCTGCGGAACTTCTTTCAGGCGTGACCGGTTGAAGACAGCGGAATTGCGCCGCCGGCGGCCCGCGCCGTCAACATGCGCCGCACGGCCGCATGAATCCGCTCGACCGCCGGACGCCGGTAGGCCCACTTGTGATCGGCTTCCGGGGGATTCACCACCATCGTGGCGTTCGCTTCGAACAGCAGAACCTCGCCATTGGGGCTCAAGCCGAAGTCGATTCCGGCATAGTCGAGGCCGAGACGCGATTGAATTTCGGCCAGCGCCGCCATGGCGCGCGGCCCGAGTACCGCCCGCATGTTTTCCAGAAACTCCGCGTCTTCGCTGCGATGCTCGGGATGATCGGCCATGTCCGCGGTGAAATAGTGGATCTTCCAGTGGCTGGAGATGGCGACGTGCAGCGGGTACAGCGCGCCATCGATCATCATTACGCGGTACTTGCGCACTTTGCCGTCCGCTCCGCGGGCATCAAGGTAGCTGAGAACCGTCAGCTCCTCACCGGGGAGCTCGGCCAGCGTTGGCGGCAACTGCGCCAGCGTCTCCACACGGAGGAAGTGACGGCCGGTATGGAAGCCTGGAGTGCGGATCAGCAGCGGGAATTGCAAACCGTGCCGGGCCAAAGTGGTCGCGGCGTCCGGACCGGCCAGCAGCGCGCGCGGCAGAGTGACCGTCCGCGGCGCGATCACTCCCGGGATGCCGGACAGGCGCTGCGCGTTGTCGCTGCGGCCGGTGGCCGCAACCGCGGCCGGTGCGTTGATCACCGGCGCTCTGGTCAGCGCCAGCACGGACCGGGCCGCGATGAGCGCCGCCGGCGCCAGATCCGCGTCGCCGATGGCATTGAAGACCAGCCGGTGCGGCGGCAGTGGAATGGCCGGATCGTAATACTCCACGAAAACAATGAAGGTTTGAAAGATCAGATCATCAAGAACATGGCGAATGGGAATGTTGCCGCCTTGCGAGCCGGCGAGCAGCAGCAGCGATAACGGAGGCCGCTCGCCGCGATAAGGCAAAGCCACCACGGGCCTGCTGGCGAAGCCCACTTGCCGGTGGCGCGCGGCGCCCTCCTGGTCGCCGGATTCCGCGAGGATCGATGCGAGGCCCTGATGCGCCTCGGCATGATCGGGCTGTAATCGCAGCGCCGCCTGGTAATGTTCGCGCGCCTCCGCCAGGCTGTCGTTCTCACGCAGAGCGTTGGCCAGATTGACGCGGCTCATCGGGTCTTCAGGATGCCTCGCCACAGCCTCCCGGTAGGCCGTGCGAGCCGCGGTGCGGTAGCCCGTCTCATGCAGCAGCGTTCCCAG
>Ga0335074_10011407_pt1 | contig 12426 bp, 12 predicted proteins | sample Lox_Sample_23_FD_206715 | JGI IMG/M metagenome (GOLD analysis project Ga0335074, IMG submission 206715) | Soil microbial communities from Loxahatchee National Wildlife Refuge, Florida, United States - Lox_Sample_2.3 | ecosystem: Environmental > Terrestrial > Soil > Wetlands | place: USA...
ACGCATGTGGGGCATGCGAGATCTGCCACGGTCAGCCCGGAGGGGCTCCGTTGGCAGGTTATGCATGCTCGCGCGCCCGCGATCCGCCCCTGGGAACGACCCCACCCATCCTCCAGGTGCCGCCGTTGACGTTGCCAGACTGACTCTCAGCCATTCAAGGGTGCCCGAAAGCCGTCACCCCACCTTGAACGCGCTCGGGCACATCCTCTGGAGCGCGCATCCCGCGCAATCCGGGTGGCGCGCGTGGCAGGTTCGCCGGCCGTGGCGCAGCAGGTTCAGATGGAACTCGAGCTCTTCGCCCGGCGGCGTGAGCTCGAGCATCTCGTCGTGCATCTCCTCGAACGGCGCTCCCGGCCGGAACAGGGCGAGGCGCGTCCCCACCCTCGAGACGTGGGTGTCGACCGGTACGTCGCGCATCCCGAGCGCGAACAGCAGCACGCACGCCGCGGTCTTGCGGCCCACGCCCGGCAACGACGTCAGATACGCCTGCGCCTCCGGTACTGGCTGGCCAGCCAGCCAATCGAGTGAGAGAGGGTGGTCCGGCGAGAGCGCGTGATCCGCCGGCGGCGCGGGGGCGTACTCGGGCGCGGTCTCGGTGATCGCGCGCAGGATCGACTTGATCCGCGCCGACTTGACCTTGGAGATCCCGCCGGGCCGGATCGCCTCCTCGATCTCGTCGACCGGCGCATCCCGGACGTCCTCCCACGTCGCGAAGCGCTCGCGCAGCGCCAGATAGGCGACGTCGCGGTTGCGGTCGTTGGTCGACTGCGAGAGGACGGTCAGGATCAGCTCGGCGATCGGGTGGCCGTGGGGCTTGGCGAGCGGGATCCCGTACACGAGCCGCAACCGATCGCGGATCGCTCGCACCCGCCGGCGCGTGGGGCGCTCCCATCGGCGGGCCGAGGCCCGCCCGGAGGCCCGTGCAGAGGCCCGGCTACTCAAGCGTGCCCCATCGCTCGCACGCCCGCGTTGCCTCCGCCACCGCCTCGGGCAGCGACGCCGCCACCGCCGACGGGTAGTACGCGGAGTTCGCGAGCCGGGCCAGGAGGACCCCTGTAAACACCTCGCCGGCGCCGAGCGTGCTGATCACGCCGGCGGGCGTGCCATCCACGTCGACGTCGAGGCGGAGCTCGCCCCGCAACATCGCCCCTCCCGAAGGACCCAGCGTGATCACGACCATCCGCGCCCCGGCCTTCAGCAGCGCCAGCGCGGCGCGCTCGGGGTCGTCCTCTCCGGTCATCAGCTCGGCATCGCCGGCGCCGGCGCGGACGAGCAGCGCGTCGGGCACGCACGCGTTCGCCACCGCCGCCGCCTCGGCGCGCGAGCGCCACCGCTCTACCCGAACGTGAGCGTCGAACACGACCGGACGCTCGAGCGACAGCGCGACCTCGCGCGCCCGCATCGTCGCCTCGGCCTCCTCCGGTCCGCCCGAGCTGATCAGCAGCGCCGCCGATGCCCGGACCGCCTCATCGAGGCCATCTCCGGCCGACGTGGCGATCCGCTCGCCGTAGACGCGTTCATCCGAAATCCCTTCCGGCGAGACCGCGACGAGCGCCACCGGCGTCTGCGCTCCCGGCACCAGCGACAGCAACTCGGTTCCGACGCCCTCGCGCTGCAGACGCGTACGCAGCCACCGGCCCCACGGATCGTCGCCCGCCGCGCCGGCGAACGCGATGTGCGCGCCGTGGCGAGCGGCGGTCACGGCGACGGTGGCGGCCGCGCCGCCGAAGTGCGGCACGAACGCGTCGGCGCCGGAGACATCGCCGAGCGGGCGCTCGCAGATCAGATCCACGACGACGTCGCCGAGGCACAGGGTCGGCGCGCCCGGCGGCGGGGAATCTGGGCTCGTACCGCTCACGCGCCCGGACGTTATCCTCGCCGGGGGGTGCGCGTCGATGAGCACACGATCAACGTCGACGAGTCGCCCGTGTTCTACCGTCGCACCGACGGCGCCCAGGGCGTGCCGACGCTGTACCTGCATGGGATTCCCACGAGCTCGGACGACTGGGTCGAGTTCCTGTCCCGCACGGGTGGAGTCGCCCCCGACCTGATCGGATTCGGCCGCTCGGGCAAGGGCGGTCATCTGGACTACTCACTGGACGGGCTCACCCGGTTCGTTGAGTGGTTTCTGGCCGAAACGGAACTCGACAGGGTCAAGCTCGTCGGCCACGATTGGGGCGCCGCGGTCGGCTTGACGCTCGCCGAGCGCCATCCCGAGCGGGTCGAGCGGCTCGTGCTGATCAACCCTCCACCGATCCTCGGCCGATCCCAATGGCCCCGCCTCGTACGGCTGTGGCGCCTGCCGGTGATCGGCGAGGGCCTGATGGGCTCGACCACCCAGGGAATGCTGGCGCGAGCGCTGCGCCAGGGAAGCGTGCGCGAGGACGCGTGGCCGGACACGCGCGTCGCCGAGGTCTGGGAGCAGTTCGACCAGGGCACCCAGCGGGCGATCCTCCGCCTCGTCCGGTCGGCGAACGCCCACGGCACGCCACCGAGCACAGCTGCCCCCGGGCTGATCCTCTGGGGCGACCGCGACCCCTGGTACCCGCCGGCGCTCGCCGACGCTTACAAGACCCATCTGCCGGGTGCGCGGGTCGAACGCCTGCCGGACGCCGGACACTGGCCGTGGCTCGACCGAGGCGATCTCGTCGAGCGCGTGGCAACGTTCCTGGAGGAGTAGCCGTGCCGGTCCACGCCAGTCCTCCCGTCCGCCCCTCGGCGGAGCCATCCGCGACGCCAGAAGACGACTCGCGCGCGCGACGCGTGCGACTGCTCAAACGCATCCTGCCCACGTTCTCGGCCGGAATCATCGGCCTCGCCTACGTGTTGATCGCGCCGCGCAGCGAGGACCTGGCCGCGCACCTCCTCCGCGCGAAGCTGTTCGCGACCCAGGGTTTCGGGATCTGGAACAACTGGTGGTACGCGGGGCACAACGTCCCCGGTTACAGCGTCCTGTTCCCGCCGATCGCCGCCCTGCTCACGCCTCAGCTCGCCGGCGCGATCGCGGCCACCGTCACCGCGGCGCTGTTCGAGTCGCTCGCCTACCGCCGGTTCGGCGAGGACTCGTGGGTCGGCGCGCTGTGGTTCGGCGTGGCGACGTCGACAAGCCTGTTCACCGGCCGGCTCACGTTCGCGTTCGGCCTGATGCCGGCGGTTGGCGCCGCGCTCGCGCTCCAGCGCCGGCGGACCGGGCCCGCGGTCGCGCTCGCGTTCGTCACGCCGCTGGCGAGCCCCGTGGGCGCACTGTTCTCGGCGCTCGCCGGCGCCGCGCAGGCAGTCGGCGCATACAAGAACACCCGCCAGATCCGTCCGGCTCTCCCCGGGATCGCCGTTGTGATCGCATCGGCGCTGCCGGTCCTGGCCCTGTCGGTCGCGTTCCCGGAGGGGGGCGTCGAGCCGTTCGCGTTCTCCGCACTCTGGCCGATCGTCGTGATCTCGATCGGCGCCCTGCTCGTGATCCCCAGGGGCGACGTCGCCCTGAAGGCCGGCATCGCGCTGTACGCGCTCGGGTGCATCGCCTCCTATGCGGTCGCGAGCCCGATCGGCAGCAATGTGACCCGGCTCGCGCCATTGTTGGCGGGACCGCTCGCCGCGCTGCTGTGGTGGCCCCGGGCCACGCGGCGCATCGCGCTGCTGCTGGCGCTCGCCCTGCCGCTGCTGTACCTCCAGTGGCAAGCCCCGGTCCGGGACATCAGGACCGCGGACGACAACGCCGAGGTCACCGCCGCGTATTTCCGGCCGCTCATCACCTACCTGAGCAGGCAGCGGGACCAGCCGTTCAGGATCGAGATCCCGTTCACGTTGTTCCACTGGGAGGCGTATCTGATGGCGCCCGAGTTCCCGCTCGCCCGAGGCTGGGAGCGCCAGCTCGACATCAAGTACAACCCGCTGTTCTATGACGGGACGCTGACCGCCGCGCGGTACGAGGCCTGGCTCCATGAGGTAGCGGTCCGCTACGTCGCGGTATCCGATAAGAACCTCGACTACTCGGCAAAGCAGGAGGTCGCGCTGATCAACCGCGGCCTGCCATACCTGCGCCTCGTGTTCCGCACTCGCCACTGGCGGGTGTACGCGGTGCGTAACGCGACGCCGATCGTGGAGGGAGCCGCAACGCTGACCGCACTCGGATCCGACTACATGACCGTCCAGGGCCTCCGGCGCGGAACCGCGATCGTGCGGGTGCACTACAGCCCCTACTGGGCGGTGGTCCAGGGATCGGGATGCGTCGCTCCGTACGGCAGCTACACCGAGCTCACGGTTCGGAGGCCCGGACCGATGAAAATCGCGATGCGTTTCTCGCTCGCGCGCATCGGAGCGGACTCCCGTCGGTGTAGTTGACGGGAGCCGAACATCGCACCTCGCTAGGATGAATCCCCGACATGGGGCGTTGCCTCCGATTCATCGAGGCGCGGCTCTTGCCGCGTGGATGGCTGGACCTGATCCGTCAGATCCTGCTATTCGTCGGTGCGCTCGTCGTTTATGACCTGGTCCGCGGGCTCGTCTCGAGCGGCAATCCGTACAAGCCGTTCAGCGACGCGATGCGGATCATCGACGTCGAGCGCGCGCTGCACGTGTTCATCGAGCCGAGCGTCCAGGCGTGGGCGATCAACAAGCACTGGCTGATGGACGTGCTCGACTGGGTCTATCTGAACGGCCACTTCGTGGTCACATTCCTGGTGCTCGCGTTCATCTACGCGCGCCGCAACGACTCGTTCTATTTCGTGCGGAACATGTTCATGATCGCGATGGCGCTCGCGGTTATCGGGTACTGGCTATATCCGACGGCGCCGCCGCGGCTGATGCCCGAATGGGGCTTCACCGACGCGATCTCGCAGTTCGTGACCGGCGGTCGCAGCTCGATCGACTTCGGACCGACCAAGGATTTCGTGAACTTCTACGCCGCAGTCCCCTCGATGCACGTGTGCTTCGCGGTGATGATCGGCGGCTCGATGTCGCGGCTGACCCGCTGGCGTCCGGGCAAGGTCCTGTGGGCGTTGTACCCGTTGCTGATCACGTTCGTGGTCGTCGCCACCGCCAATCACTTCCTCACCGACGTGTTCCTCGGCGCCCTCACCGCCGGCGCATCCGCGCTGCTGGCGCAGCGGCTGCTGGCGAGGGCCAGGCCCGATGTGTGGGCGTTCCGTTCCTCCCCGGTCGAGCGCCTGAACGTGGCCGGGCACTCCGCGTCGACCGCCTGACGATGCCCGAACAAGCTCAGCGCCCGCCGCGGGCGCGAAGGAACGGTGCGCCGCGCCGCCAGCGGCCGCCGCGAAGCGGTCCGACCGCGCAGGAGTTGATGCGCAACCGGCTGATCGAGTCCCGGCTGACGCCGAACACGATCTCGCTCACCGGGTTCGCGCTCAACGTCGCCGCCGCCGGGCTGATCGTCGGCCGTATGTTCTTCCTGGCCGGTCTCGCGTTCATCATCGGCTCGATCATGGACACGCTCGACGGGCGCTACTCGCGCATGTCGGGCAAGGGCACCGCGTTCGGCGCGTTCCTCGACTCGACGCTCGACCGCCTCGAGGAAGGAATCGTGCTGATCGCGGTCGGCGCGTACTTCGCCTCCCAGAACAACCAGGTCGCGGCCGCCGCGACCGTGGCGGCGGTGCTCGGGTCGCTGATGGTGTCCTACACGCGCGCCCGCGCCGAGGCGCTCGGGGTCGAGTGCAAGGTCGGGCTCGCCACCCGCCCGGTCCGCGTCGTGATCCTGTCGATCGGGCTGTTGTTCGCCAAGGGCGCGTCGCTCGGCCACTTCGAACTGCTCGCGCCGGCGGTGTACGTGCTCGCCGCCCTGACCGTGCTTACTACCCTGCAGCGCATATTCCACGTACGCCGGCAACTCAAGGCGATCGCACAGCAGCCCGAGCCGGTGTAACGAACCCGCTTTCGCGGAATATCTGTAGTGGCCGCGGGACTCCGCCCGCGAGAAAGGCAGTTTCTGAAAGTGAGCACCACCAACGGTTCGACCAACGGCGCCGCGCGCTATAAGGACGGCAAGGTCCGCGTAGCGATCATCGGCGTCGGCAACTGCGCAAGCTCGTTCGTGCAGGGCGTCCAGTACTACCGCGACGCCGACCCGCGCCAGGATGTCCCCGGGCTGATGCACGTCGACCTCGGCGGCTACCACATCCGCGACATCGAGTTCAGCGCCGCGTTTGACATCGACGCCGACAAGGTCGGCAAGGACCTGTCCGAGGCGATCTTCGCCGGGCAGAACAACACGATGAATTTCGCCGGCAAGGTCCCGTCGCTCGACGTACCGGTGCAGCGCGGGATGACCCACGACGGCCTTGGGAAGTACCTCAAGGAGAAGATCACCAAGGCGCCCGGCCCCACCGCCGACATCACCGAGATCCTCAAGGACACGCACACCGACGTCGTCGTCTCCTATCTCCCGGTGGGCTCCGAGCAAGCCACCAAGTGGTACGTCGAGCAGATCCTCGACGCGGGCTGCGGCTTCGTCAACTGCATCCCGGTGTTCATCGCCCGCGAGGACTACTGGAATAAGCGCTTCAAGAAGGCCCACCTGCCGATCGTCGGCGACGACATCAAGTCCCAGGTCGGAGCGACGATCGTCCACCGCGCGCTGGCCCGGTTGTTCCACGAGCGCGGGGTGAGGCTCCAGCACACCTCGCAGCTGAACGTCGGCGGCAACATGGACTTCTACAACATGCTCGAGCGCGAGCGGCTCGAGTCCAAGAAGACGTCGAAGACCAACGCCGTGACGTCGATCATGGGCACCACGCTGCCCGCCGACGACGTCCACGTCGGCCCGTCGGACTACGTGCCGTGGCTGACCGACCGCAAGTGGGCGCACATCCGGCTCGAGGGCCAGGCGTTCGGCGACGTGCCGCTGAACCTGGAGCTCAAGCTCGAGGTGTGGGACTCGCCGAACTCGGCGGGGATCGTGATCGACGCCGTTCGCTGCTGCAAGCTGGCGCTCGACAACGGGATCTCCGGCCAGCTCGACGGCCCGAGCTCGTACCTGATGAAGTCGCCGATGAATCAGCGCCCCGACTACGAGGCGCGCGATCTGACCGAGAAGTTCATCGCGAAGTACGCGCGCACGACGGCGGGCAAGGCGACAGACGCTAAGCCGGCGAAGTCGAAGTCCGGCGCAAGCTGAAGCCGGCGAAGAACCGGCGCGCGGGCGCGTTCTGGGCCTACAGCGCATTCGCGGTGTTCATGTTCTTCCTCGGCGTGCTCGGGCTGGTCAAGCAGCACAACGTCGGTGGCGTCATCGCGCTGCTGCTAGGCGTGGCGATCGGCGTGTGGGCAGCAGATGGCCGCTCGTGGCTCGGCCCGGCGTTTCACGCCGGCGAGCGTTATGTCGTCGCGGACGGCGATGGATTGACGATCGGCAGCGACCACTGGCCGTGGACCGCGGTCGAGAAGGTGACCGACCAGCACGTCAAGTACTCGACGCTGTCGCTGACCGCGCTCGACTTCGTCCTGAGGGACGGCAGTAAGCGTTGGATCAACCTGAACTACCTGGACATCAAGGGAAACGAGCTCGAGGCGGCCGTCCGGCGCCGGATCGAGCACGCGGGCCTACTGGCCCGGCTCAGCGCCTGACGCCCCGACTGTGGGCGCACGGCCACGCGGATTAGACTGCCGCCCGTGACGAGCGAGCAGCTCGCGATCGCGCAGGTGACGCCGTTCGCCTGGGAGGTCTCGCACGAGGTCAACGACTATGTCGCCGGCATCGCGCACGAACTGTCCCGCCGCGGGCATCGCGTCCTGATCATCGCCCCGTCGGAGTCGGCGGCGCTCGTACGCGATAGCCGCCAGGCGATCCGCAACCATCCCGACACGCTGCTCGAGCGGGCCGACGGCGAGCCGCTCGTGCTGGGGGTGGGGGAAGTGCTGCCGTTCTCGCCGACCCGCCGGCGAGCCGCCTCGCTGCCGATCGACGTGGCGCGGACGATCGAGGAGGCGCTCGCCACCTTGGCGCTCGACCTCGTCCACGTGCACGAGCCGTTCGCGCCGAGCGCCTCGAGCATCGCGCTCCGGCATTCTCGCGGCCTGAACGTCGGGAGCTTCCACGCGCCGACGGAACGGGTCCTCTCGACTCAGCTCACGGGCCCGCTGTCGCGACTCTTGTTCGGCCGCCTGGATGCCCGCACGGCCAGCTACGGCGCGACCCGGGACCTGCTCCAGCGCTACTTCCCGAACGACTATCGGGTGATCCTGCCCGGTGCCGACGTCGACTCCGAGCACGCCGCGCACGACCCCGTGCAGCTGCTGTTCAGCGCCCGGGAGGAGCGCGGCGCGCTGCGGATCTTCCTGCGGACCCTGCGAGCGCTCCCGCGCGATGCCGAGTGGCGGGCCACCGTGTGGTCGCCGAGGCCGCTGACCGTGCCGGCGACGCTCAGCCGAAGCATGCGCGAACGCGTCGAGTTCGTCGACGCCGAACGCGTCTCCGAGGCGCAGGCGCTCGCCGGGGCGGACGTGCTCGTGCTCGCCTCCGAGGGGGTCAGGCCGGCGCCCGGCACGCTCGTCCGCGCGCTCGCCGGCGGCGTCGTGCCCGTCGCCTCGCGTCTGCCCGTGTACGAGGAGCTGCTGGGGGAGGGGGTGTTCGGGTTCGAGTTCGAGCCCGGCGACGGGCAGACGCTCGCGAGCCACCTCAGCCGGATCATCGCCGCGCCCCGGCTGAGCCGGCGTAGCCCCGAGGAGGCACGGGAGCTCCACGACCGGTTCAGCTGGTCACGCGTCGCCGACGAATACGAGGAGGTGTACGCGCGGCTCGTCGCCCGCCGGCATGACACCCGCGCAAACGGTCACGTCCGCGCGCGCCTGATCGAACGCCGCCTGATCGACGTCGACCTGCACATGCACACCGACCACTCGTACGACTGCGCGACGCCGGTCGAGGTGCTGCTGGCCGAGGCTCAGGCGCGCGGCCTCGGGGCGATCGCGGTCACCGACCACAACGAGATCTCGGGCGCGCTCGCGGCACGGGCCCAGGCCAACGGGATCGGCGTGATCGTCGGCGAGGAGGTCAAGACCGCCGACCAGGGCGAAGTGATCGGGCTGTTCATCGAGGAGAAGATCCCTCGGGGCATGACGCTCCAGGAGACGATCGCGGAGATCAAGCGCCAGGGCGGGCTCGTGTATGTGCCGCACCCGTTCGACCGGCTTCATTCCGTCCCCGACTACGAGCATCTGCTCGACGTGCTCGACGACGTCGACGCGATCGAGGTGTTCAACCCCCGGGTCGCGATCAGCGAGTTCAACGACGAGGCGGCTCGGTTCGCCGCCAAGTACCGCATCCCGGCCGGCGCTGGTTCGGACGCGCACGTTCCCCAGGGGCTCGGCTCGGTGCGGATCCGGATGCGCTCATTCGACGGCCCCGAGGAGTTCCTCGAGTCGCTGCGCGACGCCGACATCGTCCGCAAACCTGCGAGCCTGCTGTACGTGCAGGCGCTCAAGTTCCTCCAGACCAAAGCGCTGCCGGAGGCCGCCCGGCGGGCGTCGCGCGAGCGTCGCGTCCGCCGCGCCACCGGCCGCGATCCCAAGCGGGAGAACGGTCGGGACAGCCGCAACTCCTGATGCACTCGCAAGGACAAGCTCCCGAGCCGTCCAATCGGACAGCGATGCCCGCCACCGACGACGAGATCCGCGAGAAATACCTCGAGCGCGCGATCCGTGAACTCAACGCTTTCTCGCGAGAGGTCCAGTCGTGCACCCACTGCCCTCGGGGCTCGCTGATGCCCGTGCTCGGGTCCGGTCACCCGCAGGCGGACATCTTCCTCGTGAAGCACTCGGCGCGGCCGTCAGAGGTCGAGGAGGGAGTCGCGTTCTACGGGCGGGCGGGCAACGCACTGATGAAGTCCTTGAAACGCCTGTCGATCGATCCGCTCGCCGTCTACGGGACGCTGTGCGTCAAGTGCCCCGTATCCGACCCCGCTCTCGCCGACCCGGCGTGCGTGGCCAGACTCGTCGAGGAGCTCCAGATCGTCTCGCCGAAGCTGGTCGTGGTCATGGGACCGGACGCCCTGAGCGTCGTCAATGAACTCGATCTCCCGCTCGCCGGCGAGCTCCGCCCGGCGCTGGGCCGCCTTCAGCGGTTGACACCGACCATCGAGGCGTTGTACGTCCCGAACATCGACGACTCGCTCGACGAGGAGAGCGCTAAGCGGGAGTTCTGGGGCGCGTTCCGGGCGGTCGGCCAGTGGTGGACGGACTTACCCCCTTACTAGTCGAGCTTCGACGCGGTACGCTCGCCGACATGGACCTAGAGGAGCATTCACTCGACCACATCGGCGACCGGTGCGAGGAGTGCGGGGCCAAGCTCACCCCCGCGGAGATCGAGGCTGCGATGGAGTCAGGCGGACCGGCCTTGTGCACGGTCCACGCAGACGAGATGGTCCCGGTCGGCGACGAGAACGAAGACTTCGGCGACGAGTAGTTCGCGGCCGGGAGAGCGGCGGCTCAGCCGCCCATCGTCAGCACGATGTTCCCGAGCTTGCCACCCGAGGCGAAGTGGTCGTACGCCGACACCGCTTCCTCGAGCGGATACGTCGTGGCGATCAGCACGCGCACCGCGCCGGACGCGATCAGAGGCAGCACCGACCGCTCCATCGCGCGTGCGGTCAACGCCTTCTCCTCGAGCGGCCGGGCGCGGAGCGTCGAGTTGTAGATCCGCGCTCGGCGCTGCATCGCCAGCCCGAGGTTGAGCTCGGCCTGAGCGCCGGCGCCGATCCCGATCACCATGATCCGGCCCCACAGGGCGAGCGCCTCGAGGTCGCCCGGCAGGTTGGGCGCACCCACCAGCTCGAGGATCACGTCAAACGGCCCGTGCTGCTCAAAGCCCTCTGGCGCGATCACTGTCGCACCGAGCTCCGCGACCGCGTCGCGGTGGTCGGGATTGCGCACGGTGGCTGTCACGCGTGCGCCGGAGGCATGGGCGAGCTGGATCGCCGCAGTCCCGACCCCGCCGGCGCCACCGTGGACGAGGAGCCGCTCGCCCGGCTTCAGGGCCGCCTGGGTGAAGATGCCGTCTTGGGCGGTCGTGAACGTCTCGGGAACGGCGCCGGCCTGCACCCAGTCGAGGTTGTCAGGGACGGGCATGAGGATCCGTTCGTGCACGGTGGCGAGCTCGGCCTGGCCACCGCCCGCGACGATCCCCATGACTCGATCCCCGACTGCGAACCGGTCCGCGCCCGGGCCGTTCTGCAACACCTCGCCCGCGAGCTCCAGTCCCGGGATGTCCTGCGGCGCGCCCGGTGGCGCGGGATAGAAGCCGCGGCGTTGCATCATGTCGGCGCCGTTGAGCCCGGCCGCCTTGACGCGGACGAGCACCTCGCCGTGGCCGGGCACCGGATCGGGGTGGTCCTCGACGCTCAGGTTCTTGTCTCTGATCGTGACCGCGCGCATGCTCGTTCGGGACGATAACTACTGGACGGTGACCAGCGTCCCGTACGTCAGGTAGCCCCAGGCCGTCTCGGCGGCCGCGTACGGCAGCTCGATGCACCCCAGGCTCTGCGGCGAGCCGTAGGACGCGCGCGGCATGTAGTGGACGGCGTCGCCGCCGTTGAAGTAAGCCACCCACTGGACGAAATCCGCGTAGTGCGAGCCGTCCGGGTTCGTGCCCTGCATGGTCTGGCTGCGCAGACGCTCGAACACCGGGAACGTGCCGAGCGCGGTGCCCTCGCCGCCGATCCCGGTATTGGCGGGAGTACGCAGGACGACGCGACCGTTGTGGTACAGCGTCAACGATTCCGGGCTGCTCTCGCTCGCCAGCGCGTAGCTGTAGCCGCCCTGGTTGAACTGGCGGTGGGCGCGGGCGCTCAGCAGCGCCTGCCACAGGGACGCGCTCGCGATGCCGTCCATCGCCAGGCCGTGTTGGGATTCGAACGCCATGATCGCGCCCCGGAGCACCGTTGAATTGTCGTGGCTCCACAGCCCGGTGAGCTGAGACGGCCAGCCGGAGCCGAACACCAGTCGCCCCTTGGGCGGTTGGAAGATCGCGCGCAGCTGCCCGGCGGTGTCTTCGGGGCGCGGCTGACGCGAGATCGAGCTGAGATGGAGCGGCAGGAAGCGCAGCTCGGCGAGCAGCTGTTCCAGGCGCACGTCGGATCCGTTCTCGACCTGGAAGGCGGCCGTGGTCGCCTTGTGCAGGGCGGCGCCGTCCGTCGATGCCACACGCCCCGGGACCGTCACCTGAACGACCGTGCCCGGCAGGTACGCCCCGGTCGGGGTGAAGGCGAGCGTCGTCGGGTTCGGCTGTGACCATGCCCCGGGGGTCGCTGGGGAAAGCTTCGGCACGTCGGTCTTCGTCAGGGGCGCGAGCGGCGCGGAAAACCGCAGAACGATCGTGGCGTCGCCGGGAGCCGAACCTTTGGGAGACACGGAAACCAGGCGCAGCGCCGGCGGGCGAGGAGTAGTGGCAGCCCCGGCGTTCTGAGCGCCCCCGGCCAG
>Ga0335074_10011408_pt1 | contig 12426 bp, 10 predicted proteins | sample Lox_Sample_23_FD_206715 | JGI IMG/M metagenome (GOLD analysis project Ga0335074, IMG submission 206715) | Soil microbial communities from Loxahatchee National Wildlife Refuge, Florida, United States - Lox_Sample_2.3 | ecosystem: Environmental > Terrestrial > Soil > Wetlands | place: USA...
CTGCGCCGAGACGGTCGCGGCGCGCTTGAGGCGACGCTCCGCCGCAAGAACTGATGGACGCGGCGCGGCCGATCGGTTCGTATCATCAACGCGTGACCGGTTTCCCTCAGACGCTCACGTTTGAGGCGTTCGGGCTGCGCGCCGAGGTGGTGGTCGAGGACGAGCGGGTGTTCGAGCGGCTGACGACCGTGCTGCCTCCCGGCTGGCGTCCCGCGCCGGCGGGCCCCGCCACGGCCTGCTTCGAGGTCCCGAGCGCCGGGCCGATCCTTCTCGACGGCAGCCCGGTGGGCGAGGTGTCAGACGTTCGCCGGGTAACGCTGGCGAGGCTCGGACAGGCGATGCGTCACCTCCTCGCGGAGTCGGCGCCCGGCTGGATCTTCGTCCACGCCGGCGTCGTGTCACACGCCGGGACAGCGATCGTCATTCCTGGATGCAGCCACAGCGGCAAGACGACGCTGGTCGCAGAGCTGGTCCGCCGGGGTGCGAGCTACTACTCGGACGAGTTCGCCGTCGTCGACCCGGCCGGTCTGATCCACCCGTACGCCAAACCGCTGTCGATCCGCGGCCCCCGCGCGACGGTGTTCGGCGTGCCGACCGAACCGCCGACGCAGCAGATCGGCACCGAGCCGATGCGCGCCGGGTTGATCGTGCTCACCGGCTACGAGCCCGGAGCGAGCTGGGCACCTGTCGACTGCGAGCCCGGCGAGGCGGCTCTGGCCGTACTCGAGCACGTCATTGCGGCCCGCCTCCGGCCCCGGGAGTCTCTGCGTGCCGCGCGCCACCTGGCTGAGGGTTCGCGGGCGCTTCGCGGACCGCGCGGGGAGGTGGCCGAGGTGGCGGCCGACGTGCTGCGGGTGGCCGAGGGCGGGCGGACGGCGCCTTCGCTGCGTTGAACACAAATAGCCCACGTTTAACTGAGCTTCTGGTAGGTTTGCGCGCCATGAAAGGCACTATGCGCCCGCTGGCGCGAACTAACGAGGTGCTCTCAGAGGAGCTTGGGTCGGAGCTCCTGATCTACGACGAGCGGCGCGATGTCGCCTGTCGTCTGAACCGCACCGCCGCGCTGGTCTGGCGGCACGCGGACGGAGAGCGGACAGTGGACGACCTGGTGGAAGTGCTGCGCGAAGAGATCGGTGATCTCGCCGACGAGGATCTCGTGATGGTGTCGCTCGATCAGCTGAGCGAAAACGGTCTGCTCGAGTCGGGCTACGAGCCGCAGGAGATTTTCGCCTCGAGTGTCAACCGCCGCCGCTTCATCCGGCGCGCGGGAGTGGTCGGGGGCGCTGCATTGGCATTGCCCGTGGTTACGAGCATCGTTGCTCCCAGCTCAGCTGCTGCCGCCCCGGCCATCTACCTCTAAAGAGCCACTCAGCGAACCAGCGGTGCTCGCGTTCGCGCCGCATCTGGATGTCATCAGGGGCCGGGCGGGGCTGATCGCGACGGCTGACGACGGCTGCGAGCTGTACGGAGGCCGCCACTTCGCGACGGTGGCACGGCTGCTAGACGGGGTGCGCACGCGCCAGGAGATCATCGATGCCTGCCCCGGCGAGCAGCGCCCGGAAGTGGCGAGCGCGATCTCCGAATTGCTGCGGGACGGGGTTATCGTGGAATCTGCTCCTGGGCTGGCGAACCGCGATCGCCGTGCGGCGTGGTGGTCGAGCCAGGCGATCGCGCCCGACCGGGCGGCCGCTCGGCTGGCGTCGGCGTCCGTCCGCGTGTACGCGCTGGGCGGCGTCGACCCGAGTCCGACGATCGAGGCTCTCGACCGGGCCGGGGTGGCGGTCGAGGCCGCGGCCGAGATCGGACTCGTGCTCGTCGAGGACTACCTGGACGATCGACTGGAGCAGGTGAACGCAGAGGCGCTCGAGGCCGGTCTCCCCTGGTGGCTGGCGGCGCCGACCGGCGCTGAGATCCTGATCGGTCCGGTCTTCATGCCCGGGCGCGGACCGTGCTGGCAGTGCCTGGCCCATCGCCTCCGGCGGCTGCGCTCCACGGAGAACGGCTTGCGGCGCGCCCTGGCGGGCGGCCGCCCAGCGCCCGTTCGCGTCCGTCGGCCCGTCTTCCTGGAGGGCTTGGGTCCGATGCTGGTCGCCGCGGAGGTGGCCGGCTGGATCGCAGGCGCACGGCAGGGCGCTGAGACGACGGTCGCGAGCTTCGATGCGCGCAGCTGGGAGAGTGGGCGCCACCAGGTGGGATGGCGGCCGCAGTGCCGCGCCTGCGGCGAGCCGGACGCCTCGCTGGCGCGGTCCGCGGCCCCGATCGTTCCGGAGCCGAGCGCGTCCGAGGCCGCCGTCCCGATCGCCCGAGACAGCCTTCGGACCGTCGGGCCCGATGTGACCATGCGGCGCTTCGAGCACCTGGTCAGCCCGGTGACCGGCGCGGTGCCCGGCCTCACGCGGCTGATGGGGCCGGCCCACAGCCACGTATACGTGTCCAGCGACCTCGGTGTGGTTGAGCACGGCGATCGCGACGCCTGGCGCCGGCGGGTGGGGGTCGACTGGCTGGGGCTGCTCGCCAACTCCGCGGCCGGTAAGGGCACGACCGACGAGGCGGCTCGCTCGAGCGCGCTCGGTGAGGCGCTCGAGCGCTTCTGCAGCCGCTTCGGCGGCGAGGAGCCGCGGCGGACGGCCAGCTTCGAGCAGCTCGGCGACGAGGCGATCCCGCCCAACGACGACCTCCACTACAGCGAGCGGCAGTACGCCGAGCGTGATCGGTGGAACGCCGAGGTGCATCGATTCCGCACCCGTGTGCCCGAGCCGTTCGATCTGCGCGCCGAGATCGACTGGAGTCCCGTCTGGTCGCTGACACATCAGCGGGAGCGCCTGCTGCCGACCGCGCTGTGCTATTCGGCTGCTCGCGATGCCGGCCGCCGCTTCTGCGTCGCGGACTCCAACGGGAACTCGGCCGGCAACACCGCGGAGGAGGCCATTCTCCACGGTCTGCTCGAGCTGATCGAACGCGACCAGGTCGCGCTGTGGTGGTACAACCGCCACCCAGCGCCGCCGATCGACCTCAACACGATCGGCGATCCGTGGCTGGCGCAGGTGCGCGCCGACGTCGACGCTCAGGGCCGCGAGCTATGGGCGCTCGACCTGACGGCCGACCTCGGCATCCCGGTCGCCGCGGCGCTGTTGAGCTCCGAGGACGGGTCTCGCTTCGGTGTCGGCCTCGGCGCGCACTTCGACCTCGGACGAGCGATCGTCCGCGCCGTCACCGAGCTGGTCCAGCTCGGCCTCGCCGAGGAGCCGAAGGGCCTGCGGGATCGTGTCCGGCATCCGCCGCTCCCCAGGGAGCAATACGGGTTCGCCTGTCCCGGCCCGGAGGCTCCCCGCCGGGCGGTCGAACAGGCGGTCGCCGTGCCGTCTGACGTAACCACCGCGGTGGAGCGCTGCCGGAGCGCGATCGAGGCCCAGGGCGTCGAGGTCCTCGTGCTTGATCTGACCCGGCCGGACATCGGGCTGCCCGTCGTCAAGGTGATCGCACCGGAACTGCGGCACCCCTGGCCGCGCTTCGCCCCGGGACGCCTCTACGACGTGCCGGTGGCGCTTGGTTGGCGCGAGCGGCCCTGCGCCGAGGACGAGTTCGATCCGATGCCGCCGGCGCCATGAGGCTGGGTCGGCTTCTGGCCGGCGTCCCGGCGGCGGCGAGTGACGTCAACATCACCCGCCTATCCGCCAGTGTCAGGTCGGTCAGACCTGGGTCTCTCTACTTCTGCCTGACCGGGCCATCCGGCGACGACCACGAGAAGGCACCCGCGGCGATCGCCGCCGGAGCTGTGGCGCTTGTCGTCGAACGACCGCTCGATCTCGGCGTCCCCGAGGTTTTAGTGCCCGACATGCAGGCGGCGATGGCGGCGGCGGCGATCGCCTTTCACTGCGACCCGGCCGCTTCGCTTCAGGTCGTCGGCGTCACCGGCACCAACGGCAAGACGACCACGTCGCACCTGATCCGGGCGATGCTCGAGGCCGGCGGTCGGCAGACCGGCCTGTTGGGGACGGTCGGCGCGGTGATCGGTGGGGTTCAGCAGCGGGTGCGGTTCACGACGCCGCCGGCGGTGATGCTTCACAGCCAGCTCCGTGCGATGGTCAGCGGCGGGGACCTCGCCTGCGTGCTCGAGGTCTCCTCCCACGCGCTGAAGCGGCGTCGTACCGATGGGATCGCCTTCGCGGCGGCGATCTTCACCAACCTCACGCCCGAGCACGCCGAGCTCCATCCGACGCTGGAGGATTACTTCCAGACCAAGCGCCGGCTGTTCGTCGACGGCGGGCCGCGGGCCGCGATCGTCAATCTCGACGATCGGTTCGGAGCCCGCCTCGCCGCCGAGCTCCCGGCCGTCCGTACGTTTGCCCTCGACCGGGAGGCCGACTACCGCGCCACCGACTACCGCTCCGAGCCCGACGGCGGGGTCTTCACGGCGCACACTCCGAACGGCGTGGTCGAGGTCCGCATGCTGCTGCGAGGCCGCTTCAACGTCTACAACGTCCTCGGCGCTCTGGCGGTCGCCGACGCACTCGGGGTCGAGCTCGAGCCAGCGGTCGCGGCGCTGCGCACCGCGGGCCGGGTCCGGGGCCGGCTCGAGCCGATCGACGAAGGCCAGGACTTCACCGTGCTGGTCGACTACGCGCACACCCCCGCCGCGCTCGACGCCGCGCTCTGCGCTGCACATGAGCTGGCGCGCGCCGGGGCCGGTCAGCTCCACGTCGTTTTTGGCTGTGGTGGCGGACGCGACCGCGGAAAGCGTCCGGTCATGGGGGAGATCGCTTCCCGCCTGGCCGACCGGGTGACCGTCACCTCCGACAACCCCCGCGACGAGGATCCGGCGGCGATCATCGAGTCGATCCTGGTGGGGACAGGCCCGCAGGCCGGCCACCATGTCGACCGTGCCGAGGCGATCGCCGAGGCGCTTTCGGTCGCCGCCACCGGGGACGTCGTCGTGATCGCCGGCAAGGGACACGAGTGCTTCCAGGACTTTGGGCGCGCCGGGCGGGTGCGGTTCGACGACGTCGCCGTCGCCCGGGTGGCGCTGCGAGCCAGGCTCGGCCAGCCGGTCGGAGCGTCATCGTGAAGGCCTCAAAGCCGGTAGCGGGCGCGACGCGCGTGGCGCTCCAGCGCCAGCTCCAGCAACCGATCGAGCATCTTGGCGTAGGGGAGCCCGGCGGCCTCCATCACAAGCGAGAACACGCTCGTCGGGCGGACGCCCGGCATCGTGTTGAGTTCGTTGACCAGTACGCGCTCCCCGTCGCAGAGGAAGTCGATCCGCGCCAGGCCGGCGCAGTCGGTGAGGCGGAACACCTCGTGGGCCAGCTGTCGGATCCGCTCGGACGCCGCGGGCGGGATGTGGGCCGGAACGAGCAGCTGGATCGACCCGCGCCTGGCCTTGGTGGCCTGGTCGCGCCATCCCGACTTGCTCCTGACGACGCGGAGTTCGCCCGGTGGCGAGACGAGGAGGTCTCGATCGCCGACCACTCCGCACTCGATCTCCGGCCCGGTCACCGCCGCCTCGACGATCGCCGCCGGCCCGTACTCGAAGGCCACCCCAAGGGCGCTGGTGAGGTCGGCCTGCTGCTCGACGCGACTGACACCGAACGACGACCCGAGCTGAGACGGCTTCACGAAAGCCGGCAGGCCGAGCGCCCCGAGCTCGCTCAGCACCGCGGCGGGGTCGGCGTCGAAGCGCTCCTGCGTCACCGGCCGGTAGTCGGCCTGCGGCAGGCCGGCGTAGCTGAGCAGTTCCTTGAAGCGGAGCTTGTCCAGGCACAGCGCGGAGGCCAGCACCCCGGCGCCGACGTAGGGGACGTCGAGCCACTCGAGCAGGCCCTGGACCGTGCCATCCTCGCCGAACGGTCCGTGCAGGAGTGGGAACGCAACGTCCGCACCGATCAGGCCGCCGCCGGTCTCGAGCCGCACGGGATCGCCATTCCAGCGCCACCGTCCGTCGAGCTCGACGTCGATCGGGATCGCGTCGTGGCCGTTGCCGGCCAGGGCTTCGAGCAGCGGTCCGGCCGAGTCGTAGGCCGCGTCCCGCTCGGACGAACGCCCGCCCTGGAGGACCGCAACCCGGAGCCGCCGTCGGCTCATCGGCGCTCTCGCTGGGCCCGACACCCGGCGCATCTTATTCGCCCCACGGACCGAGACCCGGACCCGGTGCCGCGCGGCCGGAGGGCCCATATACTCACCCCGGAATGCCATGGAAGGGGGGTGAGATGTTGGGCTTGGTGAGCACCGCCGGGGAGCCGTCCGCCGCTCCCGACCCCGTCCCCCCGGCCCGCCGCTCGCTGCGGATCCTCCACGTCGTCGCCTATCCCCAGCTGACGCGCGGAACCGCGATCCAGGCGTTCCTCCTCGGCCGCCAGCAGCAGGGATGTGGGCACGAGGTGAGCTTCGCCTTCGCGCGCGCTAGCGCCGGCGCCAACGGTCATCGCCCGCTCCAGCCGGTGACCGACGCGGGCCTCGATCTGGAGCTCTACGCGATGGACAGCCCGCGCGAGATGCTCCGCTTCCGCTCGATGCTGACCCGGAGCTCGTTCGATGTGATCCACGCCCACTACCGCGACGTCGCCCTGCGCTTCTGCCTGCTCTCGTCCGTGTCGCTGGGCGCCGCCGCGCTGTTCGCCAGCTGGGGGAATGTCTATCCGATCGACCGCCACCGGTGGCTGTCGCTCAGCTACCGGGAGGGGAGCGGGCGTCGGGCTCATTCGGCCTGGGCCGGCCTCGCGCTGCGGACGCCCCGCGTGGCCGGGATCGTCGCCGTCGCCGAGGCGGTCAAGCAGGTCCTCGTGGAGACCGGTGCGGTCCCGCCGGAGAAGGTCTCCGTCATCTATGAGGGCGTCGACCCCAAGGTCTTCCACCCCAGCGTGGACGGGTCGAGCGTCCGGGAGGAGTTCGGCATCCCGTCGACGGCGCGGGTGGTGGGGATCGCATCGGCCTACTACTGGGTCAAGGACTACCCGACGTTCCTGCGCTCGGCGGCGCTGCTCGGCGCACGGTACCCCGACGTCCACTTCCTGATTGCCGGCGAGGGGACCGAGCGGCTCCCCGAATCGCTGCTCGCCGAGACCGGCATCCGCGATCGGATCGCGATCGCCGGCGGGAGATCGGACATGCCCTCGGTGCTCGGGGCGATGGATGTGCTCGTCTCGAGTTCCCGGTACGAGGCCCTGACCGGCTCGGCGCGCGAGGCGCTGGCGATGGCCAAGCCGGTCGTGTGCACCGATGTGGGCGGCAACTCCGAGCTCGTGCGGCCGGGCGAGACCGGCTGGCTCGTGCCACCCGCCGACCAGCATGCGATCGCCCGGGCCGTCTCGACCGTGCTGGACGAGCCGTCCGCGGCCGCGGCGGTCGGGAACGCCGGCCGGGCGCGGGTGATCGAGCATCACACGCTCGACGCGCGCTGCCGCGCGGTCGATGCGCTCTACGAGCAGGCTCTGGACGGCAACGGCCGCTGAGCGGTGAGTACGACTACATCCGCCCAGCCGGTGTCGCTCGGATCGGGCTGGGTGCTCGACCTCAGGGCCGGCGAGCGGATCGCGCCCGACGACGAGGAGGCGCTGCTCGCCCTGACCGGGGAGGAGCCCGATCAAGGCGCCGCTTACCTCCTGCAGGTCGTGCCGGTCGACGCCGGGGATCGGATCCTTGCCGAGGCGCGGCCAGCCTGGTCGGCGCGCCTGGTCGCTTGCGACGGAAGCACGACGCCCCTCAAGGCCAGGCGGACCACTATCCGGATCCAGGCCCGACATCCGCCGCTGGGGGCCGGCTCGCAGGCCGGGCGATCGGGCGATCGGCTGGACTGGCCGCCGCGTCCACCCGGGCTGCCCGCGCTGTTCGGCGGTGCCGCGCCGGAGCCGCCGCCGGGTCCGGACGGCGCCCCCGTCCTGTCGGCGATCGTGATCTCGCGGGATGACGACGCGGTGATCGAACGTGCGGTCGGGTCCGTCCTCGACCAGCGGTGCCCGGTCCCCTTCGAGGTGATCCTCGTCACGAGTGGATCCGGCCGGGAGGGTGCCATCGTCCGGGAGCGGTTTCCGGAGGTCCGGGTGATCGAGTTCGACCATCCGGCGCTCCCAGGTGAGGCGCGCAACGCGGGCGTCCGGGCTGCGCGCGGGCGCTACGTCAGCTTCCCCGGTTCGCACATCGAGCTGCCGCCGGGCAGTCTGGCGGCGCGGGTATCCGCCCATCGCCTCGGGTACGCGATGGTCACGGGCACGATGCTGAACGGAACCGAGACGGTCGCGGGCTGGGCCTCGTACTACCTGGACAACTCGACGGTGCTCCCCGGACGTCCCTCGGGCCCCCTCGCCCGGGCACCGATCCGCTGCTCCTACCGCCGCGACGCCTTGCTGCACATCGGTGGTTTCCCCGAGGACATGCGCGCCGGTGAGGACACAGTCGTCAACCACCGCTTGTTCGACCTGGGCTACGGCGCCTACCGGGCGCGAGAACTCACTCTGCGCCATCACAGCCCCTGCCGGACACCGGCCCGGCTGCTGCGCCACCACTTCACCCGCGGCCGCGCCCGGGGCCGGATCCTGTTCGACGGCGCCGCCGAGCGGGGCGAATGGGCGACGCTGGCGTGTTTCATCGTGTTCGGGCCGTCGATCCGGCTGCGGCGGACGTGGCGAGGGGTGCACGCCTGGGGCCCCGAGTCCGTCCGGCGCTTCCGGCGAGTGCTGCCGCTGATCGGGCTCGCCGTGATCAGCGGCTGGGCCGGGTGCTGCTGCGAGCTCGCCCGGCTCAGCTGGCGGGCGCTGGCGCCGTCCAGGCGAGCGGGGCCGGGCTGACGGATGCGCCTGGCCGCGATCGTCCCCGAGGCACCAGCGAACGTTCGGGCGCTCGAGGTCACCGGCCTTGCCTACGATCACGGGGCAGCGGCGCCGGGGACGCTGTTCTTCTGCCTGCCCGGATATCCGTCAGACCGGCGCGAGGCCATCGCGCGCGGCGCCGTGGCGGTGGTGGGGGAGCGACCGCTCGACCTCGGCGTGCCCGAGATCCTCGTCGCCGACGCCCACCGGGCGCTGGCTGCGGCAGCCTCTCGGTTCTACGGCGATCCCTCGGCCGAGCTGCAGGTCGTCGGCGTCACCGGGACCAACGGCAAGACCACGACCGCCCACCTTGCCCGCCTGCTGCTCGAAGCCGACCACCGGCCGACCGGCTTCGTGGGCACGGTCAAGCACGTGATCGGCGGGATCGAGCAGCTGGTCGATTCCACAACGCCGGCCGCCACCGAACTGCAGCGCGCGCTGCGGTCGATGGCTGACGCCGGCGACGTCGCCTGTGCGATCGAGGTCTCCTCGCACGCGCTCGTACAGCGTCGGGCCGACGCGATCCACTTCGCGGTGGCGATCTTCACCAACCTGACGCGCGACCATCTCGACTTCCACCGCAGCATGGAGGAGTACTTCCAGGCCAAGCGGCGCCTGTTCGTCGAGCTCGAGCCGCAGCTGGCGGTCGTCAACCTCGATGATCCGTACGGCCGTAGCCTGGCTGCCGAGCTCCGCGATCCGATCACGTATGCGATCGACCACGACGCGACTTACACCGCCCGTGAGGTGCGGACGCGGCTCGACGGCACCTCATTCGACCTGTGCGCCCCTGGGGCGCGATTGGAGCTGCAGACGCCGCTGATCGGCCGCCACAATGTCTACAACGTGTTGGGCGCGCTCGCCGCCACCCATGCTCTTGGGGTGTCGCTGGATCGCGCGGCGGCCGCGATTGGCAGGGCGCAGGCGGTGCCGGGAAGGTTCGAGCTGGTCGACGTCGGCCAGCCGTTCGCCGTGCTGGTCGACTACGCGCACACACCCGACGCGCTGGAGAACGCGTTGCGCACCGCCCGCGAGCTCGTCCTCTCCGGCGGTCCAGAAGGCCGGCTGCACGTGGTGTTCGGTTGCGGAGGCGATCGTGACCGGTCCAAGCGGCCGGCGATGGGGGAGATCGCCGGCCGTCTCGGTGACCACGTGATCGTCACCTCGGACAACCCGCGCTCGGAGGATCCGGCGGCGATCATCGACGAGATCCTGGCGGGGACGGCGGCGGGAGCGCTCGAGCCCGAGATCGATCGCCATGCCGCCATCTTCCGCGCGATCGCCGCGGCGCGACCGGGCGACGTGGTCCTGATCGCCGGCAAGGGCCACGAGCAGACCCTGGTGCGCTCCGGCGGCCAGGGACTGCCGTTCGACGACGTGACCGTCGCGCGGTCCGCACTTTGGCGCTTGCGAGGAGCGGCACGATGAACTCGCCTGCACGGCGTATCTCCGTGCTGCTCTTCCTCTGCAGGGTGCTGAAGGGTCGCCCTGATCTCGCATCAGCGAACGGTCGCACGCTCAGAGGGCACGCTCAGATCGGCTGGGACGAGGTGAGTGCCTTGGCGAACGAGCTCCATGTCGCTGAGCCGCTCTGGTGCGCGGTGCGAGACGCGCCAGATGCGCTGCCGGCACGCGTCGCCGACGAGCTGGACCGGCAGTACGCCACCAACACGCTGCGCAACGCCCGCCTTCGCAAGCAACTCGTACAGGCGGTGGGCGTACTCAACGGGGTCGGGATCGTGCCGCTGCTGTTCAGAGGGGCGCTATCGCTCGTCGACGGCACGCTGCCGGCTCTGGGCGACCGGTGGATGGCGGACCTCGACATGTTGATCGGCCCCGAGTCCCTCCCGGCAGCGGTGGAGGCGCTCAGGAGCATCGGGTACCGACCCGAGTCGGGCAGACCATTCCTTCGTCCCCATTCGCTGCCGCTCATCCGAAAGCGGTCCGCGGGCGTGCTCGAGCTGCACGTGAGCGTTGGATCGCCGCCGATCCCGTCGCTGCTGCCCACCGAGTTGGCGTGGACCGAAAGCACCGAGCTGACCGTGGCCGGCGGTCGCGTGCGGGCCCTCGCCCCGACGCACCAACTGCTCAGCAACGTGCTGCACTCGGCGGTGGAGGATCGCAACCACGCCGTCGGTGGCCTCCCGCTCCGCCAGCTGCTGACGCTCTCACGCCTGGCACGGGTCCACGGGTCTGCGATCGAGTGGCGGGCGATTCGCGTCTCGACCGAGACGCACGGGCTGCGTCGCGAGTTCGCGGACCACGTGTGGCTGGCGCATCGCCTGACCGGGATGCCCCTGCCTGATGGCGACTGGGGCCTGCGTTCACGGCTACACGAGGCTCGGGTGCTGGCCAGCTTCGGCCTCGGCTGGCCGGCTGAGCTCCAGCGCAACCTGCGGAATGCGTTCGAGCGCGAGCGCCTGGATCTGCGCTATCACCACGACAATGAGCCGCTGCGGCTCGCGGCGGCCAGGGTGCGTCACGCGGCCCACCTTGTGTCGAAGTACAGCCCTGGCTAACGCCGAGGCGCCCGCGGGGACGGGCGCAGCCGGCTCAGCGACCGGATCGAGAGGCGACTGGTCCGGGGAACCATCACCGCCTTTCCGTCGATCGACGTGTTCACGACGTTGCTCATGACCCTGAAGTGCCAGTCCGGCCGGACCCGGCCCGCCTCCGCGATCGCCGAGGCGCTCGAGAGCCGAACCGACTCGGGGTCGGCGAGCACCGCCCTGAAATCGAATCCGTGGCTGAGCAACTCCCGCAGGAGCACCTGCTGGCGGGAGATCCTGCGAAAGTCTGATCCGCCGGCCGTTCGAGGTTCCATGCGCGCTCCGATCCACTGATGGAGCCGCTCTCCGCTGAGGGTCTCTGAAGGCGGGACGAAGCTGATCAGCTTGCGGCCGTCTTCGATCGCGGCCTGGGGGGAGAGCGGGTACCAGAAGGTGAGTAGGCGCGGAACGGGCACGGACACGACGAGATCGCTCAGCGCCCGCTCCGTCGCGTCACGGCGCACGCAGATGCTGTGGTCGACGCGGATTCCGTGCTCGGCGAGCACCGCGATCAAGCTCCGGTGGCCCCCGAGCGCGAAGGCCGCGTTCACGCGGTCGCCGATCGTCACGCTCCAGAGATCTCGCGGAACCCAAAGCAGGGTCCGCCTGGACGGCTTCACAACAACGATGTTGTCGGTGTTGGCGGACCAGTTCGAACGGTCCATGATCGCTACGACGGTGGTCATCTCGCGTGTTGAGCCAACCCGGCTTCTCGGTCAGGCGCGCTGGCGCAGCGACGGGCGGAGCCGGCTCTCGGCGTAGCCGACCAGCCGCCCCGTGTCATAGAGGACTCGGACGACGGCCGCCCGGGGCCGGCGAGCGCGCAGCAGTGCGAAGGCCCGAGAGAGAGAGGTTGGGGGCAGAAGCTTGCGCAGCGGCGGCCGGCGGTCCTCGAACAGCGGCCCGCGACCGATCCACCGCGCTTTGGCGAACACCTCTCCCGGGCTGGTGGGGAGCGTGAACCACCAGCGCGCGGAGCGGACCACCTTGGCGGGGCCGATCTGGGCGCCGAAGAACTGATCCTCCCCGTAGCCGACGCGCGGGTAGCCGCCGACCCGCTCGAAGTCGGCGCGGCGAAC
>Ga0335074_10011409_pt1 | contig 12425 bp, 10 predicted proteins | sample Lox_Sample_23_FD_206715 | JGI IMG/M metagenome (GOLD analysis project Ga0335074, IMG submission 206715) | Soil microbial communities from Loxahatchee National Wildlife Refuge, Florida, United States - Lox_Sample_2.3 | ecosystem: Environmental > Terrestrial > Soil > Wetlands | place: USA...
CCATCCTCCATACCGAATACTTCAGCGTGAAAGAGGCTTACCGGGGGAGTCGGCAACGCCTGCAATGCCCGGACTACGACTCCCTTGAGCGCGCTCAAGGCCGGGTCGCCGGGCTCTAGCATCGTGGATACCAGAGTTTCGCCCTGGAGGAAGTCGAGACCCGATGTCGTCTGCGATGGCCAGCACACAATGACCTCGCCGTCGGCAACTACGCCGTCAACGTGAAATAGCGTGTTCGACACATAACCTTCTGCGAGAAGATTCCCTGGGCGATCCCCGCTCAGGGGCGTGTTCGGCCCAAGAAACGCGTAAAGTTCCTGCTCATCGCGGAGCACCCGGACACCTACGGAGCTGGCTGCACAGCGAGGCTTCACGACAACCGGGTAACCTGTCATGGCGCAGAAATCAATGAGTTGGGTAGGGTCGTCGATCGCGGCGAAGCTAGCGATGGGCACGGCAGCGTCAAGCAGGCACTGTTTCATCAGCAGCTTGTCGCGGTATGCCAGCGCACTGTGCAAGTTCTGACCGGGCAAGGACCATGCCTCGCGCAGTCGTGCCGCACGGATGAGGTCGTATTCCGACATCGCCAGGACCCGGTCAAAAGCATGTTTGGCCTGCAGTCGGTGGGCGTAATACTCGACCTGTGCGTTCTGTATGTATGAGTCGAACGCCATGTGGTCGGTATAGTCGACCAGATCTGCTGGCGATCCAATACTGGCCGAGCTAGTGAGCAGGACCAACTCGGTACCAGGCGGCGCCCACCGAGAATACCGGACCGACGGGAGCCAGAACTTGTTCAACACCAGCACCCGCACGATACCGCTCCGTTCGACGATTGCGGGACCACTATCGATTCCGTGGCCACGTCCCTTGGGTTAGCCTCTCGGAAGGAACCTCTGGGAACCCTGTCCACCCAAGCACCAATTCGTCAAGCGGGCAAGGTATCGGGTGGCGTTGCCGCAGGCCAGAACTGCGTTAAGGCCCATCTCTCACAGTAACTCGAAGAGCAGCCCCAGCCGAATCTAGAGCGGCTTCGCACGCTTCAGCACTTGCGGCCACCGCGGTGGCATACGCGATTCGGCCATGGCGCAGGCCCTGCGGCGGAGGCGACACAACATCTCCTGGGGCAACAAGGACGCCTGCCTTGTCGATCTGTTCAGGAAGAACTGCGGTGTCAAATTCCACGCTGCCAATGACCGTATTGCTGTGTTCCACGTGGAAAAATCGCACCCCCCCGACCAATTCGCGCTCTGCGTTTATCTCCGGCGAGCGCCCGCAAGCCACGGCCGCGGCGACGAGGCCAGGGTTGATACCGGATGCAGCCATGCCTAGATACGGAATCATATCGCCACCTAGACGGGCATTTACTTCGATGATTTTCGCACCGCCAGATGCGGAGAGTTTGGCCTCGGTGTGAGTCCAGCCACTAGTGAAACCGAGCGCGGTGTGCGTCTGCTGCAGCAGATCCAGAAACTCCGAGTCCGCAAGAAGCCGGTCGTCATGTGATACTACATGGCCGATTTCTTCGAAATACGGAGGATATCCAGTGCGCTTGTGCCCGATGAAGACCGGGTGAACATCACCATTTATAACTGCGGAGTCAATGCTAACCTCATGACCATCCAAGAACTCCTCCACGAGGACAGTCCGGTCGTACTCGGGCGCATGCGGAATGGTCGTCCGGCGGGCAAACTCGAAGCGGTCAGCCATCTCCTTCGGAGAACACACCAACGACACACCGTAACTCCCCGCCGCTGCCCGAGGCTTAACTACTACTGGATAGCCGATACGCTCAGCCGACGCCAAGGCCTCCTCAACCGTACCGGCAAGGTCGAACTCAGGTTGGGGAACCTTCATCAGGTCCAGTGCACACCGGCTTCGGTATTTGTCACGACACCGCCAGATGGCCTCGGCTGGCGTGGTCGCCAAGCCAAGTCGCTCTGCGATTGCCGCTGTTTGGTGCACCGTGGTCTCATGCCAGCTCAGTACGCCCTGTATCCGCTCGCGGGAGGCGATTTCAGTCACCACCCCACACACTGTCTCCAGGTCGGTGGTAGAAACCACGGTGTTGCCGACTATGTACGGAGACACCCATGTTCGCTCGAGCCTGTCAACGAGGTGGATCCGGTACTCCGAGCTTATTGCCGCGAGAAGGTACTCATGATACATGCGGTGGCCGCTGGTACCTCCTATTACAACCAGCAGAGGTGCTTCTATTGAGGTGCCTTGACGGGGGCCGCGCTCCATTATGCCTCCAATATCGGCGCTAGATTTCAGCGACACAGCAGCCGCGGGACTGCTTTCCGTCCATGGTCACCTGTCTCGCCGACGGGACAGGTCCTTCAGGAAGGATAGTTTCGAGTACACTCCACGAGATGTCGAGATTCCATTACGGGTCAGGTATCCCTCCAGCCACTCGGTTATCTCGTCAAACTCGTGCAGAACATGCTCCTCATTGGCGGGAAGCACCGAACGCGTTCGCACGTATTCGAGTTCGCACTGCCGCAGCGCGGCTTCGCCATCGAGCACGATGCTGTGGTCGAACACAATCGCATAGACGTTGCCTGTCGCCAGCGACTCGAAATTCACGTCATAACGCACCCTCCGGAACGGCGGCAGCCTAATGCCCGTCAGCCCGAACCGTTCCGTGATGTAGGTCCCGAAGTTTGGTATATCGCCGTGCTCACGGAATAGCTTTTCGCCGCGGCGCATGGCATCCTCACCGAACCATTTGCGCTTAATGGCATAGCCGCCAGCAGCCAGTGGGCTGAAGGAGATATACCCCTTCTCATCGGACGGGCCCTGGATCTCGAATAGGTAGTTCAGGGTGTCCCAGGTCTGGAATTCGTCACCGTATTCCACGATAAAACCAGCCAGCGCCCCGTCACGCAGTTCATTGTAGAGACGGACAGCGCTGGTCCAGATATCGCCATCGTCGAAAGTGTACTTGTATTCAAGTTCCTCGCCCGGGAACATACGGAAATAGTAGGACTGATGATTGTTGAGAAAAAGCTTGCGCGCGCTGTGCAGGCGAGCTGCCTCCCGCAGCCATCGTTCCGGCGCACCGTGCAGGGCCGCGGGCACTGGTTCCTCGGTCAACCGCACGAACAAGACGTCCTTGTCGCTGAAGCGCAGCCGCCCGTACAGGTGAAGCTTCCCAGGATCGCTCTCGGACGTGACGGACAAGAAGGCGGGCGCAGCGCTGTCGCGTCCGAGCAGCGCGCTGAGTTCTACGCCAGGCAGCATCCTCGTAAATAGCGCGGACCAGGACAGGGATACGGCCGGGTCAGGGACTGCGGCCACTGTCGCTGGGCGTGCAGGCGCGTCATCGGCATACTGCAGGTTGACCAGTATCGTGTTCGCCGGCCGACCCGCAAAGACACCATCTGTGACGGCTCCGCGCGGCACGTCAATCAGCACGAGGGGATCAGTGCCAGAGATCCCCGCGGAGCCGTCGACCAGCCAAAGGGGTCCGACTACCAGCGTCGCGTGAGACGGCGTCCCCTTCACTGTGCCGCCATTATGCCGTCGGCAATGAGCGGCTGATCCCCCGTGACTGACCTGGTACGGCAGCCGTTTCCTGTCAGATGGCGGGCCAGGCGCAGGCACAACGCCGTCATGGTCAGCATCGGGTTCCAGGACCCTCTGGTGGGGAAGGTCGCACCGCCGGTGACGTAGACGTTGTCCATGGCGTGCAGCCGACCATTGGTATCGGTCACTGAGTGGTCAGGGTGGCTGCCCATCCAGAGGGTACCGGTCTCATGGACGGCGAATCTCATCCGGCGCTCGGGTGGCGGCGCCTGTACCCAGGACTCCTCCGATGGCGACCAGAAATCGGCCTTCGCTCCGTGCGCGACGATGTCCACCAACTGTGCCGCCACGGCATCCATGGCATCCCATACCGCCCAGTCACTTGACCCGAGCCTGAAGGTGCCGACAGTAATGCCATCGGTACCTGCGGTGATCCGGCTGGAGGACTTCGCGGCACGGTCTGCGGCAAGCTCGGCTAGGCCGTGCACCAGGAGGATCACATGATCCCGGTCGCACATTCGCTGGATCGTTCCCTCTCCGAATACATCCGGCATCAGGCGGTAGACCTCCTCAATGTCTCGGTCGGGCTCCGCGGTTGAGCTGGCGCTAACGTGAAGATGGAATTCCCGGTCGGAAGTACCCGCATCGACGTACAGAGCTGCAAGGTCTGGGTGTGTCTGGCTCAAAGAGCGGAATTCGCTCCGGGGCAGCCGGCAGGAGAACCAGGTCGCAGTATTCCCGGCAAGGTTCGTCCCCGCCAGCGGGATCAGATCCGGCGGAAATGAACGAAGGACAAGTCCAGTTGCCTCAGTTGTCCCAAGAGCAAGAATTACTCTCGCGCCGCATACCGGCAGCGTTCCAGCGGTTGTCTCGACCGAAGTCACCGTGCTGCCGGCGGACGTCAGGGTGAGCGCCTGGCACCTGGTCACCAAGGCGGCGGTGCCGGGGTGTCTTGCCAGCGTGCTGAGGAGCAGAGGGACAGCACTGAATTTCCGGCGGCCATCTGTGCCGCCCGGCGCGAGGGAGAGGGGTGCGTCAAGCTCCGCCTCCGACTCGGGCAACCGGATGTACGGGAGTTCCACTGCGCCGACGTGGATCCTGTAGCGGAGTTGCCTATGCAAATTGCTGAACTCTCGGCCGACATCCGATGCCCGGTGCACTCCGAGCAACTCCCTGGCTTCCACCCACTCACGTTCCAGCTCGCCGATCACCTCTGATGGCCAGCCGCGAAGCTGGGCCAGGCTGGGTTGCGGGGTTGACCCGCTCCAGAAAAGAGTCCTTCCGCCCAGGTAGGGAACCTGCGGCACGATTTCCAGGTCACCATCGGACCGCCAGGGAGACGCCGTCGCGGCGGTCATGAGCGGCTGATATGCAGAGCGGAGGTTCTGCACATGATCGGGCAGGAGATGCGGGCCCTGTTCAAGCAGCAGGACCCTGGCCTCCGGCTGACGTTCCAGGATCTTGTGCGCGGTGATCGTGCCGGTGCACCCCGCGCCGATCATGACGTAGTCCCACTCACGCGCGGCGACCTCATCGAACCGCGAAAAGACATGCTCGTCCAGGCTCGGGACCTGAATAGGGCCACTCATATTAGATCTCCCGGTGACACTGGGTCATAGCAGAGTACAGATGGCGGACAGATCCGAGTCCGCGATGTGGGCGTCGGCGGACGCCACCACACGCTGGTCTGCTTGCCCCACGGCAAACGACCGGTCAGCCAGGGCAAACATCGGGAGGTCGCCGACCGAGTCACCGACGGCAATCACATGATCTGCCCTGAAAAGCTCTATCGCCCGTTGTGCATGCTTGCCTTTCTCGTTCTCGCCGATTTCGATGACTGCCGCGCCGGTGCAAAGATCCCCGTCCGCGGCAAGGTCGTTTGCGACGCACAGATCCACGGGAAAGCGCATTGCAAGGTGGTTGGTCAGCAGACGCAGCCCGGTCGAGATCAGGGCGATCCGGTACCCGGAGGCCGACAGGTGGCAGAACAGTGCTTCCACCCCCTGGCGCAGTGGAACGCCCGCCGCGGTACGGCTCAGGCGGGCATACGACTCACCGGCCAGGAGTCCCGCGTCAAGATCGCAGAACTCTTCGTAGGAGATGCGGCCCGCCTGGAATCTGGCGAGGTTGACCTCACCGCCGGGCTGCCAACGGCCGCAAGCCTCAAGCAGATACTGCCAGATGGAGGTGACTTCGGTCAGTGTCCCGTCGACATCCAGCAGTGCGAGCTTGCTGGCGGGGTCGGACGTCACTGCGCGATCGCCCTAGCAAGGTCCGAGCCAGGCCGTATCAGGATGTCGCTGTCGCGGGGTCCCTTTGTCACGGCTCCGACTTCAGCGCCGAGGTGTTCGGCAATGAAACTCACGAACGCGCGGGCCCGGTCGGGGAGCGCGTCATAGGCGGTGACGTACCGGGTTGAGCTGAGCCAGCCGTCAAAGTAGCGGTAGACGGGCCGGCACCGGGACAGATGGCAGTGGTCAGGCTCGAACTCGCCGATGATCTTGCCGTTTTCCTCATAGGCGACGCAGACGCCGATACGCTCGAACGTGTCAAGCACATCCAGCTTAGTCAGGACGACGCTGGTGAAATGGTTGGCGTCCGCGGCCCATCGCGCGTGGAGTAGATCGAGCCAGCCGCAGCGACGCGCCCGGCCCGTGGTAGTCCCGAATTCCTCGCCCTTGAGCCGCAACTGCTCACCCACCTCGGCGCGGTCCTCGGACACAAAGGCTCCGTTGCCTACCATCGTCTGGTACACCTTCAGCACGCCGATGCGGTGATCGATCCGTGAGATGTCAAACCCTCCGCCGGATGCGACAGAGTGGATCATCGTGGGCGACGTGGTCACATACGGGTAGATGCCCTGCTCTAGGTCGATGAGCGGCCCCTGGGCTCCCTCGAAGAGCACCGAGTAGCCCGACGAGACCAGGTCGTCGACTAGCCGGATGGAATCGATCGCGCGCTCCAGCAGGAACTTCGTGTGGGCGGCCAGCCAACTCAGGTTGATGTCGATGTGCTCGGCCCCAAGTCCGAAGAAGGCGACGTTGTCTCTGACACGGTCGGTAACAACCGACCAATCACACAAATCACCGACACGGATGCCGATCCGGTTCACCTTGGTTACGTTCGCTGGGCCGATGCCACGCCGGGTAGTGCCGATGGCCCGGCAGGTCAGTTCCTTGGCGGCCTCCTGCTGCACATCCACGACCCGGTGCAAGGGAAGGATGAGGTGCGCCCGGTCACTGATGAAAACCCGGTCGCTGACGCCCTCCATGACGGCGCTCAGAGCATGGAGTTCGTCGGCCAGGCGCTCCGCGTTGACCAGCATGCCGTTGCCGAGAATCCCGATGGTTCCGGGATGGCGTAGTCCCGATGGGATGACATGGTTCTTGACCACCACATCTTTTCCCTGTTCATCCGTGAAAACGGTCGTATGCCCGGCGTTGTCACCACCCTGGACTCGGACGACAGCGTCGTGGACTTTGGCGAGGCGATCAGCCATGGCGCCCTTGCCGCCGTCCCCCTGCTGCAAGTCGCCAACCCACGTGGTCCGAGCGCGCCCCGAGGGAGCCATGCCCGGAAGAAGCGTCCGCGCGAGCCGCTCCCGGCGCCGGCTCATGCGAATGACGTCGAGGAACGCAGGGTCGATGAGCGCTGGATCAGCCAGCGCCGCACTCATCTGCGGGAGTTTGTCCGCCCTGGTCGTCAGCTGTGGGAGTGTCATGAGCGGCACTCGAGCCAGTTCCGCACAACCTCAAGCGCATGCCGAATGACGACGTCTAGCGGTCGACTTGCATCGAGCATCGTCCATCCCTTCCCCGGCCCGTAACGACGAAGGTATTCTGCGCACCTGCCCGAGAACCACCGCATGATCTCCGCGCTTTCCATTCGGGACCCCAGCATTCGCTTCATCGCGGCCTCGGGATCGATATCGAGCACGATCACAAGGTCCGGGTGCGGAAGTTCGCTGACCAACGGCTCGGGTAGCGGACACAGGTCCATGACTGACCACCACATCAATGCGCTTTCGAGGTGCCGGTCATACACCGTTGGCCGGGTCACAGTGCTCAGCTCCCGTAGGACGCACAGACCCATCGCCATCGAACGGGCAGCATCGACGTGTCGTTGTCCCAGACGATCTCGAATAGAGCTGAGCTGCTCGTGGAATCCCGTGGTGAAGGGATGGAACTTCCTCGCGTCCCAGCCTAGTTCAGCGGCAACTGCCGCCACCACGCTCGTTTTCCCCGCGCCATCTAGGCCGGCGACTTCAACGATAGGCCCGATAGGCCTCGGCTTATCGGTCATGAGACGGCTCCGATCTGCGGGCTATGGCGTACCAGGCCCAATTCCGCATCAATGGCTACCGGCCTGCCGGCGGCTATCTTTGTCTCGTTGAACCACACCGCCTCGGCCTGCTGACTAATCGTGGTGCTAACCAGGTCCGTGAGCGTAGGTATGCGCCGCATTCGCAGCTTGGACGCAGCATGGCAGTATCGGCTTCCGCTCAGCGCGAGAATGCCGCATGCTCTATCCATGGCTTCGTCGGTGAGCTCTTCCAAGTCGCGCACCAGGGCGATTACAGGACCGGTTGGCTCTCGATCCAGATGACCATGAACGGCCAATGGGGCCACGCAGCATCCGCGGCTGGCCACCACCCCGCGAGCTATGACGGGAAGCCGGGACAAAGCCGCGTTGGGCGACGGGTTCACCGGGCCGGTAAGACTTGGCATTGCCCGGAGCTGGAGTATCCAGATTATCTCACCTACGAGGGCTACCTCCATCTCCAAGTCCGAGCCATATTCCATACGCAATCGTCCGATGAGCCCGCTCAGTTCGCGGGCCGCGGTGGGCGCTGAACTTGCTAGATCCTTGAGCAGAAAGGCACGGTTTCGGCGATCCCGCGCCATCTCCCGGAACTCTCCGACAGCCGCGTCGGCGCCGAACACGGGATCTCGGCTGAGTACCGTGCCGGTCAGGCCGGGTGAGCTGCCGGCAAAGGGGACCATTGCCTGCACGATTACTGCGTGCTGTTCGGCGGCCGGTTCGATGCCAGCGACCAGGCGGACCGCATCGATCAGATCGGACAGCGGATCGCCTCGCTTCTCAGCAGTCTTGCCGTTGCGGAAGGAGTCCGGTTCTGAGCTTCCGTTCCAGGGCTGGCCGATGTGAGTGCGGCGGATGCCGTATCCCGGACTGTCACTAATGGGAGACGGTCGCACCGACACACCGAATCCTTCTGGCGCCCCGTAGGCGCGACCGCAACGCTCCTCAAGCCGCTGAATCGCGCCCAGCACGCCCTGCACGGCTGCAGGTCCTGGTGCGGCACGCAGCATCGCGGCCAGGCTGGGCGGGATCACGAAACCGTCCGGAACGGAGTATCCCCGTCCGGCCAGCCAGATCAGGGTCGCCGCCTTGCTTCCGAGCTTTTCGCGACAGGTAGGCGTTCGCCCGGCCAGGTCGACGATCTGGGCAGGGAGTACCCGCGGATTGCCCATCAGCGTGCTCCAGACAGGTCCGGCGCAGCGGCACCGTCATGGCAATGATCCTGCAGTGCTGCAAGCCTGTGTGCGGCCGCGCGCGCGTCTGCTTCCGACACATTCGAAAAGCACAGCCGTGCGCTGGATACCGTGCAGGCGAAGTCGCTGCCAGCACTGGCTCGCACACCGACCCGGCGGAACCGGTCGATCAGATCGGTCTCAGCCAGTCTCGGGAAGCTGAGAAGTACTGATGGGCCATCCGCATGCCGGGCGGAGCGCGGCAGCCATGACTCCGCTCCGGATCTGAAGGCGTCTCTTGCGGCTAGACACCGAGCGATCTGTCCACGCCGGAAGGGGCACAGGCCGGTCTCCTCAAGGAAGTAGGCCCATGCACGCTGCCATAGAGCGGGCGGCCGGGCCGCGATCCGGCTGACCACCTGCTCATCGAGAGGATGGGCTAGCACCAGCCAGCCCAGACGGCAGCCACTGCCAGCGATCTTGGATAGCGAGCCGACCAGTGTCGCACCGGGGATGGCTTTGTTATCGACGCAGTGCCACCGATAGATGTCGTTAACGACAATACGAGCGCCTTTGACGCGGCGTCTGGATAGGACTTGTCGTTCGTCCTCCGCGAGAGACCTACCGTCAGGGTTCCGGCCGGGACTGGTCAACCACAACGTGGCGGGTCGCTGGTCGGCGTTCTGCTCTCGGAGCATCTCTCCCCAGGAGCAGGAAGTCACGTCCGCGCCCGCGGTACGCAGTGCCGAAGCAATGCCGGAAAACCCGGGACGCTCTAGTCGCACGGTCACGTGGGCCTCACCTATTACCTGCGCGCAAGCACGAACGCCGGCAGTCACGACAAGGCGGTCGGCCGGAACGCCGAGCTGGCAGGCGAGCGCGGAGCGCAAACGCCCGTCGCCTTCGGGTTCCGGGCACCTCCACACGTCCGGGTCCGAACTCGCGAGGCGCTGACACCGGTTCCAGACGGCGATCACCGCCGGATTCCACGGCGGTTCGGTTCCGGTCAGGTCGATAATCTTCGTTGAGCCTTTCCCGCGACCCTTCGTCACGAGACCTCCGCGAGTGCAGCGCCAGCGGCAACGAGATGGGTATCGAGTTTGCCGTATACCGTTGGGGCAAAGACAGTGCGGGCGGCTTTCAAGAGATCACCGCTCGGAGTGTGAATCACCGTCACCGTATCGGAGTGAACGCCAGGAATGACTTCCTCGGTGTGTGCACTGGGACACGCGGCGATGTTCCACTTGCCTGCCACCAGCGTAACTGGCACGAGCCGGATGCACGTCCAGCTGTTTAGCCTCGGAAAATCCGTCCGCCGGTTGCCAATTCGAGGACGAAGTGCGAGTCGACCAGAGTAATAGCGGGCGGCGGTAGATGCCTGAACTACCGCATCCCACGGGGAACGTCGTAGTCCCAGGCGCGCGGCGTGCAATGTTGTGGCGAGGGATCGGCGCATCATGCTCCGTCGTGGGCCAGGTGCGGGCCATTCCCCGGGTCGTCCTATTAGTGTGGTGAGACGAGCAAGGAGTTCCTCGGTGTCAGGTTCGAGCGCGTGGGTCTTACGGAGCATTCGAAGCATCTGATTGAAGAATTCCAGCAGCCGGACCTCCCGCAGCGACTCCAACAGCGGCGGCCAGTCCAGCTCCTTGGTGCTGGAAAGCGCCAGGTATAGATCGTTCATATCCTTTACTGTTATCCAGCAATCGCCAGCAGAGTTTCCCACGATCATCGGCAAGTTTGATTGCATATCGTAGTAGGAAAGGCCATGGCTGCCGGGCATAACAGCAACAGGAAGCCGCCCACTATGACGCACGGAATAACCACCGAAATGAATATCGATGTTCGGCCGCGTGCCAGGAGGCTCGGAGCGGAGATTCGCCTGACCGTACAGAGTGCCGTCGTAGTCGCGTTTGAGCCACGGTAGCTCTCGCTCGTCATAGTCGTAGCCGGCGGCCAGCAGTTCCGCGGCGAGGGCGAACCCGTCGGCGACCGACGACACCATGACGTCCACATCGCCCAAGTCGCGGTCGGCGGAGTCTCCATACCAGCACAGAGCCGCGACACCTTTAATGCCCCATGCGCTTATCTCGATGCGCTTGAGGATCTCGTCGAGAAATTCAAGGCAGGATGTACGGCCAGCGGCCACACTATCAATTCGCTCCAGGTGACGTGTCACCGCCGACTGCTTCCGCAGTTGCCCGGCAAGATCCGGCGTCACGGCCTCCAGTCGCCGGATCACCTGCCGGGCCGTACCCTGTGCCAGGACAGTTTGCGCTACACACTCGACGGGGAACTGGGTCAGTGCCGCTGCAGCCTGATCAAGCCCGAACCGAGGACGCAACGAGCCGAAGGCAGCCGCGGCGTCCCACACAGAAATCTCGTCAGACCTAGCCATCGAACCGGCTGCTCCTCCTTCCTGGTTAGCCTAAACTAATGGTCTCGCTGAGCGTACATTGATCACATGATTTGGCAGCAAGCACTATGCGTATCTCACGAAAACATTGCTGCGATGCGAAGCTAAATCAAATTAAATCGTTCGGTCAAGATTCGCTCTGCCGAGCGCAGACACCCAGATGCCAAGGCCGTTTAGAGGGATACTAGATCGAGTTCACGCCTCTCAAGAAACAGAAACCTAGGCCGTTGTAGGGTCATGTCCCGTCGACGGGACATGACGAGGGCAACAACTAGGTGGCGCCCAAGCCCAGGCAATCCCCTTCGTTTCAGCACGGCAGGGCGTTGCCGCAGGTCCTGACCTCGGATTTCGAGGCGTCCCCGGCTGCGATGCTGGCCTGGCCGAAGCCCTTGGTGACCAGCATCTTCACCTTCACCGACGCGACAGGCCCGGACTCTTGAGCCAGAAGTAACTCATTTCCCTAGAAGTGATTAACGGTTAACTTCCTTGCGACAGACACCACTGGTGTATACACTCCCGAAGTTACGGGTTGGCTGCTGGCAGGTGTACAAACGTTGTCTTCCTGCAGGCCGAATGGCATGTAGTGACGTAAGGGGGTCTCGCGTGGCTCGACATTCAGTGGAGCACCTTTGCCCGGATGGCTCTCAAACATCAGTGCAGAAAGAACCGATCTCGCGTACCCGAATCGACGCCAGCTCTTTCATATCGGTAGAAGGGCTGAAGCTGCCACGCAACATAACATTTGAAGCCTGGATCAGCATCGGCCGGCATCTCTCCAGAATCTACTCTTCTTCCGCTTGGTGCTTGGGTGATTGGCTTGCCTACGGCGAGGATGCTTTTACTGGACGCTACCGGGAAGCGATTGAGGCGACGTCCCTGAACTACCAGACGCTGCGGAACTACGCATGGGTCGCACGACGCTTCCCACTCCCCCGCCGGCGAGACGATCTCAGCTTCGCGCATCACACGGAGGTCGCTGCCCTCGCAGA
>Ga0335074_10011410_pt1 | contig 12425 bp, 9 predicted proteins | sample Lox_Sample_23_FD_206715 | JGI IMG/M metagenome (GOLD analysis project Ga0335074, IMG submission 206715) | Soil microbial communities from Loxahatchee National Wildlife Refuge, Florida, United States - Lox_Sample_2.3 | ecosystem: Environmental > Terrestrial > Soil > Wetlands | place: USA: Florida...
ACCGTAACTGGAATCGTGGCTGTAGTCTGCGCGTTTGCTGCGAGGCAGGACGCAACGATCCAGACAATTCGGAGCACGATTTTGCGGCAACTACGCATGGTACATCAGTATAGACGTTCGCGCGAGGGAGCCGTCAATGTGGCCTGGCCTCCCACGCCGGAAACAGTACTCCCCGCCGAACGACCCGACCGCTAACACGCGCAAGGATATCGACTTACTGGTCCTGCAAAATGGCCGGATACTTGCAGGCGGCCCGGTGTTATTATGGCTACAGATGTCGATGCTTTCGCCAAGACTGCAACTGAAGGTCTCGCAGAAGCAGATACTCACTCCGGGGCTGGTCCAGATGGTGACCGTCCTCCAGTTGAACCGGCTGGAGTTGAAAGACATGATCACCGCTGAGATCGCCGAGAACCCGGTGCTGGAAGAGGCTGTGGATGGCGTAGAGGAGCTGTCGGCGGAAGAGATGCAGTCCATTCTCGAGGCCGAACGCGTCTCCGATCCCTCCGATCAGGTAATTCTTGAGACCGTGAACGGCACGGCTTCCGAGCCTGAAATCGCGGCGGGCATCCCGGAAGCGTCGCCCCCGGAAATCGAGTTTGATCCGGCTGCTGCGTCGCCGGAAGCGTCTGCCGCGGCGCCCGCGCAGGAAGCCGAGATAACGGATCCCAAAACCGAGAAAGATCCGTTTGACGAAATCGATTTCGGAAGCTTTTTCGATGATTATCTGGATCCCGGCTACAAAAGCCCGGCGTCCGAGCAAGTAGAAAAGCCATCTTTCGAGACATTTCTTTCTTCCCCGGTCACGCTGAGCGATCATTTGCGGTCGCAGTTGAGCGTGCTGATCATGTCGGAAGCGGTGCGCGACGCGGCGGAGAACATCATCGGCAATCTGGACGAAAACGGGTATCTCACCGCGACGCTCGAAGAAATCGCCGAATCGGGACAGCACACGCTCGATGAAGTGAAAGATGGTCTCAAGGTTGTGCAGTCGCTTGATCCGGCGGGCGTGGGCGCCAAAGACGTTCGCGAATGCCTGCTGCTGCAGATCGAGAGCCGCAACGGGAAGGGCGGGGTAGCCTGGCAGATCGTTTCCAATCACCTGAAGCTGCTCGAGACCCGGCAATACAAGGAAATCGCCAAGCAGCTCGGACGGCCGCTGGAGCATGTGCAGACGGCGCTCGAAGTGATTCGTTTTCTGGATCCTTATCCCGGCCTGCGGTACTCGGGTGCGGGCGCGCGGCAGGTGGAACCGGACGTCTACATCTTCAAGGAGAGCGACGAGTACATTATCCAGTTGAACGACGATGATCTTCCGCAGCTCCGGCTGAACGCGCAATACCGCAAGATGCTGGATCGCGATCAGGAACCGAGCAAAGAGATCCGGAATTACGTCAAGGATCGTTATGCGGCTGCGATTCAGTTGATCAAGAATATCGAGCAGCGCAAGCAGACCATCCTGAAAGTTTGCCAATCCATCGTGCGGCGGCAGCTTGAGTTTCTAGAGCACGGCATCGATCAACTGAAGCCCATGATGATCAAGGAAGTGGCCGAGGAGATCGGCGTGCATCCTTCGACGGTCAGCCGTGCGGTGGCGAGCAAATACGCGGACACACCGCAGGGAGTTTTCGAGCTGCGCTACTTCTTCTCGGAAGCCGTGCAGGGCATAGCCGGCAGCGCGACGCCGCTGCTGATCCTGAAGCGCCGCGTAAAGAAAATGATCGAAGAGGAAGATGCCCAGCATCCGTTAACCGACGAACAGATCACGGCGCGCCTGAAAGAGGAAGGCATCGACGTGACGCGGCGTACGGTTGCCAAGTACAGGGAAGACATGAAAATCCCATCTACTCATCAACGGCGGATTCGCGCGTAAATCTCCGTCCGCCGAGCGAGATCCCGATGAAAATCAGCTATACAGGAAATTTCGAAGCGATCCCCGCCAAGCAGCGCACCAAGCTCGAAGCCAAACTGCAAAAGCTGTCCAAGACGCTGGAGAGGCGCGGTGAGAAGGAAGCCCACGTGGTCCTGACGCAGGAGCGATTTCTCCATAAAGTGGAAATCACGGTTAATGCGTGGGATCACTCCATGATCGGTATCGGCACGGATGCCGATGTCACAGTCGCGGCAACCGAGGCGTTCGACCGTCTGGAGAAGCAGCTTTTGAAACTCCGGGCGCGCTGGCGCGACACTAAGCGCGTCCGCGACAAAGAAGCTGACGGAGCCAAGGCCAGCGAGAGTCTGCAGCCGGCCGCCGTGGCGTCCTCGAAGAAAGCGCCGGCTGTCGCCGTCCGTGCCGGTGGGAAAGAAAAACCGGTGCGCAAACGCGTGTTTCGAGTCAATCACACCGAGGGCGCCAAGCCCATGACGCTCGAAGAGGCGATGCTCGAAATGGAGACATCGCAGGATTATCTGGTGTATCGCGATGCGCAAACCGACCGCGTCACGGTGCTGATGCGCCGGGCTGACGGTCACTTCGATTTGATCGAAAGCTAGTGGCCAAACGCGTCGCCGGGCAGTCGGATCCGCAAGGCGCTGAACTGGTTGTCATCACAGGCCTGAGCGGAGCCGGCAAGGCGACGGCGCTCAAAGCTTTCGAGGATTTGGGCTACTACGCGGTGGACAACATGCCCATCGAGTTGATCCCGAAATTCGCCGAATTAGCGAAAGATTCCTCGCATGTGCGCCGCGCCGCTCTGGGCATCGACATTCGCGAGGGTGGGCAGCTCTCGCAATTTCCGGCCCTGTTTGAGCGCCTGCGGCGGCGCACACCGGCTACGTTGGTGTATCTCGAAGCTGACGACGCTACGCTCGCGCGGCGATTCAGCGAGACGCGGCGCCCCCATCCATTAGGTACGCAGGCGTCGGTGATGAAGAGTATCCGGACCGAGCAGAAATTGCTTGCGCCCATTCGCGCGGTTGCCAATCACATCATCGATACCTCGAAATTCAACGTGCACGAGCTGCGCGAGGTGATCGGCGAGAAATTCAGCGGCGGCCGGAATGAATCCAGCATCCGGATCGACATCACCAGCTTCGGATACCGGCATGGCGTGCCCTCCGACAGCGATCTTGTTTTCGATGTCCGGTTTCTTCCCAACCCCAATTACATTCCTCAGTTCAAGAATCTGACGGGCCGCAATCCGAGTGTCGCACGCTATATCCGGTCCTTTCCGCAAACCACCGAGTTCATCGATCGTATTTCGGAGCTGTTGGTGTATCTGATCCCGCATTACGTGCGCGAAGGCAAAAGCTATCTCACCATCGCGTTCGGTTGCACCGGCGGACATCACCGTTCCGTGATGATTGCGAGTGCGATCCGCAAACGCCTGATGCAGGCTGGATTCAAGGTCAAGGAAACGCATCGCGACATCGGCAAGTAAACGTCGCCCGGACGCAACACGCCAGCCGAGGTAAAAGTCGCTGGCGTTAACGGTTAAATGGGTACGGGCCTATGAATAGCAGCAATTAACTTTGCGCTATTATTCCAAAGTTAATAACGAAAGATGTTACTAAATCGTTATACCCCTTGATTTCTAATGACCTCCTAAGAGGAATGCGATTGGCAGGGCCGATGCTCTATAGCGCCGCATGTCCTTGGTCTTTAGGAGTTCCTCTATGCCGCGAAAACCTTTGCTCCTCTCAGCAACTCTCTGCCTGCTTCTGACTTTGGGTATTCGATCGCAGGCCCAGTCGATCATTTCGGGTGATGTGACGGGTACCATAACCGATCCCTCCGGTGCGGCGATTCCCGACGCCTCCGTTACGCTCACCAATATCAATACGAATGCCACTCAAAGCACAACCACCAACGCGCAGGGAAGCTATCGATTTGCATTTGTCCCACCCGGAGCCTACAAAGTCGACGTCAGCGCCACTGGCTTTCAGAGGCAGGAAAATCCCCGGGTGATCGTCACCGCCGGACAGCCAACTACAGCTAGCGTTCAATTGGCCGTGGCGGGTGGAACGCAAACCGTTGAAGTTGTGGAAGGGGGTGCTCCTCTTCAAACCCAAAACGCCGATGTGGTGACCAATTACAACACGACTTTGGTTGAGAACCTGCCCAATCCGGGCAACGATCTCACCTATTTCGCGCAAACGGCCCCGGGCGTTGTGATGAACACCGACGGAGGCAATGGAAATTTTTCGGCCAACGGCATGCCGGGAATCTCCAATTTGTTCACGATTAACGGCATGAACGACAACGATCCGTTTCTGGATGTGAACAACAGCGGCGCGTCCAACCTGATGCTCGGCGCCAACGATATTGCTGAAGCGAATGTGATCAACAATGCCTACTCGGGACAATACGGGCAATACGCTGGATCGCAGGTCGCCTACATCACCAAGTCGGGAACCAACGAATTCCACGGGAATGCGCTGTACAACTGGAACGGGCGCTATCTGAACGCCAATCAGTTCTTCAGCAACGAAGTTGGACAGCCTACGCCGTTTAACAACTTCAATCAATGGGCGGCCGGCTTTCACGGTCCCATCGTGAAAAACCGGACTTTCTTCGACGTCGATTACGAAGGGCTGCGCGATCTCCTGCCCGGATCGAGCACTCTGGTGCTCATTCCCAGCCCGCAATTTCAGGCTGCGACCCTAGCCAATCTCACGGCCATGGGAAACGCCGCGGAGATCCCCTTCTACCAAAAGATTTTCAACGTGTATAACAGCGCACCGGGCGCGGCCAGCGCAGCGCCGGTTACATCGGATGGCGACGGAGGCTGCGGCGGATTGACGTTCACCGGACTAGCCGCCGGCGCTCCCTGCGCATTGCAACTGCGCGCCACTCCCGCCGACATCAACAAAGAATACCTATGGTCGACGCGCGTCGATCACATTTTCAGCGAGAAGGATCGCGGGTACATTCGCATTCTACGAGACAATGGGTTCCAGCCGACCTATGCAAGCCCCTTCGGCTCCACGTTTAACGAACAAAGCAATCAGCCGCAAATGCAGGGTCAGGTTTCGGAAACCCACGTCTTCGGACCGAACAGCGTGAATCAGTTTAACGGTTCGGTTCTCTTTTATGGCGCGGTCTTCACGCCTTCGGACGCGAGCGGCGCTCTCTCGGCATTGCCGACGTATCTCAATTTCCCGGGCGGGCAGTTGTCGTCCGTCGGGGCTTTGGGAGAGCCTCCGGGCTTCTTCTTCCCGCAAGGCCGCCGCGTGTTTCAGTATCAGATTGCGGACGACTTCTCAAAAATCGCCGGGAAACATACCTTCCGGCTGGGCTTTACCTGGATACACCAGACTGTCACCGATCTGGATTTCAATGCGCTCGCTGGTCCCATCAACGGCGAGATTAATACCGATCTGACCGACTTCTTCAATGGCGGCGGCTCCAGCACGTCGCTTCTGCAAGCGTTCCCTTCGTCGCCTGAGGAGGGCATCAAGTTCAATATCTTTGGCGGTTATATCGCCGACGATTGGAAGCCGACCGATCGCCTGACCGTTTCCTTGAACCTGCGCCTGGAAAACTACGCCAATCCAACTTGCGATTCAAACTGCTTCTCTCGCATGGCGACCACGTTCAATGGCTCGGCGGTTCCTAATGCAGCCTCCACCGCGTACAACCAATTCATTATTCCGGATCAACATACGGCCTACCCGAATACGCAGACCGTGGTGTGGGAACCTCGCATCGGGATCGCGTGGAGGCCGTTCAATAACAACAAGACTGTCATCCGTACCGGCGCGGGGATTTTTGCTGATTCGCTGCCGGGCGGTCTGGCCGAGGATGCGGCCTTCAACGCGCCGAATCTGAATGCCTTCACGATTCCGAACGGGGCGATCGCACCGGGTGTTCCGGGAAGTCTCTTCACCACGGCGGCCGCCGCCAATCAGGCTTTGCTTTCGCAGTTCCGGTCCGGCGGGAGCTTCAACTCCATTTCAGCAACCGTGCCCGGGTTCGCTGCTCCCAACTTCGACAATTTCCCAGCCCTGTTCAAACAGCCGACTTACTATAAATGGAATTTCGAGATCGAACAGTCCCTCACGCCGAATCTGCTGCTGACCGTCAACTACTCGGGGATGCACGGCGACCACATCCCGGTAGGAGATTCGGGACTGAATGCCTACTGTCCGCCTTCGGTTTGCCTGGATGGATTCGCCGGCCTACCGGGCGCGCCGCCCAGCGCGGCATTCGGTACGGTGCTGCAGTATCTGTCGGCGGGCGACTCGAATTACAACGGGTTAACGGTGAGTTTGCAACGGCGTCTGGCCGCGGGCATCACCTTCAACTTGAATTACACCTGGAGCCACGCTCTGGACGATGTCTCCAACGGCGGCATCGCTAACGAATCCTTTGGCATATTCCAGACCAATACTAATATTCAGGTACCGCAGAATCCCTTCAACATCCGCGGCAATTACGGCAACTCGGACTATGACGTTCGCCACTACGTCAGCGCGAACGTGGTGATGACCGACATGTTCCGCCACGCCGGATTTAAATGGGGTCCCAACCAGGTTTTCGGCGGTTGGACTCTTTCGAGCAATATCTTCCTGCGCTCCGGTATGCCGTTCACGGTGGTTGACAATAGCGCACTCGACACGCTGCTTGGCTACAACTACGGCCCTAACGGCGGGATTTTTGCATCGCCCACAGGCTATGTTTCGCAAAGCTGCACGAACGCCATATCGAGCCCCTGCATGAGTACTTCGCAATTTGCGCCCAGCGCGAGCGTCACCGGATTTCCAACTGGCTTTGGAACCATTGCCCGCAATTCAATTTACGGCCCGCATTTCTTTGACGTGGACCTTGCGCTGATGAAGGATATCCGGATTAAGGAGCGTCTGGTGTTCTCCTTCGGCGCGCAGGTCTATAATCTCTTCAATCATCCGAACTTCGATCAGCCCGTCGCCGACATTTCCAATCCGCTGTTCGGGTCGAGCGTCGCCGAGGTGGCGCCTCCCACCAGCTTGCTGGGAGCGTTCGTGCCGGGCACGGCGGCGTCGCCGCGTTTCCTCGAGATCAAGGGAACACTGCGCTTTTGAAGGCTACAGCAGCGCTTGCTCGATCACGGCGCTCAAGCCCGCGAGCGGCTTCATGACATCGTCGCTCAAGCCGAAGCGCCGTTGGATGTAGGCGGGATCGTTGTAACTGAGCCAGACCTGGCGATCCGAATCTTGCCAGGCGAGAGCCTTCCAAGGCAGATCGATCGCGGAAGTTGGCGCCGCGAGCATCACGGGCGTGCCGCCTTTCGGGTTGCCGAAGATCAGCAGCTCGGTGGGAGGCATTTTCAATCCGGCTTTTTCGGCTTCGCCGCTATGATCCGCACGCGCGAAAACCTTAATGCCTTTCGACGTGAGAATCGTCTCCAGGCGATGCAGCGTTTCGGGCACAGAATATTTGCTTGGCTTACTGATGATTCCTTCGCCTTGATTCATTTCGTAACCAGCTCCTTGCTTAAATAAGCGGCCATCGCCAATCCGGCGGTAGCCAGTAAGAGCGCGATGACAATGGCCATTCGCGATGGCCGGATTAAAATCGGCGCGCGAGTGTTCAGCGCCCGCACCGTGCGAACGTGACGAATGCATGCCAGGACGTTCACTAGCACTCCCACCACCAGCAGCCCGGTGCCGAGCGGCACCGACAACACCGAAGCCTGCAACTGCGGCAGGGTTTTTAACGATGCGAGCTCGCGCAGGAACAAGCCGAAACGCGCCACCACGAATCCGAAACCCATCAGCGCGATGCCGGTGCGAATCCATGCCAGGAACGTGCGCTCTTCGGCGAAGAAGGTGCGTGGATCGGGTTCGTTGCTCGCGGGCGGCATGCTAAACTTTTACCTGCTTCCATTTTCCCTTGCGGAAGATCAGGATACCGAGCGTCGCCAACAGTGTGTCGGCTGCGAGGACCGCGACGTACACGCCGTTCGGTCCCAGGTTGGTGTGAAATGCGAATACCCAGGCCAGCGGAATCTGGCACACCCAGAAGCAGAGCAAGTTGAGGAAGGTGGGAGTAGCGGTGTCGCCCGCTCCGTTGAATGCGGCCGTGATCACCATGCCGTAGGCGTAGGAGATGTTCCCGCAACTGAGCAGCCGCAGTCCGTTGACCGCCAGCGGGGCGACCGACGGATCGGACGAGAACAGCGAGACGATCTGGGGTGCGAAGGTGAAGAACACGAGGCCGATTCCGCCCAGAAAGATCATGTTGTACAAGCTGGTGCGCCAGACCGAAGTTTCGGCGCGATCCGGCTTCCCCGCGCCCAGGTTCTGTCCCACCAGCGTAGCCGCGGCGTTGCTCATGCCCCAGGAGGGCAGAATCGCGAAGATGATCACTTTAATATCGACAGTGTAAGCCGCGGTCGCGCCGCTGCCGAAGCTCGCGATGATGCGCACCACGCCGATCCAGCTTGCCATCTGAACCATGTATTGCAAGATGGCGTTGAGCGACAGCCGGATCAGCCGCCACAATACTGCGAAGTCCACACGCAATTGCGCCGCGCGCACCGACAATCGGCCGCGCCCGGAAGTCAGCAGCCAAAGTTGGATGAGCACGCCGATGCCGCGCCCGATGGTGGTGCCGACGGCGGATCCGGTAACGCCCAGCCGCGGGAACGGCCCGAGTCCGAAGATCAAACACGGGTTGAGGCAAATGTTCACGAAGTTCGCGATCCATAGCACGCGCATCGCAATCGCTGCGTCGCCCGCGCCGCGGAAAACCGCATTGATCAGGAACAGCAGAAAGATGGTCGCGCTGCCGCTTAAGATCATGCGGGTGTAACCGGAACCGAGCTGGACCACACTTGCCGAGCCGCCCATGATGTGCAGAAGATTGGGGGCAAAGAAATAGCCGAAGACGGCGGTGGTCCCGGCAACTACCAGCCCGATGATGATCGCTTGCACGGCCACCAAGCCGGCGGCCTGTTCGTCCTTCTCGCCGATGCGCCGGGCGACCAGGGCCGTGGCGCCCATGCTGAGACCGAGCGCAACCACAAAGACCAGCGTGAGCGCGGTTTCGGTCAGCCCGACCGTCGCCACTGCATCGGCTCCGAGGCGCGAGACCCAAAATACATCCACTACGCCGAACAGCGACTCCATGCACATCTCGAGTACCATGGGCACGGCGAGCAGAACGATGGCGCGCCCGATCGCGCCTTCCGTGAAGTCCTGGCTCGATCCCATGACCGCTTCGCGCAGGGACGACCAGATGCTGGGAGTGCGAACTTGAACGGCGCTAGTGCTCTCAGGCATAGGAAACTCCTAAAGAAACTGCCAAAAACCCTGTGGACTGACCGGGGCTGCGGGGAGCGGCCCCAAAACGGGAAGCGTCAGAATCGCGTTGGGTTTTTCACGGGTGTCATGACCTCGAGCGATGCAGTCTTCTTAGTTTAGCGCGAGGCGGCATGGGTTAGGAGAGCAGCTGACGTCGACCCGAGGCCGGGGGACGAAGTTCAGGTTATGGCTTTCAGCGGCGCACGCTTCGGCCCGGCGATCGACGACGCTCCGGCGATCGCAGACTCGACAGCGTCACAGAGCGCATGCCCAGCCAGAATGTGACACTCTTGGATTCTCGGTGTCTCGTCGGAGGGAACGTCGATCAGAACGTCGACGACACCGCGTAGCAAGCCACCCGAAGCCCCGGTGAGTGCGATCGTGACCAGACCAAGATCCCGGGCGCAGATCATGGCCTCGATCACATTCTGCGAATTCCCCGATGTGCTGATGCCAACAGCGACATCGCCACGGCGACTCAACGCACGCAGTTGGCGCGAAAATGTCTGTTCATAACCATAGTCGTTGCCGATAGCGGTCAAGGCGGAAGTATTTGCGCTCAGTGCGATCGCAGGTAATGGTTCGCGCTCCCTCAAGTAGCGGCCCAAGAACTCAGCGGCAAGATGCTGCGCGTCCGCGGCACTACCGCCGTTTCCGAGAAAAAGAGCCTTGTGGCCTGTAGAGTAAGCCTGAATCAGAGCGTCCGCGGCGCGCGCCAGGGCCGGAAGACATGCTTCCAGGAAGCGGCCGTGAATTTCAACACTGCGCTCGATGTTGTGGCGAAGAACATCCACCGTCGTCACTGGCGTCATGTCACTAAGGTACATGGCGCGAGGTCTCACGTGCTCATCTCCTCTCGGGGAAAACGCGCAGCGGCTTATTGAGGAGCATCGCCACCCATTTCCAGGCCCCCGGAAAAACGGTGAACTGGGACGCAGCGGATCTTGGAGTGTTTTAGAATCAAGAGGAGTCCCGCCGGGCGGTTAGCTCAGCCGGTTAGAGCGCCTGCCTTACAAGCAGGAGGTCCGCGGTTCGAGCCCGCGACCGCCCACCAATCAAAAACAAAATACTTGCCCGCATCTCACGCTTGGTTTTGTCGCTGCGATTGCGCTGCGATAAGCGCTCTTAAGCGCCTTGGCCTCGGCCGACAGGTCAGGATTTCTTTGCCAGCCCGGACTGACGACGGCCAGCGCATCGTCGTTCACTACTATTTGAGCCCATATCGTCCGCGCCCAGCTTTTCGTGCGTTCGAGATGAAAAACCTGCGACAGTTCGGCTTCTATGAAACGTATCCTCAATGGCACTCGGACCGCTGGGTTCTCTATGCCATGAAGTTCGACGTCCATGAGCCGATTGTCTTTGCGCTGTCGTTAGCGATTCCGGAGCGTTATCGGTCTGCTGCGCGCGACGGAGTGTTGTACTGGAACCGGGCGTTCGGGAGACCGCTAGTTCGGGTGATCGATGCACCGCCTGGCATCCGTGCGCCGAACCCGGACTACAACGTCATTCAGTGGGTGACATCCGGCGCCTTCGAGTCCACGTCATACATCCAGAGCGATCCGTTGACGGGGCAAATCCTGCACGCGCACGTCTTCGTCCTGCCCGAGACCATGTCGGACGGCGATCTGGAACAACAGAACGACCATCGGAGATACGTCGTGGCGCACGAAATTGGCCATGCGCTCGGTCTGCGGCACAATTTCGCGCTGGGCAACCCAACAACCGTCATGAACTATTTCAGGCTGCCGCGGATTCTGCAGATCGGCCGGGACATCCGGGCGGACCGCCGGCACTGCCGTATGACAGGGCGGTCGTATGGCACGTATATCTTGGCGCGCCACTCGATCTGGGCACGTTGCCCCCATTTTGTACGGACAGCCAGCGCGGATGCTTCCCGTTTCGATCCATTCCGAAGGAATCGGACGGTATGCGGGGCGGCACACGATAAGATTCCGGAGAACTGAGGATCTTCACTCGCTACTGACGCCGGACTGCGTCGTCCAAGCGATTTCGTTCCAGATCCGGCTGGAGCTTCGCCCTGGGAAACCGTTCAGCGAGCCGCGATGTCGCCGGTCTTCGCGGGCGCTTTCGGCAAACTGATCAGGTTGGCCAATAGCTGATAGGCGCCGTCCGTGCCGGCCGGCAGTTGACGCCAGAGGCCAAGGCCAACATAGAGCCACCTGCCCTTGCCGACCTTCGCTTCGACCAGCGACCCAAGCTTTACTCCGGGATTGTCCTTAAACGAATCCACCATCGATACCAGATCGATGTATCGTGGGTCTTTTTCGCCGAGAAAATAGAGACCGCGTTCCTGCACCCATCCAGCCCAGGCCGATGGCCCGATGGGGTTCGGGTAACGGAAGACCAGGTTATTCGGCGCCAACATTTTGACGGGAACCGTTTCATCGGATACCCGGTTTGTGCTGACCTTCGCGGGATAAGGTCCGTATTGCGCCTGATTAAATTCCATCTTGTTGTACTGCACGATGACGGTTCCCCCGCGCGCGGCATAATCGAGCAGCCGTTGGTTGTACGCGCGGAGATCGGCGCGCCGCTCGTATGCACGGACACCGGTCACGATCACGTCGTACTTGGACAGGTCCCCGGCGGCTAATTCGTCCTGGTCAATGAAGGTCAGCTTGGCGCCCAGTTGTTCGATCGCCTCCGGTACCTGATCTCCGGCGCCGTTGATATAGCCTACGCTAATTCCGGGTGCGGTCTTCACGTCGATGACCTTGATCTCAACCTCGGCCGGCTTGATCACCTGCCGCCGCTGAATGTGCGGGTACTCGATCACCTGATATCCCGCCGTGAATTTTTCATCTCCGGTTGCCGGCGAAGTCACAACGGCATGCAGGGTGTACTCGCCGGTCGCGACTTTCGCTGGAGGGGTAACCTGAAAGCGGGCCGACCGCGACTCATCCTCATGCGCGAAGCTGATGGGCTCGCTCGCGGGAGTGGACTGCCAGCCTGGCGGCAAAGCGAGCGTTACGCGAGCACGAGCGGCGCTCTTGGCTCCATTGGTCACCGAGACCGTGACCTCACGCGTAATCGGTGCCGCCGAAGCATGAGAATCGGGAGCCGGAATCACCGTCAGAGAAGGCGTGACCCGCACTGAAAAACCCGGAACGACATTCAGTTCCATCCGCTTTTCGCCAGTGTAGATGTCGTTCACATAGCGGAATTGAACGGGCACTTCC
>Ga0335074_10011411_pt1 | contig 12424 bp, 12 predicted proteins | sample Lox_Sample_23_FD_206715 | JGI IMG/M metagenome (GOLD analysis project Ga0335074, IMG submission 206715) | Soil microbial communities from Loxahatchee National Wildlife Refuge, Florida, United States - Lox_Sample_2.3 | ecosystem: Environmental > Terrestrial > Soil > Wetlands | place: USA...
CACAGCCAAGGTCAGTAGCTACTAGAAAGTTGCTCAGCATCGTAGGGCCACTTACTTTCTATCCCACCAAACACGGCCAAGGTCAGTAGCTACTAGAAAGTTGCTCAGCATCGTAGGGCCACTTACTTCCTATCCCACCAAACACGGCCAAGGTCAGTAGCTACTAGAAAGTTGCTCAGCATCGTAGGGCCACTTACCCACTATCCCACCAAACACAGCCAAGGTCAGTAGCTACTAGAAAGTTGCTCAGCATCGTAGGGCCACTTACAGTCTATCCCAGCCAAGGTCAGTAGCTACTAGAAAGTTGCTCAGCATCGTAGGGCCACTTACCCACTATCCCACCAAACACAGCCAAGGTCAGTAACTACTAGAAAGTTGCTCAGCATCGTAGGGCCACTTACGCTCTATCTCACCAAACACAGCCAAGGTCAGTAGCTACTAGAAAGTTGCTCAGCATCGTAGGGCCACTTACCCTCTATCCCACCAAACACAGCCAAGGTCAGTAGCTACTAGAAAGTTTCTCAGCATCGTAGGGCCACTTACTTCCTATCCCACCAAACACAGCCAAGGTCAGTAGCTACTAGAAAGTTGCTCAGCATCGTAGGGCCACTTACCCACTATCCCACCAAACACAGCCAAGGTCAGTAGCTACTAGAAAGTTGCTCAGCATCGTAGGGCCACTTACAAACTATCCCACCAAACACAGCCAAGGTCAGTAGCTACTAGAAAGTTGCTCAGCATCGTAGGGCCACTTACGTCCTATCCCACCAAACACAGCCAAGGTCAGTAGCTACTAGAAAGTTGCTCAGCATCGTAGGGCCACTTACAAGCTATCCCACCAAACACAGCCAAGGTCAGTAGCTGCTTAGAAGTTGCTCAGCATCGTAGGGCTACTAACTTCCTATATCCACAAGCCTAGTTAGTAGAATATTTGGAAATTTATCAGACGGTTATATACTTTCTAGACTCTATTAGGCTCGTCATTCTTTTCCATTTAATTGGCCATACCTTGAAAAGATGTTCATTGCTAACTCTAGAAGCCATTTTATCTAAGGTGCTATAAACTAGTCAAGCCGATTTACAGTCAAGTACTTTGGTTGTATTACCCTGATGTTAATAAATGATAAAACTCTCTAGGCAAAGCAGGTAGCTCAATCTATTGCTGCCCAATGGATCGGGCCTACAATTATTCCGGGCTTAGATCAGCTGACCTCTCATCTTCTGCCTCATTTGCCAAGGGGTGTCTTATACAACTCTTTGGACAGCTGGCGGAAGGAGTTAAAAGGCACAAGAGGGTGGAAGCCAAGAGGTATACTGGAACGCTGTGTGACTGTGTCGTTAGATGTTAATATAGGGCAAGCGCGGAGAAGCGGCGACCCGGCATCCAATCGACGAACCAGGGCTGCGCGAATTTTACTGCATGCAGCAAACAATGTTGTTGATGTCGCCTTACACAGTTCCACCTCTGTCTCTTCTTCACATGCCCTGCAGGAAACCCGTGTAGAGAGCTCTTGATATGCTCTCGGGCCTTATATGCGGTCGCTTGTTCTTTGTCCTACCCCATGCCGAGATTAACAACACTCGTCTAGTGGGAGGGTCTTGGGCAGCCTCGAATAGGAATTATACCCATAATTCAGGATGAAAAGAACATAATAACATGAGATCTGAGGCTGGGAGTTTAAAGATCCACTCATAACACGGACAGGGTTTTTCGTCTCGTAATTAAAGGCAGGACAGATGAGTACTTCTCATTGGTCGTCTTAATCATAGAGAGGTAGGAATGGTTATTCATTCAGATCGTGTTCCCACAACGGTTTATAGTAGGGATAAAGTGCCCAGAAACCGACTTCGGCGATGAGAGCCCCTTATGATTACTACCAAAGCCCCCAACCAAGAACTTACTATGCCCCTTGACCGATGAACCTTTGGAAGCAATCCCATGGGTTCCAAGGTATCCATTATGTCGTTTTCCAAATCGAATGTTTGAAATAACGCACCCCGAAGTCGTGCTACCTTCTTCCGGCATGCTACTTCGTACTCTCCTACGAACAGCTTCTTAGACCTCCCAACAACTCCAACACGCCCCACACACCTTCCCTTGTCGCTGGCTTCCCCCAACCCTCGCCCTCGATATCAATCACCGCACCGATCAAATCATGGTTAATGCGTTCGGTCACCACACTATCTCCCCTATAATCCTCATGTGCATCCACAAATCTCCTTATCCACTTCGCCGCCGTCCAAAGCGTGCCGTCTGCCCGCTTGCGGATCAAGTCCAGGTATCGCGCTAGCTCGCAGCGTGTAGTTACGTCGATGTTCACACTGTCGAGGTATGACTCTACAATCGGAATTAGGCCAGGGAAGCCGTCGGGCCCATCCCCGTTGATTATCTCCGAGACGGTCATGCGGGCGTACTCGTCCTCGACAGGCCCTGTAGGGGTCGGTGGGCGGCTTGTCATGGGCGTGTTGGTCCCGCTGGGTCCTGCACTGGCGGAGTATGGCCTAGGAGGCCGCACGGAGAAGGGGTTTTTGCGGAAGTAGAATTTCGATTTTAAGACGGCATCTCGGGTATGCGCTGTTTCCATGTTTTCGGACACGCGAATTATTGGGATGTAGAAGTTCAGGTCAAAGGAGAGGATGGCGCGGGTGATGAGGACGATGAATACGGAGAAGGCCGCATTTTCGAAGTCAGTGATTTGGATCTCCATGGGCCGGAATTCGACGCGCCAACCGATGTTGTTATCGGCCGGGGGTGGCTTGAAGCGCATGTGTTGCCAATTTGTGGATTGGAGATTTTCGAAATGGTCGGTTTTAGTTAGATCCAGGGCTTTGAGGTCTTCAGCGAAGATGACCAGAGGATCGCGGATGAATAGGTGGGCAAAATGAGTTGCGAGGCGGTCATCCATACCTCCATCCAAGAGCTTTTGCTTTATATCGGGGTCTACGAGGAGGTTGGGATCAAGGTATTCCTTCCGTAGACGTGGATCATTAGAAATATAGGTGGAATTTGATGCATATCGTGACTTCGGAATTCGCCACCGGTCATTCTTCAGCGGCTGGAGTTCTCTTAGCAATATTCAGATAAATCCTGGCTGGAGATTACCTTCTCTCCTAGTTCCTCAGGCGTTCGATCATCCACAGCTCTGCTGATCTGATTCCAACGCACATCCGTATCAGCAAGGAAGCCTTTGTATATCGGTGTCGCTGCTGTCAGAGCAAGCATTATAGGCGCTAACGGACTCAGCTGATCATACATCTGCCGCCCCTCTGTGATATTCTTGGCTTGGAATGTGATCTGAAGACAACAGCTTCCCATACCAAATGCCATAGCATCCATATGAATATGGTTGTCAGGAGCTGCCCCATTCCTCACATCGTCATCCTCAGGCCAGTTATGTAGATCGTAATTGACCGTGGGATCTTTCCAAGGCCATGGAGTGTTCTTATCCCTGAATATCGGGACATTTACTTGCACTTTCCTGCCTCGGCGTGATCTTATATTGGCTGCAAGGGTTGGAAAACGTATATGTGGGTTAGCAATCTCATCCGGAACGAACTGGGACCTTAATTTTGGCCCCGACGTTGGGTAGTAAGGAGATGTGAAAACTCCGGGGCAGCCTAAGCGTGGATAGGTAGTCAGAGTAATTGGATATTCTTCCGGGTTCATATGCTCCTTTGCAATCTTGCGTCTGTTTATTCGTCAGAGGGGCAATATCAGACTTCAAAGCTGCATACCGTAGCCGCATGTCGGGCTCAACATCAAGTAAGTCTTTAAAGCCAATACCCCAAGGCTTGCCTGGTGTGGCCTCTAGCATGAAACGGCCAAATTCAGGATGAAATATTGGAAGCGTGTTGTCTCTGTATAATATTAGACGGCATCCATCGAAGAAGCAGGACCTCTTACTTGGCGGTTGATACCTTCTGTAAATCCGGTACACAACCACCTTCCTTGCATAGACGTTCATCCTCTGCCAAAGCCATCAATATGTCTGCTTGCCGAAGTGACAGAGTAACTCTTGGTTTCCACGCAGAATAATTCACAACGAGATATTCGACCTGCTTTTATAAGCTTATGCTCAAGGATGATGGATTCTGACTCACCTCATCGCCCCATAGGAGCGCATCACGCTCTTTACCCTTTGCGCGATTCCATATGGAGAGTAATTGCTGAATATTCTGAGTCAGCTGGCCGGCAGCATCATTGAAATGTCCGAGAGTACCTGAATACCCCAATCCCTGACATGGTCTGCATTTGTCTTCGCCTCTGGCCACTCGAGAGGAGTGCCCAAAGCCCTACAAAGCAAGAGGTCAGCTCTAGTTGAGTAATGTTACACCCTATCAGGAGACCAACAGAAGCCCCATGTTTTTTTTTTGGATATTGCCGGATTAGGTAGATGCTGGCACACAACTTCCGGATACACTCGATGATATGTTTTGGGCACGAGTAAGAACTTTCTTGCTCTCTAAAACAAACTGTACACTATGATTCGAAGAAAACTATCTGTGTTTCACACGCGTAAAGTACTGGCAGATCAGATCGGTTTCAGAGTGCGATGATGTAATGATGTAACCTAGATCAAACCCCACTCAGTCGGAGAGGATGTCCCGCCCTTATGAGACTCGGTTTCTGACGGGTTGTGGGTAGAGCCAATGGAAGGCTTTTTGAATCGATGCTCCAATCTTAAGTCTTCCTTTAAGTTCCATTTGAAGATCCAGTGCCAACATTCAAAAGCACGGTCGAGATGACCATTAATGACGGGGGAAACAGTCAACAGATCAGGGCGAAAAAATACATGAATAAAGGAACAGGAAGCCCCTGTCGTGAAGATTTTGCCCGTTCTCTTAAAGCTTACAAATCTGACCGGAATATTTTATGACGACTCTGTCATGAGGGCAATTGGCGCAGCGGCCCGATCGGATTTAAGCATGCAGGCACGCCCTAGCCTTGATTGGGAATTTTCAACCAACAACCACGAACATCCAATGTAGAAAGTCGCTTCCTACAGGTGAGGCTGGGTTTTGCTTTGGGATAAAGGAATACTGTGCGGGAATTGAGGCAGTTGCTCGTACAGATAGAAGAGAATTCAAGTTCAATTCCATGCAACGCCGTGCGATATCTTCCCGCCAGTTCTGTGTACAGCCGGGCATTGGGTGATACCGATGGTATCTAAAACCGTATAAAATCCTCATGTCCCTTTCATTCCCTCCTCCTTTCTCTTTTCATACCACACAAGCAGAGCCCAACTCCTATTCATCCCAGACCACAGTCAACATGACTCTCCTAACACCCAACTCAATCCTCATTAAACATCAGAATGCACCTTCCCTGCATCATCTTGTTTTATGAGGGTGGAGTCATGATTCTGGTGATTAATGCTGTTTGCGATCTGTGATGGGGTGGAAGTTGGGCTTTGCTTGTGTTAGGGAAGTCTAAAGTGTAAGGAGGAATCGCTTGGTAAGCTTTTGTAGAATATTCAGGCTATATGATGAAAAGCTCGCTTTGTGAGAAATTAAAACACCAGGATAGCATAGATTAATCGAGATGTCATTCTGTCCGCTCGCTTCAAATTGCCAGATCAATAGCATAGCCACATGGAAACTCAAATCATGCAGGCGGTGAGTGTGTCACTATCTATTATCACCGTCATACTACCTGAAGCGGAAATGGATTCTATTCTAGGCTATTCCAAAGTACCCTCCTACCGTTACATTCGGCAGCCGACATAAAGAATCCTACATTACAAGGGTATTCATTCCTCCCAGCCCACGAGAACTATGCACAGGGAACACGTCCCCCCTAAAATTTCACCAGCTTACCCGTGAGGCTTCAAAACACACATCCCTGCGATGCACAACAACCCTATCTCTCCACAATTGGTTATCTTTCCGTCTCCGATCACACGGGTCGCAAAGCGACCATCCCCTCCAGCCATGCCTCGCTGCTCAAACGGAAATCCCAGCGCACCTGATCCAACAGCCCTGAGTCCGCGCCGGCTCGCGACATGCCCGTAGGAAGTTACATTTGTTTGACGCAGAAACCAAAAAAAAATCTTGGAGGCCTTGACAAAAATCCTTCCCTTCCTTTTCCCCTGTTATTTTTTTCTTTTTTTTTTCGTCAAGTGAAACCCCCCAAGCCTTTTCAGCTCCCCTCTTACTTCAGCGCAGCAGTATTCCACCACCACCACCAAGTCAACATTTTTGTGAATCCAGCAAACGCAATTAGACACCCGTGGAAATAATCGATTGCGTAACCCCTTGCCTCGCCTCATGACCGGCCCAGGAAACTGTACGACCCCACCCGCGTCGGGCCTTCCCGAGCTCCGAGCGAGCCCGCGACAAGAGGCATCTGCAACGATCGCGAGAGAGTGCGCTCGGAAAGCTCGCTGAGATCAGTGTGGGGACGGTGGCGGCAAGAGCGCGCGCTGGGTGGGCGCTTCGGGTCGTTTACGTTCCGTAATGATGAGCGTGTGGGAAAAAAAAAAAGGGCCGGTCCGTAGTGGTTTCGTTCGGCCGTGGCTTGGTGGAGATGGCGAGCGACATGTAGGCTTGCTTCGTTGTGTGTGATTGCTTCGTCTGGTGCGGAATGCTGTGGGCGTGGTAGGAAAGAGTAAGACGGCGTACCACTTCGTGTAAGCTGCTCTGCTGCGATAGGCTGCATTCCCAAAATATGTGGGCTTTACATGTTTCGTACGATTCGGCCGCCAGAGTGGACACTTGATAAGATCTGAATCGATCTGTAGAATTAGAGAGGCTTAAAATCTACAGGGGATGTCGACAACGTGGCTGAAACTTGCCCACGAGGACACGGCGTGCTCCGTACACAGCATATCGGAGGCGCCAGGGGGCCTAAGAGATCGGATCTGGAGATCGACGCTATGAAAAGAGGTCATTTGTAGCGACGCCTCGCCTAAGGCATTTTTGTATTTACACTTTTGCAATGGACAATGGGGTGAGATGGCAAGCATGCTTGATTGTTAGAAGCTACTCATTTAATGCCATGCTCTTTCATCTCTGTTCCTGATTGACTTTCCAAAGTCCTGCATTTCGTACAAAAATGACTATGTCCACCCACATCTTGGGGGTATGCAATACTAGTGTTCCTGCCCACCAGCTGCACGCCGTTAAACATAAGAAAATTGTTGCTGTCTACTGATGACCGCAAGGAATGTCTTGTGCCATCAGAGCAAAAGGAAGGTAAAGCAATCTTCTTGTCCCAAACGCCGTGCTCATTCATGCTGCCATAAAATCTGTTCTGTGCCAAACTCCAAGGGGCATCAAGCTCCCTGCTGTCAACCATGCCATGTGTCATGCATCGCTGTGAAAATGCCATAAATGCATACGCCAGAGGCTGACTAACAATGATACCCGCTCTGCATATGTGCCAATCTTCTACATCATCAGGCCAAGACGCCTAATGTTCCACAATAATAAACCAGGACTCCGAGGAAAAAAACGCTGGAAGAGGTCGGAAGTCTTTCGCCGTATGAATATACATATGAAATCGTTTGTAAAGCTGCAGCGCTGCTGCTTAAAAAGAATTATTTAGCTCATATTTCCGTCGCTAGGGGTGTTGCTTCGTTATCAAGACCGTGGAGAAACATCGCCTATGGAGCTCGGCCGAAGAGAAGAACCACCATTCTGTGCTTGTTTCGATCCCAGTTTTCGTGTTAACTTTGCATAATGTAGACCGCATGCATTACACAGAGTTCTGGCACCATCAGGCCCTCGCCGCCATTCTGGGGTTTCCGCCCTGTTGCAACTGTGACAACGTCCAGGGGGAGCGGCTCGCTGAGTTTACATTAGTTCAATGTTCTTAAACAGTATTCGAGTAACATACTCCACGTCGTTTCTTTGCATCTGGACCTCCATATCCTCCCATATTCCTGCCGTCGTCCCAATTCAGATCCTCTTGTGAGTAGTCTTCTGCCGTTTTCCCGCTCTGGGCGACTCCATTTTGTCCCTGTTGATACTGCCCTTGCGCTACAACTCTCTCGGTCACACGCTGAATGGACTGAGCAAGCTTATCCTGTTGTATACGTATGAGGTCAACATCATGAAGTGACGGCATTCGCTCTGGCATTGATCCGTGATGTGTGTTTCGTTGTGCATCTGCTAACAAAGCTGAGGAGATCCTTGAAACCTCCTCTCCACAAGTTTTCATCTAATGCAGGTTAGCTGGATGATACGGGCGCCTTTCTGAGATATACATACATTGTTTAGTTCGATTTCGATGTCCCAATAGTCAAGATGTCGTTTTACGACTGGCCCATAAACTTTTTGCGTAACTGGATTCTCTCCAATTTTAGAATGGACTTCGTCATACTCAAAACGACCCCGATATGGCCGGTGCGGAAGGTATGGCGATTGAGGTGAATAAGCGGTTGCAGATACAGGATTTGGGCCGTTTGATTGACTAGTGGGATATGAATTGTGAGGCGACTGTTGCGGATACCCAACAGAGACGGGAGCAATCGCCCGTAGGTCCTTTTCAGGTTGAAGATATTCCGGACTGGGTCCAGGATGCGTACTTGGCTGGGTTGGGAGAGCAGTCCGTATGGATGGTAGCGGTGGATATCGAGGATTGTCAAATGGTGATGGAGGCATATGTTCAGGTCTCGAATATGATGAAGGATGGATGGGGTTTGGAGGCGAGGTTCTCTGTGTTAGGCCGATTTGAGATTGATATTGCGCAGCGTCTATTGAATTTGCTCGACTCGTGGGTGTCGGAGGAGGCTGTGGGTACCCTGCGTAGGGTCGTGGAGGTGATGGATCAACTGCGGGTCGAGGAGCAGTCATGGAATTGGGGGTATATAACGCTTCGTGGATGGAAGGCAACGACTGCCGATGAGGGGTAGGGTCTTTTGTGTCGCCTGAGGTCATTCGCGCATCGGGGAGATTTTGTTGCGAGGGAGATACCAGACCTGACAGAGGATGTGCCGACGGAGGGGCCGAATTGCTTTGGGAGTATGGAGGAGGCGGATGGTTTGGATACATAGAAGTCGGACTTATTGCGGACGGTGTGGTAACAGTTGCATGGGGGTGCTGTTGATCCCTCTCAGAGGCCATGGTAGGAGGATAATAGTGATCGCGGTTGACCAGTGAGTGCACTCCGCTGTAAAATAGTTAATAACGTCCTTCAGCATTTGATTGTATCATGGAGACTAACCTTTGCCTGTTAACGGTTTCCATTGCTTTGCTTGTCGATTATGTTCGTCCAGGCCAGGCACAATGAAGTCTTATGAAAACATGCGTTGACCGGAGAGTTCGCCTCGTAGTGTCTGTCGTATCGAATTTGTAATATAGGTCTGCTCTCAAAACTCTCTGCTCGTCCCGGCTGATAGCCTTGTCTGCCAGTTCCAACGAGTGCCAATGGTCAGCCTGCCAGCGGCGATATAGTGGACGCGCCGAGCAATTCTTGGACCAGATCAATGCAGACTGGAGGCGACAGACATTCGAATTGTTGTTGAGGATTTCATGTGATTATTATGACACAAGAATTTAGATGGCAGATGACGGCCTTTTCGTGGCGATTCTCGGTACGCTAAATCCTTCCCTTTTTGTTGGAACCTTGGTCCTACGTAACTAAGTCCAAAGATAGTATCGGTATCATGAACTGTGCTTGTTCACGGATATGCGGATTGATTGTGGTTGAAGTGCAGTCGTGTCTTCGCTCACAAAAAGCGGTTCGTCGAGTAAGCGGGCAACGTTTGGAGATGTTTCGAGTGGAGGGAGTGAGGGAGGGAGGGAGATGAGATTCGAGATCCGATCAAGATTCGCTAAAGTGGGAATCGAGATGGAGGTAGAGGGGAAAAGGGCTGGCTGCGGTACTCGACTAAGGCAGGCCAGTCAGTGAGCGGGGAGACTGACATAGCGAGTACCCGTAGCTAACAGGATGCAGGAAGAGGGCACTAGGGCACTAAATGTGTGACAGAGCAGTGGGCTGACTCTCGTTCGAGGGACACGGCACATCCACTGTACGCACAGGGGAAAAGCGCTCCACTTTGGCATGATGATGGCTTACAGCCTTTACATGCTAGATGCCCATGGCCTGCCCGTCTTTAACATCCTCCCCTGGTCCGCATGTACATGTGCTCGACAGTTGCACGCATTGCACCGATTGTGCTAGGCTTTCGATCATCAAATATCGATGCACTGGGGAATGGAATGCGCCAAGACCAATGCTTGCATGGTGGCATGAGCGGTTGGCATTGCTTGGCCAGCAACAATTCGCACAGCCTGCATCGACTTTCATCGGAGATGGGCCCGCAGCCAGAGCGACCAGGCAGAGCCAGGGTTCCGTAGCAAATCCCTGCGAAAAGAAGAGTCGACATGGGGGCCCATGATTGCAAAAGTGATCGTGCGCCGGGTACGGAAGGACGAGTCTAACACTAAACACTAAACACTTTTCACAGCCGCTTCCCAAGCAGGCAACTCCCCGAACCTTCTGCACATCACTTATCGATGGGCATGTATCACAACAGCATAACAGCACATCGAAAGCAACCGTCACATTAGACAAATGCTGATGCCCCCATGCCATGCCATGCCATGCCATGCCATACCACGCGACCCCAAAGCAGGCGGTGTGGAGTAGCCTGTAATATCTGCTTATTCGGTGCCCCGCGCTTCTTCCCTTTTCTACTGTTTTTTTTTTTTTACGACGGGCTGAATATACCGCAACAATGTCCACAAAATCAAGTAAGGTCGCGGCTACAGCTGCTGTGATGGTGCTCTGGCTGCCACTAACAGCACCCGGCTAGGCGGTACCAGACGCCAGAAGAGAGTGCTGACCTGCATTGTTTCATCATTCGCAATGGCGTCTGGAATATTTTCCTTCTTCCGTGCCATGCAGCCCAACGCACCGGACACAGTGAGGTCCTTTTGCAATGCCGACCACCCATACATTTCTCTTTGCCCTGGTATTCGCTGGGTAATAGATCATTAGGAAGACCAAAAGTGAAGATAAAGAAATTCCCAGACAGTAATTTTTGGCAAAAGCAAAAACACCCACACTCTTGTGTAGAAGCCCGGTGCTGCCGCCAACCGGCTTCCACCCCAGTCTTAGGTACAGGTTTTTGTGGAGACTTAGAAAATCCCCTGAAACGTGGAACTTTACCAACCGTCACGGCTGCATTGTGATATCTCAGACAGATTCCAGTATTCATTATTTTTAGGTTATCACTTGAATTTTGCAGTGATCGGCTACCGTACCCTTTCGGCCGTATAACAAGCTCAAGCCTCCTACAATCAATTTCCTTATGCAGGGACTGACTTCTATTAGTGCACTCTTTTCCCAGCGTGCTCTGTTGATGTAGTTTAGCTCTCTATCCCAGAAGATCTGTATCGCCAGCTGCGGGATCGAACTTTTCCGAATTGGTCGTTGATCCGTCTCCACCAAGTCCTCTTTCGGTGATTTGCCATTGACGATCTTTTCCCACTCAGGTATTCTAATAGATTGCTTTTTCGAAATCGAATGATCTATGGAATGATTTCTCCTTCCTAATCTCCTCACAGACTAACTCAATATTGTGATGCATGGTACTGCTTCTCATTAGCCTAATGGGTATCACTCGACATGGCTAGCAAGACAACCCCTCTAGGGGTCGAGGCATGCGCGTTCGGCACGATCTCGTCGTACTCCGAGCTAACCAATGCCCCGCAGAGCCTTCACACCCTCCAGTAATAACGCCAATCGCAACAACCTTTACGAATTTTATGGCCTCACGAAAGACTCGGACTCGGACTGCGTGGCATCTTTGGCACGAAAATTCATGATGAGCCTTTGATCATAGCAGAGCTTGATCGGTGGTATCTAATCAGCACTGAAATTGGTCACTACGACACCGCGGTGGTTACGGAAATGGTTACTGAATGTTCGTAGTCACAAGCCTGGGCATGACGGGCCGTTATCATCCCCTCTTCGCAGCACTTCATAAGATCTCATCATTATAGACTAGGTTCGAAATCCACAATCTCTAAACCATGGAGGTGGCGCATACTGTCCGTCACTTTAAGATCCACGAGGCTACGAATCTTCGCTATCAGTCATCACCTCTTTGGGGGATGCAGCATATCTTGCCGAATATATCGATGAGGCGTTCCCTAGGATCATTACCACGCGAAAGCCCGGGATGAGCCCTGATGGCGAAGGCAACGGCCATCTGCACTCAAAAACGCCGCCAATGCTATTTGGCGGACGGCCTGGAGTCGTGCAACATGATCCTCCCCCAGGCTTCCAGGACTCGACCGTTCCATTCATACTCTATTGAGGAGTCAAGTACATTGTTGCAGGCCATTTTTCTTAGTTGGCATTGTTTAAGAGGGCTAGTAAGATCGCCGATCTCGCGAGCTCGATCCCGTCATTGCAACGCTGGTGGAGTGCCACACCAATCCAGCAAAATTGTCCACGTGTGGCGGCTACATA
>Ga0335074_10011412_pt1 | contig 12424 bp, 7 predicted proteins | sample Lox_Sample_23_FD_206715 | JGI IMG/M metagenome (GOLD analysis project Ga0335074, IMG submission 206715) | Soil microbial communities from Loxahatchee National Wildlife Refuge, Florida, United States - Lox_Sample_2.3 | ecosystem: Environmental > Terrestrial > Soil > Wetlands | place: USA: Florida...
GCCCGACTGATCCAGCTTAAATACGGCGCCGTAGCCGGACGCGCCGCCCCCCCCAGCCGTTCCATACAGATTCCCCATTTGGTCGAGGATCAGGCAGTTTGGGCTGCCTCCATCGGCCCCACCCGTGAAGCTGTACAGGACCGTCTGCTCGCCTGCCGGATCAATCTTGTATACTACGCCCCCGCCGGATGCTCCATACCAGGCCGTGCCATAAAGGCTACCTTCAGCGTCCATGATAAGGGGGCCTGGGTAGCCCCCATCGCCGCCACCAGTGAACGTATGCAGCACAGTTTCCTCGCCTGAGGTATCCAGCTTATACACAACGCCGAAACCTGCGGTGCCGCCGCCAGCGGTGGTCCCGTATACATTGCCCGCCGCGTCGGCGACGGGGCTGGAACCTGGGTGTGCCCCATCCGCCCCACCCGTGAAGCTGTACATTGGTGTCTCCTGCCCCGACGCGTCCACCTTGTAAACCGTTCCGAAGTTGGCGGGGCCACCTGCAACGGTGGTGCCGTAAAGCACCCCTGTCGAATCTCGGAAGATGCCCGCCTGTGGCTCCGTCCCGCCAGCCGCGCCAGCAAAGCTGTACAAGGTGCTCTCCCTGCCGGATGGTGCTAGTTTGTAGACCATGCCGCTCACGCCGCCGTAAGCCGTGGCGCCATATATGTTCCCCGCGGAATCGAGCACCACTCCGCCGCTGGCACCCTCGGGGTTACTCTGCGGGCGGGAGGCCCCTGGGAACGAATAGAGTGACTTCAGGTTCCCCTGGGCATCCAGTTTGAAGACCCCACCCATCCCATTGCTGGACACTTGCGCCGTGCCGTAGAGGTTTCCCTCCGAGTCCATCGCCAGCCCCGCCTCGGGCTTGCCGGGACCTTTAGCTGTGGCGAGGTTGAACAGGACCGTGAAGCTGCCTGCGGCGTCCAGCTTGTATACCCCTCCGCCGCCCCACTGGCCGCCAGCCGAACCCGTTCCATAAAGGTTGCCATCCGAGTCGAAGATCACACCTCCGTACGGGTAGCACACTGTCCCACTATTGGCGAATGCGAAGCTGTAAAGCACCGCCTCCTGGCCGGCGGGGCTCAGCTCATACAGCGCACCGGCGGCATAGTACCCCGCCGCCCCTCCGTTCATCGTGGTGCCGTATAGGTTTCCAGATGGACCGAAGATTACTCCGGCATAAGGGTTACCCCCGTCTGTTCCGCCGGTGAAGGTATATAACACCGTCTCCTGCCCCGACAGGCTCACCTTGTACACAACTCCAGCCTTCAACGCCCCGCCATTGTAGGTAGTTCCGTACAGGTTGCCGGTCGAGTCCAGAACGACGCCCGAATAGGGATTTGCTCCGTCGTTTCCTCCCGTGAAGCTATAGAGCACTGTCTCCTGCCCAGAGGGATCCAGCTTGTAGACGACGCCGGCGCCGGACGCACCGCCGGCGTAGGTGGTGCCGTAGAGGTTGCCCGCCGAGTCGAGTGCTACACCGGAGTAGGGGTTCGCGCCATCGTTCCCGCCCTCGAAACTGTGGAGCACCTTAAACTTACCGGATGGGGTTAGCACGAAGACCACGCCCATGTCGGTAGAGCCCCCCTGACTGGTGGTTCCGTAGAGGTTGCCCCTCGCTGCGAGCGTCAGCGGGGCGTAAGGGTTAGCACCGTTCGGGAAATCTCCGAATCTGAGGAGAGCCGTTTCGGTCACCCCCTGCGCGTAGATGGCGATCGCAGCGGCGAGCACGACCGCCGCGAGTCTTACGTAGGGCTGCATGATGAGTAGTGGTCGGGCTGCGCGCGTCCTGGGCATTAATTGGCCGGACAGTTGATCGGCCCCGCCGTGCCGACCTGGACGCAGATGGGACCTGCGCTACTCGTGCCACCGCCCTGCGCATTGGATACCGTGATGATAAGCGTGTCGCCTGAGGCAACCGGGCACTGCTGTGTGGACGCGCCGCTTTCCGTGTCCGGGAAGAACAGGGTCATCGGGCTGAAGTCGCTCAGGGGGGACAGAGCGAACCCCAATCCGTTGGTCTCATTGGTGGGCAGATTTACGTCCAGCGAGATACCCTCGTCGTTCCAATTCGCGACGTAGAGCTGGCAGGCGGGATTATCGGTCGTGTTCCAGGCAGTGCCGCTCGGTCCTGGGTAGTCCTGGATCTGAAGCACCGAGGCACCGCCGCTCGTGATGAGCGAGCTCGCCGGCCCCGCGAAAGGAAGGATCTGCTGCGGCAGGTAGCCGAATCCCGTCCCCACAATAGCTATCGGCACGGGAGGCGGCGTGGCGAGGGTGAAAGCGTCCGTTTGCTCCCATAGGTAGTTGACTGAATTACAGTAGCCGACGGCTTGGCCGCAGTCGGCGGAATAGACCTCACTGGCAGTTGTTTCGGGTGGGCCAGAGGCGAAGGAGGGTGCGGCTTGAGGGATTGACTGCGTGCTGCAGACCAGCGGCTCGCCGGTCTGGTCCCCCTGGTTCGGCCAGTAAGTTGGCCAACTGACTTGGTTGGTCGCAGACGGGGTGTTGAGCTTTGGGGCGCTGCTCGGGAATATGCTGCAATAGGACGGGTTGGGCAGTTGGGAGGACGTGGTAAGAGCTGGCTCCGGGAGTCCCTGGCCTTGGGCCAACGGAGTGTAGTCGACTCTCGGAACGTATGGGCCCATCAGGCCGGCCCCGGCACTGTCCGCGTTGGTATACTGGGCGGCGAAGAAGGGGACAGCCTGAACGGAGCAATTGAACGGAGCCGGATTCGCGTTCGATTGCAGATTCGGGAGCGTCTCCCGAATGATGATTTGACGACGTTGCGAAAATTAATGTACAAAAGAACTGACTCAGATAGAGACTTCTTATGCGTCGATGCCGAATAGCTTACTGATGAATGTCACTTGGGCCACCACATCTCCCTTACCTGCCCTTCTCACTCTGCCTTTTCGGATCATGTCCATCGCCTCAATCCCCCGCAAAGTCCGCCATGCGGTCGCCACTGACCCATAACCCTTCGCCAGCCATGTTCGACGTTTTACGTTGCGGTGATCCTGCTCCACAATGTTGTTGAGGTATTTGCTTTGTCTCAGTTTACAGCGTCGGCGGATCGTACCGTCCTTTTTCAAGGCGGCCACCGCGACGGGATACGCGCGGTTCTTGTCCACGTTGATGACCCGTGGTAGCGAGTTGCCGGGTTGCGCCATTCCTCTGCGAAAAAAGCGCTTAGCCGCGGCTGCGTCACGCCGGGCCGTCAACAGAAAATCGATAGTCTGCCCTTCGGAATCAACCGCTCGGTACAGGAACCGGTCCTGTCCTTTCACGTTGATGTACGTCTCATCCACCCTCCAACTCCGATTCGTCCGTTTGAGATGTGGGCGGCAGCGCTTGTCCAACTCCGGCCCATAGATCTGCACCCAGCGCCACACACAACTGGGGCTGATCGCCAAGCCTCTTTCCGCAGTCATTTCCCCCATCTGGGCCACCGAGATGGGGTAGCGGAGATACCAACGCACACACCACATGATAATATCGCCGGGATAGTGTCGCCATTTGAACGGATTGGCAGGGGTTATGGGCACGTCTCACCATACCAGATCGACGCCCGTTTTTTCGCAACGGAAAATGGTCGGGGCGAGTGGATTCGAACCACCGACCTCCTGGTCCCGAACCAGGCGCTCTAGCCAGGCTGAGCCACGCCCCGTACCCTCCACTATAGCGCAAAGCCGCGCCGTTCGCCTCATCAGTATTCCGTGAGAAAAAACTCCACTTATCCGCACCCTTTATGGGAATATGCAGGTCTGCTTGCCGGGTATCACCTTGGCGCTGGCCGGGATGGCCATGGTCCGCCTGATGGCTCAGACATCGCCGCCCGTTTATCAACTCACCACCGTGGCGGGCAGCGATCTGGTGGGCGATGGCGGACAAGCCGTCGCGGCCCAATTGGCGCAGCCGGAAGGCATGGTGCTGGATTCTTCCGGGAACCTCTATATCGCCGATGCCGCCAACAGCCGCGTCCGAATGGTGACTCCCGCGGGCGTCATCAGCACGGTCGCGGGCAACGGACACGCCGGTTTCAGCGGCGATAATGGACCCGCCTCCGCCGCGCAATTAAATCAGCCATACGATCTCGCCATGGATTCTTCGGGCAACCTCTATATTGCCGATTTCGGAAACGAGCGCGTGCGCCAGATTGCGACGAACGGCAACATCACCACGTTCGCTGGAGGCGGATCGAGCGGCGCAACGGGTGACGGCGGACCCGCGACTGCCGCGACGCTGGTCGGTCCGCGCAACCTCGCCCTGGATGCCTCCGGCAATCTGTATATCTCCGAATTCAATGGGCATCGCGTGCGCATGGTGGCGCCCGGCGGCGTCATCAGCACGTTCGCGGGGACGGGCATTGCGGGGCTGAGCGGCGATGGTGGTCCGGCAAATGCGGCGCAACTCGCGTTTCCGGCAGGCTTAGCCATCGATGGCGCGGGCAATCTATACATCGCCGACAGCGGCAACGTGCGCATCCGCAAAGTGCTGGCGGGCGCGGGAACTATCTCGACCATTCTCACCGAGCTGGGCTTTGGCATGCCCAACGTGCAACTCTCGGGCTTGGCTTCGAATGTGGCGGGCAATCTGTATGTTCCCGATAGCGTCAACGCGTTTGTCTGGGAGCTGACGCCCAACGGTTCACTCACGCGCGTGGCTGGCGCGGTGGGCAACGGCGGATATACGGGCGTCGGCCAGCCGGCGCTACAGACCACGCTCGTCAACCCCGTGGGGGTGATGCTGGACGCGGCGGGCGATCTCTATATCGCGGAATCCCGCACCGTGATTATGGTGGCAGCGTCGACCAGCACCGTCGGCGCGGTGTCCGGCAATGGAACTTTCGGTTACGCGGGCGATGGCGGCAGCGCGTTGATGGCCGTGCTGAACGCGCCTACGGGATTGGCGATCAATAACGGCACACTCCTCATTTCAGACAACGCGAACAATCGCGTGCGCGCCGTGAATTCGGCCGGGATTATCACCACCATCGCCGGCAACGGAATGGCAACTTATGCAGGCGACGGGCTGGGCGCGATCAATGCCAGCCTGGATGGTCCGGCCGGATTAGCTTTCGACTCGCTCGACAACTTATATATAGCCGATTCGCGCAATAACCGCGTGCGGATCGTCAACGCGGGTGGCACGATCGCGACTTATGCGGGCGATGGAATCGGCTCGGGTTTCGGTGGGCAAGGCGATCCGGCGACCCAGATACCGCTCAATCAACCGCAAGGCGTGGCGCCGGATGCCATGGGCGATGTTTTTATCGCCGATACCGGGCACAGCCGCGTGATGGAAGTTAATCCGGCGGGCAATATCGATACAGTGGCGGGAACCGGGACCGGCGGCAATGCAGCCGCACAATTGTACAATCCCGCCGGACTGGCGCTGGATGCCGCGGGCAACCTGTTCATGGCGGACAGCAACAATCATCGCATCGAAATGCTGTCGCCCGCAGGCGTGCTTTCGACTGTGGCGGGCAATGGAACGGCGGGCTTCAGCGGCGATGGCGGCGCGGCCACCAGCGCGCAGCTCAATACTCCGGAGGCCGTGGTGGTCGATTGGAGTGAGAACATCTATATCGCGGATACGGGCAACCAACGCGTGCGCATGGTAATGCCGAATGGAAATATCGCGACCATTGCAGGCACGGGCAATAACTCGTACAACGGGGATAGCGGACCCGCGCTTTCCATCGCGCTGGATAACCCGGCGGGAGTGGCCGTGGATGGGCAAGGCAACGTCTGGGTGGCTGATACGGGCAACAATCGCGTGCGCCTGCTCGCGCCATCGGAAACCACTACAACTACCACCACAACCGGGATGATCACGGGAGTCGCGAACTCGGCCAGCCTCGCGCCGGGACCGCTGGCGCCGGGTGAAATCTTTTCGATTCTCGGCCAGGAGTTGGGGCCGGTGCTGCCGCTGGCAGGATCGTACGACGGGGCGGGGATGCTTTCGACCACCCTGGGGGGGGTGCAGGTGCTAATCAACGGAACCGCCGCGCCGCTCTACTACGTGCAGGCCAGCCAGATCAATGCGCAGGTTCCCTACGAAGTCGCCGGACTTGATTCCGCGGAGTTGCAGGTGGTGATCCAAGGCGCCACGGTGGCCAGCATGCAGGTGGCGCTGGCGGCGGCCAGTCCCGCGCTATTCACGCTCGGCAACGGAACAGGCAATGCAGTGGTGCTGAATCAGAATGGCACGATTAATTCGGCAAGTAATCCCGCGCCGCTTGGCTCCGTCATCGTCTTATACGCCACCGGGCCGGGCCAGACGTCTCCCGCGGGAGTTACCGGAGAAGCCGCCACAGAGCCGTATCCACAGCCGCTATTGCCGGTTTCCTTGTCGATTGCGGGCATTGTTGCCACGCTGCAGTTTGCCGCCGATGCGCCGGGTTTCGTCGGGCTGATGCAGATCAATGCGCAAGTTCCCACCGGATTTGTGCCTCCCGGCAACGTGCCGGTGGTTCTTTCCGTGGGAACGTATCAGAGTCCCGCCGGCGTCAGCATCGCAGTGCAGTGAGCGCCAGCCCCGCAACGATTACACTAAAGGAATGGCCCGCTCTTGCCTGATAGCGCTCGCCGCCATCGGGCTGCCCCTGTTCGCTCAAACCACTTGCAACAATACGCCCGTCTACGCACCTTGCGAATTCACCTTCGATCTGAACGCGCAGGAAGCCGCGGCGCATCCGCATCCCTACACCGATGTGGATCTGTCCGCCGAGTTCCGCTCGCCGGATTTCCATACTTTCAAGCTACCCGCGTTTTGGGATGGCGGCACGCGCCTGGTTATTCGCTTCACTCCCAACCTGGCGGGCGGATGGCTCTGGCATGTGAGCAGTAACATCGCCCGCTGGGATGGCCAAAACGGGTCGTTCACCTCCGCCGAATCCGATTCGCCCGGCTTCGTGCGCGCCGCCAACGTGCATCATTGGTCGTGGACGGCAGGCGACGAAGCGCACGGATATCCGCCGCACCTTTGGATGGGCGATACTCTCGATCCGTTCGCATTCATCGACGAATCGCTGTTCCAGCGCATCGTGGATACGCGCGCCGCGCAGAAGTTTAATCACCTGCGCGGGCTGGTTCTGGGCACGCCGGAGCAGGCCGCTCGCATCTTCCCTTCCCCGGATCAACCCGATCTCGCACATTTTCAGCAGCTCGACCGCCGCATCTTGTACATGAATCGTAAGGGCATTGTGGCGGATTTGATCCTGGCCGGTCCGGATAATCAACTTACCCGCCTGTTTCCCACCTGGCAGCAGCGGCAGCGCTATGTCACTTACTTAGTGGCGCGTTATGCGGCCATGAATGTGACATGGCAAGGCGTACAGGCGTTTGAGACTTACGACAATGGACGGGCGCTGATGAAAGAGATCGGCACGCTGCTCAAGCAGTTGGATCCATATGACCACCCACGCTCCAGCGGCAGTTTGGCCACTTCCGGTCCCCTGATAGACGATAATTGGATGACTTATGTGGCTCACCATACCGGCGACGATCAAGTCTGCGCCATCGAACGGCAGCTTTTTCCCACGCCCTTTGTGAATCTGAGATTCGCCGGAGAAGATAGCGGCGCGGGTAAGTCACAGCCGGATGACGTCGATAGCGATACTTTCCGCCATCGCCTGTGGAATATCGTGATGGATGGCGATTATCCGACTTACTATAATACCGGCACGGGTGGCGGGAGTAAGTTGCCTGTCGACGCGCGCTATCTGGATTCGCCGGGCGCGAAAGCCATGACCGTCTGGTATAACATCTTCGCGGGCAGCCGTCATTGGGAATTGGAGCCTTATTTCGATGTGGATGGTGGTCGCGCCGTAGCGTTGGAAGATGTCGAATATATCGTGTATGTTGAGAAATCGGCGCCGGTGGAGCTGCGCGTGGAGAATCATACCTACGATGTCGTCTGGATTAATCCTATCGATGGCGAGGAGACCAGGGAAAAGCGCGGCTATCATGGCGAGCACTTCACGGGCACACCACCCGATAGCTCGCATGACTGGGTGTTGCGGGTTTCACGCGAAAGCCACAAAGTGGGCATGCTGAAGTCTTATAAGTTTGAATCGCGGCGCATCGACATGCAAGTGGTCGAACAGGAAGTGCAAAAAGTTCCGTTTGTCATCGCGCAGCCCGCCGATACCAATCTTTCCGAAACCAAGCTGCCCTGGTTCGAAGCGAAGTTCACCAAAGAGACCCGCGCGACCCGCAGCATGATGTGGCTTTGGACCGGCGAAGCTACCGTGGATGGTGAAGGTTATCGCATACTCGGCACGGGACAAAAAGGCACCATGCATTTTCCGCCGCATATGGCCGTCAATTATCCTGCCGTAATGGATCTGCGGCTATACGGCATGAATGCCAACGGCAAGGTTTATAGCATCGATAAGACTTACCAGTTACAAAGGTGACCGAACTTATCCTGGCTGTAGACACCACGCACGAATTCGGCAGCCTGGCGCTTCTGCGCGGCCAAGCCGGAACAGTGGATGTAATTGAAGAGATGCCCATCCATTCGCCGGAAGGCTTCGGTCATATTCTGTTTCCACATTTGAGCGAGTTGCTTGCGCGGCATGGCGTCAAGCCCGCGGACGTCGAATGCTTCGCGGCGGCTTCCGGTCCGGGATCGTTCACTGGCGTACGCATCGGATTGGCCGCCATTAAGGGCTTGGCGGAAGCAAGTGCCAGACCCGCCGTGGCCGTCTCAAATCTTGCCGCCATGGCGACGTTCGGGTCAGCGCCATTGCGCGCCGTGGTGTTGGATGCGCGCCGCGGTGACGTTTACGGCGCCGTTTATGACGCGTGCGGCGCAGCCGTCGCGCCGGAGACCGTGATGCCATTTGCAGCGTGGCTGGCCAGCTTGCCCGCGGGCGACTTCGAATTTATCGCGACGGATTTCGCTCCGTTCGCGCCGGCGCTGACAGGTACGCGCTTCGCCCAGATGTGGGTGACCACCGCCCCGCGCGCGCTGGCCGCCGCCGTGGGGCATATCGCGTATCAGCGATGGCAGGCTGGGCAAGCCTCCGACCCCGCGGCTCTCGATGCGAATTACGTACGCCGCTCCGACGCGGAATTGCATTGGAAGGAATCCTGATGCCACCTACCTGGCTCGCTTGGGCGCAACGTATTCAAGCCATCGCGCAAAGCGGCATTACTTATTCAGACAATCAATACGATCTGGAACGGTACGAAGCCTTGCGCGAAATTGCCGCTGAAATTCTGGCTGCCGGAGCGAACACCGCTATCGAGCCGATTCGTGACTTACTAAGTGCGCAATCCGGTTATGCCACGCCCAAGGTGGATATGCGCGCGGCCCTGATTCGTGATGATAAGATCCTACTGGTTCAGGAGCGCGCGGACGGCGGATGGTCATTGCCTGGTGGATGGGCCGACGTAGGTGAATCGCCGTCCCATGCCGTGGTGCGGGAGGTGCGCGAGGAGTCCGGATATGAAACACGCGCGGTGAAGCTGATCGCGCTCGATGACCGCAATCTTCACGGGCATCCGCCATTTCCGTTCCACGCTTTTAAAGTTTTCTTTCTGTGCGAGTTGGTGAGCGGCGAGCCAGTGTTAAGTTACGAAATCACCGGCATAGATTGGTTCGCCGAAGATAACTTGCCCACGCTGTCGCTTACGCGAGTTACTGAACCGCAGATACATCGATGCTTCGCACACTACCGCGAGCCTGACCTGCCTACCGAGTTTGATTGACAGCGCTGTGGGGCAGGCACCTCGCATTACCTGCCGGTCATCACAAAATCCCATTCGGCGGAAGCCCGGGCATCCACATGCGCGACATCTCTCTGCAGTAAAAACCCCTGTTGCACGAGTTGCTCCGCCGCCGCATCCACCTTATCCAAATAAGCCTGTTTGCTCGCATAGCGTTCTTCGACTGACAATCTGGGATCACCCGATTTCAAGCGCTGCGCCTTACTCCGCGCAAACGGAATAAATGATCCGGCCATGCTGTATAGCTCGTCCGGCGCGCCTATCTTCGGCGATCTAAGATTCCAGCCCGTGTAAGTCGCCAGCGGTACGGCCGTGGCCGGCATGCGGATGCCTGCGATATCGTTTCCATCGGCATCCACCTGCGGCACCCGCAGCCCAAAAGCGGCGCCCACCTTCGGCGGTTCGACGGTCACGATGCCGGCGGTGCGAAATTCTTCGCCGTAATCCACGCGATAAGCCTCATGAATGCGCGTGGGAAACGCAATGCCAGGTATCTTCGGAAATTTGACCGCGCCCAGCGCCGTCAAGCTGCCGTCCGCAATCTTAGGATAAGTAGAGGGCGGCGGCTCCTGCCCTTCCGCGATCCATGAATCCAGCGCGACCAAAAGCGCACGCAAGGTCCAGCGATAGTTATTCGGATTCGCCAGGTTTTGTGTCTCTCCGGGCGGCGGTGGAAATGCGCTGGGCCCGTGTTGGCATCCGGCGAGAAAATAAATGCGGGTAATCGGCGCAAGCGGCGCATCTTTTGCGCCATCGAGGGTAGTGTGGATCAATGACGCCGCGCGCCCGTAATATTCATACGAGGTATTCGTATAAAAGATGCGCGGCACGTTGTCCGGCGCGGTGTCGTGGGTCAACAATCCGTCTCTGATACCGGTCGCCTCGTCAGTCTCTGGTAAGTCAGTGAACGGGAAGATATCGGTGGGATAAAATGTATTCAGCAGCGGATGGCCATCGCGCGAAGGCTGCGCGAAACGCAGATTGAAGCTTCCCCGCCCTGCTCCCGCCACGTGGATCATCATGCCGTCGAAGACCCGCCGGCCTTTCTCATCGCCATTGAATCCGTCATAAACGAACGTGCGCAGAAATCGTCCACTTTGCGAAACGCCGAATGCGTAAGCGCGCTTGATGAAATCGTGATGATCGCTGAAGATGGTATCGGCCTCGATGCCGTACTTCAAAAACGAGATCAGGTCACGCACGGCCGCCGGACCCAGCCCGGCAATCGGCGGATTTTTCGCCGTGTAGACCAATTCATAGATCTTGCCCGGTTCGAAACCCGCCGGCATGACGATATGCGTGCCGCCTTCGATGTGCCACGCCTCCCGCGCGATCGAGCGCCGCGGGCTTTCCGGATGATCGCGCAGGGTGAGCGACAGAGCCGGATCGTCCGGATGGAGCACCGCATACGCCATCTGCGCCCGGTCGCCCAGCGACTCCCTGAACGCACGATGGTCCACCGTAATCTCCGAGCGCACCAATCCAGTAATGCCTTGCGCCACTGGCGCGTAGAGGCGCATCAATACCGGCGATGGCGGCACGTCAAATTCCCAGCCTAGCCAAACCAGCGTGTAGCCTTGCTCCAGCAGGAAGCCGTCGCCGAAATCGTGCTCGCTGCGCGGATCATTGGCGCCGCCCAGATCGAAAAATCCCAGCAGGCCTTTGCCGCCGCGATTGGATACTTCGAATAGCACCGCGTTGTTACCATGGTGCGGATCGCGCGGCTTCAAGCAATAGAAGTCCGCCGAGAAATCCACGCGGCCATTTTCATCGCGCGGCGCTTTGGCGATATCCGTGATGATCTTGTTAGCGGGCAGATTGGGATTGATGGCGAAATACGCTTTTCCTACGATGCGCTCGTACGGGCCGGCGTCGCCGAACGACTTGCCGTCCAGCACATCGCTGCGCTCGGAAACCTCGATGCGCAACAACGCCGCGGGCAGCAGCGCGGGAATGAGCAGCGGTATCAGACAAGTACGCCGGAACATGTCCATATCTTAGAACCAATCCGGAGCCGCCGGCGTCGTTCATGGTTTAGCGCACGCCAGTTGGCGCGGGAGAATGGGTCTCATGGGAAATGGATGGCGGCGCGTGCGGCGCGACATTTTGGAGATGATCCCCCATAGCCGACCATGCGGCCTCAGATGCAAGTGCCACCAACCGGTCGCCCGCTTCCAGTTTCAGATCGGGGTGTGGCCAGAGCGCGCGATTCTCTCGCAGCAGCAGGATGACTTCGAACTCATCCTGCCCGCGCAAACAACCGCTGGCGAGAAGTTGGCCGGCGCAAGGACTCTTAGGCCGCAAGACTCCGATCCGAATTTGTTTGCCATCCACCAGGCTTACGGGCACGCCGGAGGTGAGAAGCGACATCAATTCGAGACTGCGGCCATCCAGCGCGCGCGATAAACCCGGCGTCCCGAGTAGGTCCAGAGCCGCTCTCACCTGTTCCACATAGTGAGCGGGAGAGTGTGCCCGGTTGGGAACCTGTGCTTCATAGAGGCTCTTATACTTGAGCTTCGAGGATAGGACTGACTGCACCAACGAGCTGAAGATCACCGCCAGACCCGTGGCCACTAACAAGTGATATCCGCCCGTCATGCTGGCCACCATCAGAATCGTGGCGATCGGCACTCTGGCCGCCGCGCCGAACACCGCCGCCATGCCGACCACCGCGAAGGCCG
>Ga0335074_10011413_pt1 | contig 12423 bp, 12 predicted proteins | sample Lox_Sample_23_FD_206715 | JGI IMG/M metagenome (GOLD analysis project Ga0335074, IMG submission 206715) | Soil microbial communities from Loxahatchee National Wildlife Refuge, Florida, United States - Lox_Sample_2.3 | ecosystem: Environmental > Terrestrial > Soil > Wetlands | place: USA...
CGCCGACTAGGCGCTGCTCGTCGTCGCACGCCAGGTGCAGACAGAGGTCGTAGTCGTCGATCGCCGGCAGCTCGAAGTCAGACAACGCGGTCGCGAGCGGGATCGGCGCGGCGACCCGCAGGAGCCGAGCGAAATAGCCATGTCCCCAGCCGGCGGTGAACAGGAGCCCCGACGGCCCCCAGCGGTACGTGCGCTCGAGCGTGCGCAGGGCCGCCTCGAGCACGCGCGCGTAACCGGCGCTCGGCGTGCCGGCGACGTTGAAGAACAGGAGCCGATCGAAGCGCGGGGCGATCGGGTTGCCGTCGACGTCGAGCGCCTCGGTCGCCGCCCAGGCGTGCTGGCGGGACGGCAAGCCGGGCGGCGCCGCCGGAAGGTCCACCGCCGGCAGCGTCTTGCCGGTGCCCGAGCTCGCCAGCTCGATCGCCACCCCCGCCGCCGCCCCACCGGCGGCGACCGCGGAGGCGCCGATCAGAAACCGCCGGCGGGTCAGCCCCATCCGGCGGGGCTGCGTCCGCTCTGACTCGCTCACCCGGTCGGCTTCCAGTGGAACGGCAGGCTCACCCGGTGAGGCTTCAGCCAGACGTTCTGATACTCCACGTGCCGGGCTGACACCGGCGGCGAGACCAGAAGCGTCAGGTCATAGTTGCCGGAACCGGGTAGCGAGACATCGTTGCCGTAGTGCGGACCCATGTAGCGCGAGATCATCGGCCACTGCCGCTCGTCGAAGACCACCTTGCCGTCCTGGGTGATCGTCGCCCAGACCGAGGCGTACGGAATCGGCACGTTGGTTTGCTCGTCGTTGAGCAACACCATCAGGTGAAAGCTCGTCTTCGAGGTGGGCTTGACCATCTGCTCGGTCGTGCCGTTGTAGATGACGAATGGCACCGCGGTCATCGCCATGGCGGTGATCTTCATGCCCTGCCAATCGGCCGTCCCGAGCGTCTGCGTCGGCACCGGCTTGATCCCGTCCACCGACGGCGCCGAAGCGACCTCTGAGGCCGCCGCCGATGTCGTATTGGTCGGGCCCATGCTCATGCCGGCCATGCTCCCCGCCCCAGACCCGCTCGAGCCCGTGCTCGCCGCCGCCGAGGTCGAGGTCGAGGTCGAGGTTGAGCTCGAACTCGGGGCGTTCTTGTCAGCCGCCGCGCATCCCCCGAGGAGCACGGCGGCGGCGAGCACCGCCGCCGCACGCCCGCTCAGCTGACCTGGACGCTTCGCTGGCAATCTCATGTCGTCGCCCTCTGCGCCTTCAGCCGCTTGCGCGCGGGCTGTGGCGCCCGCTTGGCCTGCGCCTGCGGAAGCGTGTACACCGCGTAGGCGAACAAGATGAACAGCGGCCCCGCGTTCGGATCCGTCGCGCCGCCCTGGAAGATCCCGCCGAACCCCTGCCCGAACACCCAGTAGGCCAGGCTTATCGCGATCGACAGCCATAGGAACTCCTTCGGATGCCAGTTCGCCACCACCGCCACTGCGATCGCCAGCGAAAGGGCGGCGAACACGAGCGCGATCGCCAGGCCGTCGCCCTTGGTCGCAGTCGTGGCCCAGTTCTGGATCGTGCTCAGCCAGCTCATGCCGGACGGCGCGGCCTGGATGGCTCCGGAGGTCGCGTTGGCGCTGCTGCTCGGCGCTTCGAGCCACAGCCACGCCATCAAGGCCCACACCCCGCCCCAGGCCAAACGCGTGCCTCGCGCGCCTAACAGGCCACCGGGACGGCCGTTCGGCCACGCGCTCGCGCCGATCAGGGCGTACAGAATCACCGCACCGGGCGCGCCGGTCAGCGGGCTCGCCATTGTCATGAACAGCATCCCGAACGCCTCGCCGAACCACCACACGATCGGCGCCCAGAAGAACGAGAGGACCAGCGCCGGCTTAACCGTCGGGCGGTAGAGCAGGCCGAGACCGATCACCACCTGCGTGAGCGCGAACAGCGTGTTCCAGAACACCTGGTTGTGCTGCATCGTTTGGGCGCCCCACAGCACGCTGTCATGAACCCATCCGGGCTGACCGGCAACCATGCTGGTCAACATCGCGACGAAGCCCTTGCCGTACATGAACGACTGGAACTGCAGGCCGCCGTCCAGCAGCCAGATCAAGCCAAGCACGGTCTGGACCGTGCGGGGTGCATCGGACACGAAGTAGGCCCGCGCGCTGGTCACGATTGAGCGATCGCGCGACTCGGCCAACCCACGGCCCCGCACCCCAGGTGCGGTCGTAGTCATCTTCACTGCTCCTAGTTAATCGGAGGGATTGCGGAAGGCTTGATGCCCCGCCCGTTACCGCGAGTCGCCCAACCCCATACGACGCGCGCCTCGCGCGCGCGGGGAGTCAGCTCAGAGCGATCTCGACAGCGGCGACATCAGTAGGTGCGCAGCGGGGGTCCGCGATCCGACCAACCATTGGCCAGCGGCGCGAGGCGCGGGATGAGCACCCGCCGCGGCACGCGCACGATGAGGCTCGGCCGAACAAGTTCCAACGGGCGGGCACGCTCGCCAACCTGTCGCAGCACCCACTGAAAGCCATGGAACATCGCGGCGAGCACCAAGCCGACCGCGAGCGCGGCGGGAATGGACCACCACCCGCCGTACCCGAAGATGCCGACCAGGCCTGTGGGATGTCCAGTCGCGAACATTCCCTCGAGGAACTCCTGGCAACTGTAGATCGCCACCAGGCAGGCGGCGTACAGCAACCACAGCGCGATGAACGACAGCGTGTGCCGGGGCAGCGAGCCGCGTCCGGTGAGCGCCCGACCCAGCGCTCGCAAGAGTATGCCCGCCGACACCGCGATCAACAGCACGATCCACGGCACCACCGAGTGCAGATATGAATGGCCCTGCTTCTGGAGCATCAGGCCGGCCCGGCTGCCGAAGGCAAGCCAGTAGCGCAGCTGGTGGACGGCGAAGGCCGCGCCCGGCATCAGCGCCGCCGGCGCTACCCAGTTGACGGCGATGCCGCGTTCAGGACGAACCGTCATCCCACCGGCAAGATACCGCGCTATCGGCGGCGGCACCCATCAGGACTGGATCCGGTCAGATCAAGGACCCTCGGAGCGCTCCTCTGGGAGCGCTCGGCTACCCGGCGCGCGAGATCCTCGCCACCCGCAGATCGGACGGCGCCCCGTCAGCGCGCAAACGCTTCGTCCGGCCGGTCTGCATGCCGTCCCGGTCGATTCTGGCCAGCAGCGCGTCGGACGCCAGCACCTGCCCCGCCTTGGCCGCGGCGGTGACTCGCGCGGCCACGTTCACGTCCACCCCGAGGTAATCGCCGCCCAGCTTGCGCGGCTGTCCCCAGTGGATGCCCGCGCGCATACGCGGGGCGTAGCCGTCGACCTGGATCTCGCATACCGCGTCCTGCGCGTCGAGGGCTGCGTCGACGGCTGCCTCCGCGCTCAGGAAGGTCGCCATCAGGCCGTCCCCCAGACGCTTGACGATCCGCCCGTCGTGCCGGGCGATGGCCGTCTCTACTGCGGTGCCGACCTCGCGCAGAAGCTCGAGCACGGCCGCGTCGCCGGCGCGTAGCGCCCACGAAGAGAAGCCGACCAGGTCGGTGAACAGCAGCGCCATCTCGAGGTCGCCGCGACCCCGACCGGTCGCCTCGGAGACCGATTGCCACACCTGAAGGGCGGACAGGCCAAGTTCTTTGGCCAGGCTTTCTCGGCCTGGCTGAAATGCCGAGACGTTCCGGGCGATCACCTCGACCGGGGCGCGGCCGGCGGTCGAGAGCGGGTCGCCGAACCTCTCGTCGCCCGGAAGGCGGCGGCGGATCCCGCGCGCCACCGACAGGAGTGATGGCTCCCGGTCGAGCCGGGTCATGGCCGCACGCAACCGGGAGATCCGGTCGTCGTGGTCATCGTCTGCCAGCGCGGGGGCCTGGATTGCCTCGCGCTGCCGGTCCTGGTCCGGATCCACTTGGCCCAGGATAGTGAGCGGACCAGCGGCCTTCTCCGGGCCGATGAGTTTCTCCGCACCCTGTGGTCGTAAGGGTGCAACGAGGACAAAGTTTGACCGCGTTCCACCGTAGGGTCGCTCTAATGCTCGAGACAATGGATTACGACCGCAGGGCCGATCGGCTCCTCACTCGCGAGGACCTGACGGGCGCGGCAATCGCGGCCCGCTCGCTGCGTCGCACCTTCAAGGGTGGGATCGAGGCCGTCCGGGACATCGACCTGACCGTCTCCCGGGGCGAGGTGTTCGGATTTCTGGGTCCCAACGGCGCCGGCAAGACGACCACGGTTCGGATGCTGTGCACGCTGCTTCCGCCCACGGCGGGAACCGCCGCGGTGGCCGGGCTCGACGTCGTGCGAGACGCGGCCGACGTGCGCCGGCGGATCGGCGTCGCGCTCCAGGAGATCGGCCTCGATCCGGTGCAGACCGGACGCGAGCTGCTCGAGCTTCAATGCGGGCTGTACGGAATCACGGGAGAACGCGGGCGGCGGCGCACCGGTGAGCTGCTCGACCTGGTCGGCCTCACCGAGGCAGCCGACAGACGCACGAAGACGTATTCGGGGGGCATGAAGCGCCGGCTCGACCTGGCCACCGCGCTCGTGCACTCACCCGAGGTGCTGTTTCTCGATGAGCCGACGACGGGGCTCGATCCGGCCTCGCGCCTGACCATCTGGGACGAGGTACGGCGCATCAATGCCGACGGCGCCACCGTGTTTCTCACCACGCAGTACCTCGAGGAGGCGGACAAGCTGTGCGACCGGCTGGCCATCATCGATAACGGCCGGATCGTGGCCGAGGGCACGCCGGCGCAGCTCAAAGCCGAGATGGGACACGACGTGGTGTCGGTGTCGGTCGACGCCTCCGAGGTGGCGGCGACCGAGGTCGCCCTGGCCGGCCTGCCGGGGCTCGAGCGTGTCGTAGCCGAGGCCGACGGGCTCGCCCTGTATGTCGAGGACGGCGCGAGCTCGATCCCCGAGGTCGTGCGACGGCTCGAGCGCGAGCGGATCCGGGCCAGCGCGATCTCGGTCGCGCGGCCCTCGCTCGACGATGTGTTCCTCAAAGCCACCGGCCGGCGCCTCGAGGGCCAAGACACCAACCAGCCAACGACGGGGGTGAGTTCATGACCGAGGTCGCCCTGCTCGGGCGCCGCGCGGTGCGCGAGGTCGTCCGCTATCCCGAGGCCACCATCCCGACCCTGTTCATTCCGCTGTTCTTCCTCGCGGTGAACATCGGACAGGTCTCAAAGACTTTCCCGAGCACGACGCCGTTCCTCAAGGGCGAGGGCTACGTCGCGTTCCAGCTACCGGTCTCACTGATGTTCGCGGTCGCCACGGCCACGTCGGGGTTGGCGCTCGTGACCGAGATCGACCTGGGCTACTTCGACAAGCTGCTCGTGGCGCCGATCCGGCGATCATCGATCATCCTCGGGCGCCTGACCGCCGACCTGGTGCGCGGGATCGCGACCTCGACGCTCGTCCTCCTGGTCGGGATCGCGCTCGGGGCGCGAATCCGGACGGGTGTGGCCGGAGCGGTGGTGATCGTGCTCCTGGCCGCGCTGTTCGGCGTCGCCTATGCCGGCTTCGGATTGCTCGTCGCGCTGCGCACGCGCAATGTGCAGGCGACACAGTCGAGCTTCCTGCTGTTCTTTCCGCTCCTGTTTCTGACGCCGAACTTCGTTCCGTTCAACCGCCTCTCGCCGCTGATGGAGACGCTCGCGCACATCAACCCGGTGAGCTATGTGATCGTGGGTCTGCGCTCGCTGGTCATCGATGGTTGGAACGCCGGCGAACTCGCCGTCTGCATCCTGGTCATCGTCGCGATGGGAATCGTCCTGACCGGGCTGTCGTTGCGCGTGATCGCTACCTACGACCGCTCATAGTTGGCGCGCTCGGTGACGAGCACGCGGCGACGGCCGCCGCCGGATGACGGCGGTCTAACCCCCGGACACGGGGAGCACCGGCGTGCAGGCGGGATGCTGAGGATGCGCCGGATCGAGCGCGGTCAGCACGTCCGCATCGGCGATGTGGTCGTAGGGCATCGACAGGTGCTCGCCCTGATCGAACGAGCACTGGTTCTGGAGGAGGATGTTGGTGACGTTCGACGCCGGTGGGAGGAACGCCGAGGTGTACGGCGTGACGACCTCGTCGTTGTCTGACTCGATCACGGTGTAGTTCACGCTCGGCGAGGTCTCGCCGCCGGCGTTGAGGTTTGTGATGAAGCTCGATCCGGCCTCCTGCTCGGCGCAGGCCGGACAGTCGGTCAGCGCGGCGTTCGCGTCGGGGAAGTAGCTGGCCAGCGTGAACAGGCCGTCGAGCGTGGTGCCGTTGTTCGACGGCGCGAGCCCGACGAGCGTGTGCACCTTCGCAGCCCCGCCCAGGAACTTGATGTAGTAGCGGGGCATCATCCCGCCCTGCGAATGCCCCACGAGGTCCACCTTTTTCGCGCCGGTGGCGGCGAGCACCCGGTTGACGAAGGTCGACAGCTGCTGCGCCGAGTCCTCGATGTAGCCGGTGGCGTAGATCCCAACCGATCCGCTGTTGTCGTAGGAGCCGTAGTTCAGAGCGAACACGCAGTAGCCGTTGTCGTAGAGCAGCGGCGACAGCGCCTGCCAGTTGTCCGCCATGTCCTCGAACGTGCCGTGCACGAGTACCACCGGGTACGGATGCGCCGCGGACGGCTTGCACGACCAGTTGTTCGCGCCGGGCGGGCTCGCGGTCGGGCTGGCGTGGGCGTAGCCGAGGATTCCGTTGTAGACGACGGGCAGCTGCCCGGCGAATGCCGGCGCCGCCGTGACGGCGAACGCGGCCGTGGCAAATGCGATCGTGATAACGGCACGCAGCCGCATGACTGGCCTCCTCCCGCGAGTTGGACGTCACCAACTTATACCCGCCCGCCCGCGCCGGTGCGCCACCTCGCCGGCGGTGACGACGCCTAGATATCGGCCGATGGCGGGACCAGGATTCGAACCTGGGAAGGCAGAGCCATTGCGTTTACAGCGCAACCCCTTTGACCGCTCGGGAATCCCGCCGGGCCGCTGAGTCTAACGTCGAGCGCCTTACTCAGCGGCCTCGACGACCGGCGGTGAGCGGGACTGGAGGGGTCTGCCCGGCTCGACCTCGTACTCCGAGTATTTCGGACCTCCCAGCGTGAGTGAGCTCCCTCCGCCAAGTCCTGTTGCCGGGATGTACCAGCGACGACCGTCGCCGACGTGGATGAAGACCCAGTCGCACCTGGTGGCGTCGAGACGCTTGACGATGCCGCTCCAACTTTGATTGCCGCCTCGCGTGCACAACGCCACCACAAAGCGGTTCTTGACCCAGCACGTGGACGTCTTGACCTGCACGCGGTCGACGCGAACTCCGAAATCCGCGATTAGGTCGTAGTCGGAGTTTTCGAACAGCGGCTTGCTCACGATGGCCCCGGCGGAGAACAGCCAGTTGATCGCCGACAGTTCGCCGGAGTCACCCTGTCGCCTCGGTGTCCATGCCAATTCCATGGAGGGATCATATGTTCCCGTCCGGACGGAAAAGCCCTGGAAATTGCCACAAAACCGTTACAAAACAGCAACGGAAATGCAAAAGCCTGGACGACGAGCGAGCGCCATCAAAATCAAGAGCTCGCCGGCTGCGCCCTCCCCACCGGCGGCTGAGCCTCCTCGCCGCGCGTGTTGGTCGCCCGAAGCCCGATCACGGCGGCGGCCAGGATGAAGAGACTCCCGACCATCAGCGCCCGACCGAACCCCGCGGTGAGCGCAGCGGGAACGGACGCATGCGCTGCGAGCACGCCATCGGTCCGGCTGGTGGCGATCGCGGTGAAGATCGCCAGCCCAAGCGCGCCACCGAGCTGCTGCGACGCGTTCAGTAGCGACGCAGCCAGACCAGCCTCCGAGGCGGGCACGCCGGCGTTGGCCGCCGTGGTCACCCCCACGAACACCGGGCCGAACCCAACCGAGAGGACGAGCATCCCCGGCAGCAGGTCGCTCACGTAGCTGCCGTGAACCGGGATCCGCGACAGCCAGTACAGGCCGCCGGCAGCGATCACCGCGCCGGCGACGATCACCGGGCGTGTCCCGACCCGTGACAGCAGTTGAGAAGACACTCCGGCCGCGATCCCGATGGCGAAGCACAGCGGCAGGTAGGCCAGGCCGGTCTGAATCGGCGAGTAGCCGAGCACCTCCTGCATGTACAGGGTGAGGAAGAAGAACAGCGCGAGAAAGCCGGCGAACGCGACCAGCTGGGTGACGTCGGCGAACCCGAGCCCGTTGATCCGGAAGATCCGAAGTGGCGCCAAGGGATTCTGGTGGCGCACCTCGTTGACGATGAACGCCGCCAGCAGAACAACCGCGCCGGCGATCTCACCGACGGTCAGGAAGCTACCCCAGCCGACCATGGGCGCCCTGACCAGCGCGTACACGAGCAGCAGCATCCCTCCGGTGACGAGCACCGCGCCGCGCACGTCGACATGCCCAAACCGCCCTCCGGGCCCCGACCCCGACCGCACACCCGACCCCGCGCCCGAGATCAACGCGAACACTCCCCCGAGCACGAGCACGGCCGCGATCGGATTGACGAACATCACCCAGCGCCAGCCCGGCCCGTCGGTCAGCAGACCCCCGAGCAACACGCCGGCCGCCGAGGCGAGACCGCCGACGCCACCCCACACCCCCAGCGCCGTGTGCCGATCCTTGCCCTCCCTGAAGCTCGTGGTGAGGATCGAGAGCGCGGACGGGAGCGTCATCGCCGCGCCCACCCCCTGCGCCAGTCGCGCGCCGATGAGTACGCCGGAGCTCCCGGCGAGACCGCCGATCAAGGACGAGACGCCAATCGTCACGATGCCCGCGACGAGCACGCGCCGGCGGCCGAGCAGGTCCGCGGCGCGGCCGCCGAGCAGCATGAACCCGCCGTAGGTCAGCAGGTACGCGCTCGGCACCCACTGCAATCCCGGCACCGAGAAATGCAGCGCGCGGCGGATCGACGGCAGCGCGACATTGACGATCGACGCGTCGACGAAGTCAAGGAACGCGACCGCGCACAGCAGCGCCAGGGTCAGCTTGCCGCGGCGAGTGGCCAGAAACGATGAAGCCTGGGTCGACATCGGGGCACCTCCGCTATAGGGTTCCGAGAACTACTCGAACACATACAATACGAAAACCATATCATATGGAATCTAAACAACCGCGACCACGCAAGAAACCCCCCGGCGACCCCACGGGGCCTGAACGCGCCCAGACCATCCGCGGCCGGCAGCGGAACATCCAGCAGATCCGAGAATCGCTCCGCCGGCTCCGGATCCAGCTTTCGCTGCTCAACTACCGCGTTGGCGCGCAGCTCGACCTGCGCGACGTCGACCTCGACTGCTTCGACATCATCGACGCGTACGGTCCGCTCAGTCCGAGCGCGCTGGCCAGACGTGCCGGCCTGCACCCGGCGACCATGACCGGCGTGCTCGACCGCCTCGAACGCGGCGGCTGGATCGCCCGCGAACGGGACCCGTCAGATCGCCGGGCCGTGCTCGTGCGCGCGGACCGCGAGCGCTACGCCGAGCTCATGCGGCGCTATGCCCCGATGAGCCGCGCCATGAACAAGCTCGTCGCGGACTACACCGACGGCGAGCTCGCCACGATCGCCGACTTCCTGACGCGCACCGTCGACGCCGGCAAAGCCGCCACCGACGAGCTCGCCACCAGCGAGTAGAACCGGCCCCGAACGGACCGACCGCGAACCGACTCGCGCCCTACGAAGCGTCGCGCAAACGCTGCGCCTCGGGCAGCGCCTCGAGCTTCTTCAGCGTGTGGTTCTCGATCTGCCGGATCCGCTCGCGGGTTACGTTGAAGGCCTTGCCGACCTCCTCGAGCGTGTAGGGCCGCTCGCCGGTCAGGCCGAACCGCATCTCGATCACCTCGCGCTCGCGCTCCGGCAAAGCAGCCAGAGCACGCCGCAGGTTCTCGCGCCGCAGCCGCTCCGAGGCCAGCTCGAACGGCGACTCGGCGGTCTGGTCCTCGACGAAGTCACCGAGTTCGGACTCCTCCTCCTCGCCGATCGGCTTCTCGAGCGACACGGGCTGCTGGGCCATGCGCAATACGTCGCGGACCTCCCGCACGTTGGTCTCGAGCTCGGCGGCGATCTCCTCGGAGGTTGGCTCGCGCCCGAGCTGCTGGACGAGCTGGCGCTCGACGTGCACGACCTTGTTGAGCTTCTCGACCATGTGCACGGGGATGCGGATCGTGCGTCCCTTGTCGGCGATCGCGCGCGTGACCGCCTGGCGGATCCACCAGGTGGCGTAGGTCGAGAACTTGTAGCCGCGGCGATAGTCGAATTTCTCGACCGCGCGGATCAGCCCCATCGACCCCTCTTGGATCAGATCCAGGAACGTGAGGCCCCGTCCCAGGTAGGACTTCGCGATCGACACGACAAGGCGCAGGTTCGCCTCGATCATGCGCTGCTTGGCCTCCATGTCGCCGCGCTCGATCCGGCGAGCCAGGGTGACCTCCTGCTCGGCCGTCAGCAGCGCGACGCGCCCGATCGAGCGCAGGTAGAGCCGCAGCGAATCGAGGCTCGGCTCGACCGTGAGGTCGATCTCCACCTTCTTGGACGAGCTCTGCTCAGGGCGGGGCTCTGACGCTGCCGCTGCGCTCGCCTCGATGCTCGAGTTCTCGGACTTGGCCGGGCGGCCATCCGCCTCGACCACCTCGATGCCCTGATCGTCGAGGTAGGCATGGAGCTCCTGCACCTGCTCCTTGCTGACCTCGGATTCCTCCAGCCAGTTCTGGATCTCGTCGATGGTCAGATACCCGCGCTCCTGACCTTCGGCGATCAGCGGCCGCAGCTCTTCCAGCTCCGCAATGGGAGCGTCATCGCTTAAAAGAATCGACTTCTCGCTCACTCGCCCCTGAGCTCCTCCCTATGCACGCCGAGACCGCCCCCGGCCCGGGGCCCCCCGGCCCACTCTCTCTCGTTCTCCCAATGCGCCGGTCAGGAGTGATACCACAATCCCCGCCGATGTCCAGCGCTTTCGTGCACAGTTAGTCCTCGACCGGGCCGACAGCGCCGCCGGTCTACCCTGTAGGCGTATGGCTTCGAACCTCACATCGAGCGCCACGGTCAACGACGTGCAGGCTCGCCGGCCGTCGGTTCAGCTCAGCCTCTCGCGTGTCGGCGTCACCGGCGTCGAGAAGGTGATCCGTATGCGCCACAACGGCAGCGAGCAGCTGTTCTCGGCGCGATTTGAGTGCGTGGTCGAGCTCGGCTCCGACCAGAAGGGCGCGCACATGTCGCGGTTCGAGGAGGTGATCAACGAGGCGATCGGCCAGGTCGTCCTGGGCGAGTCGACGTTCAAGGTCGAGACGCTGGCCGAGCACATCGCGCAGCTCGTCCGCTCGCGCCAGCAGGCCCGCCGCGCCGAGGTGAGCATCGAGGCGCGCTTCCCCGAGCACAAGCCCGCGCCGTTGTCGGGGATTCAGACCCAGGAGCTGTACACGCTCCACGGCGCCGCGGCGTGCACCGAGCTCGGCACTCGCCGGCTGATCGGCGTCACCGCGCAGGGCATCACGGCATGCCCGTGCGCCCAGGAGCTGGTGGCCGGCGCAGCGCGCACGCGCCTGCAAGCCGAGGGCTTCGACGACGACGACATCGAGAAGATCCTCGAGGCCGTGCCGGTCGCCACCCACAACCAGCGCGGCCTGGGCACGCTGTACATCGGGTGCACCGAACTGTGCGACGACGAGATCGACGCCGGCACGCTGCTCGAGATCGTCGAGCAGGCGATGTCCTCGGAGATCTACGAGCTGATGAAGCGCTCGGACGAGGCGCACGTGGTCGAGAAGGCCCATCGGCGGCCCCGGTTCGTCGAGGACTGCGTCCGCGAGATGATCCGCGGCGTCATCGATGCGTTCCCAAACCTCAACGACGCAGCCTTCGTCGAGGCGCGCCAGGTCAACCTCGAGACGATTCATCAGCACGATGTCGTGGCCGAGCGCTACGGCACGCTGGGCGAGATCCGCGGCGAGCTGAGCCAAGGCACCGCGCCGGCGATGCACAGCACGCGGCGCTCCTGGCTCGACGCCGTCCCGTAGAGCCATGCGTGCCGTCGTCCTCGAACGCCAGGGCGAGCCGCTCAAGCTCACCACGCTCCCGGACCCAGCGCCAGCCGAAGGACAGCTGCTGCTCAAGATCAGCGCCTGCGCGGTGTGCCGCACCGACCTGCACCTGCGCGACAGCGAGATCGCGGCCACCAAACTCCCCGTCGTGCTCGGCCACCAGATCGTCGCCCGGACCGACGACGGGCGGAGAGTCGGCGTCCCGTGGCTCGGGTGGACGGATGGCACCTGCAAGTACTGCATGTCCGAGCGCGAGAACCTGTGCCTGAACGCGCGCTTCACCGGCCGCGACATCGACGGCGGATACGCCGAGCTCACGGTCGCCGACGAGCGCTACTGCTTCGACCTGCCCGACGAGCTCGACGACGAGCAGGTCGCGCCCCTGCT
>Ga0335074_10011415_pt1 | contig 12423 bp, 12 predicted proteins | sample Lox_Sample_23_FD_206715 | JGI IMG/M metagenome (GOLD analysis project Ga0335074, IMG submission 206715) | Soil microbial communities from Loxahatchee National Wildlife Refuge, Florida, United States - Lox_Sample_2.3 | ecosystem: Environmental > Terrestrial > Soil > Wetlands | place: USA...
AGAACACAAGTCACTTCCCTGTCCGCGCGCCGTCAGCAAGCTAGGAGCGCAGCCGACCAGCAGCACCCCGTAAAGCGGGCGAGGGCCGTTGTCCGAGAAGAGTCCAAGGCCGGGATGGCCCGACACGTTGACAGATGCCGACTGGTGTGCCCCAGAGCCCTCTCAAGGGATTTCGTGCCCCCGAGCCCCATGGCAGGCGTGGCAGGCGTGGCAGGCGTGGCAGGCGTGGAAAGCACGGCAGGTACGGTCGGCACGATCGCCAAGCGGGCGAACCAGCGGATAACGGGCACGGGTCCGCGGCACGCGCAAACACACTTTAATTTGGAACGTCGCCGCGAATGCCTAGTCGGGAAGGCATGCGCGGCACGGAGTACAGCCGAGTTCGCGGGCGGCGGCCAGCGGCATACGCTCCAGATCGTCGTCGCCCATGAAGCGGATGAGTATGCAGGCCGTGTCGTGATAGCGCGGCACGCCCGGGACGACCGTCACCTCACAGGTAGGATCCAGCTCGCTCGCCTCATCGCCATCGATCGGCGGTTCGCCAGCATCTGCCGCTGCCGGATCGGCCACATCATCTATATCGGCCATATCATCGGCCTCGGTCAGCTCGGCCTGCTCACCATTCCCGGTGGTCGTTTCGGCCAGGGGAACCGGCATCGCGACGGTCCAGCTCGCGGCCTCACCGTCTCCGCGGCCATCGCCGGCTGCCGGGGGCTGGTCGGCTGCCGGGGGCTGGTCGGCGACCGGCTGAGTGGCGGTACCCGCGACGGCGTCCCGTGGCTGGATGGCAGGACCCACGTCCCAGTGCTCTCCGCCCCACGGACCCGTCCAGCAGACGTCTGTCTCGCCAGCCTCGCTCGGGGCGGGGGCGGGGGCTGCGCTCGGGGCGGGGGCGGGGGCCGCGCTCGGGACCGGGGCCGCGCTCGCGGCCGGAATGGGGGCGATTGTCGTCACCGGGGGGTCCGTGCCCGGTGCCGCGGGCCAAGGCGAGGCCGACGAAGAGCGGGCCGCATCCGGCGCGGTCAAACGCTCACCGGCTCGCCATCCGGCACCGGTAGCAGCACCGCCATCGACGGGGGGACCGAACACGCCGCCGCTGTTCGCCGGTATCGGGGCGGCGGTAGCGATCGGTATCGGGGCGGCGGTAGCGATCGGTACCGGGGCAGCGGTAGCGATCGGAGCCGAGGCGGCACGGCCGGCGACCATGCGCTGCCGACCGAACGGTTGCGCGGGCTCAAATGACTGGGCGGGTGGCTGCCCGTCCGCCCCGAACAGTTCCTCCCGCTTGAGCGTGGCGCCAACAATAAGGGCCAGCAGGGCTATGCCGCTGACCCCAATCGCCGCGTACACAAGCTTCAGGTCGCTCGTTACCAAGCCCGCGACTAGCAGGCCAACCGCTATCGCCACGAGGGACGCACTGAACCGGATCACGCACGATCTCCCAGCGAACCCCGCAGCGACAACAAGCCCTTACCGGCGCTCGCGCGCGGGCGCTCCATCGCTAGTACGGAAGCCTCCGGCGTGTACCTCAGGCACGGCATACTGCCCCGTACCCTGGCCGCCGTTACGGCCGACTGGCTGAGCAAGTCCCGACTGCAGCGCTGGCTGCGGAGCCGAACCCACCGCCGGGAATGCCCCGGTGTCGGCGACTCCTGCCTCCAGGTCACGCAGCTGGCCCTCAAGGTACGCCTTGAGCCTGCTCCTGTACTCACGCTCGAACGCACGCAGGTCATCCACCCGGCGCTCAAGCTCCTCACGCTGCTGGACCAGCGAGCCCATCGCCTGACGGTGCCGCTCCTGCGCGTCACGCTCCAGGCTCTCCGCACGGGCACGAGCGTCACCGGTGATCTGCTCTGCCTGACGGCGAGCCTTGGTGAGCACCTCGTCCGCTTCGCGGCGAGCACGGCCGAGTGTCTCGTCGGCCTCCCGGCGCGCGTCGGCGATGGCCTGGTCGGCTGTCTGCTGAGCCAGCGACAGAACGCGAGCCGCCGTGTCCATGTTGTCCTCGATGTGCGGCATCCCGCCCATCATCACCGGCTCAGGCTGCCTGCGCTCCGGCTCGATGCGCGTCTCCGGTGCCATCATGTCCGACCTAGGGTCAGATAGCGGAGAGCTGAGCGCGGGGACGGCGGACTTGCCGCCACGCAGGCACTCGGCCAGCTTGGCCCGGAGCTCTTCGTTCTCCTGGATAAGCCGGTCGAGCTCAGACTCGACTTCGTCGAGGAAGGCATCGACCTCTTCCTCGTCGTAGCCAGGCCTGAGCCTGGTGGTACTGAACTGCTTGTTCCGCACATCCGCGGGCGTCAGCGGCATCTCGTCTCCTCGGCACACATGGACCGTGTCCTCATGACGGTACCTGAATCAAAGGTGAGGCACGACCAGTTTGAGCATGATCAAGACCACGATGAACAGAACCATGAAGCTCAGATCCAGGGCTACCATACCGAGCCGCAGCGGTGGGATGAAACGGCGCAGGAACTTTAGTGGCGGATCCGTTACAGTGAAGGCACACTCAGCGATCACCAGGATGATGCCCGTCGGATGCCAGTCGCGGGAGAACGACTGGATCCAGCTGAAGATCATCCTGACGATCAGGATGAACAGGTAGAGCAACAGTATGACCGTGAGGGTCGTCTTCAGTTCACTCACCGGTCTGCCCTGCGGTTATGTCACTGATCAGTGCCACGTCATCACTGCTTGTCCATTAGCTCTGATTAAAGAAACCTCGCTCGGCGATCCGAGCCTTGTCTTCCGCGGTGACCTCCACGTTCGCCGGGGTCAGCAGAAAGACCTTGTTGGTCACCCGCTCGATTCCCCCGCGAAGCCCGAAGATCAGGCCAGCCGCGAAGTCGACCAGACGCTTAGCGTCGCTGTCGACCATCTCGGTCAGGTTCATGATCACCGGCGTGCCCTCACGGAAGTGCTCACCTATGGTACGCGCTTCATTGTAGGTGCGCGGATGCAGTGTTGTAATGCGGGCGAGATCGGTTGTCTGCGGCACATGTTCGGGACGCCACTCGGGGGCCTGGTAGCCGCCGTATTCGTCCCTGGCAGTGCGAGCATCCATCTCCTCGGGCGCATCAGCTCGCGGCTGATCCTCATAGTCCTCGTACTCATCGTAAGAGTCATACTTGTCCTGGTAGCGGTGATCGTCCTCCACGAGGCCGAGGTAGACCGCCATCTTGCGCATCGCGCTGGCCATCCTTCAGTCCTCCGTGCCTGTACCCATAGTCCCCAGCCGTTTGGCCTCACGCGTCGGACATTACCGGACTACAGGCCCTCGAACGCCGAGCAACGCCGTACCAATTCGCAGGTGTGTCGCGCCGGCCTCAACGGCGGCCTCCAGATCACCACTCATCCCAGCCGAGATCATCGTGGCGCCCGGGTCCACGGCCCGGACCACCGCCGCGCTCTTGACCAGGTCGGCGAACGCCTCGGATGGGTCCATATCCAGCGGAGCGATGGCCATTACCCCGCCTAGGACCAGGCCTGATTCGCGAATTATGGCCTCCGCCAGACCCGGGACGTCCGCCGCGAGCGCCCCACCCCTTGCCGGGTCGCCGTCCAGGCTGACCTCGATCAGGCACCGCACCGTCCGCCCGGCCCGGCGCGCCGCGTTACCAAGGGCGCTAACCAGCCGTGGCCGGTCAAGCGAATGCACGACATCGGCGTACCGGGCAACGCTCGGGCACTTGTTGGTCTGCAGTTGACCGACGAAATGCCAGGTAAGGTCCAAGTCTTCGCTGGCGACCGCCTTCGGCGCAGCCTCGGCATCCCGGTTCTCGCCCACGTCGGTGATGCCGAGGGAGGCCAGCAGGCGGACATCGGAAGCAGGCCAGGTCTTGGTCACCGCGATTAGCGTAACGCCGGCGGGGTCGCGGCCTGCCACGGCGCAGGCCGCGGCAATGCGCTCGCGGACCTCGGCCAGGTTCGCGGCCAGCTGTGCTGCCCGTTCGCCTACCGGTAGGCGCTCACCGCTCATTTCAAGAAGTCGGGGATGTCCAGGTCGTCGTCTTCCTCGAAGACGACCGGACGCCGTCGGGTGGTGGCTATCTCAAAGGGCTTGCCGGCCGATTCGGTGTGGGTCAGCCTGCCCGTGCCCGGCGAGGCAGCGGCGGACACGGATCCCACACCGGCGCCACCTGCTGAGACGCGACCCGGCGCCTCGGACGAGGGTGCCTGCTCGGCAGCCGGCGCAGGCGCTGCCTCGGCAGCCCGAGTCGCCTCAGCGGACGGAGCCGTTGCGGCGGACGGAGCCGTCCCGCCGACCGGAGCGGTGCCGCCGGACGGAGCGGTGCCGCCGGACGGAGCGGTGCCGCCGGACGGGGCCGTCCCGGCGACGGGCGCGGTCTCAGGGACCGGCGCGCTCAGCACTGGATAGGCATACTCCGAAACCGTGCTGGCATGGGCCGCCGGAGGGGACGCAGGAGCCGGTACGGCCGGGGGAACCCCGTGACCGGTAGGCACCTGAACGACCGCGGTGGCGGCCGGCCAGGCCACGTCGACCTTCGGAACCGCGGCGCCCGGAGCCGACTGGGTCGTAGAAGCCAGTCCGCTGCCGACGTTCGTCCGGGCCTCATCGAACCCAGCGGCGATCACGGTCACCCGGACCTCATCGCCGAGGGCGTCGTCGATGACCGCGCCGAAGATGATGTTCGCGTCGACGGCTGCCGAGTTGGACACCAGCTGCGCCGCTTCGTTGATCTCGAACAGACCGAGGTCAGAGCCGCCCTGGATGGACAGCAGCACCCCGTGCGCCCCGTCGATGGAGGCCTCAAGCAACGGCGACGAGATCGCCATCTCGGCGGCGGCCACGGCCCGGTCGTCGCCGCGGGAAGATCCGATGCCCATGAGCGCCGATCCTGCTCCCGACATCACGGACTTGACGTCGGCGAAGTCGAGGTTGATCAGCCCGGGAGTGGTGATCAAGTCCGTGATGCCCTGGACACCGGACAGCAGCACCTGGTCCGCCGCTTTGAACGCGTCAAGGACGCTGACGTGCCGGTCCGAGATCGACAGCAGCCGATCGTTGGGGATCACGATCAACGTGTCCACCTCGCTGCGCAGCCGTTCGATACCTGCCTCGGCCTGCACCGCCCGCCGCTTGCCCTCGAACCCGAAGGGCCTGGTCACCACGCCGATAGTCAGCGCTCCAAGGGACCTGGCCACGCTCGCCACGACTGGCGCGCCGCCGGTCCCGGTACCACCGCCCTCACCCGCTGTGACGAAGACCATGTCGGCGCCCTTGAGCACCTCTTCGATCTCCTCGCGATGGTCTTCGGCTGCCTTGGCTCCCACGTCCGGGTTGGCACCGGCCCCCAGCCCTCTGGTCAGCTCCCGGCCAACATCGAGCTTGACGTCGGCGTCGCTCATCAGCAGCGCTTGCGCGTCGGTGTTGATCGCGATGAACTCGACACCCTTGAGTCCCTCTTCGATCATCCGGTTGACGGCATTCACACCGCCGCCGCCGATTCCGACGACCTTGATGACCGCCAGATAATTCTGCGGTGCTGCCACGAGGAGGGGCCCTTTCCGCTCGTCTTGAGTTCAACGCCAAGGCATCGACCGTCACCGTCAGGCTTCACCTTCAGGTTAAGATTTAGAGTTTTTGCCGTCCGTGCGATTCATAGGGACAGTAGGGTGGCCAGCCACCAGGGTCAACTAACCACGCCAGAACGGACCAGCGTGTCGCGGCCGATCCCCGGATTCACTGGCCGGTTCACCTCTCGGTCATCGCGACTCCGGGCGCGCTCACGTCGTAGTACCTCGCATGGGTCCGCATGAGGATAGCAAGGACCTGCACCTTCGCGGCAGACCTATCGGTCCCGCCCCACACGACGGTCTCGCCGTCGGCCATCGTCAGCGTCACCTGTCCGTCCGGCACCACGACGGATTCGACCGAGGATCTCATCTGCGGGGGAAGCTCGCCCAGCACGGCGGCGGCCAGCGCGACCGACTGATCTCCGCGCAGCGAGGAGGCCTGCCGAGACGTCTGGAAGAGCGGGAACCTGTCAGGCCGCGTCGCCACCCAGCGGACCACGACGCCGTACGGATCGACGAGGTCAAAACCACCTCCTAGGGCGGGCACGGCCACGGCCGAGTCGCGCTCCCGTACCTCGATGACGACGCGGTCCGGCCAGGACTTGACCACCTGCGCGCTCTGCACTTGCCTGATCGACTCCACCCGCGCGGCGATCTCGGTGGCATCCACCCGGACCATCGGCGTGCCGGGCTGCACATCGGCCACCTCAAGCACGGTGGAAACCGGCACGAGGTTGGTCCCGGTAACCACGACCGATCGCACCACCAGCAGCCGCGACCCGAGCATCGCCCACACAACGGCCGCCACGACGCCGGTCATCGCTAGGGCGAAGAAGATAGCTCTGTATTTTCTGGCTCGCCTCTTACTGCTCCGAGCTGCTGCCACACCGCGCGCCTTTGGCTCGCTCGGAGGGGCGTCCGTCTGCTCGTTCACAGGGCCGGACGCCGGTTCTGCGGGGTCGGTCATCATTGCCCCCCAAGGGCTTCCACTATTCGTGGTCCGAGCTTCGTCACATCCCCCGCGCCCATGGTCAATATCACGTCCCCGGGCTCGGCCATGGTTGTGATCAGGCTCAGGGCGCCGTCCATCGTGGGCACGAACCGGGCACCGCCTCCGGGGACGGCGGCCGCCACCAGTTCGCCGGTTACCCCGGGCTCCGGGTCTTCTCGCGCCGCGTAGATGCCGAGCACGAGGACCTCGTCGGCCAGGCCGAGTGACACGCCGAAATCGCCGGCGAACAGCCGGGTGCGGCTGTACAGGTGCGGCTGGAAGATCGCGACGACACGGCCGTCGCACGCCAGGTCACGGGCGGCACGCAGGTCGGCCGCGACCTCGGTGGGATGGTGCCCGTAGCTGTCCAGCACCCGCACTCCCCCGGCCTCACCCTTCAGCTCCAGCCGGCGCCGGGCCCCGCGATAGCTGGCCAGCGCCGCGGTGACCCTCGGCGGCGCGAAGCCCAGCTCGACGGCCATCCCGAAGGCCGCCACCGCGTTCAGCGCGTTGTGACGTCCTGGCACGCCCAGGGTCACGTGGCTGTGGACCTCACCGAACGGGCTGTGGTCCGCCGTCACGGTCAGGCTGATCGTCATCCCGTCAGGCTGGACGTCGCCGAGCCGGTAGTCCGCCGCCGGCGACTCACCGTAACGACACACCCGCGAAGAGTCCAGCCGCCCGGCGACGCGTTCCGCGCCCGGATCGTCGGCGCAGGTCATCACCAGCCCGCTTACCCGCTGGCCGAACGCCGTGAACGCGTCCTCGATAGCGGCCAGGTCCCGGTAGTTGTCCAGGTGGTCGGCCTCCACGTTCGTGATCACCGCGGCGTTGGGCGACAGCAGCAGGAACGACCGGTCGCTTTCATCCGCCTCCGCCACGAAGTCCAGGCCCGCGCCATCCTCGGCGCCCAAGCCCGTCTCCCGCAGCACCCCGCCGATCACGTAACCGGGCTCCGCGCCGCAGCTACGCAGCACGGTGGTGAGCATGGAGGTAGTGGTGGTCTTGCCGTGCGTGCCGGCCACCGCGATGACCCGCCGTCCGGCCATCACCGAGGCAAGCGCGGCGGCCCGGTGCAGCACCCGCACGCCGCGGCGCCGGGCCTCGGTCAGCTCGGGGTTGTCCTGGCGGATCGCACTGGACACCACTAGCGTGTCGCCCGGGCCGAGGTCCGCCACGTGAGCCGCCGCGTGCCCCACGTGCACCTCGGCGCCGAGCGAGGCCAGTTCGTCCAGCAGCGGGGACGGCGTGCTGTCGCTGCCGGCCACGGCAATCCCCCTGGATAGCATGATCCGCGCGATGCCAGACATTCCCGCTCCGCCGATGCCCACGAAGTGCACACGGCCCAGCGATGCGGCGCTCTCAGCCCGCGTGCCGAGGCCCAGCGGGTTTACGACCCCCACCCGTGCCCTCCTCCTGGACGATTTCGAGGACGGTCCGGGCCAGGCGGTCGGCCGCGTCGCCATGGCCGAGGGACGCCGCCGCCATCGACATGTCCGCCACCTGGTCGATATTAACCAGCACCGGCAAAAGTTTGTCCCTGATCCATTCCGGGGTCAGCTCATCGTCGGACACCAGCATGCCGCCGCCATGCTGCACGATCGGCAGCGCGTTCAGTCGCTGCTCGCCGTTCCCGATTGGCAACGGTACGTAAGCGGCCGGCAGTCCGACCGCGGTCAGCTCCGCGCACGTCATCGCGCCGGCCCGGCACAGGGCGAAGTCCGCGGCCGCATAGGCCAGGTCCATCCGGTCGATGTACGTGGTCGCCACGTACGGGACGCCTGCCGCGGTGGCCGGCGCGTCCGCTCCGTTCCGCGGACCGATGACGTGCAGTACCTGGATCCCCGCGTCGCGCAGCCAGCCAGCCGCGCCGAACACCGCGGTGTTCAGCGAGCGGGCGCCCTGCGATCCTCCGGTCACCAGCAGCACCGGCAGGTCGGGCCGCAGCCCGAAGTACGCGCGGGCCTTGTCCCCGGCCGCGAGCCTGTCCAGCGAGGCGATCTCCTGCCGGATCGGGATGCCCAGGTATGTCCCGTGCCTGAGCTGAGTGTCCGGGTGACCGGTGAACACGTGCGTGGTGAACCGCGCACCGACCCGGTTGGCGATGCCGGCCTTCGGGTTCGCCTCGTGGACGACGATCGGGACACCGCGGCGCCGGGCGGCAAAGTAACACGGCGTGGACACGTAACCGCCGAACCCCACCAGCACATCGGTCCCGGTCTTCTCGATGATCCTGACCGCCGCGCCGACCGCCTTGGCCATCTTGGCCGGCAGGGTGATCTGCTGGGCCGGGTTCACGGACCTGGCCAGCGGCACCGCGGGGATGAGCTCCAGCGGGTAGCCGCGCAGCGGGATCAGCCGGGTCTCCAGGCCGCGTTCGGTGCCGACGCAGGTGATCTCGGTCCCAGGGTCGGCACGGCGGAGGGCATCCGCCAGCGCGAGAGCTGGTTCTATGTGACCGGCGGAGCCGCCGCCGGCGAGCAGTACCCTCATGACCTGACCCTTCCGTACCGCACCTGCACATAAACTGGCGGGACTCAGTTCCGGCGCTTTGCTAGACCGAGCCAGAATAGAACGCGTACGGGCCAGCCAGGGCCACGTGCGGCCAGCGCCTCGCGAGCGCCTGGCTCCATCCGCGCGAACGCCATCAGCATGCCCAGCGCGACCAGGGTCACCAGCAAGGACGACAGGCCGGCGGACACCAGCGGGAGCGGCACCCCGGTGACCGGCAGCGCGCCGATCACCACACCGATGTTGACCACGGCCTGCAGCACGATCCAGGCCGTGATCGCTGCCGCCGCCAGGCGGCAGAACACGTCAGGTACCCGCCGCGCGACGCGCAGGCCCGCGAAGGCCAGCCCGCCGTACAGGGCGGTCACGCACATAGTGCCGACCAGGCCGAGTTCCTCGCCGATGATCGCGAAGATGAAGTCGGACTGGGCCTCGGGCACGTAGCCCCACTTTTCCAGTCCCTGGCCGAGTCCCACGCCGAAGATGCCGCCGGAGCTTATCGCGTACTTGCCCTGGATGCTCTGCTGGTTGACGCCCATCGGGCCGCCCTGCGGGTGCAGGAAGTCGATCAGCCGGTAGAACCGGTACGGCTCCGAGATAATCATCAGCGCCATCGCCAGGCCCATCAGGACCAGCAACCCGGCGTAGAACCGGCCCGGGGTGCCGATAACCCAGAGCAAGGCCAGGAAGATGATCAGCAGCAGGAACGTGGTGCCCAGGTCATGCCCGGCCATGACCAGCAGGGCGAGTACGCAAGTGCCCGGCATCAGCGGAACCAGCAGGTGCCGCCAGTCGTTGAGCTGGCCCAGCTTGTCCTTCCGGGCGAGCAGGTCGGCTCCCCAGACCACCAGGGCCAGCTTGGCCAGCTCGGACGGTTGCAAGTCGAAGCTGCCGATGGAGATCCACCGCGCCGCGCCGTTCTCCGACACGCCCACGCCGGGGATCAGCGTCAGGCACAGGCCGACCACGGCTACCGCCAGCAGCGGGTAGGCCAGGGCGCGGAACAGCTTAGGTGACGAGCGGGCCGCGATCCACATCAATGGCAGCCCGATCGCGCAGCCGAACAGCTGCTTCTCCAGATCGTAGTAGGGCGAGAGCTGCTCGCCGATGTCCAGCACGGACGCGGTGGACTGAACCATGACCAGGCCGAGCCCGAGCAGCAGCGAGGTGATGCCCAGGATCAGGTAATAAGAGGTAAGCGGGCGGTCTAGCAGCGCGCGCCAACTGCCCGCCCGGTCCCGCAGCGTGCTCGCGAGCGAGGGCCGGGGCAGGCCGCCTTCCGCGGCGACGTGCTGCATACGAACCAGTCTGGGGTCGCCGACGCCGCGAGACCCGGACATCTGCGGCGTGTCGGGCTCGTTTTTCTACTGAGGCAGGCGCACCAGCGTGAGGAAAAAGTCGTCGATTTGCCTGATCGCATCGATGAAATGCTCGAAATCGACCGGCTTGCTGATGTAGGCGTTGGCGTGCAGCGTGTAGCTGCGCAGGATGTCCTCCTCGGCGCGCGAACTGGTCAGCATCACCACCGGCAGCATGAGCAGGTCCGGATCGGCCTTCAGTTCGGCGAGCACCGCGAGCCCGTCCCGCCGAGGCAGGTTGACATCGAGCAGGATCAGGCCGGGCCGCGGCGCCTCCTCAAACGGCTCCGTCCGCCGCAGGAACGCCAGTGCCTGGTCGCCGTCGGTTACCACGTGCAACCGGTTCCTGATCTTGTAGTACTCAAAGGCCTCCTGGATGATGAGCGCGTCGCCCTCGTCGTCTTCGACCAGGAGCACGTCGATCGGGGCAGCGTCAGTCATCGTCGGGCTCTCCCGGCAGCGTGAAGCAGAATCGCGTGCCCTCCGAGGCGGTGTCCAGCCAGATCCGCCCGCCGAAGTACTCCACGATCTTCTTGCACATGGCCAGCCCGACGCCGGTCCCGGGGTAGGCGCTGCGCTCGTTGAGCCGCTGGAACAGCACGAAGATACGGTCCGCGTCGCGCGGGTCGATCCCGATGCCGAAGTCAGTAAGCGAGAACTGCCACATAGTGCCTGTTCTGATAGCGGAGACCACAACGCGAGGCGGCGCGGTGCCGCTGAACTTCAGCGCGTTGCTGAGCAGGTTCTGGAATATGGCGGTCAGCAGCGGCAGTTCGGCGAGAACGAGCGGGAGATGTCCGGCCTCGATCGTGGCGCCGTACTTCTCGACCTCCTGCGCCAGGTTGGTCCTGGCCTGGGCGAGCGCCGTGTCGCTGGAGACGAGCGAGGGCCGCGGGGTTGACTGGGCCACCCTGCTGAACGCGAGCAGGTCGTTGATCAGCGCCTGCATGCGTTTCGCCCCGTCAACAGCGAACTCGATGTACTGGTCGGCGCGCGCGTCGAGCTTGCCGGCGTAACGGCGTTGCAGCAGCTGACAGAAGCTAGCCACCTTGCGCAGCGGCTCCTGCAGGTCGTGCGAGGCAAGATAGGCGAACTGCTCGAGTTCGGCGTTGGAGCGCTGCAGGTCGGCGGCCCGCGCCTCCAGGCTGGACTGCTCGCCGCGGACCGCGGCGACCGTCCGCTCGGTGCGCTCGCCGGTATGGCGCAGCCGCGTGCCGAGCACCGCGATGACGGCGAGCAGGCAGGCGATCACCGCCCCCAGCGCCGCCACGATCACGATCATGTCCCGGCCTCACCCGGCGCGTAACCTAGCGCGAGCACGGCCAGGTCGTCGTCCAGGTCTCCCTGATTGAGCTTGCGCACCTGATCGATCAGCCGTTCCAGCAGGTCGTCATCGGCCAGTCCCGGCTCGTCCGCGCGGACGCCCGCGATGAGCTCCATCAGGCCGTCGCTGCCCAGCCGTTCCGCTCCTCTGCCGATCCGCCCTTCGATCAGCCCGTCTGTGAACAGCAGCACCGACCATCCGCCGGCCGTGACCGCGTACTCTCTTCCTGGCCAGTCGGCCGCGGAGCCCAGCCCCGGCGGCGGGCACGCGGGCGCCTCCAGCTCCCGGATCCCGTCCCCGGCGATGAGCAACGGCGGCAGGTGACCGGCCAGCCTTACCCCTACCGAGGCACGCTCCGGCGGGACCGTCACCATGCACAGGGTCGCGAACATGGTGTCATCTTGCCGCTCATGTTCAAGCACCCGCCGCAACGTGGAAAGAATCTGCCCAGGCGACGAGCCCGCGAGCACCAGCGCCCGCCACGCTACCCGCAGGCATACCCCGAGCGCCGCCTCGGTGGGACCGCGGCCGCAGACGTCGCCGATCAGCGCGTGCACCCACCCGTCCGGGGTCTGCACCACGTCGTAGAAGTCGCCGCCGAGCAGCAGCTGCTGCCCGCCCGCCAGGTACCGCGCCGCCACCGTGAGCCGGGGGTCGGCCAGCAGCGGCGACGGCAGCAGACCGCGTTCGAGCCTTGC
>Ga0335074_10011416_pt1 | contig 12423 bp, 12 predicted proteins | sample Lox_Sample_23_FD_206715 | JGI IMG/M metagenome (GOLD analysis project Ga0335074, IMG submission 206715) | Soil microbial communities from Loxahatchee National Wildlife Refuge, Florida, United States - Lox_Sample_2.3 | ecosystem: Environmental > Terrestrial > Soil > Wetlands | place: USA...
GATTTGGGCGGAGGATCCGTGCTCGACGGAAGAAAAGGCGTCAGATACGGTCGAATACGGCGCTCTTTCTTCCGTCAGGCACCGATCTTCCGTGATCTTCTGGTGCGCGAGGGGGGCCATGGGGCCTGCTGAGACTTGCGGGATGTGAGCGTCAGGATCCGTGCCGGGTGCGAGGCGCCAGATCGGCAGCGGCGCACGCCCGCGCAGTCAGGCGCGAGGCTTGGCGTCCCTGCGCGGGCACTGCGCGGATGTGGTGGCCCCAGTCCCCGGATCCTCCCCAAAGCCCGAATCCTCCCCGGAAACGAACCATGGCTACGCCCGATTTATCGCGTATGCGGGATTCACTCGGAGAATTGCTGCCCGTAGCCGGGAGTATGGTCGGGTGCGTGGGCAGTATGGAAGGCGACGCCGCGAGCCTGTTCGACGAGGCGGAGGACGCGGCCGCGCAGGCGGCCGCGCCGCTGGCCGTGCGGATGCGGCCGCGCCGCCTGGATGAGGTGATCGGGCAGCGGCACCTGACCGGTGAGGGCACCCCGTTCCGCAAGCTGATCGATAACGACGCACCGATGTCCCTGCTCCTGTGGGGCCCGGCTGGTACCGGCAAGACGACCCTGGCCTACGTGGTGAGCCAGGTGACCAGGCGGCGGTTCGTGGAACTGTCTGCGGTCAGCGCCGGGGTCAAGGACGTGCGGGCGGCCGTCGACGCGGCCCGCCGGACCCTCGGGATGAGCGGCACCCAGACCGTGCTGTTCATCGACGAGGTGCACAGGTTCTCCAAGACCCAGCAGGACGCGCTGCTGCCCGCGGTGGAGAACCGGTGGGTGTCGTTCATCGGCGCGACCACGGAGAACCCCTTCTTCTCGGTCGTGTCGCCGCTGCTGTCCCGGTCGCTCCTGCTGACCCTGCAGCCGCTGTCGGACGACGACATCCGTGAGGTCATCGGGCGCGCGCTGGCCGATCCGCGCGGGCTGGGCGGCAGCGTCGCGCTGGACGTCGAGGCGACCGACCACCTGGTCCGGCTGGCGGGCGGCGACGCGCGGCGGGCGCTCACTTACCTGGAGGCTGCCGCTCTGGGCCTGCCCCGGGGCGGGGTGATCGACGCCGCGACACTTGAGCGCGCGGTTGACCGCGCCGCGGTGCGCTACGATCGCGACGGCGACCAGCACTACGACGTGATCAGCGCCTTCATCAAGTCCATGCGCGGCAGCGACGTGGACGCGGCGCTGCACTACCTGGCCAGGATGATCGCGGCAGGGGAGGACCCGCGGTTCATCGCCAGGCGGCTCATCGTGCACGCCAGCGAGGACGTGGGGATGGCTGACCCCACCGCGCTGCAGACCGCGATCGCCGCCGCGCAGGCGGTGGAGTTCGTCGGGCTGCCCGAGGCCAGGATTAACCTGGCGCAGGCGGTGATCCATATCTCGCTGGCGCCCAAGTCCAACGCGGTCATCAAGGCCATCGGCGCGGCCGATGCCGATGTCCGGGCCGGCCTGCTTGGCGCTGTGCCAGCGCACCTGCGCGACGCGCACTATCCTGGGGCGGGCAAGGTCGGGCACGGTGAGGGATACCTGTACCCGCACGACTTCGACGACGGCATCGTCGCGCAGCGGTACGCCCCGGACCCGGTGGCGGACCGCACCTACTACGAGCCGTCTGAGCATGGCCTGGAGGCGCGCGTCGCGGAACGCGCTAGGCGGATCCGGGCCATCCTCGCGTCAGGGGAAAAGCAACCGGCAAAGGAGTAGCCATGAGGCGGACGGGCCCGTCATGAACGTGGCGGAACTGGCCGCGCTGATCGCGGCCGTCTTCTGGGCGCTGCTGGTATGCGTCGGAGCGGTCGTGCTCCTCCGGCTCGGGCGTTTCCTGTCGGAGTCCACGAGACTGGTGGCCGACCTGCGCGAGCGCGGTGACGTGCTCCTGCAGCGGGCGGAGGTGGCGGTCGGCGGCGCGCAGGCGGCCGTGGACCGGGCCTCCAAGCAGCTGGACCGGGCCTCCAAGCAGCTCGACCGGACCGAATCCGTCACGGCCAGCATGGACGAACTCGGCACCGGGATGGCCGAACTCGCCGGGCAGGTGACCGCGCTCGCCAGCCTCGGTCGCACGATCGCCGACGGCCCGGTGGGCCGGACCGCCGCCCTGGCCTACGGCGTTCGCCACGCCGTAGGCCTGCGCCGAGCGGCTAGGCGCGCGCTGCCCGGCCGGGTCATCGAGCGCGGTGAACTGGCCCGCAGCGGGAGGGCGGCGCGGTGATCCGCCGGGGGTTCTGGCTAACGGTCGGGGCGGTCGCCGGGATCGCCGGTTACCGGCGTGCCTCCGCGGTCGGTCGGCGGGTGTCGGGCGGGCTTACCCGCGGGGGAGCGCCCATCCTAGACGGACACAGCCCGGCCGGACACAGCCCGGCCAAGCCAAGCAGGCACGGCCTGGACGGATACAGCCCGAACGGCCCGAGCCTGAACGGGCGCAGCCTGGCCAGGCAGGCCATCGGGTTCGCGCGCGACGTGCGGGAAGGCATGGACCTGTATATGGTTCGGCATTCCCCGCCCGAACGCCCTACCCTCGGAGCACGAGACCTCCCGCCCGCCCGGCGCCGGAGCATCCCGACCAACCACGACCCTCGACCCAAGGATGGCCACTGATGGAGTCGGCAGAGATCGCCCGCCGCTTCCTTGCGTACTTCAAGCAGCAAGGGCACGCCATCGTGCCCTCGGCCTCCCTGGTCGCCGACGATCCCACGGTGCTGTTCGTCATCGCGGGCATGCAGCCGTTCAAGCCGTACCTGCTCGGCCAGCGGACGCCGCCCCACCGGCGCGTGGCGGACGTGCAGAAGGTCGTGCGGACGCTGGACATCGAGGAAGTGGGCAAGACCACCCGGCACGCCACGTTCTTCCAGATGCTCGGCAACTGGTCGTTCGGCGATTACTTCAAGCAGGGGGCGATCCACTACGCCTGGGAGCTGCTGACCAGGTCCGAGGCCGACGGCGGCTTCGCGTTCCCGGAGGGCAAGCTCTGGGCGACGGTCCTGCACGGCGACGACGAGGCGTTCGCGATCTGGCGGGATGAGATCGGCCTGCCCGAGAACCGGATCCAGCGCCGCGGGCTGGCGGACAACTACTGGCACATGGGCGTGCCGGGCCCGGGCGGCCCGTGCTCGGAGATCTACTACGACCGCGGCCCCGAATACGGCCGCGACGGCGGACCAGAGGCCGACGAGGACCGCTTCCTCGAGGTCTGGAACCTGGTCTTCATGCAGGACCAGCTGAGCAAGGTCCGGGCCAAGGACGACTTCGACATCGAGGGCCCGCTGCCGAGCAAGAATGTCGACACCGGGATGGGCCTGGAGCGGATGGCGTCGATCCTGCAGGGCGTCGACAACCTGTACGAAATCGACACCACGTGGAAGATCCTGGACCGGGCGGCGGAGCTGACCGAGCAGAGCTACGGCCGTGACCAGCGGAACGACGTGGCCTTGCGGGTCATCGCCGATCACGTGCGCAGCGCGGTGATGCTGATCGAGGACGGCGTGCTGCCGAGCAACGAGGGCCGCGGCTACGTGCTGCGGCGCATCGTCCGGCGCAGCATCAGGAACCTGCGCCTGCTGGCCGGGGGCCAGCGCGGCGGCGGTCCGTCCGGCGAGCGGTACATGCACGAGCTCACCACCGTCGCGATCGACGCCATGGGGGAGCTGTACCCGGAGCTGCACCGCGACGCGGCGAACATCCACACCGTCATCGACGGGGAGGAGTCGGCGTTCAGCAGCACGCTGCGCACCGGCACGGCGATCTTCGAGGCAGCGGTCGAGGAGAACAAGCGCAAGAGCCTGCGCACGCTGTCCGGCGCCCAGGCCTTCCAGCTGCACGACACCTACGGCTTCCCGATCGACCTGACCCTGGAGATGGCGGCGGAGCAGGGCCTGTCCGTGGACGAGGAAGGGTTCCGCCGCCTGATGGGCGAGCAGCGGGAACGCGCGAAGAAGGACGCGGCCGAGAAGAAGACCGGCAACGCCGACGTCTCGGTCCTGGCCGAGTTGCTCGAGCGGTCCGGCGCCGTCACCTTCACCGGCTACGACGAGGTGGCCGCCGAGGCGACGATCCTCGCCCTGCTCGTCAACGGCGCGCCGGTGCCTGCGGCGGGCCAGGGCACCGACGTCGACGTGGTCCTCGATCGCACCCCGTTCTACGCCGAGGGCGGCGGGCAGCTGGCCGACGCCGGGCGCATCGTCATGACCAGCGGCGAAGTCGAGGTCTTCGACGTGCAGACGCCGCTGCCCGGCCTGATCGTGCACCGCGGCCGGGTCAAGGCCGGCGAGGTCATGGCCGGCGCGCCCGCCTTCGCGGAGATCGACATCGAGCGGCGCCGGGCGCTTTCGCGGTCGCACACCGCGACCCACCTGGTGCACCGCGCGCTGCGCGGCGCGCTGGGGGAGTCGGCGGCGCAGGCCGGCTCGGAGAACTCGCCTGGCCGGCTCAGGTTCGACTTCACCGCCTCCGGCGCGGTTCCCGTGTCGGTGCTGCGGGACACCGAGGACGAGGTCAACGAGGTCCTGATCGGCGACCTGGACGTGCGGGCCTTCTACACCTCGCAGCAAGAGGCGCGTGAGCTGGGCGCGCTGGCCCTGTTCGGGGAGAAGTACGGCGACGTGGTCCGGATCGTCGAGGTCGGTGATTACTCGCGCGAGCTCTGCGGCGGCACCCACGTGGCCAGATCCGGTCAGCTCGGCCTGGTCAAGATCCTCAGCGAGGCGTCGATCGGCTCGAGCGTGCGCAGGATCGAGGCGCTGGTCGGCCTGGACGCGTTCCGCTTCCTGGCCAGGGAATCGGTGCTCGTCAGCCAGCTCAGCGAGCAGTTCAAGACGCCCCGCGAGCAGTTGCCCGAGCGGATCTCCTCGGTCGTGACCAGGCTCAGGGACGCCGAACGCGAGCTGCAGCGCCTCCGCGCGGCCCGGCTGCTCGAGTCGGCCAGGGACATCGCCGAGGCCGCGGAAGACGTCAACGGGACGGCGCTGGTCACGCACCGCGTCCCGGAGGGGACCGAATCGGACGACATCCGCACGCTGGCGCTCGACGTGCGCGGCCGGATACCGCGGGACCGCCCCGCGGTCGTGATGGTGGTCGGCGTCCCGTCGGACCGCCCGGTCGTGGTCATCGCGGTCAACGAACCCGGCCAGGAGGCGGGCCTGTCGGCCGGGGTCCTCGTCGGGATCGCCGCGCGGGCGCTCGGCGGCGGCGGGGGCGGTAAGCCGGACGTCGCGCAGGGCGGCGGGGCTCCCATCACCGCAGACCGCCACACTGCTGTGATCAATGATGCATTTGAGGCTGTTCGCGGCGCTCTGCGGGATATCCCGAGGATCCGGTAGGTAACGTATTGCCATGCTGCTACGCCCTAGCCAGGCCGAAGGTCAAGGGTCCGGGCCGGTGAGACAGGGCGTGCGCCTCGCGGTCGACGTGGGTTCGGTCCGCGTCGGCGTCGCGCGCAGCGATACCGGCGGCATCCTCGCTAGCCCCCTGACCGTCCTGGCGACCGGCCCAGGCGACCTGGACGAGCTCGCCAGGCTGGCCGTCAGCGCGGACGCGATCGAGGTCATCGTCGGCCTGCCCACGTCGCTGTCGGGCCGGGATGGCACGGCCGCCCACGGCGCGCGGAGCTTCGCCGCCGAACTGGCCGCCCGGGTCGCTCCCGTCCCGGTGCGGCTGGTCGATGAGCGGTTCACCACCACGCAGGCGCACGACGCGCTGCGCCGCGGCGGCCGGGACTCCCGCGCCCGCCGCCACGTAGTGGACGCCGCGGCGGCCGCCATACTGCTACAGTCCGCCCTGGACGCCGAGCGAGCCACCGGGCAACCCCCCGGTGAGCTCGTGGGCACGAAGAGAGAGGCCGGCAGGTGAGCGAGAACGGCGGCACCTGGCCCCCAGGCTCGCGCGGGCCTGTCGACCCGAGGCTCTTCCAGGATCAGCCGGGCCAGGATCCATGGCGCCAGGATCAGCGCCGTCAGGATCCGCGGTACGGCCAGGACTCCCCGTGGAGCAGGACCCAGCGGCATTCCCGACCGGAGGCCGCCGGCTGGCAACCCGAGGTGCCCGCGAGCGCGAGCTACCAGCCGCACCCGTCGGGTCACGGCCGCGACCAGCAGGGCCGGTACGAGGACGCGGACGTGTACGACCAGTACGAGGACGAAGACACCGGGCACCGCTTCGTCCCAGGCTTCGGCGACCGGGACGACCGGGACGACCGGGACGACCGGGACGACCGGGACGACCGGGACGGCCACGACGACTGGGACGACCACGACGACTGGGAGTACGCGGACGAGCCAGGCCGCAGGCCGGGCCGGACCCGCCGCGGCCCGACGGGACGTCCGCCCAGGCCGCCGCGCCGCCGCAGGTTCCGCTGGCTGGCGCCCTTGTTCGCCCTGGTGGTCATCCTCATCCCGGTCGCGATAGGCGGCTACTACGCGTTCCACCTCTACATGGAGCGGTATCACCCGGCCGACTACTCGGGCTCGGGCACCGGCGAGGTCGTGGTCCAGGTCGCCTCCGGCGATACGGCGACCAGCCTGGGCCCGAAGCTGGCCGAACTCGGCGTGGTGGCCAGCGCCCGCGCCTTCGTCCTGGCGGCCGAGCACAGCTCGGACACGAGCGGGCTGGTGCCCGGCTTCTACAAGCTGCACGAGCACATGAAGGCCTCGCTGGCCTACGCGCTGCTGCTGAACCCGAAGAACCTGGTCCAGATCACGGTCACCATCCCGGAGGGCTGGCGGCTGAGCCAGGTCGTGGCGTGGCTCGGCGCGAAGTCCGGGATCGCGTCCAGCGCGTACGACCGGGTGCTCAAGGACCCCGCGCTACTGCACCTGCCCGCCTTCGCGAAGGGCAACCCCGAGGGCTACCTCTTCCCGGCGACGTACGAGGTGCTGCCGCATGAGACCGCGCTCGGCGTGCTGACCGGCATGGTGCAGCGGTTCGACCAGGAGGCGGCCACGCTCAATCTCCCGGCGGCGGCGAGGCAGGTGCACCTGACTGAAGCCCAGGTGATCATCATGGCCAGCCTGGTCCAGGCCGAGGGCGGCCGGGTCTCCGACTACCCGAAGATCGCCCGGGTGATCTACAACCGGCTGGCCCAGCGAATCCCGCTCGAGCTGGACAGCACCGTGCTGTTCGGCCTGAACACGTACGGGATCGTCGCCAGCGACCAGCAGCTGAACAGCACGTCGCCGTACAACACCTACAAGTACAAGGGACTGACGCCAGGCCCGATCGACAGCCCGGGGGCCAAGGCGATCGAGGCGGTCCTGCACCCCGCGTCGGGCAACTGGCTGTACTTCGTGACCGTGGACCCGAAGACGGGCCTGACGAAGTTCACCGCGAGCGAGGCGCAGTTCGAGCAGTACCGGGCCGAGCTCGAGCACAACCTGGGCCAGGGCTGACCGTGCGGGCGGCGGTCCTCGGCTCGCCGATCGCCCACTCGCTGTCGCCGGTGCTGCACCGGGCCGCCTACGCCGCGCTCGGCCTGGACGGCTGGACCTACTCGGCGATCGAGTGCGACGAGGCCGGGCTGCCCGGCTTCGTCGCCTCGTGCGATGCCGGGTGGGCGGGACTGTCGCTGACCATGCCGCTGAAGCGGGCGGTGCTGCCGCTGCTGGATCGCACCGAGCCGCTCGCCGCGGAGGTCGGCGGCGCGAACACGGTCGTCTTCGCCGGCGGCGAGCGGCACGGGTACAACACCGATGTCCCCGGCATGGTGACGGCCCTGGCCGAGGCCGGGGTGAGCGCCCCCGCCAGCGCCACGATCATCGGGGCCGGCGCGACCGCCTGCGCCACCCTCGCCGCCCTCCGCGCGACCGGCCTGGCGACCGCGGTCGTGCACGTCCGTGACCGGGCCAGGGCCGGCGACCTGCTGGCCGCCGCGGACCGCCTGGGCGTGGCGGTGGAGCTCCGCCCATTCGGGTCGCAGGTCCGCGCCGGCGATCTGCTGATCTCGACCGTCCCCGCCGGTGCCGCTGACTTTTATGCCGAACGACCTTTGGCCGGGAGCCTCCCCCCCGCAGCCGTGCTCGATGTGGTTTACAGCCCCTGGCCAACCCCGTTGGCCCAGGCCGCGGCCAAGTCGGGCACCCCCGTAATCAGCGGATTCGACCTCCTCCTGCACCAGGCCGCTCGCCAGGTGGAGCTCATGACCGGCATCGAGCCCGCCCCCCTGTCCGCCATGCGCACCGCCGGCCACTCCGAACTATCCCGCCGCGCCCCGCTAGCCCCGACCCCCCGCTAAGGCCCGCCGCGAGGAGAATCTAGCCTCATCCGCTAGACACTCCAGCTTCCTCCGACAAGATAAATTTTCTTGACAAGAAAATTTGTCGGATGGCACACTGGGCTCATGATCGACGTGGCAGTGATCGATGATCCGGCGGCGGCGGAAGCCGTGCTTGAACCAGCGCGGGCCCGGCTGCTGGCCCAGCTGACCGAGCCGAAGTCGGCGGCCATGCTCGCGGCCTCGGTCGGCCTGCCCCGCCAGAAGGTGAACTACCACCTGCGGACCCTGGAGCAGCACGGCCTAGTCGAGCTGGTGGAGGAGCGCCGGAAGGGCAACGTGACCGAGCGGCTGCTGCGCGCCGCGGCGGCGTCGTACGTGATCTCGCCGTCGGCGCTGGCGGCCGTCGCCCCCGACCCGGCGCGCGCCCCGGACCGCCTGTCCGCCGGCTGGCTGCTCGCCCTGGCCGCGCAGCTCGTCCGGGACGTCGGGGACCTGATCACCGGGGCCGCCCGGGCCCAGAAGAAGCTCGCCACGTTCGCGATGGACGGCACGGTGCGGTTTGCCTCGGCCGCCGACCGCGCCGCCTTTACCGCCGAGCTGATGCAGGCCGTGACCTCGCTGGTGGCGAAGTACCACGACGAGCGGGCCGAGGGCGGGCGCGACCACCACCTGGTCGTCGCCGTTCATCCGAGCGTCACGGCCCGGCCGGGCGCCGAGGGCAAGGAAGCGTGATGGGCCAGCCGTTCGCACAGGACTACACGGCCGACGTGCCCGCGAGCCCGGACCAGGTATGGGCCGCGATCGCGACGGGGCCGGGGATCGACTCGTGGTTCATGGGCCGCAGCGAGGTCCGCGCCGGGGCCGGGGGCACCGTCCGCACGGTGCTCGGCGAGTACGCGCCCGAGCTGGAGATCACCGACTGGGATCCGCCCCGCCGGCTCGCCTACCGCAGCGGGCAGGCGCCCGACGGGCGCTTCATCGCCTACGAGTTCCTGGTCGAGGGGCGCGCGGGCGGTAGCGCGGTCCTGCGCACCGTCACCAGCGGTTTCATCCCCGGCGACGACTGGGCCGAGGAGTTCGAGGCCATGCGCCTGGGCGGCGAGCTGTACTTCCGCACGCTGGTCGAGTACGTAGCGCACTTCGCCGGCCGGTTCGCGGTGCCGGTCACGGCGTTCGGCCCGCCGGGCACGCAGTGGGCTCGTGACCGGGAACTGCTCTGCCGCGCGCTGGGCCTGACCGGCTCCGCCGCCCGCGGTGACCCGGTCCGGTTCACCGCCGATGACATCGGGTCCGTGGAAGGCGTCGTCTACTTCGCGAACGCCCACACCATCGGCGTTCGGACGCAGGATGCCCTGTACCGGTTCCTGCGCGGCTTCGGCAAGCCCGTCGTTGCCTTCCACCAGCTCTTCGGCGCTCAAGTGGATCCCGAGGCAGCCCAGCAGGCATGGACCTCTTGGCTCAGCCGGACCCTCACCTGACGATTCACGCACCGACCCTTGACGGAGGACGCCATGGACACCGTTCGCTCAGCCGACGGGACGACGATCGCGTACACCCGGGCCGGGCAGGGGCCGCCGCTGATCCTGGTGGACGGCGCCCTGTGCAGCAGGCAGTTCGGCCCCATGCCCGGGCTCGCCGGGCAGCTAGCCCCGGACTTCACCGTGTACACCTACGACCGCCGCGGCCGCGGCGAGAGCGGCGATACCGCTCCCTACTCGCCGGACCGCGAGGTCGACGACCTCGAGGCGCTGGTCGCGCAGGCGGGCGACTCCGTGTACGTACACGGCACGTCGTCGGGCGCCGCCCTCGCCCTGGAGGCCGCCAAGCGGATCCCGGCGATCGCGAAGGTGGCCGCGTACGAGCCGCCGTTCATCGTCGATAACACCCGGACGCCCCTGCCGGACGACTACCTGCCCCGCCTGACCAGCCTGGTCTCCGCGGGACGCCGGGGCGACGCGGTCAAGATGTTCATGAGTTTCGTGGGCACGCCGGCGATCTTCACCGCGGTAATGCCGCTCACCCCCGTCTGGTCCAAGCTCAAGGCGGCCGCCCCCACGCTGGTCTACGACATCACGATCCTGGCCGACCACCAACGCGGAACGCCGCTCACCGCGGGGGAGTGGGCCGGCATCAAGGCGCCGACCCTGGTCGCGGCCGGCGGGAAGAGCCCCGCCTGGATGACCAACGGGACGCGCGCGCTGGCCGACGCGCTGCCGGACTCGACGTACCGCACCCTGTCCGGCCAGAACCACATGGTCAAGGCTCAGGCCATCGCCCCCGTGCTGGCCAGCTTCTTCAACGCTCGCGCCTAGAAGGGAACCCAGTCATGCGAAAGATCACCGCCGGCCTGTTCATCTCGCTCGATGGCGTGGTGGAGGCACCGGAGAAGTGGACGGGACCGTACTTCAACGATGAGGTCGGGCAGGCCGTCGGGAAGCTCATGGCGCCGAACGACGCTATGCTCCTCGGCCGCGTGACCTACGAGGGTTTCGCCGCCGCCTTCGGCGGCCAGTCCGGTGGCATGGCCGACCAGATGAACAACACCCCGAAGTACGTCGTGTCAGATACGCTTTCCTCCGCCGACTGGCAGAACTCGACGTTGATCAGCGGTCAGCGGGTCGACGTTGCCAGCCAGGTCAGCCAGCTGAAACGGCAGCCAGGCCAGACCATCGGCATGAGCGGGAGTTCCACCCTGGTCAGCTGGCTGCTCCGGCAGGGCCTGCTCGACCAGCTCGACCTGCTCGTCTTCCCGGTCGTGCTGGGCAGCGGCAAGCACCTGTTCAGTGAGCCTGACGGCCAGGTGCCGATGAAGCTGGCCGGCTCCGAGGCGTTCGGCACCGGCGTCGTCCACCTCACCTACGCCCCGGCCAGCTGACTGGCCGATCGTGCCTCCGGGGGCCGGAATTTGACGTGACACCACGGGTCCGGCCCCCTCAGGTCGGCCATCATGATCGGATGAGCGATGCGATCGGCTGGATCAGGGAAGTGGTGCTGGACTGCGCCGACCCGTGGGCGCTGGCGCGATTCTGGGCCGGCCTGCTCGGCGGCACGCCCGTGGAGTGGTATCCGGGCTGGGTCACGCTGGAGCCGCCCCCGCACGGACAGCGGCTCTCCTTCCAGGGCAGTGCCTCGCCCCAGGTGGACGACGTGTCACGGGTTCACTTCGACATCCTCGTCGAGGACCTGGGCGCCGCCCACGACCGGGTCACCTCGGCCGGCGCCGTGATGATCCGCGAGCACGTCTCGCCCCGGCCGGGCCCGGCGGGCGAGCCGATCCCGTGGCGGGTCTACCGCGATCCCGCCGGGCACCCGTTCTGCCTGGTGGTCCGGTAGTGCCCTATGCTCGTCGGCGAATGTCGTCTTCCTCACGGGCAGGATGGTACTTCGTGGACAGTGACCAGCGGGCCATGCGACACATGAGGCTCCCCGAGCGCGGCACCCTCCGCGTCACCGGGGTCCACGAGGGGCACTCGCACTCGAGGATCAGCGGCGTCATCAGCGCTCCCGGGATCGCGCCCACGCACGTCGAGCACAAGGTAGACGAGCGCGGCCGTGTGGCCGTTGGCCAGGAACTGCCCGTCCTCGTCGACTGCGCCGATCCGTCCAGGTTCGCGATCCTGTGGGACGAGGCGGGGAGCGCGACGTTCGCGCCGTCATCGTTCCAGTACGGCCAGCCGTCTTCGGCGGTGCTGCCCCGGGACGCGGCGGCCCAGGTGGAAGCGGCCCTGGAGCGGGCCTTCAGCCAGCGGGGTCGGCCGATGCCCCCGGGCATGGCGGAACGCGTGGAACAGGCCCTCGACCGCGCGCTCGGCCAGGCTGGCATGCAGAGCGAGGGCATCAGCGAGGCCATCCACCAAGCGCTGAGCCGTGCCGCCGGACAGCAGCCGTACGGCGCGGCGGGCGGGCCGCCGTTTGGCCAGGGCGGGGCCCAGCCGTTCGACCCCCGAGCCGGGTCGCCGTATGGTCAGGGCGGCGCCGAGCCGTCTGCCCCCGCGGCCGGGCCGTCGTACGGCCAGGGCGGTCAGTGGGGCGCTCAGCCGTACGGCCAGGATGCGACCGGCTTCCCGCAGGTCTCGTGGACCGACCAGGGAGGGCCCGGCGCGCCAGGCGGGTTCAACCCAGCCCAGCCGGCGCCGTCCCCGGCGGGCGGAGGCGAGCTGGCCAGCGCGATCGTGCTGGCCG
>Ga0335074_10011417_pt1 | contig 12422 bp, 11 predicted proteins | sample Lox_Sample_23_FD_206715 | JGI IMG/M metagenome (GOLD analysis project Ga0335074, IMG submission 206715) | Soil microbial communities from Loxahatchee National Wildlife Refuge, Florida, United States - Lox_Sample_2.3 | ecosystem: Environmental > Terrestrial > Soil > Wetlands | place: USA...
CTCCTCGGCGATAGCGGCCCGGGACGTGTGAGCGCCCGGCAAGCCTTCTTAGAGTTCCCGCCGGTCCGCTCGCGGACGATGGCGCGTACCCTCGAGTCCGACCGAGTGGTTCGATCGCCGCGCGGTCTGGAACTGTCGTGTCGCGGGTGGGCACAGGAGGCGGCGTTCCGACTCCTGCAGAACAACCTCGATCCGGAGGTAGCGCGCGACCCGCGGCACCTCATCGTCTACGGGGGTCGCGGGAAGGCGGCCCGTGACTGGGAGAGCTTCGACACAATCCTTTCGGCCCTACGGAGTCTCGGAAACGAGGAGACCCTGTTGGTCCAATCCGGTAAGCCGGTCGGGATCTTCCCGACCCACCCGGAGGCCCCTCGCGTCCTCATCGCCAACGCGTTGATCGTTCCCCATTGGGCCACGGACGACGTGTTCTGGGACCTCGAGTCTCGCGGCCTGACCATGTACGGCCAGATGACGGCCGGCAGCTGGATCTATATCGGAACCCAGGGCATCCTCCAAGGAACGTACGAGACGCTCGCGTCACTGGCTCGGCTCGAGTTCGGTGCGAGCGACCTGGCGGGGCGCTGGATGCTCACGTCGGGTCTCGGCGAGATGGGCGGAGCCCAGCCGCTCGCCGTCACGATGCTCGGCGGGGTGGCGCTCGTCGTGGACGTCGACCCGAGGGCGATCGAACGGCAGCTGACCCACGGATACCTCGGCACGGCCGCCACGGATCTGAACGAGGCGCTCGATCGGGTCCGTGAGGCGGTCGAGGCTCGGCGCCCGCTGTCCGTGGGCCTGGCCGCGAACGCCGCGGACGTCTATCCCGAGATCGCTCGCCGCGGGATCGTGCCCGACGTCGTCAGCGATCAAACGGCGGCGCACGATCTGCGGGTCGGCTACATCCCGCAGGGACTCAGCGTAGAGTCCGCAGCGGAGCTGCGGGACGCGGACCTCCCGGGGTACCTCGCTCGAGTACGGACCTCCCTGGCGCACGAGGCTCGCGCGATCCTCGCCCTGCAAGAGCGGGGGGCCCGCGCGTTCGATTACGGGAACAATTTCCGCACCCAGGCCAAGGACTCCGGGGTCACCAACGCCTTCGAGATTCCGGGGTATGTCCCGAAGTACATCCGACCACTGTTCGAAGTCGGAAGCGGACCGTTCCGATGGCTCGCGCTGAGCGGCGCACCCGAGGACATCCGAGCGATCGACCGGATGATCCTGGAGGAGTTCGCGGAGGACGCTCCGCTCTGCCGCTGGATCCGTCTCGCCGGAGAGCGGATCCGGTTCCAGGGACTGCCGGCCCGCATCTGCTACATGGGCTACGGCGAGCGCGAGCGGTTCGGCCACCGGGTGAACGCGCTCGTGCGAAGCGGCGCCCTCGCGGCACCGATCGCGATCGGCCGCGACCATCACGACACCGGCAGCGTCGCGAGCCCGTATCGGGAGACGGAGGCGATGCGCGACGGTTCCGACGCGATCGCCGACTGGCCGGTGCTGAACGCCCTGCTCAACGTCGCGAGCGGGGCGAGCTGGGTCTCCGTGCACCACGGCGGGGGGGTGGGGATCGGCAACTCGATCCACGCGGGGCTCGTCGTCGTCGCGGACGGAAGCGAGGAAGCGGACCGCCGACTCGGCCGCGTCCTCCACAACGACCCCGCGATCGGGGTCGCACGTCACGCCGACGCCGGCTATCCGGCGTCGATCGCGCTCGCCCGCACCGCTCGCTTCCGGGTGCCCGGTCTCCGCTGACGACCGGGGACGCCGCCGGGGAAGTTGCGACGGTCTAGCACGGCGTCCATTTGGCGCGCGGGCCCGCGAAACACCCGTTTATGTGGCGGTTTCGGGGCTGACCAGCCTGACGGAGAAACATCCGTCCGGAGAAAAGAGATGGCGAAACTAGGCGGAACGAAAGGGTGGCTCGTACTCACGGGCGTCGCGGTGTTGGTGGCCCTCGCGGCCGTCCCCGTGTTCGCCGGTGCGGCGAGCGCCTCCCCCGCCCCGATTACGGCGGCGAATACGTCGCCGAATCAGTGGGCGTACGGAGGTATGGGATGGTCGAACAACACGGTGATAATCGGGAACGATGAGCTGACCTGGAACGCCTCGTTTGGCTGGACGGTCATCTTTACCGAGACGAACACGTCGGCGACGACGTTCGAGCTCTCTGAGCTGCGGACGGTCGGAGTCGACCTCTCGGCCACGTTCTCGAGTCCGAACGCGAGCGCCTCCTACTCGTTCCACGGGCAGGAGACCGACGCGGCGTTCGCGAACTTGACGAACGCCTCGACCGTCTACTCCGGCGGAGTGGCGGTCCCGGCCCTCGGACTGATCAACGACTCGACCGACAGCTCGGGCGCGCTCGCGGAGTCGATCTCGCTGACGCAGCACGGGGTCACGAAGTCCGCCAGCCTGGACGTCACGGCGACGGCCCAGACGTCGGCGACGTTCTCGCCGGCGCTCGGTCTGATCCCGCTGAACCTGACCGGAGTCTCGGAGTGGAACTCGACCGCTACGGTCGTACCGACCGCGAGCTGGAACGTCACCTACTCCTGGGCGAACAACGGCTTCGGCGGCCAGACCGGCTCGGGCACGCAGTACGCCAACGGCACGCTCAGCACCCCGGGGACGGTCAACCTCACCGGGTACGACATGACCCGGACGTACGGCGTCCCCGCGTTCGCGGACCACATCCCGCGCCACGCGATCGTCCTGATCGTAGAGGGCCCCCTCGGCAACTATGACGGGTTCGTCTTCGTCCCGCACGGCTTCGACCTGTTCGGCGGCGGAAGCCAGCCGTACGCGGCGGAGTCGCTCGGGTCGGCCTCGATCTCGGCGCAGACACTCTATGTCAGCCAGGGAGCCCGCGGGCCGATCGTCTCGGCCGGCGCGACGACCTTCGGTGCGAGCACCAGCGCGGTCAACACCCTCGAGAGCGCCTCGGCCGGCAGCATCCCGGCCGCGGACGCGACCTCGCCGGGCGCGACCGTGGTGGGTTCCCCGATGAGCGTGAGCCAGGCCCAGGCGGAGAACAACTGCCTGACCGGCGGGTGCACGGCCTCGGCGGCGCCGATCCTCGGCGTCGGCGCGATCGTGGTCATCGCGGGTCTCGCGGTGGCCGCCGTAGTCGCGACGGTCGCGGTGGTCGAATGGCGCTCGTACGCCCGGCGCAAGTCCCGCAAGGGGCTCGTCGGCGGATACGGCGAGAGCTGGCCCGGTGGCGTTCCCCCCGCTGCTGTGGCTCCGGCCCCGCCGAACTCGACGGTCCCCCCGGCGAGCGGCCCGGCCGCTCCCGAGGACCCGACGCGACGGCTCTGAGTCCGATGGCGCCCGGTGGGTCCCGAAAGGGACCCACGCCAACCCCTTCCTTCCCTTTATTTCGGTGAGTCTCGAGCCGACTCGAGGACGGACCGGTCCGTGGGGTACGGCACTCGGCGGATCGCCTCCTCGAGACCGACCCACTCCCATCGGTCGAAGATCGGCTCCGTACGGGCGTCCCGCTCGGTCGTTCGGCCTCGAAAGTAGACGACCGACTTGTGAATGTTGACGCCTTTGCGCGGGTGGAAGAACCGGTACGCGACCTCTCGGACCTCACCGGTCAATTGGACGCGTTCGAATCCGGTCTCCTCGCGGACCTCACGAAGCGCCGCGCCTTCGAGTGACTCCCCCGGGTCGACGTGACCCTTCGGGAGGCACCAGCGATCCTCGTCCTGCTGGTGCAAGAGGAAGACGACGGGTCCGTCTCCGAAGATCACTACGCCCGCGGCGAGCTCCGGTACGATCGGGGCCCCCGGTCGATACGGGAGCGACGAGACCGGCATCGACCGACCGAGCGGATCCTGCCCTAAGTACTCTCTGCCCGGGCGGGACGGCCGGCTCGCGATTCACTCCCCCGCGCTCTTAAGGCCGGAGGCATCTGCGCCGCCGGGCATGCTCGAGCCGGGCGAAGAGTACCACGACCTCGCGACCCTCGTTCGCGAAAAGGCCCGAAAGAACGGCGACCGCCTCGCCCTGCGCTTTGAGGACCGGTCGCTCTCGTACCGCGAGCTCGATCGGGAGAGCGATCGTATCGCGAACGGACTCGCTGCCGCCCAGGTCGGGCCCGGCGACCGGGTGGCGGCGCTACTGTTCAACACGTCGGAGTTCCCGCTGCTCTGGTTCGGTCTCGCGAAGCGACGGGCGGTACTCGTTCCCCTCAACACGGCGCTAAAGGGAGAGATCCTCCGCTACGAGCTCTCGGACTGCGCGCCCGTCGGGCTCGTGATCGACCATCGACTGTGGGAGTTCTACGAGCCGCTCCGGTCCGGCTTGGCTCTTTCGCGCGAGTGGGTCGCGCGGGGTCCGGGATCGGAGTCCGCGGGCCCCGAGGGCGTCGAGGGCTTCTCCTCGCTCGTCTCCGACCGACCGGCCGCCCCGGAGCCCGCGCCGCTACCGAGTGAACCGGTATCGATCCTCTACACGAGCGGCACGACCGGCCCGCCCAAGGGCGCCGTCATCCCGCACGAGAAGGCGCTCACCACCCCCCGAGAGATCGGGCTTCGCAGCCGGCTCTCCCCGGAGTCGGTGCTGTTCACCGCCCTCCCGCTCTTCCACTGCAACGCCCAGGAGATGACGGCCCTCACCGCGCTGCTCAACGACCTCACGGCCGCGTTCGACGAGCGGTTTCACGCGTCGACCTTCTGGCAGACGGCGGCGCGCATGGGGGCCACCCACGTCTCGCTCCTCATCTCGATGGTGAACGTGCTGTTCAAGCAACCCCCGAAGGAGTCGGACCGACAGCACTCCGTGCGGACCGCGCTCACGGCCGGAGCAACCAAAGACGTGTGGCCGGAGTTCGAGCGGCGATTCGGCCTCACGATCGTGGAGCTGTACGGAATGACCGAGTGCGGCTGCACGACTCTGATGAACCCGCCGAACGCGATTCGGGTCGGGTCGATCGGTGTCCCCCTCGGTTTCGTGGAGGCCGACGTAGTGGACGACGAAGACCGCCCCGTGCCCGTCGGAACGCGGGGCGAGCTCGTCGTGCGGCCCCGCGCCCCGTTCACGATGTTCTCCGGCTACTTTGGAAAGCCCGAGAAAACGGTCGAGTCGTGGCGGAACCTCTGGTTCCACACCGGCGACTACGTAACGCGCGACGCCGACGGCTACTACTACTTCGTGGACCGGAAGAAGGACGTGATCCGTCGGCGGGGCGAGAACCTGGCTCCGTACGACGTGGAGAGCGTTCTCAACCGTCATCCCGCGGTGTTCGAGTCGGTCGTGGTGGGAGTACCGGCGCCGCTCGGGGAGGAGGACGTGAAGGCGTTCGTCCAGCTCCGCCCGCAGGCGGCGGTGACGCCCCGGGAGCTCTTCGAGTTCTGCGCCGAGCGCCTGCCGTTCTTCATGGTGCCGCGCTACCTCGAGTTCATCGAAGAGATCCCCAAGACCGCGAACCAGAAGTCCCAGCGGTTCGTCCTGCGGGGACGCACGGGAGGAACGTCCTACGACCGGGAAACACTCGGTATCGTCCTCCGCAAACCCTAGGCCGACCTCCGGGAACCCTCACCCGGTCGTGTTGCTCGACACCAACGCGCTCTTTCTGCCCGTACGAACCGGGTTCCCTCTCGAAGCGGAGATCGACCGGCTGGTCCCCGGGGCGCGCGTCCTCGTCGCGAGCTCCACCCTCCGCGAGCTCGACCGGTTGGTCACGCGAGCGACCCCGGACGCGGGTGCGGCGCGTACGCTCGCGGACCGGTTCGGGTCGACACCGGCCGTGCGCGAAGGGGACGCCGCGGTCCTCGAGGTCGCCCGTCGCGAATCGGCGCTCGTGGTCACTGCGGACCGCGAACTGCAGACCCGGCTCCGCGCGGGAGGGATCACCGTGCTCGCCCCGCGCGACCGCCACCGGCTGGAGATGCGGCTCGGGCGCCCCCGCTCGACTCGCCGGCGGGCTCGGCCCCGCGGCAACCGTTAAGACTCGCACCGGGCTCGAAGCGTACTGCCCCGCCAGGTGCTCGATGCGCGACGACGACCGGATGATGGACCTGCCGAACGAGTTCGGCAGCGGCGTCATCGGCGTCTGCGACATCTGCGGCGTGCGGCAGGCGGTCATCGTTCTCAGTAAGGAGCGCTACAAGCTCTGTGTCCTCGATTTCCTGAACAAGACTTGGCTCAAGACCGACAAGGAACCGGGCGCTCCCCTGCCCCTCTATCGCAGCGACCGGGTCTGGTTCGAGACCGAGGCGACCGGCTCGGGCCGGGCGCCGGCGATCCTGCTGATACCCACGAAGACCGTGCGTCACCCGGTCGTCCTCATCACACCGGATGTGTACGGGATCACGACCACGCTCCTGGACGCCGCGATCCGGTTCGCCCGCGAGGGCTGCGAGGTCATGATCCCGGACGTCGCGAAGACGGACGGGATCGGGGCCGGGCACCACGTCGCCCTGCGGGCGGGCTCGCGCTTTCGCGGCGGCGTGTCACTGCGGTCCCAGAAGGTCGTGGACCTGCTGCACCTCTACACCGACGCGCTTGCGTTCCTGCGGAACCGGGACATGGTCGACCCGGGCCGCGCGGCGGTCTTCGGCGCCTCCTACGGCGCGAGCCTGGCCCTCGTTCTCGCCTCGCAGGACACCCGCCTCACGGCCGTCGCGCTCGCGTATCCCCAGCCGGTCTCACCGGACGACCTCGGCAAGCTCGTGACGGCCCCGGTGCTCCTGGTGACGGGGAGTGCCGACCGGGTAGCGCGGAAGGCGCGGGCCCAGCTCGAAGGGGCGGGCCGCCCGACCTCGACCTCGCTCGAGGTCCTCGAGCTCCCCGGCATGCGGCACGACTTCCTCGCCCGGGACATGTCGGCTTACGACCTTCCGCAGGCCGAGGTCGCGTGGTCCCGGATCCAGGCGTTCCTCAAGCAGCGGCTTCTGCCGGCGCCTCCCCGGCCGCCCCCACCGCCCGTGCTGAAGACCGATCCCGCCGCCCCCGCAGCGTCCAGCGCCAAGACGACGCCCTCGCCGAGGACGCCGCCCAGACCCGCGGCCTCGCCGAGACCGCCGGCTCCGTCGGCCTGACGACCGGGTCTACGGGCCGGACGGGACATTCGAGGCGGTCTCGACCAGCTCCTTCGCCGCCCGAGTGAACCGCATCAACTTCGCGAGATTGCCCCGCACCTTGAACGTCCCGTCCAGGATTGCCTTGACCGGGTCGAGCTCGTGGCGCATCAGCCGCGCCCAGTTCTCCGGCGTCCCCTCGTACACGAACTCGGAGGCGACGCTCCGACCGTCCGCGTAGTAGGTCGCCGCGCGGCATCCGCCGTCCGCGAGGTCCAGGTGGACGCCGGGGGCGGGCGCGTCCGGCGCGGCGGGTCGCACCAGTAAGAGGATGTCCCCGACCCAGGCCTTCGCCGCGTCGCGGTAGGCCTCGTTGTCGTTGAGCGCCTGCCGGTAGGCAGCCGCCCACTCCGCCGACGGGAACTGCATGGGGTACGACGGTTAGCGCTCCCGCACTTAAGGACGCGGCGCGCGGCGTTCGACCTACGCGGCCGAATAGTCGTAGAAGCCCTGGCCGGTCTTTCGCCCGAGGTGGCCGGAGTCCACCAGCCGCCGCAGGAGAAACGGCGGCCGGTACTTCGGGTCGCCGAACTCGCGATGGAGGGTCTCGGCGACCTCGAGCGAGACGTCGAGCCCGACGAGGTCGGCGAGCTCGAACGGGCCCATCGGCATCCCCGCCCCGGCCTTCATCGCCGCGTCGATGTCCCGCGATGACGCGAGACCGGACTCGAGGGCGGCGCACGCCTCGTTCAGCACCGGCGCGAGGAGTCGGTTGACCACGAACGCGGGCGACTCCTTGACGCGGATCGGCACAAGCGGGTAGCGATGGTTCTTGAGACCCTGGAGGAAGTCGATCGTGTCGCTGACCACGTCCTCGCGGGTGTCTACCCCGCCGGCGACCTCCACCAGCGGCAGTGTGTACGGCGGATTGAAAAAGTGGACGACCAGCGTTTCCCGCACGTGCTTCAGCCCCCGGGCGAGGCGCGTGATCGAGAGGGAGGAGGTATTCGAGCCGAGCACCGCGTATTCCGGGAGCGCCGCATCGAGGGCCTCGAGCACCGGGCGCTTCACGTCTTCGCGTTCGAAGACGGCTTCGACCGCGAGGTCGACGTCGCGGAAGTCGGCGTAGTCGGTCGTCCCATGGACGCGGGCGACGACCTCGTCGGCGCGCGCCCGGGTGAACTTCGGAGCGAGCTTCGAGGTCAGCTTCTCGCGTTGTGCGTCGGAGAGCGCCCCGATGAGCTCGGAGATCCGCTCGATCTCCTTAGGGGCCCGGCCTTCCTGGAAGCGCACGAGCTCCTCCACGATTGAGCGCACGCGGGCGAGACCCTTCTCAACCATCGTGCGATCGACGTCTTTGAGCACCACCTCGATCCCGTTGAACGCGAGGACCTCCGCGATCGCGGCTCCCATCGTTCCGGCCCCGATCACTCCGGCTTTCGCGACGCGCATACTCTCCCTCGAGGAGGGGACCGCTCGGGCGCTACATAAGCGCCCGAGTCTAGCTGCCCGAGAGCGGCCCGCCCGGCCCGCGTCCGCGACGGCCGAGGTCGGTCATGATCTGGTCGTACTGCTCCCGGGTGATCTCGCCCCGGGCATACCGTTGGCGCGCGACCATCACGGCGGGATCCCGGTGCATCCCCTGGGGTCTCCCGTAGCCGTAGTACCGCCGGCGGCCGCTCCACAGGGCGACGCGGATCACAAAGAACGCGACCATGATGAGCAGGAACAGCAGCAGGAACCCGCCCCAGTAGCCGAAGTAGGGCCGTGGGCCGGACGGCGGCGATCCGAACCCACCGGAGTACAGGAGCGCGAGGATCACGACCAGGACGACCACGAGGCCAACACCGACCCCGAGGACCGCCCACCACCAGGCCGGGCGCCCCGGCCGATCCGGCATCGGTGGGTTCGTCGTCCCGTACACTCGGACCGCCGCAACCGATTCGGCGCCGGAGGTATCTGAATCTTCGTCTCGGTCCGCGGGCGTTCGACGGGACCCTCGCGCACGGGCGGTCCGAGGAGTGAGCACGCTCGGTTTCGAGCGAAGCCTTAAGGCGCCGACCGGGCTCGACCGGCTCGCGCGGGGATAGCCCAGCCCGGTAAGGCGCAGGATTGCTAATCCTGTGGTGATTTCACCTCGGGGGTTCAAAAGGGCGCCGGATCGGACCGGTGCCCGGAACTTCCCCCTCCCCGCGTTGCGCTCCGGTCAGGGTTGGGGCTCGGTCCGAGCGCGGTAGACCTCGCCCTCCCGGCGGACTGCGACCAGGTCTCCGGCGGTGGGGAGCGGACCGTCGACGATCGCGAACAGGCGGACCGCCTCCGGCATCTCCACGAGCGCGAGTCGGTGCGGGGCGTGCCAGCCTTCCGCGGGCGAGGTCAGCTCCGTCGCGGCGAGGACCGTTCCGAGCGCCGGCGAGGAGTACGCCTGGATGTGGGTCGAGCCGCACCGGGGGCAGGCCCCGTCCGTCGGGAGGAATCGAGCCCCGCACGCCTCGCAGTGGCTGAGCTCGAGGACCTCGCCGTTCGCGGTCATGATCCCCGCCCGAGAATGGAGACGAAGTTGTGGGAGGCGATCCCGCTCATCGCGTGCGCCAGCCCGACCTTGGGCGCCCGTGCGACCGCGTGGGCGCCAGCCTCGCCGCGCAGCTGCAGCGCGACTTCCGCCACCTCGGCCAATCCGGACGCCGCGACGGGGTGGCCCCGACCGATGACCCCACCGCTCGGGTTTACCGGGATGCGGCCGTCCGGGCGGATCTCGCCCTTTTCGAGGGCATCCGGGCCCTTACCAACCTCGCAGAGTCCGAGGTCCTCCATGTGGATGTACACGAACGGCGAGAAGGCGTCGTGGACCTCCGCGACCTCGATGTCGGCCGGCCCTACCTTCGCGTTCTCGTACGCCCGTTTCGCCGCGATCCGAGTCCCCGCGAACGTGGTCAGGTCGTCCCGGTCCACAAGGCGGATCGACTCGAATCCCTGGCCGAGGCCAAGGACGGTCGCCGGACCGGTCCCGCGCTCGAGCACGAGGGCGGTCGCCCCGTCCGAGATCGCCGAGCAGTGAAGGAGTCGCAACGGATTTGAGACGAGTCGGCTCCGGGCGACCTCTTCGGGCGTCACGGCCTTCTGGAAGTGGGCGTACGGATTGCGGACCGCCATCGAACGCGCGTGCACGGTCGCGAGGTCACAGATCGATGCGGCTCGCCCGAAGCGCTCGAGGTAGCGCTGGGTGACGATCGCCGCGAGTCCGGGCATCGTCGCTCCCGCCGCTACCTCGGAAGGGTGGAGCGACGCAGCGAGGTCCTTCGTGTTCGCCGCGGTGGTCCGGTCCGTCATCTTCTCGGCGGCGACCACGAGGGCGCGCTCGAAGCGTCCGGACTCGATCGCGAGCACGGCGGCGTAGAACGCCATTCCGCCCGTGCCGCTCGCGGAGTCCACACGCAGCCCGGACCCGGCCTCGAGACCGAGCCGGGCGGCGAGGCGGGGCAGGAGCGCCTCGTGGCCGTGGGTGCCGTGGGCGAGCATCGAGCCGGCCACGAGCAGATCGATCGGCCGTCGCCCGACTCCTTCCAGGGCGGCGGTCGCTGCCTCGCTCGCGAGGTCGATCAGCCCTTCCGGTCGCTTGCCATACCGGCCCATGCCGACCGAAGCCACGTGGACGCTCATGCGGGGACCGCCGGCGGTCGTTCGGTGAGGTACCGCACCTGGTCGAGGAACCGGGAAAGGGGCATGCCCTCCTCCCACCGCAGGATCCCGTGACCCTCCCGAGTCGTGTTAACGGGGGGCAGCCGCCGGCACAGAAACCGGAGCACGCCCCACTCCGGCGGAGGACTCGCGAGGAACACTCTCCACGGCTCCGCGTTCCGCAGCCCGAGTCGACGATAGGCGTACAGCACCGTGAGGCCGACGCGGCCGACCGCCGCGCGATGGGCCGCGAGCTGTGCGTCGGCCCGGCCGCTGGCCGCTGTGAACCGAATCACGGCTTCGGAGGAGGCCTTCACCTCCAGCGGGAACGCGAACTCACGCCGCATCGCGACCAGGTCGAAGCCGAGCGAGCCAGCGCCGCGGATCACCAGATACGGTTCCTCGCTGAGCCGTTCGAACGCGCTCCGAAGTTCCGGGGCGAGCACCCGCGAGTACGCGCGCACGGTGCTGGGCTCGCCTTCGAGCAGCGTACGCAGCTCTCGTTCGTACGCCGAAGAGCCGCGACCGACCACGGTCCGCGACTCCCCGAAGGTCTCTTAATAGAACGCTCTCGAGGGGACGGTGCGGGCTCCCATCGTCACGCGCCGAAGTCGGGCCGGCGCGTTACCACCCGGCGCGTCAACCGCGCGGCGAGGAACCCGAACGACCGCCCCTCGTGCCGCAGGATTTTCCGGCGAAGAACTTAGTAGCCTCCCTCGCGGTAGCGCCGGCGTGGCCACCCCGGCTCCTCTCGAGATCGTGGTCTCGGACATCTCGGTCGCCCGGGTGTTGGCGAGCGTCGTCGCGGACTCGGACCGCCGGCGGACGGTGCGCGGGGTTGCGTCGCAGGCGGCGCGCTTTCGCGCGTCGGAGCTGAGAAGCCGCCTTCTGCGCGAGCGCGTCTTCGAGGACGCCTCCCGGCTGCTCACGCGGCTGAAGCGTCGCGGACTCCTGCTCGAGACGCCGGAAGGCCGGAGCGACAAGCTCTATCAGGTGCCCTACCCCGAGGAGTTGCGTCGACTCCTCCTGGACGAGGTCGTTCGCTCGGAGACGGTCGAGCCGAGCGCGCTGCAGCCGGTGCCCGACGAGTCGGCAGAGATCCGCGCGATGGACTCCGAGTTCCTCGACCACCTTCGGGACGTGCTCCGCAACCGCCTCGAAGCGACGATCGAGTTCGGCCGGTCGTTCACGGTGGAGTCGCTTTCCGACTACCTGCGCGGACTGTTCGGCGAAGCGCTGTACTTCGACTCGCTGATCTCGCTGCTGCAGCAGTACGCCCTGGCCGACGCTCCGCTGCTCGCTCCCACCGGCCGGATCACCGGCGCGACCGGATTTCATCTCGCGCTGTTCGGGCCCCCGGGGACCGGCAAGACCTTCTCGATCGACGACCTGGTCCGGGGGAACCCCCGGACCGGCGTCCCTCCCCACGGCCTCCCCGGACGCAACCGATACTGCGGCGGGATCACGCCGGTGCAGTTCCTGCGGGTGGGCGCTTCGTACACGGGTCGCACGTTCAATTTCATCGTGCCCGAGTTCAATGACTGGTTCAAGTACCGCGGCATGGTGGAGCCGCTCAAGCTCGTGATGGAACAACGGGAAGTGAAGTGGGAGACGACGTTCGGCACCGTTGGGCCGTACACCTTCCGTTCCTTCTTCTCGGTCAACTACAACGTGCGGACCGCCGGCGCCCAGGACTACTGGACGACGATCGGGGACCCGAAT
>Ga0335074_10011418_pt1 | contig 12422 bp, 15 predicted proteins | sample Lox_Sample_23_FD_206715 | JGI IMG/M metagenome (GOLD analysis project Ga0335074, IMG submission 206715) | Soil microbial communities from Loxahatchee National Wildlife Refuge, Florida, United States - Lox_Sample_2.3 | ecosystem: Environmental > Terrestrial > Soil > Wetlands | place: USA...
AGCATCAGCAGCCGCCGGCGCGTGATGGCGTCCATGGCGCAGCCTCAGGCCGGCACGGTAGCGGCGCTGCGCCGGGCGGGAGCACCCACCCGCAGCCGCCGATCAGCCAGCGACAGTCCGCCGCCCGCCGCCATCACCAACGCGCCGAGCCAGATCCACGGCGCGAGGTAATTGACGTGCAGCCGCAGAACCACCTGCCCGTTCCGCTCGTCGGCCATCACCGCATAGAGGTCGCGGACAAGGTTCGTCTCGATCGCCGTGTCGCTGACCGTCTGCTGCTGCTCCGTGAAAGCTCGGCGCGACGGGTGGAACAGCGCCACCTGCCGCCCGTCGCGGCTCACCCGGAGGTCCGCGACGCGCGCCGTGTAGTCCGGACCTGGCGCGTCATGCAGACCGAGCAAGGTCCAATCATAGCCGCCGAGATGCACGGTCGAACCCGGAGCAATTGAAACGATCGTGCTCGCGGCCAACGACATCCCGGCGATTCCGGCCACCGTGATCCCCATGCCCGCGTGCGCCACCGCCGCCCCCCAGACCGACAGCGGCTGCGCCGCGGCGCGCGCCCGCGTGACGGCCAACGGGACGCGGAACAGCCGCACACGCTCCACCACCTCGGCAAAGGCGCCGGCGATCAGCCAGGCCGCCGCCGCGAACCCGCCGGCGGCAAAAGCGTGGCCCAGACCGGCCTCGACGGCGATCCCAACCAGCGCCGCCAGCGCTGCCGCCCACCACAGCCGCAGCAAGGCCGGCAGCAGGTCGGCACGCTTCCAGGGCAGCGTCGGCCCGACGCTCATCGCCGCGAACAGAGGCACCAGCAGCGGCACCACCGTCAGGTGGAAATATGGCGGTCCGACGCTAAGCGCCGCGTTGAACAGCAAGGCAGCGATCAGCGGATAGGTCGTCCCGGTCAGAACCACCGCGCAGATCGAGCAAAGCAGTATGTTGTTCAGCACCAGCGCGCCCTCGCGCGAGACCGGCGCGAAGATCCCGGATGCCGCCAGCACCGGCGCGCGCAGTGCAAACAACAGCAGCGACCCGCCAATGACGATCGCCAGCAGCACCAGGATGAACACCCCCCGCGTCGGGGCGCTGGCAAACGAATGCACCGAGTTCAGGATGCCCGAGCGTACCATGAACGTGCCGCACAGGCTGAGCGAGAAGGTGCCGATCGCCAGCAGGACGGTCCAGGTCTTCAGCGCCTCCCGCTTTTCCACGACGATGGCGGAGTGCAGCAGCGCCGTACCGGCGAGCCAGGGCAGCAGGCTGGCGTTCTCCACCGGGTCCCAGAACCAGAACCCGCCCCAGCCCAGCTCGTAATAGGCCCACCAGGAGCCGAGCGCGATCCCGCCCGTCAGCAGGCACCAGGCCCCCAATGCCCAGGGCCGCACCCAACGCCCCCAGGCGGCATCGACCCGCCCCTCCAGCAACGCCGCGATCGCGAAGGCGAAGGGAATGGCGAACCCGACATAGCCGGCGTAGAGCACCGGCGGATGCATCGCCAGCCCGGGGTCCTGCAGCAGCGGATTGATGTTCCGCCCGTCCATCGGCGGCGGCCAGACCCGCAGGAACGGGTTCGACACCGTCAGGGCGTACAGCAGGAACCCCGCCGAGGTGAACCCAAGCACGCCGATCACCCGCGCCCGCAGGCTGGACGGCAGGTTGCGCCCGAACGCAGCCACCGCGCAGCCACAACAGGCGAGGATCAGGCACCAGAGCAGGATCGACCCCTCGTGGTTCCCCCAGGTCCCGGTGATCCGGTAAACCAACGGCTCTGTGCTGCTGGTGTTCTCGGCCACGTTGAAGACCGAGAAGTCATCGACCACCCCGCTCCAGACCAGGCAGCCGAACGACGTTGCCAACGCGATCAGGTGGCCGACGGCCAGCGCCGGGGCCGCAGCCATCATCCGTGCGTCGCGGTTATGCGCGCCCATGAGCGGCAGCACGGCTTGTGCGGCGGCGATGGCGACGGCCAGCGCGAGTGCGAAGTGACCAAGTTCGGGTGTCATTCGCCGGCGCTCTTGACCTTCAGCGTGTCCCAGGTAGCGGCAGGCGGCGGCGGGCCGGCCGCCGGGTTCCAGCGCCCGCTCTTCTTTAGCGCGTCGACCACTTCTTTCGGCATGTAGTTCTCGTCATGCTTGGCGAGGACCTCGGTAGCACCGAACGTGCCATCGGGCCGCACGGCGCCGATCGCGACGATCCCCTGGCCCTCGCGAAATAAGTCCGGCAACGCACCGGTATAGCTCACCTCGACCGACGCCTTGCCGTCGGTGACGCGGAACCGCACCAGGGGGTGACCACCGGGAGCGCTGTGCTGCACGCTGCCGGCCTCGACCAGCCCGCCGAGCCGGAGCGTGCGGCCGGGTGATTCTGCCCCCGCCACGATCTCCGACGGCGAAACGAAGAACTCCACGCTGCTCTGGAAGGCTGTCAGCGCCAGCGCGGTCGCCGAACCGAGCCCGACCCCGCACGCCAGCAGCAGCATGAGGCGACGGCGTTTGCGTGTCACTGCGGCGACCGTCCGCGGCGCCTGACCCGGGGAATACCGGCGAGCCGGCGGCCGGCACGTCGCATCCGGCGCCACGCGGCGATGGCATAGGCGGACGGCAGCACCACCCCGAGCGCGTAGGAGGCGGCCACGAACGGAAGATGCGTCATCCGCCGGCCTCGTGCGCCTGTGCCATCAGCAGCGCGCTGATCCGCCGCTCCATCACCGCGGCGCGCAGCCGGGCGATGGTGATCGCGGCGAAGCCCAGCGTGTAGCCGAGCGTGGTGAACAGCAGCGGCCAGAGCATCGCGATGTACATCGTCGGCGCACCGGTCAGCGTGATCGTGTCCGGCTGGTGCAGCGTGTTCCACCAATCGACGCTGAACTTGATGATCGGCAGATCGACCGCGCCCACAACCGCCAGGATGGCGCCGGCGCGATAGCCGCGCTCCGGGTTGTCGAAGGCGCGCACCAGCGCAATGTGGCCGAGATAGAGGAAGAACAGCACCAGCACCGATGTCAGCCGGGCGTCCCACACCCACCACGCCCCCCACATCGGCCTGCCCCACAGGCTGCCGGTAGCCAGGCAGAGGGCGGTGAAGCCGGCGCCAACCGGCCCTATCTCGACGGCGGCGAGGTCGGCGAGCGGATGCCGCCAGACCAGCGAGACGAACGAGCAGAGCGCCAGTCCGAAATACCCGGCAGAAGCGAGCCAGGCCGCCGGGACGTGGATATACATGATCCGCACCGCGTCGCCCTGCTGCCAATCGGCCGGCGAGTAGAACAGTCCCCAGATCAGGCCGATCACGGTCAGCAACAAACCGGGGACGGCGAGCCACGGCAGAATCGTCCCGGAGACGCGCAGGAAGCGCCCGGGGTTGGCGAAGCGGTGCAGATTGCGCCCGCGAGGCGCTATGCTGATGGTGGCATCCAACGAGTGCGCTTCCTCGGCCGTTCTCTAGTGCAAACCGGCGCAGGCATAAAGCCACGCGCACATGTCGTCATCGTAAACAGGGTGGATGCCCGGAATAACCGCGGGTGATATAGAGGCCCAGACAGGGGATGCGCGGCATGAGCGAGGCAACGCTGCACCGATGGACGCTGGAGGAGTTCCTGGCCTGGGAAGAACGCCAGCCCTCCAAGTACGAGTTCGTGAACGGCGAACCGCGGCTGATGACCGGGGTGACCCAGGGTCACGATCGGATCGTCATGAACGTCGCGATTGCGCTAGGGGGCAAGCTGCGCGGCTCGCCGTGCCGCCCGGCGGGGTCCGACCTGCGCGTCGTGACCGGGAACGGAAATGTCCGCTATCCGGACGTCGTGGTCGATTGCGGTCCGTTCCGTCGCGAGGCCCGCGACGTCTCCGAACCCGTCGTGATTCTGGAGGTGCTGTCTCGAAGCACGGCCTGGACCGACCTGCATGAGAAGCTCCGCGACTACGATGCGACGCCGGCGGTCCGGCAATACGTGGTGATCGCGCAGGACGAACCGAAGCTCGTGGTCTGGGAACGCCACCCGAGCGGCCGTCTTGCCCTTGCATCGAGCCTGGACGGGTTAGACGGCACGTTGACTTTGGCGTCGGTCGGGGCCGAGTTGCGCATGGACGAAATCTTCGAGGGGCTGGGGTTCGAGCCCGGAGCAGCAACGCCGTGACCGCATATTGGCTGGTCAAGTCCGAGCCGGACTCGTTCTCCTGGGACCAGCAGGTGGCGAACGGCGTCGAGCCATGGACCGGCGTGCGCAACCACACGGCGAAGAACCACCTGAAATCGATGAAGCGAGGCGATCGCGCATTCTTCTATCATTCCAACGTTGGCAAGGAGATCGTCGGCGTGGTCGAGGTGCTGCGCGAGGCCTATCCCGACCCGACCGCGGACGGCGGCAACTGGGTGTGCGTCGATATGAAAGCAGTGGCGCCCATGCCGCGGCCGGTGAGCCTCGTCGAGATCAAGGCGGACCCGGCTTTCGCCGATATTCCCCTGGTGCGGTACTCCCGGCTCTCGGTCATGCCGATCACCGGTCCACACTGGAACCGGATTTGCCGGATGGGAGGCTGGAAGGAACAGTAACCCACCTCCCACGGCCCTGCCTCACGCGCGATAGCGGCTTGTCTGCGAATTTCAGCACCCAGGGTGATGATCGCGTCACCGCCCGATCGGCGTCCGGGCCGTCGGCCGGGCGCCGGGGAGAGCTTGCATAACGGACCGTGCTCGTGCATCGCCGTGCGGCACGCGGAGCCAGACGGGAGACGCCGCCATTCACACTGCGCTTGGCGCGATCGGCGGTTTCGTCGTCGGCACGATCTCGGCGCTCGGCTATGGCGGGGTGCTGGTGTTGATGGCGATCGAGTCCGCCTGTATCCCGCTGCCGTCCGAAATCATTCTGCCGTTTGCCGGCTATCTGGTGTCCACCGGACGGTTCGACCTTTACCTGGTGGCGCTCGCCGGGGCGTTGGGCTGCAACGTCGGTTCCACGGTGGCTTACGCGGTGGGTTTCCACGGCGGTCGGCCGCTGGTCGAACGCTGGGGGTGCTATGTGCTGATGGGTCGGCACGAGCTTCTGCTGGTCGATCGGTTCTTTGCCCGTTGGGGTGGCATGACGGTGCTGGTCGGCCGCATGTTGCCGATTGTGCGGACCTTCATCGCGCTGCCGGCCGGGATCGGCCGGATGCCCATGGCGCGGTTCCAGGTCTATACATTCGTGGGTTCGCTGCCGTGGTGCTTTCTGCTCGCCTATGCGGGGATGCGGCTCGGCCAGGCCTGGGACAGCGATCCGCGGCTGCGCGCAGTGATGCACCGGATGGACGTTGGAATCGCCGGACTGCTGGCGGTCGGAGTCGTTTGGTACGGTGTCCGGCTGTGGCGAGGACGGGTCGGCTGACTCCAAGTCCAAGTGCAGCGGTCATGTACCGGAGGGGTCAGAAGGAGTGAGGAACAGCTCGACCACGACAACCCCAATCAGAGAAGCCTGTTGGCAAAGCTATGAGGAGGAACAGCGCGATGCATCAATCCGGTCAGCCCCACCAGCTTCTCCGACGGGAATTGCTCACCGCGCTGCTTCTCGGCGCCTGCGCGGTACCTGCCGCCGCCGCGCAGTTGCAGCTTCCTCCAATCATCGTGCCTCCTACGCAGCAGCATCTTGTCGGCAAGGTGATCTTCCAGGAGCTGGTGACGCCGGACCTCGCCCGCGCCAAGCAATTCTACGGTAGCCTGCTCGGCTGGACGTTTCGCGACCTCGCTGCCGACGACCTGGCCTATGCCGAGGTCATGCTCGGCGACCGCGCGATTGGCGGGCTGTTTCAGAGAAGCGTGCCGGCAGGTGAGCAACGCCAATCCGCCTGGCTGACCTATCTCGCTGCGCTCGACACGGACGCGACCGTGCAGACGGCATTGCAGCATGGCGCCAAGCTGCTGTTTGGGCCGCGCAGCTTTCCCGATCGCGGCCGCGAAGCAGTGCTGACGGACCCGCAGGGCGCCGTATTCGCCGTGCTCGCCTCGAGTAGCGGCGATCCTCCCGACCTGCTGGCCGAGCCGGGCGAGTGGATCTGGAATTCATTGATTACCGGCGACCCGGACACCGCTGCCGGCTTCTATCAGACACTGTTCGGCTACGAGGTTTACCCGGCACCCGCCGCAGCGGGCCCCGAGCACCTCGTCCTGGCATCCCAGGGTTATGCACGGGCGAGCGTGAATCCGCCCCCGGCGGCGCGGCCCGATCTTCATCCGCACTGGCTGAACTATGTGCGCGTCGATGATGCGGCCTCGATGGCAACGAGGGCCGCGGCACTCGGTGGGCGGATCCTGGTCGCGCCGCGGCCAACCCCACGCGGCGGCATGATCGCATTGGCCGCCGACCCGCTGGGGGCGCCATTCGGGCTCCTGCAATGGTCCACCACTGACAGTACGGCAGGTGCACAATGAGCGCGCTGGCACGCCGGCCACTTGCCGTCGCGGGCGCAGGATTGTTGTTGCTGCTGGCGTTCGGCTGCGCCGTGCCAGGTGGTTACGAGGGAACCTATGTCGGGTACTACGAGCCCTCCGGGTTCAGCTATGGCGGCTGGGGCGCAGGCTATGATGTCGGGCCGTGGCGCGCGGGCGGCGTCCCGCATCGCGCGGCATTCGTCGGCCATCCGGCCTTTCGACCGGCGCCGGCGGGCCACCCCATGCCGTCGATCCCGTCGCGCGCGCGCCCCGCCGGCCCGGCACATGGCCCCGCTGGCGGGGCACACGGCCCGCGGCGCTAGCTTTGGTCATCCCGGACGGCTTCGTGGTGACTGGGCCTGGAAGGAACTCCCGCAAGGGGAGGAGGTGGTTTAGGCTGGGAGAGTGAACCGGGGAGAGCGGATCGCTGTCGGCAGCGTTGCTGTCGGCTGCGTGGTGCTGGCGCTGAAGGCGGGCGCCTGGCGCCTGACCGGCAGCGCCGCGTTCTATTCCGAGGCGCTGGAGACCACGGTCAATGTCGCCGCCGGCCTGATTGCGCTGTTCGCCGTCCGGCTGGCCACCAAGCCGGCCGACGCCGGGCATACCTATGGGCATGAGAAGGCCGAGTTCTTCGCCGCGGTGATCGAGGGTGTGCTGATCGTGATCGCAGCGCTGTCGATCTTTCAGCACGCCTGGGCGACGTTCCGACTTCCGCGCGAGCTGACGGCGCCGCTGCCGGGCATCGGCCTCAGCGCCCTGGGGAGCCTGCTCAACGCCGGCTGGTCGTGGCGTCTGATCGATGCCGGGCGCCGCCTGCGCTCGCCTGTACTTGCGGCAGACGGGCGGCACCTGATGTCGGATGCGGTGACCTCGGTCGGCATTATCGTGGGGGTCGGATTGGTGGCGGTGACCGGCGTGCTGATGCTGGACCCGGCGCTTGCCGTCGCGACCGGTGTCTATGTTCTTTGGTCGGGTCTCCGGACGATTTCGTCTTCCGTCGGCGGGCTGATGGACGCGGCACCCGAGCCGGCGACCGTCGCCCGTATCCGCGAGGTGGTGAGTGCCAGCGCGGCGGGCGCGCTCGAGGCGCACGATCTTCGCATGCGCATTGCCGGGCGGGTGACCTATCTGGAATTCCACTTGGTAGTGCCCGGTTCGATGACGGTGGCGGAGTCGCACGCGATCTGCGACCGTATCGAGGAGGCGCTGAAGTCCGAGATGGACTTCCTGGTGATCACCATCCACGTCGAGCCGGAGGTGAAGGCCAAGCAGCACGGCGTGCCGGTGCTGTGATCCGCGCGCTGCTCGCGCTGTTGCTGTTCGGTATTCCGGCTACAGCTTGGTGCGCGCCACGGCGGGTGGTCTCGCTCAATCTCTGCACCGACCAGATGCTGGTACTGCTGGCGCCAGAGAAGGTGGTGGGGCTCACGCCGCTCGCCCGCGATCCCGCTTTGTCCTTCGTCGCCCGCCAGGCGGCGAGCCTGCCGGTGGTACGCCCGTCCGCCGAGGCAGTGCTGCGCCTGCATCCGGACCTGGTGCTGGCGGCGCCATTCGGGGCGCAGGCGACGGTCGCCGTGCTAACCGCACTGGGTGTGAACGTGCACCGCGTGGGGCTACCGTCCGATTTTGCGGGCATTCGTGCGGAGACCCGGCGACTGGCCGCGGCGCTCGGCGTGCCGCGGCGTGGCGAGGCCCTGATCTCGGCGATGGATGAAACGCTTGCTTCGCTGCCGCCGCCAGCGGCGCAATGTTTCCCACCGTCACGGCCGGGCCCCAAACCGTCATGGCCGGCCTTGTGCCGGCCATCTCCCACTGCGATCGCCTGGGAGCCGCGTGGCTATACGTCGGGGCCGGGCACGCTGATGGATGCGGTGCTCCGGGCCGCCGGCCTGACGAATGTGGGGAATGGTCGGCCGCTCGGGCGCGAGGCGTTGCTGCGCGACCCCCCCGATCTTCTGGTGGTGCCTGATGCACCGGATTTTCCCTCGCTGGCGACCGGGATTTTCGACGATCCAGCGTTGGCGAAGATCCGGCGACGGGCGCTGCCGCCGCCGCTGACCCTCTGCGCTGGTCCGTTCACTGCCCGTGCGGTGTCGATTTTGGCGCGGTGAGATGGCGGCGCACTCCCGCCAAGCCTGCTATACTGCCCCGCCATGAACGTCCTGCGACGCCCCACCATGACGCTCGAGCAGTTCCTCGAATGGGAGGAACGGCAGGAAGGCAAGTACGAGTTCAACGGCTTCGAGCCGGTCCTCATGGCCGGCGGAACCGAGGAACAGGCCGAGATCCAGACAAACATCCTGGCCGCCCTGGCTGCTCGGCTACGGGGTCACAAATGCCGCGCGCTCGGCAGCGACCTGAAAATCAAAGTCATGGGGCACATCCGCTACCCGGACGCCTTTGTGGTGTGCAGCCCCCGCGAGCGCGGTCGCAAGGTCGTCACCGACCCGGTCATCGTGTTCGAGATCCTCAGCGAAAGCACCCAGCACACGGACCTCGTCGAGAAGAACGAGGAATACCGCGAAACACCCTCGATCCAGCGCTACATCATCCTTGAGCAAACCCACATCGGCGGCATCGCGTTCGTCCGTTCCGATGATGGCCGCTGGACTTCCAGCGCCCTGGACGGGCCAGAAGCCGTCGTCGAACTCCCCGAGATAGGCATCAGCCTGCCGCTCGGCGAGTTCTATTCCGGCATGAACCTCGCCGCGGTTAATAGAGGCTCGTCCGAACCGGTCTGAGCGTGCAGCCTGCGCAGCAGTTCAACGGCGTCGGATATCATCGCTGTTCCGCTCTCGGAAATTTCCCGCCTCGGCTTCCTTCCGCACGCTCCGCGACCGTATGAGGGCTAACCACCGAGGCGCCCGGCGTGCTACGGTTGATTTCGCATGGGCTGACCACGCGGGAAAGAGCAGGTTCGAGACTGCAAGCCCTGCCGCGGTGCCGATTAGTCGCTGTCTCATTGTGGCGACTCATATGCCTGCCGCAGAATGGGCTTAGTGCTACGTCTTTAGTTTGAGCCGGCCCTGTGCTACGGTTCGGGGATGACTTTGTACAGCTACTATGATCGCCAACCGACGCCCGATGAACGCACCGGAATGGACTGGTGGAACTCGCTGCCTAAGCGCGAACGTTCGCGCTGGTTCGATCTCGCCAAAGCCGCGTCTCCTGCCGAGGCGTGGTTGATGTTTAAGCGCGGCTATCGCCTTTATTCTTGATTTCTGCTGTGTCCGCAGATGGGCTGCGTCCGTCAAAGGGCATTTCCGGCCTCCCAGAGCATCGTGGCGCAGCAGGGGCGTTGCGGCAACTCGGCGGTGTGTCCGTCCCCGATTGAAAAGTCACGATTTCTCCCCGATAGAAATGTCACTCGGGTGCGAGCGATGTCGGGCCTTCGCTTGCAAGCGGACGACCCGGCGCCCCAGGTGGGACACCGGGTCGCATCACCGGGCGCGGTCATCGGCGTCCCCGCCTGTACCGCCCAGCAATCCTAAGCTTGTCATCATTGGGCTTCAAATATCCCGGGGGTCTGGGGGCAGGGCCCCCAGCTCACGCGGGCACAGCGGCAGAGTTGCTGCGCGAAGGCCTACCTTTCGAGGGTAGGCCGGGTGCCTCAAGATTGTTGGGTGGCCGCTGCCGGGCAGGATGATAGCGACGACGGTTGGGCGCATACGCCGCCTGCTGCGCCTGCACGTACGCCAACACCTCGGTGAGACGCTTGTTCTCCACGATCGTGCCGGGTTCGACCGTGCGGATCTTGTCGAACACCCGAAACGGCAGATTGCGACCCATGTGGCAGATAGCGAATCGGCCGTCCGGGTAATTTACGACCTCAACTGTCTTGCGAGCCAACGTGCGGGCCAGCGGCGTCGGCTCGAGAATCAGCATCATGCGGTCGTAATGCAGCGTGAGATTGCGCGTGACGGATCGATACTCCCGCCAAGCCAGAATCTCATCGAGATTGTCCGCGGCCGAAAGCGGCCGGTGCAGGTCCTTGGCGTTCAACGGCGGCTGGCCAAAACGCTGATTGTAGTCGGCAATGAACTCCGGCAACCAGGCGTTCGCCGCCGTGACGGTGGCAATGTTGGCCACGAACAAAAGCTCAAAGCGGCCCTCCCACGCGGTGCCGTGGTGGAGTCGCGGAAGAAGGTCATTTGTCTTGGAATATCGGAATTTAATTGCCAGAGGCCCACGGGCGGCCTTATCTTTCGTCCCGCGGAACATCGTCGCGTTCATGCGAAAAGTCAAATGTGGGAGAGAGTCGGACGATGCGTGCAGGTATCCGTCACGGGCGCCTTTGGCTGCCCGTAGTTCTAGCGCTTGCGGCCGATGCTGCCGCTACGCGCGCCGAAGCAGCGGTATATCTGCCGGGCGACGGCACGGGCACGGTGCTGCAGCAAGGGATCAACCTTCCTACCGGCGATGACCCGCGCAGCTTCATGGCTTGGATCAATCTCAGTAGCATACCTCCTGGCGGAGAGGCGCTGGCCGGTTACGGCAGCATCAATCCGTCCTCAGGATACCACCGGTCTGCCTTTGATATTGACCGTAACGGCCCACTTGTGCAACTCGACATGCAGTTTCAGGTCGGCTACGTCGTTAGCACTAGCGTGTCCCTCGCTAACAGCAGATGGGATCAGGTTGTCGGAACGTACAGTAGCGGCGGGGGCGTCTCGATTTATGTAAACGGCCAGCCTGTGCCGGTGGTCGCTGGGGTGAATGGGTTTTCTCCGGCTGCGGTCGACACGATCAACATAGACAATAATGCCGTGACATTCGGGTATGAGTTTAGCGTGACGAACGGCTCTACTGATACCAACACTACTGGCCTCGAATTTAAGGGCGACATCGCAGCCGATTCGATTTGGGATCGCGTTCTCACCCCGGCAGAGGTGCTAGCTGATTACAACGAGGATGGCGTTCTTCCGGACACCAACGGTCTGCTCGCAGAGGTTTTCGGGCCAGTGCCGACGCCAGAGCCTGATTCGCTTCCATTGCTCGTTGTGGGTCTAGTGGGCCTCTACACCATCCGAAACCGCTACACTACCCGAGGCCGCATGAGACAATAGAAAGCGCTTCCAAATCCACCTTGCGCGGCAACGGCGATTGCCGTGCAACCGTTCTGACTTGGCTCAATCCGTCAACCATGGCTTCATACGGCTCCTCGCTTCATCAAGTTGCTTCTTGATGTGGTGGCGAGGTGCCCGCTTGGAGTTAAGGAAATCCTCTAGCTGTTGCCGTGCTTCTTTCCAGCCGATCTCGTGCTCGCGTAAATAGGTCAACCAGGCAAACGCTCGTTCTTCGTCTGCCGGGTGGCTGGCGAAGATTAGGTCGCTGCTCCCGAAACACCCAGGCACCTGGCTTGCTGAGTCCGGGGGAGACTTTGCCAACTCAGCTTGTCGGGACGACGGTTTTGCCATTTATGTGCTTCCCTTTATGAACTCTTGCTACTCGAACCCCTCCTCCAAAGAAGAATGCGAAGCTGCGAAGGCCAGCACTGCATGAACGTGGCCCAGAGTTTAGCAGCCGCCCGGCATAGGTATCTCTTCAATGATGCGAGCGCCTGGAACGTCATTCGGCACGGGTGTTCCCTTGGAGAAGAACCGAAGTGACGAGAGAGGGATGGGCGGTAACCAAGTGAGCTCACGAAAGCCGTAGTAGAATTTGCCTAGCTCGTCTTTGAAAGCAGGCAACCGCTTTTCTCTCGGATTCTCCGCCGTGACCTGTGTAAACTGTGCGCGGGCGACTACGGCTGGCGTGCCGGTTACCTTAAAATACACGTTTTTTATCGGCAACTCGGCCGCCTGTCCAATCTCTGCATCAGTGGCGAAATAGATTTCCTATTTGCCTTTTTTGAATTCGTCGAATGCTTGCTCAATCGGCTTCGACTCTACAAGTGCTAATAGCGCAGGTGATCTCCTTCGGCTGCGGAGAGTGGACTGAATCGCCTCAAGCCGGGACGAGAGCTTGTCATAAAATTTCTCCAAGCTTTGGCTCATGAGGTCTCCCGCTAGATTGCG
>Ga0335074_10011419_pt1 | contig 12421 bp, 11 predicted proteins | sample Lox_Sample_23_FD_206715 | JGI IMG/M metagenome (GOLD analysis project Ga0335074, IMG submission 206715) | Soil microbial communities from Loxahatchee National Wildlife Refuge, Florida, United States - Lox_Sample_2.3 | ecosystem: Environmental > Terrestrial > Soil > Wetlands | place: USA...
TCGCGCGATGCAGCGGAATCTTCAGTTCGCGTGCGACGGCGCGGGCGTCCTGAAAGTCCTGGGCAGCCGTGCAGTAGGCATCGTCCTCGTCCCAGTTGCTCATGTAGAGCCCCTGCACGTCGAACCCCTTTTCCTTGAGCAGCAGCGCCGCGACGGCGGAATCGACTCCGCCCGACAGGCCGACGATCACGCAGGGGGAGGACTTCGCGCTCATCCGGCAATGTTAGCCGATGATCGCGACGGCGCTCAGACGTTCACTGCCTTGACGTTCACCGCGGTATCGACATCGAGATAGGCGACGAGATCGAGCGGATGGCGCCGGCCGGCGAGGTAGTCGTCGATGCATCGCAGGACGAGCGGACTGCGCAGGCGCGGCTGCCGCTCGGCGAGCTCTGCACGCGTGAGCCAATGCGTGCGCAGAATGCCGCGATCGAGGGGCTGCTCGGGACGATGATCGTCGGCCGCGCCGGCAAACGCGAACCGGAGGATCGAGCGCCGACCGCGTGCGCCCACCTCCCGATCCGCGCCGCTCAGCAGATAAATCCCGACGAGGTGCTGCGGAGCGAAGCGCCACGCGCTTTCCTCGCGAGCCTCACGCGCGACCGCCTCGAGGAGTGTCTCGCCCACCTCGACATGGCCGGCCGGCTGGTTGAAGACGCTGCGCCCCTTGATGCGCTCCTCGACGATGAGGAATCGGCCGTTCTGCTCGGCGAGCGCGGCAACGGTCACCTCCGGCTTGAGGGGCATACGCAGAATTATAGACACGGAAAGTGGGCGCGCGTCAGGCGCGTGCGCGAGCGGTGCGCAAGGCATCTTCGGGTGAGCTGCGCACCCAGAGCGCATCAAATTCTGTCAGATATAGCCGCGCGACGGACGGATTGTTGAAATCGGCGATGCCGTCCCAGGTATCGGCGCGCAGGCGATAAACGACGGCCTTGTCATCCGCGACGAGATACGCGCCGGCGCTGCGGTCCGCGCAGCCCTCGCGCGGCTGGCCCGCAGCGGCATCCTCGCGCCCGGCCGGCGCCGCGCGCTCGATCGGCTGCGGCTCCCCGATGTGGCGGATATCGATGTAGCTCGAGAGCCGGCGGCCCATTGCAGCGAATCGATTGCTATCACGCACCACGCGCGCGGGGTCCGCGAGCAGCACCCGCACCTTGGAGAAACTGCGCGAAAGCACGAAGCGTTTGATGATCTCGAGGAATGCGCTCTGATCGTACAAGTCCGGCTCGAGATCCGGGGTGAAGATCGAGATCATGCGTTGCGCCGAAGCAGCCGCGGTCTCGACGGCCGCCCGCGCCTCATCGAGTGAGGTGAATACGGTGAGCGCCTCGGGCGCGCGCGGCGGGCCCGCCGGGCCCGTGCTCGGACCGTTGAGGTCGGAGGCGCATCTCGCGCCCGCGAGCAGCGCAAAAACGCCAGACGTCTCCATTTCCCCGGTACGCTTCATCTCATTTGGAGTGGGCCGCATAGGGCCCTGACGATCTTAGGAATCTCGTGCTGCACAATGAGTGCAGCCGGTCACGCTTTGAAGCGCTGGCAGGCTCGAATGTTGCTCAGCGAGCCGCTTCGCGGGCAAGACGCGCCGCCAATCCGACATAATCTGCCGGTTTCAGCGTGCGGAGTGCCGACTTCAACGTCTCGGGCAGGGGCAGGGAATCGATGAGCGCTGCGAGCGCCTTCGGCTCGACGACACGCCCACGAGTCAACGATTTGAGCAGCTCGTAGCCTTCGGGTACGCCGGCCGCGCGCAGCGCTGTCTGGTACGCCTCGGCGAGCACTTCCCAGGCGCCCTCGAGGTCGCCGGCGATGCGGGCCGGGTCGGCCTCAATCTTTCCGAGACCGCGCAGGAGCGCTCGCGATGCGATCAGCGCGTGCCCGAAGGCCACGCCGAGGTTGCGCAGCACCGTCGAATCCGTGAGGTCGCGCTGCCAGCGCGAGACCGGAAGCTTCTCGGAGAAATGTCTGAGCAGCGCGTTCGCGACGCCGAGATTGCCCTCTGCGTTCTCGAAATCGATCGGATTCACCTTGTGCGGCATCGTCGAGGAGCCGACCTCGCCCGGCACCGCACGCTGTCGCAGATAGCCGAGAGAGATGTAGCCCCATGCATCGCGACAGAAATCGAGCAGAATCACGTCCGCGGCAGCGAGCGCATCGCAATACTCTGCGATCCAATCGTGCGGCTCGATCTGAGTCGTGTACGGGTTGTACGCGAGCCCGAGCGACTCCACGAACTCGCGCGCGATCGGCGGCCAATCGATCTGCGGCAACGTCGCGACGTGCGCGTTGAAATTCCCGACGGCGCCATTCCACTTGCCGAGAATCTCCACCGCGCCGAAACGACGCCGCGCTCGCGCGAGGCGCGCAGCGAAATTCGCGAACTCCTTGCCGAGCGTCGTCGGGCTCGCGGGCTGCCCGTGGGTACGTGCGAGCATCGGCAGGTCTGCATAGGAGTCCGCGAGCCGGGCGAGCTCGCGAGCGACCTCGCCGAGGGCGTCGTCGAGCACGGTGCGCGCCTGCCCGAGCAAACGAGCGTAGCTGAGATTATTCACATCCTCGGACGTGCATCCGAAGTGCGTGAGCTCGAGGGTCGCGGCCGAGGCACCGGCTGCGGCGAGCTGCTCGCGCACGTAGTACTCGACGGCCTTCACGTCGTGGTTGATCCGCGCCTCGATGCGCTTGACCGCATCGGCCGCATCGTCCGGCGGCGTGTCGGCAAGCGCACGGGCTCTCGCGCGCACCTCGGCGCTCAGGCTCGCCCCAGGCAGCGCCGGCGCGCTCGCCGCAAGGTGCAACAGCCAGCGCGCCTCGATGCGGATGCGCTCCCGAATGAGGCCCGCCTCGCAGAGGAGCCTGCGGAGCGGCTCGGTCGCAGTCCGATAGCGGCCATCGATAGGCGAGAGCGCTTCGGTCGGGGACGAGGACATGCGGTGCCGGGACTCGCGTGGGAGGACAAAGGATGCGACGATTCGCAATCATACCGCATGCGCTCGGCGGCTCGCTCGACCGCGCCGCGCAGGCGCGCCCATCGGAGTGCAGCACATGACGACTAGCTCGCATCGAATCGAACGGGACAGCATGGGAGAGCTGGAAGTGCCCGCCGACGCGCTGTGGGGAGCCCAGACGCAGCGGGCGGTAGAGAATTTCCCGGTGAGTGGGCGAAGGATGCCGCGCGGCTTCATTCGCGCGCTCGGCCTCATCAAACAGTCGGCGGCCGCGGCGAATGCGAAGCTCGGACTGCTCGAGGAGGCCGTGTCGCGAGCCATCGCGGAATCGGCCGAAGAGGTGGCGCGGGGACAGCACGATGCGCACTTCCCGATCGATGTCTTTCAAACCGGCTCGGGCACGAGCACCAACATGAACGCGAATGAGGTGATCGCGCATCTTGCCGCGCGCCGTCTCGGGCGCGCCGTGCATCCGAACGACCAGGTCAACATGTGCCAGAGCAGCAACGATGTGATCCCGACCGCCATCCAGGTCGGCGCGGTGCTCGCGGTTCAGGGAGAGCTCTTGCCGGCGCTGTCCCACGCCTGCGAGGTGCTGCGCGTGAAGGAGCGCGAAGTCGGCTCGACCGTGAAGACGGGACGCACTCACCTGATGGATGCGGTGCCCGTGACGTTCGGGCAGGAGCTCTCCGGCTGGCGCACGCAGCTCGAGAACGCCCGAGCGCGACTCGAAAGCGTCATGCCGCGCCTCACCGCCCTCGCTCAGGGTGGCACGGCAGTCGGCACCGGCATCAATGCCCACGAGCGGTTCGCCGAGGTGTTTTGCCGAGAGCTCGCCGAGCTCACCGGGATCGCGTTCCATCCGAGCCGCAACTACTTCGAAGCCCTTTCCTGTCAGGACACGGCGGTCGAGCTCTCCGGGCAGCTGAAAGTGATCGCCGTCAGCCTGCTCAAGATCGCGAACGACCTGCGCTGGATGAACAGTGGACCGCTCGCCGGGTTGGCGGAGATTGCATTACCCGCGTTGCAACCGGGCAGCAGCATCATGCCGGGAAAGGTCAATCCCGTGATCCCCGAGGCGGCCGCGATGGTGGCCGCCGAGGTGATCGGCAACGATGCGACGATCACGGTGGCGGGGCAGTCGGGCAATTTTCAGCTCAACGTGATGCTGCCGGTGATTGCTTACAATCTGCTCGAAAGCATTCGCCTGCTCGCGAACATCGTGCGGCTGCTGGCCGATCGGGCGATCGCGGGCTTCACCGTCAATCACGCGCGACTGGCCGAAGCGCTCGAGCGCAATCCGATCCTCGTCACGGCGCTGAACCCGGTGATCGGCTACGAGAAGGGAGCCGCGATCGCGAAGAAGGCTTACGCGGAAGGCCGCTCGATTCGGGAGATGGCGGAAAAGATGACGGATATCGAGCCTGCAGAGCTCGCCAAACTGCTCGATCCGACGGCGCTCACGCGTGGCGGCCTCGAGGGCCGGGGCCGGGAGTGACCTCCACCTCGACAAAGGCGGCGGCGATCCCCGCCGACGAGGTCGACTGGCGCTGCCGGATTCGCGAGCGTTTGGCCAGTACGACGCCGCGACACGATCGGAGCGACTGGTTGATTCCTGGTCTCACGCTCGAGGAGAGCCGCAAGCTCGGCGATTTCTTTCCGACCGATCCGGTCCCAGCCGCGGTGCTCATTCCGATCGTCGAGCACGTGTCCCAGCTGACGGTGCTGCTCACCCAGCGGGCGACGCAGTTGCGCCACCATGCCGGCCAAGTGAGCTTCCCGGGCGGACGACTCGAGCCCTTCGATGAAGGGCCCCGGGCCGCGGCGCTGCGCGAAGCGCGCGAGGAGATCGGCCTCGAGGCGGCGCTGATCGAGGTGGTGGGGTATCTGCCCGATCACATCGTCATCAGCGGATTTCGCGTGACGCCCGTGGTCGCATTCGTATCGCCGGCTTTCGAGCTGCTGCTCGACGTGCAGGAGGTCGAAGATACATTCGAGGTACCGCTCGCTTATGTTTTTGAGCCCGCCAATCACCGCAGCCGCCGGCGACGCTTCGGATTCGGGCGCGGAGAAGCGGAAGTGGAGCTTTGCGACATTCCGTACGGCGAGCGCAATATCTGGGGTGCGACCGCGGGCATGCTGATGACCCTCTATCGACTGTGCATCGGCGAGCACGGCCGATGACCGAGCCGTCGGAGTCTCTGGTGGCGCTGCTTGCGATCATGGCGCGGCTGCGCGATCCGGAAGGCGGATGCCCGTGGGACCTGGCACAAACCTTTGCCACGATTGCCCCGTACACGATCGAGGAGGCCTACGAGGTTGCCGACGCGATCGAAAGCGCCGGAGAGACCGAGCGCGCCGGCGTGATCGATGCGGGGCGGCTGAAGGACGAGCTCGGCGATCTACTCTTTCAGGTCGTCTTTCATGCCCGGCTCGCGGAGGAGCGGGGCTGGTTCGGCTTTGACGACGTGGCCCGGGCCATCGCGGAGAAGCTGACGCGGCGTCATCCGCATATTTTTGGCGAGGAGGTCCTTGCGGTCGATACGGCCTCGCTCAATCGGCGCTGGGAGGAGCACAAGGCGCAGGAGCGAGCCGCCGCCGCGAAGCGCCGCGGCGAGCCGCACGTCGGAGTGCTGGCCGATGTGCCGCGGGCGCTCCCGGCGCTACGGCGAGCGGAGAAGCTCGGCAAACGCGCGGGCCGCGTCGGATTCGACTGGGCATCGGCAGCGGAGGTACGCGAGAAGGTGCTCGAAGAGCTGCGAGAGTTGGATGAGGCCGCCGCGGCGATCACCTCCGCACGAACGGCGGAGGCGGGGGCCACAGGTGCCGATCCTCGCGTCGTCGAGGAGATCGGGGACCTGCTGTTTGCGGTCGCGAATTGGGGGCGGCACCTGAACGTCGATGCCGAGTCCGCTCTGCGTGCCGCGAATGCGAAATTCGAACGCCGCTTCGCCGCCATGGAGCGGCTCGCGCTCGCGCGAGGCCTCGAGTTGCCGGCTCTCTCGGCGCCCGAGTGGGACGCGCTCTGGCGCGAGGTCAAGGCGGCAGTTTGAAATCGATGCCTTGTGCGAGCGGCAGGGAGCGGCTCCAGTTGATGGTGCTCGTCTGCCGGCGCATGTAGGCTCTCCACGCGTCCGAGCCCGATTCGCGGCCCCCGCCCGTATCCTTCTCCCCGCCGAAGGCTCCGCCGATCTCCGCGCCCGAGGTGCCGATATTGACGTTCGCAATGCCACAGTCACTGCCGGCGGCGGAGAGGAACCGCTCGGCGTGCTGCAGCCTATCGGTGAATATTGCGGACGAGAGCCCGTGCGCGGCGGCATTCTGCTGCTCGATGGCCTCGGCGAGCGATGCGACCGGAATCACGTACAGGATCGGGGCGAACGTCTCGGTCTGCACGATCGGCCAGTCGTTGCGCGCACGAACGAGCGTCGGCTCCACGAAATGTCCCGGACCGGGGAGTCTGCGGCCGCCGCAAAGAACCACCCCGCCGGCCGAGCGCGCATCGGCCACAGCCTGCTCGAATCGCTCGACGGCCGCCGCATCGATGAGCGGTCCCATGAGGGTGCCCGAGGCGAGGGGGTCTCCGATGCGGACCTGGCGGTAGGCCGCGACCAGCCGATCCTCGAGCTCCGCGCGCCGCGACTCGTGGACGAGTACCCGGCGTGTCGTGGTGCAGCGCTGGCCTGCCGTGCCCACCGCGCCGAACACGATCGCGGGCACTGCGAGTGCGAGGTCCGCGCTTTCATCGACGATGACCGCGTTGTTGCCCCCGAGCTCGAGAAGGCTCTTGCCGAGCCGCTTCGCGACCCGCTCCGCCACGCGACGACCGACCGCGGTAGAGCCCGTGAAGGAGACGAGCGCGACCCGATGATCCTCGACGAGGCGCGTTGCCAACTCCGCGCCCGCGTCGATGAACAGTTGAAAGACGGGCGGAGCGCCTTGCGCCTCGAGCACCCGGTTGCAGATTCGTTGCACGGCGATCGCCGAGAGCGGCGTCTTGGGAGAGGGCTTCCAGACGCAGACGTTGCCGCAGACCGCCGCGAGGAAGGCGTTCCAGGACCACACCGCGACCGGGAAGTTGAATGCGGAGATGATCCCCACGACTCCGAGCGGATGCCACTGCTCGTACATCCGGTGCTCCGGCCGCTCCGAGTGCATCGTGAGCCCGTAGAGCATGCGCGACTGGCCGACCGCGAAATCCGCGATATCGATCATCTCCTGCACTTCGCCGAGACCCTCGGCGAGTATCTTCCCGTTCTCGAGGCTCACGAGCGCCCCCAGGTCCGCCTTGGTGCCGCGAAGCGCTTCCCCGATCAGGCGCACGATCTCGCCGCGCTTCGGGGCTGGCACCTCGCGCCATGCGCGCGCGGCGCGCGCGGCGGACTCGACCACGCGCTCGTAGTCGACCTCGGTCGCGGCTCGAACCTGCGCAATGCGCGCGTCGGTCGAGGGATTGCGCACCTCGATCCGCGTACCCGCCTCGGTGGGCGGCGCCCAGCCCTGCGAGCCGCACCAAGCACCGGAGTTGACCGCGCCGAGGCCGAGCCGCTCGAGCAATGCAGCGGGTGCGGTCGAAGCGGCCGGGGTCGAAGTCCGCCCGGACATCACGCGGCTCCCCGGAGCCTGCGTTGCTTGCCGGCCTTGCCCGAGACAACCACTTCCGCGGAAATCTCCTTCGTGGCACCGGAGGCGTAGTAGCGCCCGAAGCGGTTGGCGAGGATCGCGCCGAGCCTGAACTGCTCCTGCGCGACGAAGCCGCTGAATTCATCGGCATGCTGCAGGACGAGATCGACGACCGCCGTGATGCCTGCGGCGGTGGTCACCTGGATCGCGGACCAGAGCCGCCCGGCGATGACCTGCGGATAGACCTTGTTGACGTAGTTCTCCTCGCGCAGCTCACCTTCCTGCGTTCCCGTGACCGCGGCGTACACGATCACCACGTCCTGCAGCGTCTGCGGCACCGCATTCTCGAGGATGCGCTTGAGCGTGGCGCGGTCATGGTTGAGCTTGAGGTCGTTCATCAACAGGCGCATTTGCGAGCAGTGCCCAGGGTAGCGGATCGTCTTGTAGTTCATCGACTCGACGCTCACCCCGTGAGTTTCGGCGAGCGAGCCCAGACCGCCCGAGGTGTTGAAGGCCTCGTAGAGCGTGCCGTCGATCTCGATTTCCTCGAGTCCCTCGAGCGGGGAGACCTCGACGTTGCGCCCCTCCACGACTGCCTGGCAGGGATTGCCATACTCGTTGATGAGTCCCTCGGTGGACCAGGTGAGCGAGTACTTGAGCACGTTGTTCGGATGCTGCGGGAGGGCCCCTACGCGCAGCTTCACGGTGCGGACTTCGTCGAAATGCGTGATCAGCTCGTTCGCCGCGATACTGATGAAACCGGGTGCGAGTCCGCACTGCGGGACGAATGCGCGCCGGCTGCCCGAGGCGATGCGGCGTACCGCCCGCGTGACCTCCACATCCTCGGTCAGGTCGAAATAGTGCACGCCGGCGGCGCGCGCGGCCTCGGCGACCGCCACGTTGCAGTAGTAGGGCAAACCCGAGACGACGGCGTCGACCGGCTGTGCATCGAGGTGGCGCCGGAGCGCAGCGGGCGCCGTGGCGTCGAGCGTGAAGCTGCCGAGGTGCGGTGAGCCGTGCGCCTTCGCGACGGCATCGGCCATCGTGCCGTCGAGGTCGGCGAGCTGCACTTCGTACGCGCCGGACTCCGCGAGCAGTCCACAGATGAGAGCGCCAATCTTTCCGGCGCCGAGAATCAAGACCCGATGCATGGCGTTCCCCATCGTGAGGCGGACCGCAGGCCCGGAGGAGCCGGGGCGGCACTCTGCCTCGAAAGGGGGCGAATTCTGCTCTTGCGGCCCCGGCAACGCCAGCCTGCGGTCGGTTCGTGGTAGGCTCCGCGCCGCCCCATTCCACCGCTTCCATGCGCAGTCCCGAGCACTCGAACTCCTGGCACCCCGCAAGCTGGCAGACCAAGCCCGCGGAACAGCAGCCGCACTACGATGATCCCGCGGCCCTCGAGCGGGTGGTCGCCCAGCTCTCGCGGTTGCCACCGATCGTCGTCTCCTGGGAGGTCGAGGCGTTGCGGGAGCGCCTGGCCGCGGCCCAGCGCGGCCAAGCCTTCCTGTTGCAGGGAGGCGATTGCGCCGAAACCTTCGCGGACTGCGAGTCGGATCAGATCACGAAGAAGCTCAAGATCCTGCTGCAGATGAGCCTCGTGCTGCTGCACGGGCTGAAGAAGCCGATCATCCGCGTCGGTCGCATGGCCGGGCAGTACGCGAAACCGCGCTCGGCCGATCACGAAACACGCGACGGAACGACCCTGCCGAGCTATCGCGGTGATCTCGTGAATCGGCCGGAGTTCACCGCGCAGGCGCGTGCCGCCGATCCGAGCCTGTTGCTGCGCGGGTATGAGCGCGCCGCGCTCACGCTCAATTTCGTGCGCGCGCTCGTCGATGGTGGATTTGCGGATCTGCACCATCCGGAGTACTGGGATCTCGGCTTCGTCAAGCACTCTCCACTTAAGGAGACTTTTCGGCGCATCGCCGACTCGATCGCCGATTCGCTCGATTTCTTCGAGGGGCTCTCCGGAAGGCCCGTGCACGAGGCATCACAGGCGGGATTCTACGCAAGCCACGAGGGCTTGCTGCTGCTCTACGAGCAAGCGCAGACGCGCTTCATTCCGCGCAAGGAGCGCTGGTACAACTTGTCGACCCACTTGCCTTGGATCGGCATGCGCACCGCGCAAGTGGGCGGCGCCCATGTCGAGTATTTCCGTGGCATATCGAATCCGCTGGCCGTGAAGGTCGGATCGGCGATGGACTCCGCCTGGGCCGAGGGCCTGATCGAGACCCTCAATCCTCACGATGAGCCAGGGCGGCTCACCTTCATCCACCGTTTCGGCGCCAAGGACATCGAGCAGCGGTTGCCGGCCCTCATCGAGGCGGTGCGGCGGACAGGGCAGACCGTGCTCTGGGTCTGCGATCCCATGCATGGCAATACCGAGACGACGAGCGGGGGCATCAAGACGCGCCGGTTCGAGAACATCCTCAAGGAGATCGAGGTCGCGTTCCGCATTCATGCGGAGCTCGGCTCGTATCTCGGCGGTGTGCACATCGAGCTCACGGGCGAGGACGTGACGGAGTGCACGGGCGGTGCGCGCGGTCTGACGGAGGGGGATCTGCAGCGCGCGTATCGCTCGAGCGTCGATCCCCGGCTCAACTACGACCAGGCGCTCGAGCTCGCCCTGCTCATCGCCGACCGCGCGCGCAGCACGCGGCGTGCAGGTGCATGATCGTGCGCTACGAGCGCATTACCGTTCCCGCGGACGGAGCCAAAATCAGCGTTCACACCGACGCGACGCTGAGCGTCCCCGATCGGCCCATCATTCCGTTCATCGAGGGCGACGGCATCGGCATCGACGTGACGCCCGCGATGATGACGGTGGTCGATGCGGCTGTACGCAAGGCCTACGACGCGCGGCGCGCCATCCGCTGGATGGAAGTGTATGCGGGGGCGAAAGCGCATCGGATCATGGGCGACTGGCTGCCCGAGGAGACCCTGCACGCGCTGAGGGATTTCGTGGTCTCGATCAAGGGTCCGCTCGAGACACCGATCGGCGAGGGCATTCGCTCGCTCAACGTCGCCGTGCGCCAGACGCTCGATCTGTACGCGTGCGTGCGACCCATCCGCTACTTCCCCGGGGTCGCGAGCCCGATGCTCGATGCGAGCCTCACGGACATGGTCGTCTTTCGCGAAAACACCGAGGACATTTACGCCGGCATCGAATGGCCGGCCGGCTCCCCGGAGGTGATGAAGCTCATCGCGTTCCTGCAGCGCGAGCTCGGGGTGACGGGCATCCGCTTTCCCGCGAGCTCCGGGATCGGCATCAAGCCCGTCTCGAAGGAGGGCAGTCAACGCCTCATCCGCAAGGCGATCCAGTACGCGATCGACAACGATCGCGTCTCGGTGACGCTCGTCCACAAGGGCAACATCATGAAGTACACGGAGGGCGCATTCCGCAACTGGGGTTACCAGCTCGCCCGCGACGAGTTCGGCGCGCGCGAAATCGGCGGCGGACCCTGGCTCGCCTTTTCGAACCCGCTCACGGGTTCCGAGATCGTCGTCAAGGACGTGATCGCGGACAACTTCCTGCAGCAGGTGCTCATGCGGCCGGAGGAGTACGACGTCATCGCGACGCTCAATTTGAACGGCGACTACATCTCTGACGCGCTCGCCGCCCAGGTGGGCGGCATCGGCATCGCACCGGGCGGAAACATCGGCGATGGTCCGGCGGTGTTCGAGGCGACGCACGGCACCGCGCCTGGTTTTGCGGGCAAGGACCGCGTCAACCCGGGCTCGCTCATTCTCTCGGCCGAGATGATGCTGCGCTATCTGAAATGGACCGAAGCGGCCGACCTCATCATCAAGGGTGTCGCGCGCACGATCGCGAACAAGGAGCTCACTTACGATCTCGCGCGTTTGCGCGAGGCGATCCGCGTCCCGAAGCGCGACCTCGCGGCGCGCCGAAATGTCGAGGAAGTGATGCAACGCCTGATTCCCGGGGCGAAGCTCATGAGCTGCTCGGGATTCGCCGCCGCCATCGTGCGGCACATGGATGATTAAGGAAGGGCGAGCTCCGAAGCGCCCGGCGCGGCGGGTAGAGCTGCCGCGGGCCGTCCGCTCCGATCGCTCGGTCTACGATCCCGACTGCGCACGCTGTCCACGCCTTGCGCAGTTCCTGGCGGAATGCCACGCGCGCTACCCCTCCTACTGGTGTCGGCCGGTCGACTCGTTCGGCGACACCGCCCCCCGCATCGTGCTCGTCGGACTTGCGCCCGGATTGCACGGTGCGAATCGCACGGGACGCCCCTTCACAGGGGATTACGCGGGAATCCTGCTTTACGAGACGCTGTTCGAGCTCGGGCTGGCGACGCAACGTGAGTCGACGAGCGTCTCCGATCCGCTCGAGCTCAAGGGCGTCCGCATCGTCAATTCCGTCAAATGCGTGCCTCCAGGCAACAAGCCTCTGCCGGAGGAGATCCGCAACTGCAACGTCTATCTCGCCGCCGAGCTCGCGCGTCTGTCGAGCGCGCGCGTGCTGGTCGCGCTCGGTCGCATCGGACACGATGCCGTACTGCTCGCCCTCGGTTTGAAGCGTTCGGCTTTCCCCTTCGCACACGGAGCGCAGCACCAGCTCGGCGGCGCACGCCGTCTGCTCGACTCGTACCATTGCAGCCGGTACAACACCCAGACTGGCCGGCTCACAGCGGCCATGTTCCGCGCCGTACTGACCCGCGCGCTCGAGCTCGCATCGTGAACGTCCGCGCATTCGACCCGAAGACATACGTCGCCTCGCTCCCGCGACGGCCCGGCGTTTATCGGATGTACGACGCAGAGGGGGAGCTGCTCTACGTCGGCAAGGCCCGCAATCTGAAGGACCGCGTTGCGAGCTATTTCGTGCCGAACAACGT
>Ga0335074_10011421_pt1 | contig 12420 bp, 10 predicted proteins | sample Lox_Sample_23_FD_206715 | JGI IMG/M metagenome (GOLD analysis project Ga0335074, IMG submission 206715) | Soil microbial communities from Loxahatchee National Wildlife Refuge, Florida, United States - Lox_Sample_2.3 | ecosystem: Environmental > Terrestrial > Soil > Wetlands | place: USA...
GGAATGGCCACATCCGCAGGAAATCTCGATGCTGGCGGCTTTGTCTTTGCAGTAGGTGCTGCAATATTTGTCCGCGGTCATACAGGTACAGGCCGGGTGAGCACATTTCTTCAATGGCGCCATCAAACCACCCCCGCCCGTTGTTCGGGCTTTTGTCTGAGATGCGCGATCGGGAGAAGTAGTTCGGGAAAAACGCCAGCGGCGCCTCGGACTTCGGAGAAGATCGCCGGAGGGTCAGGGTGGGGCGATCTCGCTGATCCTACGTGGCGTTGACGGTGGCGGCGGAGCGGACTCCTCATCGCCGCCCTCCAGGTCACCGAATACCGCTTCATCGTCATCCAGCATTCGGTCGAAATCTACGGCGCGCACGATAAGGGTTAGGGAGCAGTATAGCGCCGGGGGCGCCTGGCTGCGGTCATGTCTCTCGAATGAAAACAGCGTGCCCGGCCAGACATGATGTTGCAGCAGCCTTTCAGCTGGAGCTTCTCGACGGGTTGCAGCGACTGAGGCGGCGACAGCGGAGAAGCGCGAATTGGGCGTTTGTTCTTGCCCTGGCGGCGGCTTCCGTGGCAATTTGGGAGCGATGAAGATTCGCTCACTGGTTGCTGTCATTGCCTGCAGTACTGTCTCCCTCGCGTGCACCGCGCAAACTGCTATCACTCCACAATGGATCGAGGCACAGCTGCATGGGCGCATTGTCCTGCTGCGTGGCCGGTATGACGGTCCCAGGCTGAGATTTGACGCTCAGGGCCACCTGGAGGGCCAGGCGGATCAGCTGCCGTTTGGGCTGAGCGCGTTGCGCCTCGACAAGGTGAAGGTGACGGATTCCGAGGTGCGGATTGATGCCACGCGGGAAGGGCTCGAGTTTCCGATTACTGCCAGCAAGCCCGGGGTGGACGCGTGGCCCTGGGATCGGAGCGATACCGTCAAAATTCTGATTGCGTGGAATCCCGCTCAGCCGGACGAACTCAGGACGGCGGTCGGAAATATCTTTGCGGCGGAACTCGACGCGGACCTGGTGAAGGATGCGCCCGCATGCTGGCAGCCATGGCTCCTTAGCCGACAGAACAACCAGCAGGTGCTGCCGCCGGAGACGACGTACCCTGGGGCTAGGCCGCCTGGTTCAGGGGTTACCGCCCCGAAGCTTCTGTATGCGGCTAATCCCGGGTTCTCCGCCGCGGCCAGGGAACTCCACTACCAGGGCATCGCGGTCATTGGCCTAATTGTCGATGCGACCGGGAAGCCGCAGGAGGTCCACATTGTGTGGGCGCTCGGCATGGGACTGGATGAAGAGGCCGTGGCGGCTGTGGAGCAATACCGCTTTGCGCCGGCGAAGTTTAAGGGCAAGCCCGTTGCGGTCCAGATCAACGTTGAGGTGGACTTCCGGATGCGGAGCTGGTAGTCAACACCGTCCGCCTACACGTCCATGACGGAGTCTTCGATGGCGCGGCGGACGTTGCCTTCGGCGCGGGCGAGGCGGCGGACGGCTTCGGGCTTGTCGACTTTGGCCTTGAGCATGACGAGGGCCACGGGGACACTGCGGCCGGCGGATTTGATGACGTCGACGGCCTGATCGCGGCCCACCTGGCAGGCGCGCATCAGGATGCCGATGCCCCGCTCGATGAGCTTGGAGTTGTGCATGTGCACGTTCACCATCAGGTTCTCGTACACATAGCCGAGCCGCGTCATGGCGCCGGTGGTGATCATGTTGGTGATCATCTTCTGGGCGGTTGCGGCCTTCATGCGGGTGGAACCGGAGATGACCTCGGGGCCGACCTCGGCGACGATGGCAGCCTCAACGGCGAGGACCAGGGGGGAGCCGGGATTGCAGGTGATGCAGGCGGTCTTGGCGCCGAGCGAGCGAGCGTAGGTGAGGGCGGCGACGACGTAGGGGGTGCGGCCGCTGGCGGAGAGGCCGAGGACCACGTCGCGGCGGCTGGGGCGCCGACGCGCGATGTCGCGCTTGCCCAGATCTTCTGAATCCTCGTTGACCTCGACGGGAGAAGCCAGCGCCTTGGGTCCGCCGGCCATGATGTACTGCACGGTCTGGGGGCTGGTGGAGAAGTAGGCGGGGAGCTCGCAGGCATCGAGAGCGGCGAGGCGCCCGCTGGATCCGGCGCCAACGTAGATGAGCCGGCCTCCTTCGCGGAGCGCGTGCGCCACCATGTCGATGACCACCGCGATCTCCGGAATGGCCTTCTTGACGGCTCCGGCGACCTTCTGATCTTCCTGGTTGATGATGCGGGCGATCTCGACCGCGGAGCGGGTGTCGAGGCCGCGGGTGGCTTCGTTCATCTTCTCGGTCAGAAGGTCATGGATGCTCGAGCCTGACCCATTCGATACGTTCGCAGCGGAGGGAACGTCAGCTTGCGTATGCAGTGTGGTGGCCATTTTTATCGATTTGGAACGGGGATTCCCTCAATAAGTCTAACCCGATATGACGCGCACGGGTGAACTTTGTTACCAATCCTGCACTGGGGGGAGGGGCTGGGAAAATCCCCCTGCGGAAGGATGGCGTGGTCCTACCACGTATGCGCGGGGAGGCGCCCCTGGCCTGGCTCGATGCCGCGAATCTGGCCGTCGCGCATGTGGATGATGCGGTCGGCAATGGCCGCGGCTTCGGGATTGTGGGTGATCATGAGCACGGTCTGCTTCAGCTCCTGATTGGAGCGGCGGAGCATCTGGAGGACGATGTCGGAGTTCTCGGTGTCGAGGTTACCGGTGGGCTCGTCGGCGAGGACGATGGCGGGCTGGGTGACGAGGGCGCGGGCGATGGCCACGCGCTGCTGCTCGCCGCCGGAGAGCTCGGAGGGGCGGTGGTGGAGGCGGCCGGCCATGTTGAGCATCTCGGCGAGCTTGTTCAGGAAGGCGTGATCGAGGGGCTTGCCGGAGTCGGCGATCTCGTGCGCGATCTCAATGTTGGCGCGCGCGGAAAGTGTGGGCAGCAGATTAAATTTCTGGAAAATGAAACCGATGCGGGCGCGGCGCATTTTGGTGCGCTCGGCATCGCCGAGTGCGGAGAAATCGACGCCGCCGATGAAGACGCGGCCGGACGAGGCGCGGGTGAGACCGCCGAGGAGGTAGAAGAGCGTCGATTTGCCGCTGCCGGAGGGGCCGACGATGCTGACGAATTCGCCGGGATCGACAGAAAACGTGGCGTCGCGAAGGGCCGGAACGTCGAGCTTGCCTGAGCGATACGTCTTGCCGAGGTGCTCGGCGCGAATCATGGGTTCCACGTGAACAGATTACAGGAGACCGTAAACCGGAGACCGGAGACCGGAGACCGTGGACCGCAGTCGGTAGTCAGTAATCCGTGATCAGAAGTGCGTTTGCGGACTACGGACTACGGTCTACTGTTTACGATTTACGGACGCTCAGGACGCGACGGGATGCGCGGTGGCTTCGAAGCCGACGGCGTCGGCGGAGACGAAGACGGGGCGAGCGACGACCTTGCGAGGGCCGCGCTTGCGGGCGATCATGACGCGGATGCGCTCCAGCATTTCAACCGGGGTGCAGGCGCCTTTGGGCAGGAAAGCGTCCGCGCTGTTGGCGCGCTCGAAGGCCTTGACGGTGCCGCTGATCAGGATCATGGGGATTTCGGGCGCGATGTCCTTCATGCGGCGGACCATCTCGTTGCCGTCCATCTGGGGCATGACGACGTCGCCGAGGACGAGGTCGATGCCGCCGTTGCGGAAGCGCTCGATGGCATCCTCCGCGGAACGGACGGCGATGACGCGGTAGCCCCGGGTCTCCAGGAGGAATTTGCGGACAGCGAGCGTCTGTTCGTTATCGTCGACGCAGAGGATGGTCTTCTTCGGTCTCATCAGCTCTCCTGGCGAGCGCTCGGTTGGCCGAAAAAACGACCGCACGAAGGCTCGGCCCGCGCAAGGCGGGGTACAGGGGGGCAGAGCACGCCCAGAGGGATGAACCATGGGCAAAAAAGCCAGAACGCGCGGCGTGCGCCTGCCTCCCGGGTTTCCGTGGCCCGCATCCCGTGCCCAAAGCCGCGTGGCGGCGCGCAACGATTTCTGCGCGCACGACCCACCGCGCGCCAGGGCGCGGGATACGGGGGAATGGAATGCGATTACGGCGTGCAAGCCGATGCCGACGGCCTCGTCAGGAGGCTCTTCCCAAAGAGCGGGACGGCAAAGGACGACGCGCCGCGGCTGCGTTCCCTTCCAATTCAGTTGTCAGCAAAAGGCGAAAGTGTGTTCCCATACCGCGTGCCGGACCGTGGCCCGGCCTCCCCAGAGAGCGGTGAATCTGCGCCGCAGTCGGCCTGTCAGGCGCTGTAGCCTGGGACGATCGCGGGGCAAATTCTCTCCGCCCTCTGAAGGTTCAGCGTGACCCGTGTACGACACGCTGCATGGAAACGCCACGTCAGAGTACGAAGGCCCCCCCGCTGTGTAAACGGGGAAAAAGAAGCGAAGCTGGGTGACGCAAACGGGTCATGTTTGCACCGGTTGACATGAAAGCGCGATGAATACTGCCCAGGGGACGGGAGAGGTCTGTTGAAAGCATGTGGATCGCGCGGGGAAAACATGAGATTTTGCAACGAAAGCGGTGCGCTCGCGAAAGCGACTTCGCCGGCCGGCGGGCAGGGGCAAACTCAGCCCGGCCCGAACTACTGCACCAGCACCTGGTTGAGCATCTCCGCCTGGACCTGATTGAGCTGGCGGATGGTGGCCTCGAGCGTGGGCCGGTCGCGCAGCGAGGCTCCGCCCATGAGCTGGCGCAGGCGAAAGGCGGTGTGGCGCACGAGGATCTCGGCTTTCTGCAGGCGTTTCGCATCGTGCAGCAGGCTGACGCGAATGCGGCCGGCGTAGCCCTGCGCCTGGCGGAGCGTCGATTCCGCCTGCTGATCCTCGCCCGCCTGAAACTCGGCGGTGGCCACGTCAGTCATGGAATGGACGAGTTGGGCGTAGAGCCAGGGCTGATCGCGCGGAGTCGCGGCAGCGGCGCGGGCTTCGAGTTCGGCGAGCTGTTTGGCGTCGGGGGCCTGGTCGGCGGAGCGATGCGCCCAGGCCAGCGGAGCGGAGAAGAGGAGAGCCACGGCAAGACAGGCAGGAAAGGCGGGACATCGCATCGCGCACCTCCGGGGAACGCGCCGCACAAGCGCGAGCCCCACGACCGGCGCCACTGGCATGGTCTCAATGCCGCCGCTCACTCATATGGAGCGGCTGCTTAGAGCCCGGATGCTCTTCCCACGGACGCCTCACCGCGACACGGGGATGAGCAGCACCTTTTTATTTCTCGAGAGCGATCAGCCGGTGCCGAGCCTGCCACTCCTGGTCTGGGAATTTACCCTGGGCGGCGGCGAGAAAGCGATGGTAGTAATCCGCCGCTGCCTTGTTCTGATGCAGATTGTCGTAGGCGGTCGCCCACAAAAACAGAGTGCTGGGATTCTCCGGCGCAAATTTCGATCTCATGGAAAGCGCGTGGAGCTCGTCGGTCCAGCGCGCGAGCTTCGAGTCGGCAAAAGCAATCCCGGACCAGGCGTCGACGTCATCGGGACGAGCGGCGGCGGCTTTTTGGAAAACGGCGAGCGCGTCGGCGAAATGTTGCTGGCGGATGAGAATCTGCCCGTGGGAGTCGAGGAGATCGGGATCGTTGGGCGTGGCGGCGAGAAGCTGCTGGTAGAGCGCGTCGGCCGCGCCCAGATCGCCGGCCTGGAATTCAGCGTCGGCGAGCATGCCGGTGACGTCGCGGTTGTCGGGTTCGAGCGCGTGGAGCTTCTGGAGGACGGCGAGCGCATCGGCCGGCTTGCCCTCGGCGTTGAGGATGACGGCCATCTCCGCGTTGAGGGACGGGTCGTTGGGATGCTGGGCGAGGGCGGCTGAGACCAGCGGCTCGGCGTCGGTGTAGCGCTTGTCCTGGAGGAGGAGATGGGCGAGGCCGGCTGTACCCTGGGGCGAGTCGGGCTGCTCCTGGAGGAGCTTGCGGTATTCCTGCTCGGCGAGATCGGCGTCGCCGGCGGCCCCGGCGATCTGGGCGGCGAGGAGGGTGTCGGCGGGGGTTTCCGGGGTCAGCTTGAGGGCCTGGACGAGGGCGTCGCGGGCGCCGATGGGGTCGGAGTTGCGGAGCAGCTGGGCGAGGGCGCGGAAGGCCTGAGCTTTGGCGGTGGGGTTGGGCGGGTTGGGCTGGAGGGTGGTGGCGGCGTAGAGCTGCTCGCGCGCGCCGGCGGCGTCGCCCTGACCGGCGAGGAGCAGGCCGAGAGCCAGGCGCGACTCGAACTGCCTAGGATCGGCGGCGATGGCCTTGCGATACCAGGAGGCGGCGTCGACGGACTGGCCCTGGGCGTCGGCGACGTAACCACGGTCGAAGAGGGCGCGGGCGTCGGCGGGATGCGCGGTGAGCCAGGCGTCGAGCTGGGTTGCTGCTGCCGCGTAGTTCTGCGCAGCGATGGCGGATTCGGCCTGTGCAAGGGGTGACGGCTGGGTTTGCTGCTGGACGTCGCCGGGAATGGAGGTGCCGGGGGGGATCTGGGATTGCGCGAAACAGTGAACAGTGATCAGTGAACAGAGGACAGCGAACAGTGCACAGAGCGGAATGGCAGGGGCGCGGGAAGAACAGTTCGGGCCGTGTTTTGGAAGTTCGTGGCATTCGCTGTCAGCGAAATGCAGGTCCTTCGACTGCGTTGGCGCGCCGGGCGCGCCAACTTCGCTCAGGATGACAGATCTATTTTTGCTCAGGATGACAGATCTGCTTTTTTGGAACGGACGCTGGAACTTCACGAGGCAACTTCGCTTTCAGTGGGTGTGGATTGGACGGCGTGGCCCTGGAGAACGCGAGCCAGCCACTGGCCGGTGTGGGAGAGTTCGCTGTTGGCGATCTCTTCGGGCGTGCCGGTGGCGACGATCTGGCCGCCGGCCGCGCCGCCTTCGGGGCCAAGGTCGATGACCCAGTCGGCGGACTTGATGACGTCGAGGTTGTGCTCGATGATGACCATCGAGCCGCCGCCATCGATGAGCTTGCGCAGCGCGACCAGCAGCTTGCCGACATCGTCGAAGTGGAGGCCGGTGGTGGGCTCGTCGAGGATGTAGAGGACGCGGCTGCCGCCCTTCTTTCCGTCGGAGCCGCGCTCCGCAGAGCGGGTGGAGGCCAGATGCGCGGCCAGCTTGACGCGCTGGGCTTCGCCGCCGGAGAGCGTGGTGGCCGACTGGCCGAGCCGGACGTAACCGAGGCCGATTTCTTCAAGGACGGCCAGCTTGTCGACGATTTTCGGGTGGCCGGTGAAGAAGCGAAGGGCTTCGCGCACCGTCATTTGCAGAACTTCGTGAATGTTTTTGTTTTTGTAGTGGATTTCGAGAGTCGAGGATTTGTAACGCGTTCCGTTACATTCTTCGCAGGGCAATTCCACGTCGGCGAGGAACTGCATTTCGACGGTCACGGTGCCGTCGCCTTCGCACTGGTCGCAGCGGCCGCCGGGAACGTTGAAGGAAAAATGGCCGGCGGTGTAGCCGCGGCGTTGCGCCTCAGGCTGCGCGGCGAAAAGCTCGCGGATGGCGTCGAAGGCCTTGATGTAGGTGACGGGATTGGAGCGCGGCGTGCGGCCAATGGGGGTCTGGTCGACGAGGACGATGTCGTTGAGGCGCTCCACGCCCTTCAGGTCGCGATAATTGCCGGTTGGGTCGGCGCCCTCGACGCGGCCCAGCGCGAGCGCGACGGCCTTGTAGAGAACCTCGTGCACGAGCGTGGATTTGCCCGAACCGGAGACGCCGGTGATGCAGACGAGAAGATTGAGCGGGATGTCGACGTCGATGCCTTTGAGGTTGTGGGCGCGCGCACCGCGCAGACGCAGCCAGTCGCGCGAGCTGCCCGGCTCTCTGCGGCGGGCCGGGACCGGAATGGTGAGATGGCCGCTGAGATAGCGGCCGGTGATGGAGGCGGGGTTCTCGGAGACTTCCGCAACGGTGCCGGCGGCGAGAACTTTGCCGCCGAATTCGCCGGCGCCGGGACCGAGGTCGAGCAGATAGTCGGCGGCGCGGAGGACGTCGGGATCGTGCTCGACGACGAGGATGGTGTTGCCGAGGTCGCGCAGGTCGTCGAGGATGCGGATGAGGCGGGCGGTGTCGCGCGGATGCAGGCCGATGGAGGGCTCGTCGAGGACGTAGAGCGCGCCGACGAGGCGCGAGCCGAGCGAGGTGGCCAGCTGGATGCGCTGCGATTCGCCGCCGGAGAGCGTGGAGGCGAGACGATCGAGCGTGAGGTAGTCGAGGCCGACGGCGTCGAGGAATTTCAGGCGCTGGCGGATTTCGTCGAGAATGTCGCCGGCAATCTCCTCCTGCATGGGCGCGAGCTGGAGGGAGGAGAAGAACTGGAAGGCCGCGCCGATGGTGAGCGAGGCGGCATCGCAGATGTTTTTGCCGGCGATGCGGACGGCGCGGGCTTCCGCGCGCAGGCGCTGGCCTTTGCAGTCGGGGCAGAGCGCGTAGCCGCGGTACTTCGAGAGCATCACGCGGACGTGGAGCTTGTACTTCTTGCGCTCGAGGTACTCGAAGAAGCCGTGCACGCCGAGGAACGAGCCGCGGCCGTCGAGGACGAAGGCCTGCTGCTCGGCGGTCAGGTCCCACCACGGCACGTCGAGGGGGATGCCGTTCTGGCGGGCGGCGCGTCGCAGCTCGGTGAGGTAGCTGCGGTATTTGGGGCGATTCCAGGGATCGATGGCGCCTTCGTCGAGGGTCTTCGATTTGTCGGGGATGATGAGATCGAGGTCGAAGTCGATGGTGTTGCCGAATCCCTGGCAGCGCGGGCAGGCGCCGAAGGGATTGTTGAAGGAGAAGAGGGAGGGCTCCGGCTCGCGGTAGACGCGGTGGCAGGTTTTGCACTCGAAGGCGGCGGAGAGGCGGATGGCTGGAAATGCAGGTCCTTCGACTACGGCCGCTGCGCGGCCTTCGCTCAGGATGACGGAGTTTTGTTCGCGGCGAACGATCTCGTAGAGAATCTCGCCGGACTCGCGGTAGCCGATTTCGGCGGCGTCGACGATGCGGGCGCGGTTTTCCTGGGAGACGACGATGCGGTCCACCAGAACGTAGACGGGGAGGGCGAAATCGATCTCCAGCAGCGACTCGGGCGTAGAGAATTCGTAGATCGTGCCGTTCTGGTAGAGGCGGTTGAAGCCGCGCTTGCGGAGATCGAAGAGGCGCTCGCGGAGCGCGTCGGAGAGGCTGGACTTGGGCGTCTCGGCCGTGGTGGCAGCAGTTTTGCGGGTTTTGCGCGCGGGCTTCGCGGGCGAAGACTTCCCTTCCGCAGCCGGCGATACCGGCGCGGTGGCGAGCGGCTGGACCGGAAAGAGCGCGTGGAGGCGCGTGCCGTCGCCGAGGGCGAGGATGGTGGCGGCAATTTCGTCGACGGTGTCGCGGCGGACCACGCCTCCGCAGACCGTGCAGTGCACCGTGCCGCAGCGCGCCCACAGCAGGCGCATGTAGTCGTAGATCTCGGTGGCTGTGGCGACGGTGGAGCGCGGGTTGCGCGTGGAGTTTTTCTGGCGGATGGCGATAGCGGGCGCGAGTCCGTCGATGAGGTCGACGTCGGGCTTCTCCATCCGCTCCAGAAACTGGCGGGCGTAGGCGGAGAGCGACTCGACGTAGCGGCGCTGGCCCTCGGCGTAGATGGTGTCGAAGGCGAGCGAGGATTTGCCCGAGCCGGAGACGCCGGAGACGACGGTGAGCTTCCCGTGGGGGAGGGCGCAGTCGATGTTTTTCAGATTGTGGGTCCGCGCGCCGCGGATAATGATTTCATCGCTCAAGACGGAGTTCCGGGGCCGCAGAAGAAAGTGGCCCATTTTGATTATAGTGGCGTGGGGAGACTGCCGGCATGAACGCAAGCGGGACCTGGGTGCTGCTGACTTTCGCCGCCATCTGCGTGGGGGCGATGCTGATCCTGCTGTATCTGACCGAGGCCGGCAATATTCTGCACCAGCGGATTCCGGACCGGCCGAGGCGGCGGCTGCTGATTGCGACCACGAGTTTCCTGATTGCCTTTATCGGGGTGCGGCTGGCGGTGGTGCTGGTGTACTTTCACGTTCCGCCGTTTGGATGGGTGACTGTGGGCAGCCTGCACGTGCACCACCTGGTGTGGGGGATTCTGCTGCTGCTCGTCTCCGGCTATGGGATGGTGGCGGAATGGGGGACGCGGGCGACGCCGATTTCGGTGCTGGCCAGCCGGCTGCTGTCCATCTCCTATGGGGTGGGCGCGGCGCTCACGCTGGACGAGTTCACGATGTGGCTGGACATTCGCGACTCGACGTGGACGTTCCAGGGACGCGAGAGCATTGACGCGGTGGTGGTGTTTGCGGCGCTGCTGGCCGTGGGGGCGTGGGGCGCGCCTTTGTGGACGCAGCGGGCGCGGAAGGCGAAACACAAGCACCCCGGCAAGACAGCGGCGCGGTAGCTGCGGGTTTCACCACAGAGGACACAGAGTACGCGGAGGACGTGGGATTGATTTTTCCATAAGCCCTCTGCGAGATTCTTTCGGATCGCATCCCACGGCAAGCTGGTGGAGGACGGAGAGGCTATGCACAGAAGGGACGTTTGGATTTTGCTGACGATGGCGGTGTGCGCGGCGGCAATGCTGCTGGTGCTGCACCGGACGCGGGCGGGACGGATTCTGCACGAACGGATTCCGGACCGGCCGCGGCGACGGCTTTTTCTGGCCTCGGTGAGCTTTTTCATCACGTTTCTGGCGGTGCGGCTGCTGGTGGCGGCGATCACGCATCACATTGGGCCGTTTCATTGGGTGACAATGCACGGACGGCATATTCACCACCTGGTGTGGGGAATTTTGCTGCTGCTGGTGACGGGGTACTGGATGCTGGCGGAGTTCGGCAACGGAGCGACCGCGATGTCGGTGCTGATGAGCCGGCTGATCGCAATTGGATTTGGGATGGGCGCGGCGCTGACGCTGGACGAGTTTGCGCTGTGGCTGGATCTGGATCCGCAGGCGTACTGGACGCGGCAGGGGCGGGTGAGCATTGACGCCGTGGTGCTGTTTGGGGCGCTGCTGGCGGTGGGCGCGTGGGGTGCGCCGCTGTGGACGCGCCGCGGGGGCGGGGCGGCGGAAAATTAATTTGGTGAGTGGGACCGAGGCCCACCCTGTCGCGAAGTACGCGACAAGGGTGGGGCACCCGTCGCGATGAGGGGGGGCACCTGGGATTTCACCACAGAGGACACGGAGAACGCGGAGGAAACGGAATTCATCCTGCGGTGTTCCCTACCCTGATACCTGCGGGATTTCCCCGCCAATCCACAGGGGGCGCCACGCTATAGTCAAAGCGGCGATCTCGCGGCCTTGCTCGGGCGTGGCAACACAACAGGACCAACACGGGGGCAGTGCGACTCTGGAAGAACCAGGGGATGAGTTTTATCGCCCGCGTGGAGGCGATTCCGACGCGGCGCGGCCTGCGCGCAGTGCACGCGCGGAAGACGACGATGAGGCGGGAGAACCTTTCCTTCGCGCGCGGCGGCGGGTTCCGATCCGCCGCGGCCTGTTGCCGGCATGGGCGTGCACGCGGTGGGGAAAGCCGGCATTCGCGGTCTGCGTGCTGGCGATCCTGGGCGGGGCGATCGCTCTTGTCTGGGAGACCACAAGCTTCCTGAACCACGATCCGCGCTTTACCATCTCCTCCGCATCGGACATCCAGATTGTCGGCAATAGCCAGCTGACCCGCGCCGATCTGCTGTCGGTTTTTGGCTCCGATATCGGACGGAACATTTTTCATGTTCCGCTGGAGCGGCGGCGGCTGGCGCTCGAACAGATTCCATGGGTGGAGCGCGCCAGTGTGATGCGCATTCTTCCTGACCAGATTCGCGTGGCAGTGGCGGAGCGCACACCGATCGCCTTCGCCGAAGTGAACGGACAGATTGAGCTGGTGGACGCCGCGGGCGTTCTGCTGGAGATGCCGCCGCAGCAGATGGCGGCGAAGCACTACGCGTTTCCGGTGGTCACGGGGATCAATCCGGGCCAAACGGTTGCGGAGCGCGCGGTGCGGATGCAACTTTACCAGCGCTTCCTGAACGATCTGGACGCGGGCGGCGGAAATGTCTCCGCGCAATTCAGCGAAATCGATCTGTCGGATCCGGAGGACGTGAAGGCGACGGTCGCGGCGAATGGAAGCGGCGTGCTGCTTTATTTTGGGCAGGAGGATTTTCTGGCGCGCTGGCAGAATTACCAGGCGCACATCGCGCAGTGGCGGGCGCAGTATCCGAATCTGGCCTCGGCCGATCTGCGGTACAGCGATGAGGTGGTGCTGAAGATGGCGAATCCCCCGGCGGCGGCGCAACCGGCAGCCGGCAGGAAAGCGCCGGTGAAGGCCGCAGCGAAGAAACAGAAGGGAAAGCAGACGAGGCGGCCGACGCACAGCCGCGCGGGGCGGAGGACGCGTTGAGCCAGCAGCCGGAAAACGTGATCGCGGTGATGGAT
>Ga0335074_10011422_pt1 | contig 12420 bp, 10 predicted proteins | sample Lox_Sample_23_FD_206715 | JGI IMG/M metagenome (GOLD analysis project Ga0335074, IMG submission 206715) | Soil microbial communities from Loxahatchee National Wildlife Refuge, Florida, United States - Lox_Sample_2.3 | ecosystem: Environmental > Terrestrial > Soil > Wetlands | place: USA...
CTCGCAGTCAGAGAAAAGTAAGTCGCAGCGCCGCCCAGGATCTTCTGGCGCTCGCCGTAGGGAGTTTTCAGCGTGTCGAACGCGACCGAGCCAACCACCAGGATGGACAAGAGCTATGTTCCCGCTTTCTGTTCGGAGTCGAAGTATTTGCCAACCAGCAGATGCAGGCGCTCGAGCGTGTTCGCCGGCACAGCACTTTTCTGCGTGAGGATGGCATTTTTCAGAGCCGATCCGCACTTGCAGTCTCGCGTCTCTGGCATGGCCGCCACCGCTTCGCGCACCACCGTGCAGGCGTGCTCGGCGTTCTTCAGGAGCACGGCGACGATTTGACCGACGCTGACGTGATCGTGCTCCGGGTGCCAGCAATCGTAGTCGGTGACCATGGCGACGGTCGCATAGCAGAACTCGGCCTCGCGTGCCAACCGCGCTTCCGTGAGATTGGTCATGCCGATCACGTCTAGCCCCCAGCTGCGATAGAGATTGGACTCGGCTTTAGTAGAAAACTGCGGCCCTTCCATGTTCAGGTAGGTCCCGCCTGGTTTGACGGTCACGCCGGCGCGGCCGCAGGCGTCGACCGCAACCTTCGCCAGATCGGCGCAGACAGGATGGCCAAAACCAATGTGCACTACCAGACCGTCGCCGAAGAAGGTGTCGACGCGATGGCGGGTGCGATCAATGAACTGGTCGGGCACGACAAAGTCCATCGGATGGTGCTCTTCCTTGAGCGAACCGACCGCCGACAACGACAGGATGCGTTCGACGCCGAGCTGTTTGAAGCCGTGAATGTTGGCGCGGTAATTGATCTCGGTGGGCATGAAGCGATGGCCGCGTCCATGTCGCGCGAGAAATGCGACCTTACGACCTGCGAGTGTGCCGAGCACATAAGGATCAGAAGGATTGCCAAACGGTGTTAGCAGCGACACTTCGTGAACGTCGCTGAAGCCCGGCATGGAGTACAGGCCACTGCCGCCGATGATACCGATCTCCGCCTGTTGCAACCGACGCTCCTACGATGAGATGTGCAAATCCACGATTATACAGGGAAGATAGGGGCCAGCCTTCAGGCTGGCGTCGAATGCCTGTTTACCGCAAAGCCGAACTGCGTTGATCATGAAAAATGATCAACGCGGCTGAGGTGGAGTTTATTACGTGGACGCGAAGCTCAAGCGTCGCTCCACTGTCTGGCCAGTCGGTCGCTATTCGCCGCCCAGTATCTGGAAGAAGCGGATGATCGACTCGATGCCGCGATAGAAGTTCGGGATGTGGAACTTCTCGTTGGGCGCGTGCAGGTTGTCATCCGGCAGGCCCATACCCATCATGATGCTGGGAACTTTCAGATCCTTGTCGAACTGCGTGACGATGGGAATCGAGCCGCCGGAGCGGATGTAAACCGTGTCCTTTTTGAAGATCTCGTGCATTGCTTCGACCGCCGCGCGCGCGTAAGGATTGTCGGTGTTGACCACGCACGCCGGACCTTTGCTGTGAATCTTGATGCTGGTCCTGATGCCCTTCGGCGTGATCTTCTTCACGTAATCGCTGTACTTCTTGAAGATGTCGTCGGCGTCCTGATTGGGAACCAGCCGCATGGAGACCTTCGCTGAAGCGCGAGCGGGAATCACGGTCTTGGCGCCGGGTGCGATGAAGCCTCCTACGATGCCGTGCACTTCCAGCGTCGGCCGCGCCCAGGTGCGATAGATCACGGAATATCCAGGCTCGCCGGTTAAGACGTCGGAGCCAACCTCCGCTTTGCGATAGTCCTCTTCGTTGAATGGCAGACTTTCCCAGGCTTTCAGCTCGTCGTCGGTCGGCTTCTGCACTGCGTCATAGAAGCCAGGGATCAGGATCTTGCCGTTTTCGTCTTTCAGCTTGCTGATGATTTCGATGAGGCCGAAAATGGCATTGGGCGCGGCTCCGCCGTAAACGCCGGAGTGCAGGTCGACCTTCGCGCCTTGCGCTTCAATCTCGGTGTAAACAAGGCCGCGCAGGCCAACGCAGAGCGTCGGAAGATCGGGCGCAAACAATTCGGTGTCCGTCACCAGCGCGAAGTCGCACTTCAGCTTGCCGGTGTTGGAGTTCTTCTTGACGAACTCTTCGATGCTCTCGCCGCCGACTTCTTCTTCGCCTTCAAACAGCACGCGAACATTGATCGGCAGCTTTCCACCGTTGGACTTGAAGAGCGACTCGTAAGCCTTCATCTGCATCCAGAGCTGGCCCTTGTCGTCGACGGCGCCGCGCGCGTAGATGTTGTTGTCGCGCTCGGCGGGCTCGCTCCAATTCTTTTTCAGAGCCTGTTCTTCGGGTTTAACGGCGACCGCGTCCTTGTCTATGAACGGCGGCGACTTCCACTCATCCAGCGGCTCGGCGGGTTGGACGTCGAAGTGCGCGTAGCACAGCGCGGTCGGCTTGCCAGAAGCGTGCAGCCAATCGGCGTAGACCAGCGGATGGCCCTGGGTGGAGATGACCTCGACATTCTCAAAGCCGATGCGCTTCAACTCGGCAGCAACTGTCTCCGCCGCACGACGGACGTCGTCTTTTCGATCGGGGTCGGTCGAGATGCTGGGAATGCGGAGAAGGTCTTTGAGCTCGTCAAGGAAGCGCTGTTTATTATCGCGGGCGTAGGAAATGGCAGAAGAAACGGCTGCGGTGGACATAAGGAAAACTCCTTCTTGATCAGTCAGTGCTAACCGGCAAACCTTGAAGTATACCGCAGGGAGGGCGGCGCATTTATGGACGGGTGCCCACGGTCTCGCGCACCTTGAGCACCACGCAGCTAGAAGCCGAGCATGATCTGACCCTTGCTGGGGATCTTGAGATTGATTCCCCGTGCGCGGTTGGCCGCGACGGTGGCGTCGACGTTGAGCGTGCTAATCGGGATCGTGCGTTGCGTCTCTCCTTGTTCCACCTGCACTGAGTCAGAACTCAAGAGGTAATGAGAAGACTCCAGTCGCTCTCCGCTGGAAAGGATGAAGACTGCCGGCGGAGTTGGTTTTGCCGCCACCGCCGGAGTCGTGCCGCCTTGCTTAGACAGCGCTTGCTGCACATCGTGCGCGAGCTGGCTGCCTATAGGAATCATGTAAGTTCGTCCCGCTTCGGCTGCTTCTCTTTGTATGGTCGGCATTTCGGCGCTCAGCTTGCGCCCAGCGGGGGTCTGGTAAAACTCAGTGATCTGTTCCACCTCATCAGCGCAAAAATGGCGTTGATAGATGGGTACGATCTGGTCGAGCAATCCCTGCAGAACTTGCGGGCTCTCCAGTCGGGCCAGGGTAACATCCCAAACTCGCGGCGGAATGTCAGGACGTACCCTTTTGAGGTCTTCGAAAAGCTGGCGCGCGGTCGTGTCCATGACGCCTGCCATGATCTTCTTGCTGCCCGCAACCTCCATCATTTTCCGTATTTGGGCAGTGCTAGCCGGCTGCGCACATGCACTGGCGGCTGGGGACTGAGGCTCAGTAGCTGCGTTCGCCGCTGGCTTTGCGGGCTCTTGCGCCAGCAGGACCTGGGAGAGCAGAAGAATGATGCCCGGCAGGATTCGCATAGCTATCCTCCAAGAAGCGCTTCTTTTCCTGAGACGGGATCATTGTAGTCCTCTGCGCACCGGAAATACCCAGTCATCTGGGGACTGGGCAGTAGCACTCCGGAATCCCCCTTTCGCTCACTTTTTCAGTTCTGATCGGGCAAGCCAAAGTCGGAAAGCCATCCAGTCGTACACAAATTCTTGACATTGCTGTTCAGGGACCGGTGTGAATATGAATCCCCCGTGAATTTGGGCGGCAAACCGCGGCGTCCGGGCTTTTGTTCCTTCCGCTTTAATGATACTGTCAGTCTCTTGCCGATAACCCTGCGGGGAGTGCATCGTCTTGCCGACTACCGAAGCCAGCAACAATAACGTCTACGACCTGATCGTCGTCGGTAGTGGACCGGCGGGACAGAAGGCGGCGATCTGCGCGGCCAAGATGCGCAAGAAGGTCGCGGTAGTCGAGCGCAAACGCACCATCGGCGGAGTGTGCGTCCACACCGGCACGATTCCCAGCAAAACCCTTCGCGAGGCGATTCTCTATCTGAGCGGCCTGCGCCAGCGCACGTTTTATGGCCGTGGATATGCTCTGAAAGACAGCATCTCGATGGAGGACCTGGTATTCCGCTCGGATGCCGTGATGGCGCGCGAGATCGAAGTCATCAAGTCGCAGCTGCGGCGCAATCGGGTTACCGTGTACGAGGGCAACGCCCGATTTCTCGACGACCATAGCCTGGAGGTCGCCAACGATGAAGGCTACACGCTGCTGCGGGGAAATTATTTTGTAATCGCCTGCGGCACGCGGCCGGCGCACAGCGCCGATATTCCTATCGACGGCCAGCGCATCTTCGACTCCGATCAGGTTCACGAATTGGAAGAGCTGCCGCGCGAGCTGATCGTGGTGGGCGCAGGAATCATCGGGCTGGAATATGCCTCGATGTTTGCGGCTTTGGGGGTGAAGGTCACCCTGCTGGATCAACGTCCCACATTGTTGGACTTCGTCGATCGTGAGATCGTCGAGAGCCTGTGCTTTCAACTGCGACAGTTGGGAACGGTTTTTCGTCTGGGTGAAAAAGTTGTGCAGGTCGGTTTTGACGAAGAGCGTGACCGCGTCTTCGCCAAGCTGGAGAGCGGCAAGACCATTCACGGCCAGGCGCTGCTCTACGCGGTGGGCCGGCAGGCGAACAGCGATCAGCTCAATCTGGAGGCGATTGGGCTGGTGCCCGACGGCCGCGGCAAGCTGAATGTCGACGACCACTTTCGGACGTCGATTCCCCATGTCTACGCGGCCGGCGATGTCATCGGCTTCCCCGCGCTGGCCAGCACTTCCATGGAGCAAGGCCGGCTGGCCAGCTGCAACATCTTTGGGGTGGCGGCCAATATTCCGCCAAACCTGATTCCGTACGGCGTCTACACGATTCCTGAGATCTCGATGGTGGGTGCGACGGAGGAACAGCTAACGAGTGAAAAGGTGCCATATGAGAGCGGCATTTCGCGCTATGCGGAGCTGGCTAAAGGACAGATGTTGGGCGACGATCAGGGATTTCTCAAGCTCATTTTCGATCCCCGCAGCCTGAAACTCCTCGGGGTGCACATCATCGGCGAGCGCGCGGCGGAGATTGTTCATATAGGGCAGGCAGTGCTGGCGATGGGCGGAACAATCGATTACTTCCGCGATACGGTGTTCAACTATCCCACATTGGCGGAGGCCTACAAAGTGGCAGCTCTGGATGGGCTGAACAAGCTGTGAGGAGTGTGAGATTTCACAGCGTCGCGTTCGCAGTTACATGTGAATTCAGATTGTTCCGCGTGGAAGATTTTGCGTTTCGTGGCGCTCAGATCTCAAACATGCGATAGACCGCGCCATTCTGCGCTTGATTGATCATCAGCGCGACGTTGTGCACCGGAGTGCCGGCGGTCGTCTTTCCGTCCGGGCTGCCGGCGTGGGCATGGCCGTGCACCACCAGGTCGGCTCCGTGACGGTCGATGACCTCCATCAAACGGGAACTGCCCAGGTACGGATAAATCTCCAGCGGCTCGCCTTTCACAGTGTCGCCGATAGGCGCGTAATGCAGCACCACGACGCGCTTCCTGGTACGTAGCTGCGACAACGCGCGCTCCAGCTTTAGCGCCTCGTCAATCGCCGCCTGCACGAAGGCCTTCACCTCCGGCTCACCGAAAGCAGTGAGCGCGCCGCGTCCAAATCCGCCAGGAAATCCTTTGGTGCCGGCAAACCCTACGCCGTCGCGCTCGTAAGCGGTGCCATCCAGCATCTTGACTCCGCCGTCGGTCATCATCTTCATCAGTTCGGCGGCGCGGCCGCTTTCGTAATCATGATTGCCCAACACGGCGACAATGGGAATCCGCAGCCGCACCAGCACATTCATCAGCGACTCCATCTCCTCCGGCCGCCCGAAGTTGGTAAGATCGCCGGCAAGGATCAGCACGTCCGCTTCCTCGCGCACGCGATTCAAATTGTCGCGCACGCGATCATGCAGTTGCGGACTGAAATGCAAATCGGCTACGGCAGCGATTCTCATTGCCCTTTGCTTAAACCAGCTTTTCGCGCCGCCGAGCTAAACGATCTTCGGCTCGCGCTGTTCCCGCTGCTGTTGCAGCAGATTTTCCATGCCCCATTCCCTGACATCAATGGCAAACATCTTGTCGTCCAGCAGGCTGCCGCGAAACGGCGCGGACGATTTCGGCGAATCAAGCTCAGCCCGCAGGCGTCTTAGAAGCTCGTCCCAAATCTCGTGCGGCACATAGTCACGATGCGCAGGATAGACGTAGTGGAACAGCACCAGCTCCCAGAACAGCAGCTCCCAGTGATCGCCCACCAGGCTGAGCAAGCGCTGCCAATCGAGCCGGCCCTTGCCGGCAAAGATGATGTGCACCACATCGGCTCCGTCGAAGCGCTCGCGAAAATTGACGAACAGTTTGGATGCGATCAGCTCTTCCCCAGCCAGCACTCGGGTGGGAACTCCGAGTACCACACTGTGGGAGCCGCGCTCGATCCACGACTGGTCCACGCTAATGACCCCATTGCTCATGCCCGTAATCAGATCTACGAAATAACCATCGCGACGAGCCTTGGCGAGCCAGACGGGATCGCGGATCTCCGTCTCAAAACCTTGTTCCCGAAGATGCCGCAGTGCCGCCGGAACAGCCTGCGCCGGCAGGAAAAGATCGAGGTCCTTGGTGTTGCGCCAGATACCTGTGTGCTGCTGTAGCGCGAAGGCTCCCGACACCACATACGGCACCCCCACGCGATTCAGGTGCTGCAGCACTTCGCAAAACAACGCCCGCTGCTCCGGCGGAAACTCCGGAGCCACGGAACTGCTGACCGGCAATTCAATCTCAGTGGCCACAGCTTTGGGTTGGATGGCAGGAAGTTGCCTGGGCGTTGTTGCTGCCGGGAAAGAAAAGATCAGCCCAGCCATTTTTTCTGTCCTGGATCGTGGGCACCCGGTCAGCTCCAGGTGCGGCCAGAACGCTATCTTGCACACTTGATTCGCCGCATTGCATCATTCCTAAGCGCACACGAGGCACCGATGCCGAAAGACACCGTCGTTGACGTGCAGGGTAAGCACCTGAAGCTGTCGAATCTCGACAAGGTGCTCTATCCCCAAGCCAATTTCACCAAAGGCCAGGTCATCAATTATTACGTCCGCATCGCTCCCGTGCTGCTACCGCACCTGCACGGACGCCCGCTCACGATGAAGCGCTATCCCAACGGCGTGAACGGCATGTTCTTTTACGAGAAGAATTGCCCCAAGCATCGACCGGAATGGGTAGAAACCGCGCGCGTGTGGAGCGAAGGCAATAATCGCTGGATGGACTACTGCGTCTTTGAGGACCTGCCGACGCTGGTTTGGGCAGCCAATCTCGCCGACCTTGAGCTGCATACCAGTCTTTCACTCGGGAAAGACATTCTGCGGCCAACGTTCTTGGTCTTCGATCTCGATCCCGGCCCGCCCGCCAATATTGTTCAATGTTGTCAGGTAGGCATCTGGGTACGCGACCTCTTCGCCCAATTCAAGCTGCAGAGCTTCGCGAAAACATCCGGGTCAAAGGGATTGCAAATTTACGTTCCGCTCAACACCGTGGTCACCTACGACGATACCAAGCCGTTTGCGCATGAGATCGCGCGGTTGCTGGAGCGCCAATATCCGCAGCAGGTCGTCTCCGATATGAAGAAGTCGCTGCGCAGCGGCAAAGTCTTCGTCGACTGGAGCCAGAACGACGATCACAAAACCACGGTGTGCGTCTATTCGCTCCGCGCGAAAGAGCGCCCTACAGTTTCCACCCCAGTGAAGTGGGACGAAGTTGAGAACTGCCTCAAGAAGAGCGACGCGAGTTTGCTGGCATTCGAAGCCGATACCGTCGTCGAGCGGTCCAAGAAGTTTGGCGACCTGTTCGAGCCGGTGCTGAAGCTGAAGCAAAAGCTGCCGCCGCTGGAAGCTCTGGAAGGGATTGAAGCGGGGACAATCGGAGCTTCGCAATCATCAAGCCAGCGGGAGAAACCCGCTCGGACGAGCGCGGCGCGGGCAAGCCTGAGAACGAAGAAGACTTCTGCCAAGCGCAAACGCGGATAGTTTTGCCGCCAGGCGCAAAAGGCAGATCCTTCGACTCCACGTCCGCCAATCCGCAAACGATGCGGGCCAAAAAACCAACGCGGACGCTCAGGATGTAGGTGTTGCGACCAAGGCCGCGATGGGGCCTCACTCCGTTCGCGCTGACGTCGGAGAAAACGAGGTCTTCAGAAAATTAACTCTTGTGCCCAACCAGTCCCTTCACGAATGAGCTGACCTCGTGGCGGAAGCGTTCCTTGCGCAGGTAGCGGTCGCTCTTCACCCAGTTCATCTGCAGGCTCATGCGCTTGCCTTCGAACGGCTTGTGTCCGTGCCAAGAGCGGTCGCTGCGCTTGAAGACGATAAGGCTGCCCATGGTGGGCGCAACTTCGGCCACGTAGTCCTCGAGATTCTTGGAGCGCAGCAGTCGCAGCCGGCCGCCGCTGCTCTCCCAATCGCGATTGAGATACAGCAGCACGGTGATGACCTTGTCCTTCGAGTCGGTATGAATGCCGCCGTCCGAGCCGCCATCGCACTGGCCGCGCACGGTCAGCATCGTGGGATATTGACTCAAATCCATGGAGAATTTCGCGCTGACGACGGCGGCAAAATCCGGGCCCAGCAACTCGCTCGTTAGCTGCTTGAATGCCGGACCGTAGCTGAGCCGTGACAGGGGAAAGCTGCCGGTTTTCTCGATGCGTGGAAAGTCGTCGATGACGGCAGACTTGCAGGCCGGTTCGAGAACATCGTCGACGACGAGATATTCGTACGGCTCGGTGTGAAATTCAGCCGCCGCGAGTTTGGAAAGATTCAACATAGACAGATTCGTTTCTGCCTCGTAACAGGGCACGTCTTTGACGTGCTGTAACGAACCGATATTGATCCGGGCTTTAACCCCTCATCACTCTGCCGCAGAGGCTAAAGCCTGTCTTTCTGGCGATCCCTTCGGCACGACTGAAGTCGTGCCCTGATACAAAGCCTGGCCCCTTACGACAGTCGCGACGACAAACAAGGTCTAGGTCTCACCGCACCACCGCCGCGCCCTTGCTTTGAAACGTTATTCCGGCTTCGGTCAGCCCGTCGAGTAGCGCCTGAAAAATTTCTTCCGGACGCACCCGCTTCATGCATTCGTCGGTGCCGAGTGGGCAGACACGCTTGTGGCACGGCTGGCAGGCCAGTTCGCCCTCGCTTGAAAACAGCTTGATGTGCGGGCTGCCGATTGGCGGCGTGCGGCGATAGCCGGTCGGCCCGTAAATTCCCACCAGCACCGGCACACGCATCGCGCCCGCGATATGCAATGGAGCGCTGTCCGATCCGACCGCAGCTTGCACGCGCTCATAGAGCGCATACATCTCTGGAATGGGAAGCTTGCCGAAGAGATTGCACACGCGTCCCTTAAGCTGCCCTGCGGTAAATCCGCGCAGAATGCGCTCGCCAACCGGGGCATCCGCCTGCGAGCCTTGGATGATGAGATTCAGATCGGTGTCGTTCAGCAACTGCCCCATCAGCGTTGTCCAGTACTCCTCCGGCCAGTGCTTGCTGACCCACTGCGTCGCCGGAGCCATCGCGATCACCGGCACGCTGGTATTCAACGTACCATCCAGTAATTCTGCAACGCGCTGCCGAGCGGCATCGGTCACGCGCGGCGGCTCGATCGTGTAGCGCACATCAGCCGCACCGATGTTGTGCGCGAGGTAGGCCATGTGCTCCAGATGGCAAACCGCGGGATCGAAATATTCCCCGCGACGCAGATGGCGTTCGGTGTAGAAGACGCTACTGAATTCCCGCCCGTGCCGAAATCCAATGCGGCGCTTGATGCCGGCCATGCATGGCAGCAGTGCCGTCTTGAACAACCCCTGCGCGTCAATGGAGACATCGTAGTGAACTGCTCGCACCTCCTCCACAAACCCGCGAAACTCGCGCGCTGCTTGTGGCCATTTTGCCGGATTCGACAATGCCTGTGACCAACTCCGCCGCGAGCAACGATGCACATAATCGAGAGCCGGATGACCTTCGATCGCCGGCGCCAACTCAGTGTCAATCGCCCAGCCAATTTTCGCGTTGGGGAAGCCGTCGCGCAGCATAGTCAGGATCGGCAGGGTCTGAATGACGTCGCCCAGCGCGCTGAAGCGTACCAGTAGGACTCTGCCCGGCTTGTTCGTGGGCATCGCTTGCATGCGACCGGAGTAATCGTGCCGAGACTCATGGGTGGCGTTCGCGTCGCTTTTCAGCGTGCTGGTCACAGCCAGTAACTCCTGGACGTCGCACAACAAATGAGCAGTTGGCCGTTGGCACTTAGCATTTGGTTATTAGCACGCGGTCGCGCCTGCATAGAATCATACGTGGTCGCGGCGCAGAGTCAAAAATCGAAATAGAGTGGCCTTTCGCAAACATAATGTACTCAGGTGTTTAGCGGGGGCGTATAGCGATTATCGCGGCTACGTGGCTTTGAAAAGAAAATGCAACTCCGCCATCCCGATTCTGGAAACCCTAATAGAATGCTCACATCTGATTAAAAGAGCGTCCAGACAGTGGTGGACTTTGCGCCCTCCGCATATGAGAATAAACTGATAATGGTAACAAGTGCGGCGAAGGCGGGTTTCTATGGTTAGCTTGGGGCCTTCTCGCCCAACTCGTCCCTCCGCAACGATGTGAAGAAGGTGTACACCATGCGTTCTGTATCCCGATTTCTCAGTATCGGCGCACTGTCGCTGCTGCTCGTTCCGCTCGGCCTCGCCCAGAACTCGTCGCCAGCGGATCAGGGCTCGCCGGCGGCGCAGAATCAAAGCTCCACCTCCCCATCGGATCAGAACGCCTCAAGCCAGAGTTCCTCGTCGTCCAACGGTCAGTACCTGCCCGATAAGCCGGAAAAGAACCCCCCGCCCAAAGACGCCATGGACAACATCAACGCCATCGGCAACCGCAATGTTGGCTGCGACAAGGGACTAGGCAACTGGTACTCGCTTGACAAGCAAGTTGCCATGGGCAAGCAGTACTCGATGCAGGTCGAGCATTCGGCCAAGATGGTCACTGATCCCGTGGTCACCGAGTACATCAACCGTATTGGGCAGAACCTGGTTCGTAACTCCGACGCAAAGGTTCCCTTTACCATCAAGGTGATTGACACCGACGACATCAATGCGTTCGCGCTGCCCGGCGGTTTCTTTTACGTCAACTCCGGATTGATTCTGGCTGCCGATAACGAAGCCGAGCTGGCCGGTGTTATGGCACACGAGATCGCACACGTTGCGGCTTGTCACGTCGCTCGCGAGCAGACGCGGGGGAATATTGTGAACCTGGCGAGCATTCCGCTGATTTTCGTACCCGGCGGTTGGGGCGTGTATGAAGCTTCGCAGGCCGCACTCGGCATCGGCGTGCCGCTGACGTTCATGAAGTTCTCGCGCACTTTCGAGGCGCAAGCCGACTTCCTCGGCATGCAATACATGTACAAGGCGGGATACGATCCGCAGTCGTTCATCTCGTTCTTCGAGAAGATTGAAGCGCAGGAGAAGAAGAAGCCGGGACTGATCGCCAAGGCATTCGAGTCGCACCCGATGACGCCTGATCGCGTCGCCGCAGCCCAGAAGGAGATGGAAACCATCCTGCCGCCACGTCCCGAATACATCGTGGACACCTCCGAATTCGAGAACGTGAAGTCGCGGCTGGCCTCGCTTGAGAACCGGCACAAGGTGCAGAGCGACAAGGACAAGGCTGACCGGCCGACGCTGCGCCGCGCAACCGCCGACAATCCCTCGCAGGATAATGGCAACGGGTCTTCCAATTCTGGCGATGACGATCGTCCTACGCTGAAGCGCAACGACGGCTCCGGATCGTAGGCGTTCAACTTGGCGCAATTCCAATCTGCAAGGAAGAAGGCCTCCGATGATCGGAGGCCTTTTGATTGCGAGCCTGGCACCGCCGGTCAGGGCGTGATCTCGAAGACGACGCCGCAACCTTGATTCTGGGAACAACTCCCAACCGTCGACCCGCCGGCGGTGGTTGTTCCGTAGATATTCCCATTCGCGTCAAGGATCACCTGTCCCCACGGATAGCCGCCGTCGCCGCCACCGGTAAAATCGTGCAGCGAGGTGTAGGTCCAGCCGCCCTGCGAAGGTGTCAGCTTGAAGATGTTGCCGTAGCCGTAAGCTCCTTCGGTGTGCGTGTTGCCGTAAAGAGCTCCCGACGCGTCCATTGTCAAGGTACTGGTTGGACCCGGCGGAGTGTCATGCCAAGTGCCGGTGAAGCTGTACAGTATCGTCAGCGTCCAGCTACCTTCTGACGGCGTCAGCTCGAATACCGTCCCTCCATCACCCGAGCCACCGCCGGCGGTCGTGC
>Ga0335074_10011423_pt1 | contig 12419 bp, 8 predicted proteins | sample Lox_Sample_23_FD_206715 | JGI IMG/M metagenome (GOLD analysis project Ga0335074, IMG submission 206715) | Soil microbial communities from Loxahatchee National Wildlife Refuge, Florida, United States - Lox_Sample_2.3 | ecosystem: Environmental > Terrestrial > Soil > Wetlands | place: USA: Florida...
GCGGGCGTGTTTATCGGCCTCTGGCTGACTACGGCCGGTCATCGCATGCGGCTGGTAATTCCGTTCAGCGCGGGCGTACTGCTGGGCGTGGTGCTGTTCGGACTTCTGCCGGAACTGTTGGAGGAGGTCCGCTGGCTTGCCACCGGCGTCTTCTTCGCCGCCGGCTATGGGATTCTCTTCCTGATCAACCGCTTCATCGCGCCGGTATGCCCGTCCTGCGCGCACGATCACGACCATAAGGCCTGCGTCAGCGAACTGCATGGATTCGCGGCGCCCATGATCGGCGCCAGCATGCTGCACAGTTTCTTCGATGGCTGGAACATTTCCGCCGCGCAGTTGGCATCCAACCATGGCATCCGGCTGGCGGTGGCGCTGGCCGTCGCGCTGCATAAGATTCCCGAAGGGATCGCGTTGGGGGCGATTGTACGGGCGTCGGTGGAATCGCGCTCGACCGCTCTATTCTGGAGCGTAACGGTAGAGGCGGCGACGCTCTTGGGAGGGCTTTTCGCCCTCTTGATCGCTCCCCAACTGCCCGCGGCGTGGATCACTTATCCGCTGGCGGTGGCGGCGGGATGGCTGTTCTATTTGGGCGCGCATGCCGTGCATGAAGAGTGGAAGCGTCGCGGCGCGCTGCCCGCGTGTGCGACCGCGCTCACCGGCGCGGTGGGCGCGGCGGTATTGCAGTTGGGCGCGGAAGCCTGGTTCAAATAGGCGCTGCGCGCATGCGGGCTGAGAGCCCGCCGCAGGCAAAGTGCCTGCCCCACTTTGGGGTCACCTGCGGCCAACCGGAATCAAGCTTGGCTCGAGGGGGCGCTTCCGATGACATCGCGCAACCCTCTGTTCAAAGAACCGTGGGCACGATCTGCAGTTCCGGAACGCAGGCGTGCCTGGGCAGGCAGGCGACGGCCAGCACCATCTCGGCCACGTCCTCCGGGCGGAGCGCTTTGGCGAGCGTTTCGGCCGATGGCTTCACCGGACGCCGGTCCAGAATCTCGGTATCGACCAGGCCGGGACAGAGCACGCAGGTACGAATGCCGTTCTCTTTTTCCTCCACGCGAATGGCGTGCGCCAGCCCCAACAGGCCGCGTTTGCTCGCTTGGTAAGCCGCGCCTGATACATCGGCAAACAAGCCCGAAACAGAGGAAATGTAAATCAAATGTCCGGCGCGCCGTTCCCGCATCGCCGGAAGCACGGCGCGTGTGATGTAATATGCACCATTCAGATTCACCCGCAGCACGTCATCCCAGATTTCGGTGGTGAGACGGCGCATGGAGCGATCGGGGACGTTTGTGCCGGTTGCAAATACCAGGATGTCGATTTCGCCGAGACGTTCGCGCGTGATTTGCGCGAGGCTCTCCATCTGGTTCGCGCCGGCCGCGTCCGCGACGAAAGTCTCAACGGTGCAGCCCTCTCGCGCCAGCGATTCCTGCAATTCTGCGAGCCGTTCCTGGCGGCGCGCGGAGGCCATCACACGAGCGCCGGCGCGCGCCAACAACACGGCCGTTGCTCGGCCGATGCCACTGGATGCTCCCACCACGAGGGCGACTTGGTTTGCGATTGTCACGGGCATAAAGATCTACTATCGCATCGGGCCCTGACCGGCGGGGACTGGGGGCTAGGGACTAGCGCTGCCTCCGGGTAAACCCTGATAGAACACCCTGTGACTTGGCGCCGTAGGTGGACGATCGTTTTGTTTCGTCGGCCCGCGTCCGCTAACGACAGGCCACCCAAAACGATGGCCTGTCCCACCCTGACTTGGTGCCCCGAGGGAACCACAGGGTAGGGGCTGGCGGCGGCGATCTTTTTCAGCCCCGTCTGTGAGAGCGGGGTTCAAGCCGCTTGGCGAGCCAACAGCGCCTGAATCGAAAGCGCGGGAGCCGGTCCGCCCAGCATAAAACTCTGCGCGCGATCGCAGCCCATAGCCCTGAGCTGTTGCAGTTGCTCGGCGGTTTCGACGCCTTCCGCCACAGCGCGCATCCCCAAGCCATGCGCCAGTCCGACCATGGATTCGACCAGCGTCCGGGTGTTGCCGGCGCCCCTCATGCGCTGGACAAACCTGCGGTCGATCTTCAGGTTGTCGATGGGCAATTCCTCCAGGTAACTCAAAGACGAATAGCCGGTGCCGAAGTCGTCGAGCGAGACGCTCACACCCAGCTTTTTGAGCTCGCGGAGCTGCCGCGCAGTCTCGCGCAGATCTTGCATGAGGACGCTCTCGGTGACTTCCAGATCCAAACGCGAAGCCTCCAAACCCGTCTCGCCAAGCGTGGCAGCCACCGTGGCAGTCAGATCGCCGCGCGCGAACTGCACCGCCGATGCGTTGACGCCTACTTGCATGAATCCATAACCGGCGTCGCGCCACAGCTTTCCCTGCCGGCAGGCATCCCGCAGCACGCGATTGCCGATGGGCACGATGAGGCCGGTCTCCTCGGCAATCGGGATGAGCACGGAAGGCGGGACACGGCCGAACTTGGGATTATCCCAACGCACCAGCGCTTCGAGGCCGGTCACGCGTCCGGTGGCCAGATCGAATTGCGGCTGATAATGCACGGAGAGTTCGTCGCGTTCGAGCGCGTGGTGTAGTTCCGCCTCCGTTGCCAGACGGCGGCTGGCGGCCTGGCAGATTTCCTGATTCGACAACTGAATGCGCCGCGGACCCTGGCGCTTGGCGGCATACAAAGCACTGTCGGCGGCGCGCTGCAGAGAGACCAGATCCGGGCCGTGTTGCGGGTAAATGGCAACCCCTATGCTGGCCCCTAAAAACACTTCGTTGCCTTTTACCGAGAACGGCGCCGACAGCGTCCCCAGGAGGCGCTCAGCCACGTGGACCGCGTCCTGCGGCGACGAAATGCCATTCAACGCCACCATGAAGCGATCGCCGCTGCCGCGGCAAAGCGCCTCTGATTCACGCATCGAGCGGGAGAACCGTTGCGCGGCAAGCTGGATCAGTTTGTCGCCCGCCGGATGTCCCAGGGTATCGTTGATGCGTTTGAAGCGGTCGAGGTCCAGGTACAGCAAAGCCGCCATGCTGCTGTGGCGGCGGGCATGCGCCAGAATCTGGCGGGCGCCATCTTCGAAAACGGCGCGATTGGGCAGACCGGTGAGTGGGTCATGGGTGGCCTGGTGCGCCAGCTTTTGCTCCATGCGCTTGCGCTCGGTGATGTCGGACAGCAGGCCGTCGCGATAGCGCTTCCCGTCGCGTTCCCGCACATTGGCCACGCGGCAGTGCAGCCAGATCCACTCGCCGTCTTTGCGCAAAAAGCGATATTCTTCATCGAGCCACTGGCCGTTTTCGAAGACCGCGCGGTAGGCGGCGGCTACGCGAGCTTGCTCTTCGGGATGAATGCGGCTCAACCAGAATCCAGGTTGGCAAAGCTCCTGTTGGGTGAATCCGCTCAAGCGTTCGCAGTTGGGGCTGACGAAGACCGGCTGGCCTTCGTCATCCGATTCCCAGACCACGTCCGCCGCATGATTGGCCAGATTGGCCAGCCAGCGCTCCTGGCGTACGCGGCGGAGATCGCGCGCGATGGCGGATGATCCCACTACTGTGCCAGCGGCATTTCGCACCGGAGACATGGTGAGTGAAACTTCCACCGGGCGGCCTTCGCAGCCGATGGTGATCAGTTCCTTTTGCGCCACGGTTTCGCCGCGGCCCACCTGGGCGAGAAGCTGCGCCACTTGATCGCCTTGATTATGCGGGCCCGAAGGCATCAACAGCGCCAGCGGTTTGCCCATCATATCCGCGGCCGGGTAACCATAAAGCGTCTCCGCCGCTTTGTTCCAATTCAGGATAGTTCCGTCCATGGCGGCGCCGAAAATAGCATCGCCGGCGGAATCCGCGATGGAAGCCAGCAGGGCGCGGGTTTCCTGGGCTTCGACGCGCGCCGTGATATCGCGCATGATAGCGGCGTGCGCGGTGATTTTTCCGGACTCATCGCGGATGGGAGAGGCGGAGATAGAGATGTGGATGCGTTTCCCATTCTTGGTCAAGCCCACCGCTTCATAATGGCCGATGCTCTCGCCGTGGCGCAGCCGTTGGGAAATCGATTTCAGGGCTTCCTGTAGATCGGGGGGGTAAAGCAGCGAAACCGGCTGGCCTACCACTTCCTGCGCACGGTAGCCATAGAGCCGCTCGGCGCCGCGATTCCAGCTCAAGATGATGCCGTCCGGCGTGCCGCTCAAGATGGCATCCTCGGACGATTCCACGATGGAGGCGAGCAGCGCGCTCGAGTGATTGGCCGCGTGGCGGGCGGTTACGTCGCGCCGCACAGCGATGTACCGGCGAATGGCGCCGCTCGCATCGTGCACGGGCGTGACGGTGATCTCTTCCACGTAATCGGTGCCGTCTTTCCGCCGGTTGGGGACTTCGGCGCGCCAGACCTTTCCGGCGCGCACGGTTTCGCGCACGAGCTGATGGAACGCCAATACGCGCGGGTCGGAAGTAGCCCGCACGGGGTTGCGCCCCACGATTTCGCCGGCCGAGTACCCGGTCATGCGCGTGAAAGCCGGATTCACATAGCGGACGGTTCCGTCGCTATCGGCGATAACCACCGCATCGGAAGCTTCCTCGATGGCGCCCACCAACCCGGCGGCTTCGACTTCCGCTCCCATCTCTTTTTCCGACCACACTTGCGACTGCTCCGCAATCTGGGCTTGCTGGCGCATCGCAATGTAAGCCGCCATCGCCAACGAGAGAGCCAGGAACGCGATGGTCGTGGCGGGAGATTGCCGCACCATGGGCTCGGAAGACGCGATGGCGTTGGCAATCTGGTAGGCGAACCAGGCCACGCCCGCGCCCAGCGAGGCTTTGATGAGCATGCCGGTGGCGCGGCGGTGGTTGGGCGCGAGCAGAACTCCGGCATTGTCGGCGCTTAAGGCCGATTGCCCGGCGTTCACGTGCATGCTTCGCCCAGCACTCCCCACAAGTGTCGAAAAAACTGGCACGAGACAGCTTGATTATATCGGCGGGCGTGGGCACGCTACACCTTATCGTTGGATATGTAATCTAATGGAATTTTTCCGGAAAGCAGACTTGATTTATGCAGAAATTACAGTGCCGCTCCGGCGCTGCGCCGCCGCGCTTTCAGCACTTCCAGACCCGCGGGCAGCAGCGAAATGGCGATGATTACCAGGATTACCTTTTCGAAGTTATGCCGGATAAAAGCATTACTTCCTAACTTGTAACCCGCCAGGGTCATCAGCATGACCCACCCCGTCACGCCGAAGATATCGAAGGACAGGAACCGCGCCAGATTCATGCGGCCCACGCCCGCCACGAAAGCGGCGAATGTGCGGATGATGGGGATGAAGTGCGCGTAAACCATGGTCCGCCCGCCGTGTTTTTCGTAGAACTCGTGAGTGCGGTCGAGATAATCGCGGCGGAAGATACGCGAGTTGGCGCGATTGAAGAGATGCGGTGCGGCGGTGCGTCCCAGAAAATAACCGGACGTATCGCCCAGCAGGGCGGCCGCGGCCAGCAGCACGATCACCACCGCGATATCGAGCTGCCCGGCGCCGCAGACCACGCCCACGGTAAACAGCAGCGAATCACCCGGCAGGAAGAATCCCACCAGCATCCCGGTTTCGGCGAAGACCAGCACGAACAACGTACCGTAACCCAGCCAGCCGGTGAGCAGCGTGCCGAGCAGGTGGATCAATCGCTCCGGATCGGTGAGCGAATGCAGAAAATCCAGCAGGGAGTGGATCATCTGCTTAGCTGTGATAACTGGCGATCATGCGGTCGATCACATCCTGGTGGATCTTGATCTTGCCCTCCTTGATGAGCTGGTCCTTCACGCCTTCCTCAAACAGGCTGGCGCGGGCCTGCTCTCTTTCACTCTTAAGCTGTTGGCGGATGGAAGCGCTCTGCGCGGGAAGGCCAGTCAGATCGGCGGGGATTTTCTCGACGAGCTTGCATACGACTTTGGTATCCACTCCCAGCGCGTTGGGACCGATAATCGAGCCGACCGGCTTGGTGAAGGCGTCCGGGAACATGCCCGCGGAGCCCAGCCCCTCGATAGCTCCCGCGTGATCCACGGCGTCGGAAGTCTTGGCTTCCAGGCCCAGGGATTTAGCGGCGGCCGCGAAGTCGCCGCTGGCCTGCGCCTTAGCGACCAGATCGGTGGCTTTTTGGTCGAGCAGTTTGGCCAGCTTCTCTCTCACCAGTGCGTCGTGCACCCGGGCTTGCACATCGTCGAACGACGCGGGATGCGCGGGCGTTTCGCCCAGCACCACCGCCATCACGATCTTGTTGCCCGGTATCACCACCGGCTGCGAAACATCGCCTTTCTTCAGGCCGATGATAGATTGTTGAAAATCTTTGTTCACGCCGATCTGCGGCATGGGATCGTTGTCCCCCACATCGCCGGAGGTCACATACTGCACGCCCATATCGGCGGCCACCTTATCCGGATGCAGCGGATCCTTTTCGAGCGCGGCTTGGGTCTTATCGGAGAGCTGCTGCATCAGGTCGTTCACCCGTTGCTTCTTGTACTCCTCCGCCAGCTGCGCTTTCACGTCGTTAAAGGGCTTCAGTTGCGCCGGCTCGTGCTTCAATACCTGCAGGATGTGATAGCCATAAGTGGTTTTTACCGGATCGCTGATCTCCCCGACTTTGAGCGAGAAGGCCGCCTTCTCGAATTCCGGCACCATCTGGCCGCGCACCACGCCATCGTATTCGCCGCCCTTGTCTTTCGATCCCGGATCCTCCGAGTATTTCTTGGCCATCTCGGCAAAGTTCGCTCCCTTACGAAGCTGCTTCACCAGATCTTCCGCTTTGGCTTTCACCGCGGCGTCCTGCTTGGGGTCCTTGCCATCGGACTTCAGCAGAATATGGCGGACATCCACGCGCTCCGGCAAGCGGTACGAATCTTTGTTGTCGTTGTACACCTTCAGCAGATCCGCTTCGGTAGGCTGGACGGTCTGCTCCAGCTTGGCCTCGTCGATGATCAGGATGCCAAAGGTACGCTTCTCGGGAACCTGGTATAACGCCTTGTGGCTGTCGTAGTATTGGTGCAGTTCCTCCGGCGTAACCTTGATATCGGCACGGAATTTGTCGCCCGTGATCTTGACGTATTGAAGCTTCACCTTATCGTGCAGCCGTTGGTACTCGGTCTTGATCTGCTGCGGAGTGACCACGATGCCTTGCATGGCAATGTCGCGCAGCTTGTTGATCAACATTTGGCGCGCCATGTCGCCCTCGAACTCCGGAATGGTCATGTTCTGCTGCGCCAGCATGGCCTCGTAAGCCTGCTTACCGGCGAACTTGCCGTCTTGAAAGAGTTGCGGAAGCGTTTGCCGGATGCCGGAGGCCAGATCGGCGTTGGAAACCTTGAAGCCGAGCCGTTGAGCCTCGTAGGCCATGGCCCGCTCGGTAACCATGTTATTGACGAACTGCGGAACGTAGTGCGCCAGCAACTCGGGGGGCATCTGGCGGCCGCGCATATTCGCTTCTATGATCTGGCGTACGTCGGCCATGGTGATGGTATCCTTGCCGACTTGGGCGACCACGCCTTCAGACGAATCGCCGCTGCCCACGTTGTAGCTGGGCACCAGGTACGTCAGCATGGATAAGGCGACCAAAAGCAGCAATCCGCCGAGCATGATACGCACAACTTTGTCCCGGCTGCGGAAAAGATCAAACATTGGGAAAATCTCCTGAAGGGGAACTTTTATTATAGCAGGGGCGGCGCCAGGACCGTGCTTCGCTACGGCGGGGTGCTGTCCTAAAGTTGCGTGAAGGAAGTTCTTCCCGCGGCTCTTGCCCCACCAGGGCCTAAGAAACCAGCCAGCCGCGCTTTTCCCGCCATCTGCCGCGCGTAAAATCCGGGATCTTCACCGGCGCACTGCCCTGCTTCACGGAAGCTTCGCTCAGCGGACCGGGAGCGCTCCACGCGGCGGCGTCATATACATCCAGATCCGGCGCCAAGCCTTTTTGCATGCACTCCACCAACCGGTAGACCAATAGAAAATCCATGCCGCCATGCCCGCCCAACTTGCGCGCCAGTTCGCCCTGATGCTTCCACAGCGGATGCTCGTATTCCTCTTTGTACTTATCGATGGGCGTGTACTCTTCGGCATTGGGATCGTCGAAATAAATACGCGGCGGGTAATCGCGGAAAATTCCTTTCACCCCCGCGATCAGATTGATCCGGTCATAGGGATGTGGATTCACCACATCGTGCTGCAGCGTGATGACCAGGCCATTGGCGGTCTTGATTAGTGAGGTGTTCAAGTCGCCGCAGATATATTTCTCTTTCCACTTGGGACTGTCCTTGGGCACGTGCGCCGCGCGCCACGCGTCCAGGCCGCGCTCGGGAGTGCTCATCGACACCAGATAATCGAAGCGGTCGCCGCGATTGATGCCCATGTAATTGGCCACCGGCCCGAGTCCATGCGTGGGATACAGATTTCCATTGCGCTGGGTGTGCGGAAACCTGCGCCACAGGCCTTCGCTGCGATCCTCGAACAGCAACTTGCGCAGGTCGTGCAGGTAAGCGCCCGCGCCGTACAGCAGATCGCCGAACAACCCCGCGCGGATCATGTTGAGCACCATCAGCTCATTCTCGCCATAGCAGCAGTTCTCCATCATGATGCAATGGCGGCGGGTTTTTTCGGACGTGTCCACCAGTTTCCAGCAGTCTTCAATCGTCGCGGCCGCGGGCACTTCTACGAAGGCATGCTTGCCGTTGTTCATAGCCGCGAGCGCCATGGGAACGTGCCATTGCCACGGGGTTGCCATGTAGGTGAAATCCACATCGTCGCGCTTCATCAGATTTTCGAAATCGTGCTCGCCATTGGCGTAGACCGCGGGCGGATGTTGTCCCGCGCGCTCCACGGCGGCCTGGGCGCGCAGCGCGGCGTCTTTGACCACATCGCACACCGCGGTGATGGTCAGCCCCTCGACGGCGAGATAATTATTCAGCATGTCGGAACCGCGCTCGCCGCAGCCGATCAGCCCCATGCGGACTTTCTCGCGCGGCTCGAAACGCATCCCGATCACGGATTCGTGCGCGGTTTGCGCCGCGGCGTTGTTCAGGAGGACGGCGCCTGTGCCGGCGACCGCGCCGCGAAACAAGTCGCGTCGGGAGAAGGGGGGTATCAAATTGTCGGATGACATGCTCTTATATTAAGCCGCGGCGGGGCGAATTGCGGCTCGGTCGCGGACCGTTGCGCTACTTCTTATTCCGCATCGCCGCGATAATGGCATCCGACACGCCCGCGGCCTTAAGCTTCGCGATATCCGCCGGTGCGAGGGAAAAGCGGCCAGGCTGATTGGCGATCATCTTCAGGATCTCGGCCTCCGCGATGTTGCCGTCGACCAGCTTGATCACCAGATCGTTGGTCATCAACATGCCAGTCTGCACGGGCGCGGCGGGCGCGACCGCAGCCGCTTTGGATTGCTGCGCTTTCAGGATGGCGGCTTCCTTGCGCGATTCGTCGAGCAGGCCTCCCACCAGCTTCGCACCGTTCAGGTCCGCGGCTTTCTGGAACGCGGCCGCCGCGTCATCGTAATGGTGGCTGATGAAAGAGGCTACGCCGAAATCGTACCAGGCTTCCATCGCGCCCTTCCCCGATCCGCAGGCCTCCGCGTTGGCGCGCGCTTCCTTTACGAGCGCTTCGTAATCGCCCGACTTAGCGGTCTCGAATTCCTGCTTCAGGTGGCAATCCTTGTTATCCATGAACGCGATTTCGCGCTTCTCCGTCCACGGCGCGTAGAGCCGCTTGGCGTCGCCGATTCCCTGCAGCACCGCCAGGTTCTTCAGATCGGAAGGCGCCGGCCACTCCGGATTGCTGGTCTGGCTTTCATTTTCCTTCTGCGCGTGACCATGCACGGCCATGGATGCGATCTCCTGGCCGGTGGCGGAATCCACCGCGTGGATCTCGGCGGCGAACCAGCCGTCCGTGCGCGAGATATGCACCGCGGGTAAGCCCTCGCCGAGGATCGGCTGCTGCTGTCGCCCTTCGCAGCGGGTCACGTTGACCGAAACCACTACCGTGGGCGCGCCGCCCGCCGGTGAATTCGGCGCGGCCATGGCGACATCGTGCGCGCGCATGTCCTGGAAGAGCAGATCGCCGAATTCCTTGGCGCAATCGCCCGTCAGTTGACCGGGCACGACGAGTCTTCCGGCCAAGGCGGATGTTAATGCCGGCGGATGTTTGATTTCGAATGTGATGCTCTTGGCGGCGTAGGCGGAGTGCGCGGCGGCGAGAAATCCCGCGAACGTAGCGCACACCGGGATAGTAATGCGCATTGGTTGGATGATACCACGCGCCAAACCCTGCCCTTACGGGACGGTGCTGTTAGCGTGGCACCACGCACCCGCGCGATGTTAGAATCCGAAAACCAGGGATCGTTTATTGAACCAATTATTCCGCACCAAAAGCATCGACGCTTTGATTGAAGCGTCCGAAGAGCCGGGCCACCGGCTGCGCAAGACCCTCGGACCCTGGAGCCTCACGGCGCTGGGCGTCGGTGCGGTAATTGGCTCGGGCATTTTCACCCTCACCGGGACGGCCTCCGCGGGCACGATCATTCCCACTAAGTCGATTCTCGAAGCAACCGTAATCGATCTGTTGCTGCATGGATCGCACGCCGCATCTCAGTTGGGCCGGCCGGGCGCAGGTCCGGCGATCACGGTTTCTTTCGCGCTGGTGGCGCTGGCTTGTCTCTTCGCGGGACTGTGTTACGCGGAGCTTTCGTCGATGATCCCCATCGCGGGCAGCGCGTACACTTACGCGTACGCCATCCTCGGCGAAATCGTGGCGTGGATTATCGGGTGGGATCTGATCCTCGAATATGCGGTTTCGAATATGTCGGTCGCGGTGGGGTTCTCGGCCTACATACAAGACCTGTGCGATAACTTATTTGGCGCGCATTTGCCGGCCGCCCTGGCATATCCTCCGATTCCCGCGCCGGGCGGGCCGGCGGGCGTGTTTAATGTCCCCGCCCTGCTGATCACCATGCTGGTGACGGTCATCCTGGTGCGCGGCGTGCGCGAAAGCGCGGAAGCCAACACCACCATGGTGCTGATCAAAATCGGCGCGATCCTGCTCTTCTGCTTCGGCTCGGCGCGCGCCATCAACAGCGCCAATTGGCATCCTTTCGCGCCGCATGGATTCCCCGGAATACTGACCGGCGCATCCATCGTGTTCTTCACTTACATCGGGTTCGATTCCGTTTCGACGGCCGCCGAGGAATGCCGCAATCCGCAGCGCGATCTGCCCTTCGGCATTATCGCCACTTTGATCGTTTGCACGATTCTGTATGGCTCGGTATCGCTAGTGCTGACCGGCATAGTCAAATACACGACCCTCACTTCGGCATCCCCGGTGGCCGATGCACTGAAGGCGCTGGGCTTCAACCGGCTGCGCGTGGTGGTCACGGCGGGCGCGCTGGCGGGGATGATGTCGTCACTGCTGGTCTATCAATACGGGCAGGCGCGCATCTGGTTCGCCATGTCGCGCGACCGCTTGCTGCCCTCGATTTTCTCGGCGGTCCACAAGCGTTTTCAGACGCCCTACATCTCCACCTGGATCGCCGGTTTTGTGGTCGGCATCCCGGCGGGGATTTGGGATATCGATACGTTCGCCGAGCTCTCGAACATCGGAACGCTGTTCGCTTTTGCGTTGGTCTCGGCGGGTGTGATCGTGCTGCGCAAGAAGCAGCCCGACCGTCCGCGCGCCTTTCGCGTACCCTTTGTGCCGCTGTTTCCGCTGATCTCGATCGCCTGCTGCCTGGTGCTGATGATGGGATTGCCGCTGCGCACCTGGTTCCGTTTCTTTGCCTGGCTGATCGTGGGACTGGCCATTTATTTCCCGTTTGGACGGAAACGCAGCACGCTGGCGCCGAAGGTCTGAGCGGGTGAACCCGCGCCCTTACGGACGGAGCTGCATGTGCGCGGGCTAACGCCTGGTGCGATACCTTGACGCCCGCCCTCTTGATTTGCGGATCTAAAGTTGCCAAATTGAGGTAGACTACAAAAAAACGATAGTCTGCCCCATCGCAGACTGCTTAAGGAGGAACTAATGCGTATAGCACGATGTCTGACGGTCACGGTATCCATGGCCTTGCTGGCGGTCGCCGGGCCCGCCTTCGCGGCCACGGGCACGATCACGGCCGAGCCAAACCCCTGCCGTGTCGAGGTGGGGAAATTACACTGCACCACATACCTCTCCTGGTCGACGGAGGGTGTTAAGGATGCGCGGGTCTATGTAAAGCGGGAAGGCAGGGAGCGGTCGCCCGAGAGAGAGTTTGCGATCGGGCATAACCGCCAGAAGGTCCCCGCGGATTGGATCGGAGAAGGCACCCGCTATCTTTTCACGCTTTACGATTTTTCGACTGGGGGCAAGGGCGCTGCTCTGGCTTCTGTAACGGTCACGTCAACCAAGTGAGCCCGGCGCGGCGGGCGGCCGGAACCGCC
>Ga0335074_10011425_pt1 | contig 12419 bp, 9 predicted proteins | sample Lox_Sample_23_FD_206715 | JGI IMG/M metagenome (GOLD analysis project Ga0335074, IMG submission 206715) | Soil microbial communities from Loxahatchee National Wildlife Refuge, Florida, United States - Lox_Sample_2.3 | ecosystem: Environmental > Terrestrial > Soil > Wetlands | place: USA: Florida...
TGGCCGTCCCGGCCGGACTCGTAGGCATCGAGCATGCTGCGGACCGCGAAGGAGTGGCGAAGGTCGTGGATCCGGGGCCGGCAGGCAGCTGACCGGGGCCGGAGCCCGGCGGACGCCGCGAGCTTCTTCCAGGTGGCGTGGACGTTGCAGTAAAGGAGCCTGGTTCCGGCCGGCGAGATAAGCACCGCCGCGGTCCGGGCGTCCGGGCATAGCCGGTCCCGGAGCCGCAGGTATCCCCGCAGCGCCCGGACGGTGGTGTCGTGCACCGGGACCAGCCGGGACTTGCCGTTTTTGCCGTTGCGGACGGTCAGCACGCCGGTGTCCAGGTCGGCGTCGCCGCGGTCTAGGCTGATCGCCTCGCCGACCCGCATCCCGGTGGCGGCCAGCAGCCCGGTCAGGGCCTGGTAGGTCGCGGTCCGCAGCGGGAACCGCAGCGAGGTCGCCGCCGCGATCAGCGCGGCGACCTCGCCATCGGTATAGAGGTAGGGGGTGGCGCGCAGCTTGCGTGACGGGATCAGGCCGGCCGGCGGGATCTCCGCGGCCGGGTCGGTGGTGCGCAGCCAGGCGGCGAACCCGCGGGCGACCGCCAGCCGGTAGGCGTGCCAGGACGGGTCGCCGCCGGGCAGGACCGCCCAGGCCAGCGCATGCTCCGTGGTCACGGTGACAGCGCCGGACTGCTCCAGGTAGCCGGTGAACTGCCCGAGCAGCTTCTCCGGCCGGGCGAACTTATAGCCGAGGGACCGGCGGACCGCGAGGTAGTCCGCCACCGCCTGACGCAGCGTCCCGCTCATGCCGGACCTCCCGTCGGCCAGGGACGCGCCAGCGTGCGCAGTGCCGCGATGTCGGTCTTGGCATAGATCGCCGTGGACAGCAGCCGCCGGTGCCGCAGCACCTGGCCGACCTCGGGCAGCGACGCCCCGGCGCGCAGCATCCCGGTCGCCGCTGAGTGCCGCAGCCGGTGCGCGAAGACCCGCCCGGCCCCGGCCCGCTGCCCGGCAGCGAACACCGCCTGGCTGACCCCCGTCGAGGTCAGCCCGCCATGCGGAGCCCGGGCCCGCACGAACACCCGCCTGGTGCCCTCGAACGGCTCCGGCCGCCCGCCACGCAGGTAGGCAGCGATGGCCTCACCGACATCGGCCGGCAGGGGAAGCCGCTCGCTGCGGCGTCCCTTCCCGCGCACGGTGATCTCCCCGGCCCGCCAGTCGATGTCATCCAGGGACAAGGCAGCGACCTCCCCGGCGCGGAGCCCGAGCCGCGCCAGCAGGGTGAGCATGGCCAGGTCCCGCCGCCCGGCAGCCGTTCCCCTGTCACAACTGGCCAGCATCGCGGTGACCTGCCCCGGCTCCAGCGGCGACGGCAGGGCCGCCAGCCGCCAGGCCGCGACAGCGGGAACCGCCCAGGCCAGCGGACCCGGGATCTCGCCCGCGACGTGCAGCCAGCCCAGCAGCGACCGCAGCGCGGTCACCGTCAGCTTCGCCGTGCCCTTGCGCATCGCCGGGCAGGCCACCACGACGAACGCCGTCACCTCCGCCGCGGTCAGCCCAGCCAGGTCCAGCCCGCCAGCCTCCCGGCGGGCGTCCAGGAACGGCCGGACCTTGGCAGCGTAACCGGCGGCCGTCTCCGCCCCGAGCCCCCGCTCGGTCACCAGGTAACGCCGGTAACGGTCCAGCAGCACGTCCGCCGGCCCTGCCGGGACCGGCGCCAGAGCCTGTGGCACCGCGCCCAGCCGGCGCAGGTACCCCAGCAGCGGGGCCAGCGCCTTCGGCGACAGGTAAAGCGAGTACCCCGCCGCGCGCCGGGCGGCCAGGAACCTGCCCGACACCTCGGGAGTCAACCCGGACGCACCCAGACCCTCGCCTGCCAGCCACCGGCTCAGATGTCCCATCAGGAACATCTGGCCGCTCGCCGAATCGGCCGTATACCCCAGCCGGGCCAACTCCCCGCAGAACCCGGCCGCGTACTCCTCCAGCGGGCCCCTCACACGCGCCCGCGACGGATCTCTCACGATCAACACCCCCTCCTCGTCGGAACCCAACGAGGCGAGTGTCAATCACAGAAACAGGATTATGCCGACCTTCCAGCCCGCCATCAGGCCGCCACCAGGCACTCCCGCCACCAGGTCGGCATAACCCGCAGGTCGGCGTAATGCGGGCGGCAGCGCTCCGCATCGCCAGCTACGCGGACTGGGTACGGGAGATGCTCGAGCTCAGCGACAAGGCGCTGGCCGACGGCCGCCGCCTGCCCGCCGCCTACTACGCCCGGATGGCGCACTTCTTCCTCACCCCGGACGATCCGCGGCACCAGCCGGCCCTCCAGCGCTTCCTGGACAACGTCCTGCCGGGAAACGGTGTCACCCCGGATGACCACCACCTGGTCCCCTGCCAGCAGGCACAGCTGTCGGCCTACCGGTTCACCCCGGCGCAGCCGCAAGGGACGATCGTCGTCTTCGGCGGCTACGACAGCTACATAGAGGAATGGCTGCCCGCGGCACTCGCCCTCCGCGACGCCCGGCTGGACACCGTAATATTCAACGGCCCCGGCCAGGGCACTGTACTGGACGCGGGCACGCCGATGACCCCGGACTGGCACCTGCCGGTAGCCGCCATCGTGGACTACTTCGGCCTGGCCGGCATCACCCTGGTGGGATTCTCCCTCGGCGGCTGCCTGGTCATCCGCGCCACCGCGCACGAGCCCCGGGTCGCCCGCGCAATCGCCTGGGACATCTGCACCGACTTTTACGGGGCGACGACCAGGGGCTTGGCGGCCGCGGGCCTCGATGCCATCATGGCAAACTCCGGCCAGATTCCCGCGCCGGTGGTTAATGCGGCCGTCGCGGAAGCCGCCAAGACGGACCTGCTGACGGACTGGGTCTTCCGCCAAGGCGCGCGGGTAATGGGCGCCGCCACCCCGGCCGACGTGCTCAAGGCCTGGCGCGAATACCACACTGGCGACCTCTCGCCCCTGGTCACCCAGGATGTCTTGCTGATGGCAGGCACCACTGATCTCGCCATACCGTTCCCGATGCTCGGCGAGCAGTTGCTGACGTTGACCGCCGCCAGATCGGTCACCGCCCGCGTCTTCACCGAAGCCGAGCAAGCATCGAACCACTGCCAGATCGGCAACACCGGCCTGGCTCTCAAGGTGATCCTCGACTGGCTGGACGCGTTCGGCGGCCGGACCGCCGAACCGGCCGACCGGTAATAGGGGCGTGCCCGCAGCCGCCCGTCCCGCGCGCTGACCCGGTGGCATGGCACTTTCAGCCAAATGAGCCGTCACCGAAAAGAGGGGTTAAACCATGGCCTATGAATGCCGCCGGATCGTCACGGGTCACACCCCCGAGGGGAAGTCAACGGTCTTGTATGACTCGCCGATGCCCCTGCTGGAGGCCGATAGTGCTGGCGGGCCCCGGCAGGAGGACCGTGCCGGCGCGGCGTCAGCGGTCATCTGGACGACACAGGGCCCGGCCGACAATGATGATCCGTCTGACACCGCGTTGCGGAAGGTTGGCACTGCCGAGAGTGACGGCACGGTGTTCAGGATCGTGCGGTACGCGCCGGGGGTGGCGCCGCGCCATCACCGCACGAACTCCATCGACTACGCGGTGGTCATATCCGGGTCGATGGAAATGGAGCTGGACAATGAGACCGTCCGGCTGAACGCGGGAGACGTGCTGGTCCAGCGGGGGACCATTCACAACTGGGTCAACAACGGAACCGAGCCGTGCGTCATCGCCTTCGTCCTGGTCGGCGCGCGCCCGGCCACGGTCAATGGAACGCCGTTGCCCGCCGTGGGCTAACCGGGCAACCAAGGGCATGCGTCCAGGGGGTAGGCACCCAGCCTCGCCCGGCTCGCCGCGGCCCGGCCGTCGATCAGCGAACATAAGAAGATAAGGAGTCTGCTGCAGTGGCCGAAACTGACCTGCTGGGTGGTCGTCTCCCCCTGCTCGCGCCGGGTGACCTGTCTGACGGGCGGCAGAAGGAGCTCTACCAGAGGATGCGCACGCACCAGGTTCCCTGGGCCGACCGTCACAATTTTAAGGGGATGACCGGCGACGATAAGCTCATCGGGCCGTTCAATCCCCTTCTATACAGCCCGGAAGGCGGGACGGGATTCCTGGACTTCGAAGCGGCCGAGGAACGGTCATCGTCGCTGGACGACAGAGTCCGGCAGGTGGTGATCCTCAGCGTTGGCGCGGTGTGGCGGTCCGCCTATGAAATCTATGCCCACTCGGCGATCGCCCGTCAGGCCGGATTGTCAGAGGACACGATCCGGGCGCTCCAGAATAGAGAGCCCGCGAAAGAACTAACTGACAAGGAGCAGCTAGCCCAGACGTACACTCTGCGATTGACGTCGGAGCACTCCGTCGATGCAACCCTGTACCAGAGAGCCGAGCATGCCTTTGGCAGGCAAGGGCTGGTTGACATCGCACTCCTCATCGGCAGGTACCTGACTATCTGCACACTTCTCAACGGATTCGACATTCCCCGGCCCTGACGAGCCCGAGAAGACCTCCAGGCAAGGGCTCACCGCCCGGCCGAAGCGTCGATCTTGGCCGCCGCATCCCGCCTGCCCCGATTGCCTGTCGGCACCACCCGCGGCCCGGGCAGGGAAGACGCCGGGCAGGCGCGCGTGGGCACGCGCGGCACACGACACGTCCGCCGGCCTGCAGTCCCAGCGCCTCGCCGCGCAGCCATTGGCCCGCTCGCAGGGCCCTCCCCGCAGACCCTGGAACGCCGGCCGCCGGACGGCCGCGCGCAAAGGCCACGCCATCTGGGTGAATACGGGCCGCCCTATCAGAGGTCAGCCCCGGAGTACAGGAACGGAGAAAGGACCATGGCATACGGGCACGCCGAACGTAACCTCGCCCTGCTGCGCCAGCTCGAAGCCGAGACTCAGCAGCTCCTGGAAAGCCTGGACCGGCCTGATCCGGAGCAGTCAGCCTGGCTACAGCAGGTCACCAGACCCATCGACCTGTACTACCAGCACCGGGCTGTCAACCCATGATCTCGATCGAGGGCACCGTGGTCGCGCTGGGCGACCTGATCGGCGAGGGCAAGATCGGCCACATCGGGCTGTGCGAGCGAGGCATCACCCGGAGCAATCCGCCCGGCGCACGCGATGCACCCGGTCACCGCGGTGTAGTCGGAGTACTCTCGGTCCGCCCGTGATCCGCAAGCCGCCGTCCTGCGGGTCACCCGCGAGCCGGCTTCAGACTTCATGCCATACCCACCAAGGGTCCTTACCAGCACCATGTATGTATCAGCTCGCGTTGTCGTCTCGGGGCTGGTGCACAGGTACACGTCCGGTCCGGAATCGGCCACAGCGCGACGCCTCTCCCGGAAGCCCACACTGCGCAGGAGAGATGTTCGGCGCGCTCAGGGTGGGCAAAAGTCTGCTCCTACACGCTCGCCGCGATCATCGTCTTGGCTGCGCGAGCCATGTAGATCGCGCTGGGCGTGGGCCAGGGCGCCGGACCCGGGACCGTAGCCAGGTCTCAGGGCGAGGAACCACCGTTCGGCTGAAGATTCATACCGAACCGGCCATGGTTTCACCACGCACCCCGCCTGCCATGGCGGGTTGGTTGGTCGTGCCCTAAGTATTAGGCTGCCGGCAGACATCCGGTGCAGCTTTCGGGCTGGGAGGCGGTTTGGCCGTGGATTCCAGTCCGCGCGGGCGCGGGAGCGGGCTGGCGGGTCGGCGTGCTGAGTGCCGCGTGCTGGACCGGCTTCTGGAGGCGGTGCGCGCGGGGGAGAGCCGGGTGCTGGTGGTGCACGGCGAGCCGGGGGTGGGCAAGTCGGCGCTGCTGGAGTACCTGGCCGGGCGGGCCGGTGGCTTCGGGGTGCTGCGGGTGGCGGGGGTGCAGTCGGAGATGGAGCTGGCGTTCGCCGGGTTGCATCTGCTGTGCGGGCCGCTGCTGGGCCGGCTAGACGCGCTGCCGGGTCCGCAGGTGGAGGCGTTGCGGACCGCGTTCGGCATGAGCGGAGGTCCGGCGCCGGATCGGTTCTTGGTCGGGCTGGCGGTGCTGGGCTTGGTGTCGGAGGTGGCCGGGGAGCGGCCGGTGCTGTGCGTGGTCGATGACGCTCACTGGCTGGACCGGGCGTCGGCGCAGGTGCTGGCGGTCGTGGCGCGGCGGCTGGGGGCGGAGTCGGTGGGGCTGGTGTTCGGTACCCGGGTGGCGGGTGGTGAGCTGGCGGGACTGCCGGAGCTGGCTGTCGCCGGGCTGGCGGAGGCCGATGCGCGGGTGCTGCTGGAGGCGGTGCTGCCCGGGCCGGTCGATGCGCGGGTCCGGGACGAGATCGTGGCCGAGACGCGGGGGAATCCGCTGGCGCTGCTGGAGCTGCCGCGCGGGCTGACGGTGGCGGAGCTGGCGGGTGGGTTCGGACTGCCCGCCGCGCTGCCGCTGGCGGGACCGATCGAGGATAGTTTCCGGCGGCAGATCGATGCCCTGCCGGCGCAGGCGCGGCGGCTGCTGCTGGTGGCGGCGGCCGACCCGACCGGCGACCCGGCGCTGATGTGGCGGGCCGCCGGGCGGCTCGGGGTCAGTACCCAGGCTGCCGGACCGGCGGCCGAGGCGGGGCTGGCGGAGTTCGGCGGCCGGGTGCGGTTCCGGCATCCGCTGGTGCGCTCGGCGGTCTACCGGGCAGCGTCGGCAGCGGAGAGACAGGAGGCGCACCGGGCCCTAGCTGAGGCCACGGATCCGCGGGCTGATCCGGATCGACGGGCCTGGCACCGGGCGCAGGCCGCGGTGGGCTCGGACGAGGATGTGGCCGCCGAGCTGGAGCGGTCGGCGGGCCGGGCGCAGGCGCGCGGCGGGCTGGCCGCGGCGGCGGCGTTCTGGGAGCGCGCGGCGGCGCTGACGCCCGATCCGGCGCGCCGCGCCGAGCGGACGCTGGCCGCGGCCCAGGCTCAGCTGCAGGCAGGCGCGTTCGGCAAGGCGCTGGAGCTGCTGGCCATGGCGGAGGCGGATCCGCTGGATGAGCTGCAGGGCGCGCGGGCGGACTGGCTGCGCGGGCAGATCGCGTTCGCCTCCGGCCTGGGTAGCGACGCTCCGCCGCTGCTGCTGAAGGCGGCCAGGCGGCTGGAGCCGCTCGACCCCGGCCTGGCCCGCGAAACCTACCTGGACGCCTGGCAGGCGGCGTACATCGCCGGGCATCTGGCGATCGGCGGCGACCTGCTGGAAGTCTCCCGTGCCGCCCGGGCACTTCCCCTGCCTGAACGCCCGCTGCGGGCAGCTGACCTGCTACTGGACGGGTTTTCGCTGCTGGTCACCGACGGCCCGGCCGCCGCCGCCCCGGTACTGCGACAGGCCACGCGTGCCTTCGCCGACCCGGACGCGCCGGTAGCTGAACGGCTCCGGTGGGGCTGGATGGCCCCGCTCGCGGGTTCCGCTGTGTGGGCCGACGAAGCGTGGCGCTTGATCGAACGGCCTGTCCAGCTCGCCCGCGACACCGGCGCGCTCGACCGGCTCCAGATACTGTTGAACCAGCTGGCCGTGGGCGCCGTGTGGCGGGGCGACTTCGCCGCCGCCGCTGCGCTGACCGGCGAGGCCGATGCGGTCTGCGAGGCGACCGGCTCTCACATCGCACCCTCCGCCATGAGGCTGGTAGCCTTCCGCGGCCGGGAAGCCGAGGCCGTCCCGCTGATCCGGGCTACCATCGAGCAGGCCACTAGCAGGGGGCAGGGGTCCGCGGTGACGTGGGCGCACTGGATGGCCGCGGTCTTGTATAACGGCCTGGGCCGGTACGAGGAAGCGCTGGCGGCGGTCCGGCAAGCCAGCGGGCACCGGCTGGTGCACGTCTCCATATGGGCGCAGCCTGAACTGATCGAGGCCGCCGTGCGCACCGGGAACACCGGGCTGGCCAGCGAGGCCCTCGGCCAGTTGTCTGCATGGACCCGGGCTGGCGGCACCGACTGGGGACTGGGCCTCGAGGCGCGGTGCCGGGCGCTGCTGAGAAACGGCGAAGCCGCCGACCACCTGTACCGGGAGGCGATCGACCGTCTCGGCCGGACCGGCATGCGCCCGGACCTGGCCCGCGCCCACCTGCTGTATGGGGAGTGGCTGCGCCGCGAGCGGCGCCGCACCGACGCGCGCGAGCAGCTGCGCGCCGCCTGCCAGATGCTGGACGCGATCGGGATGGACGGGTTCGCCGAGCGGGCCCGGCGCGAGCTGCGGGCCGCTGGCGGCACCGCCCGCAAGCGCGCCGTCACCACCGGGGTCGAGCTGACCGCGCAAGAGGCGCAGATCGCCCGGCTGGCCGCCGACGGGCTGTCGAACCCGGAGATCGGCACCCGGCTGTTCCTGTCCCCGCGCACGGTCCAGTACCACCTGGGCAAGGTCTTCACCAAGCTGGGCATCACCGCGCGCGCCCAGCTCAGCCGTGCCCTGACCGGCACCTGAGACACCAGCCCGCCGACCGAGTCCCTACTGGCCACCAGTGCTGGCCAGTTCCCAGATTCGGGCCGGGCCCCCCGCCCGGTATGACGATGGCGCCGTAGCAACGGTTCACCGACCAACCCTCGTCACAAGACGAACTCACCGATGACCGACGCACAAGACAAAGCCGCACTAACCCAGAAGCAGTCCGACGAGGCATTGAAGGGCTTCGCCGACGGGTTCGCCTCGCCACCTCGATCGCCTGTCCTGCACTGGCCGTCCGAGCACGGCCTGGAGTACAAGGACATCACGTTCCCCGCGCGTGACGGCCTGCCGGTGGAGGGCTGGTTCATCCCCGCGCCCGGGTCGAGCAAGCTGATCATCTGCAACCACCCGCTGGGGTTCAGCCGCTCGGGCATCCCCACCCACCTGCAGCCCTGGCATGCAGCCTGGGCACCCAGCGGCAACGGGTTCGAAATCGACCTGGTCCCCGACTACAAGATCCTGCACGACGCCGGGTACCACGTCCTGGCCTACGACCTACGCAACCACGGCCTCACCAGCGCCGCCAACGGCGGGGTCGTCCTCCACGGCTACACCGAGAACCGTAATGTGGCCGGCTCACTGGACTACGTGCGCGCGCGCTTCGGCACCCGGCAGATGGCGATCGGGCTGTTCAGCCGGTGCATGGGCGCGGTCGCGACGTTCGCCGCGATGACCCGCTTCCCCGCAGCGTTCGACGGCGTGCGCGGCCTGGTCGCACCCCAGCCGGTCACCCCCCGCTACATCGCCCAGCGCCGCCTGGCCGTGCTGGGCATGCCCGACCGCCTCGACGACTTCAACACCCTGCTGCGGCTGCGCACCAGCGTCGGGCTTGAACTGCGGGTCCCGCAGGAGTGGGCCAAGAACGTCCACGTGCCGACCTTCCTCTACCAGGTTCGCGGCGACACGCTCACCGACCCCAGCGACGTCCAGGCCATGTACGACAACATCCCCATCGCCGACAAGAAACTGCAATGGATCGAAGGCACGACGGCCCGATGGGACGGGTACCTCGAATTCCAGCGCCGCCCGCAGCCCATGCTCGACTGGTTCGCACGGCACATCTAGCCCTCACCGCTGGTCAGGCTCCGGCTGACGGGGGGCGTTACGAGTTCGCGGACGAGGGGCTGATCGTTCGCGGTAACACGGCGGTATACGCCACGATCGGCGGGCTTCCCGGTCTGGCCAGCGTCGGCGACCGACTCCCCCTATGACCACGGCGTCTCGGCGGCCTTCACCGCCACCCTGGACGCCGATGACAGCCTGACCGCTGACGACCAGGCCGCCATCAGCTACCGCGCCGCGCAGGCCCTGTTCCCCCGGCTGGTCCCCGGCCGTGCCGAAGATGCCCGGGCAGGTCACAGGGATGCCTAGCTTGGCCAGCACGGCGTCCACTTGGTCCTTGTAGCTGGTCCGCAGGCCCACGAGCCTTTGCCGGTGGCGCGTGAACTCACGTAGCTCAGCCGGGGCGATCCACGCCTCGGGCAGCCGTCCCATCCCCAGCAGGTCAGCCAGATCCGCAGCGTCACGCTCATCGGAACCGTTCTAACCACTGACGCGATGTCCAGGAACGTTTCACGCCGCGATACCGAACGTCCTGTTATGCGCGGCTGCAATCGCGGAACTCCCGCACTGAAGATCCGTACCTAGGCGGGTATTTGCGCGGGTGCGCGAAGACTCAGCTTGCTCCCCGTGACGAACATCCGGTCAGGCGCCGTCGGCTGGCGGAGTTGACAGCCCCGACTCACCTTCTGGCGTGGTCAAGGTACTTGCCGTGCCCGCGGCGCTCGACCCTGTCCGCGGCATGAGCGTAAAGCCGGTCGAGTTCCATTGCTGGTTCATCTACGGTGACACAGACAGGCCAACCTGGCGGTAAGGGTCGGCACCGGTTGTCCCCGCGAGGGGTACAAGAAGGCCAGGAAGTAGACCCGGGCCGACCGCCAGGTCAACCCGCAACGCGGCATGTAGGACGTTTCCGTGGAAGCGGCTTGTGAAATTATGCACAAAGCGTTTCCGCGGAAACGCCGGTGGCCATGACCCTGAACGACGCGCGGACAGCGGCATGCATGATGGGACGTTCGGGGCTCGCTGGATCACCCGGCCTTGAGTACTCAGAAGAACCAAGGGGCGCACCTGAGCCGTGCCCAGAGCACGAGCTCGCTGATGTGCAGGAGACCGACGTACGCATCTAGATCAGCCGCCGACGCTTGTGGCGTTGCCGACCTGGCAGCCGTACCCGATGGGGACGGCGGGTATTCCGGGTCTCAGTGCCACAGGGTGGGCTGCACGGTGAGGTCCCATCTCCCGTGGCGGCTGATGGGCCTTTCCCGTGCAGCCTCCCTCCGAACCCAGCTGGCACCTTTCAGCGCACTGGGCTCTCCGGCGACTATGCCGCGTTCGCGACGGGGTTGGCGTGGATGTACTCGTGGCAGGGACGGCAGACGATCATCGTCTTGCGCCGCATCCTGGCCATGAGGGCTGCCCACGCGGGCTGGCCTGGCCCGGTCTTGCCGAGCCGGGCGAGCGCGGCGACCTGGTGGACGACCACTGGGGCGCCTTGCTCGCATAGCTCGCACCACCTGCTGCGGAGCCTTCCGATCAGCTCCTTGCGGGGGGTGATGACCGGGACCGGGGCGGGGTCGGTGATGACCGCGCGCCGGTCATGCTTGAGGGGTATCCCGCCGAATCGTGCTACCAGGTCTTTCTTGCCCTCGCGCCGCAGCCTGGCCTCAAAGCAGGTCCGCGGGCCGTCTTCGGTGACGGTTTTCGCCTTGTAACGGGCGGCCATCGCGGTGACGGTGGACTGGTGCTTGGCGGCCAGGGTCTTGAGCATGGACGTCTCGGCGTTCCAGCGCAGCGCGCCGAGCCGCCAGACGTCCTGGGCTAGCAGGTAGTAGTTCACGATGCCCCGGTATTCGGCTGCGTAGATCCGCACGATGTCGTAGTCGTCCAGGTTCTGCAGCCGGGGCCGGTGCCAGGGTGTGCCCCGGCGCCGGTAGGGGGCGCATTTGGCCCGGATCACCTCCAGCGGTACCCGCAGCCCGATCTTCCCGTTGACCGACCGGCGGCCTTTGGTGATCACGGCCGGGGCGTGCTGGGTGATGACCTCATAACCGAGGAACCGCGCCGCGCGGGTGCGGGCGTGGGTGATCAGCGTCTTGCCGGCGTTAAGTTCCAGCGCGAGTTCCCCGCGCAGGAACGCTGCCAGCGCGGCCTTGATCTGCTCGGCTTCGGCCCTGGGCCCGATGAATCCCAGCAGGTGATCATCGGCGTACCGGCAGTAATACAGCCGCCGGTACCCGGGATCCATGGGGTCCCCTGAGGGGAAGGCACGCGCCTGCCTGGCCAGCTCCCGGGCTTCATCCCGGTCGCCCCGCCGCCGCGCGGCCCGCTGCCGGATTTTCACCGTCCAGTAGTCAGGATTCGGCTTCCGGTATTTCCCTCGGGTATATCGCGGGATAAGTTCCCTCTCGACGAACTCATCGAGCTTGTGCAGGTAAATGTTACTGAGCACGGGCGAAACCACGCCGCCTTATGAACAGCGCCGGGTTATGCGCAGCGCTGGCCTGCTGGCCCTGGTGACAGCGACGCTAGCGCTCGAGCGCTGCGCATAATCCGTCTGTGATGCGCTGGCTCACAGGCTGGCGAGCCAGTTGAGCAGTCCCGGGTTCTGGTTCCATTCGGGCAGGTCGTCGGTGACGATGTCGGTGTAGGCGGCTTCGAGGGCCTTGCGTTTGGCCTCGGTGGAAGCGCGAGCGTAGATCTCAGTGGTGGACAGGTCGACGTGTCCGAGGATGTCGCGGATGTAAGGCAGCGGGATACCTGCCTCACAGAGGTGCATGGCCTTGCTGTGGCGTAGCACGTGAGGGCTCAGGCCGGCGCCGGCGAGCGCCGGGTCGCCGGCCTGGGCCTGGTATTTGCGGATGATCCAGGCGATCCCGCCGCGGGTGAGCTTGCGGCGATGCTGGCTGACGAACAGCGGGTGGTCGTCGTGGCCGGGCTT
>Ga0335074_10011426_pt1 | contig 12418 bp, 7 predicted proteins | sample Lox_Sample_23_FD_206715 | JGI IMG/M metagenome (GOLD analysis project Ga0335074, IMG submission 206715) | Soil microbial communities from Loxahatchee National Wildlife Refuge, Florida, United States - Lox_Sample_2.3 | ecosystem: Environmental > Terrestrial > Soil > Wetlands | place: USA: Florida...
GGCTCGTCGGTCTTGAGCACGACCGGGTAGCCGATCTCGGCGGCGGCCGCCAGGGCCTCGGCGCGGGCCGCGGCGGCCCGGGCGCGCACGGCCGGGATGCCGTAGTCGCGCAGCAGGTCGAACAGGACCGCGCTGTCCGGAGGGCCGGCCGACAGCAGCGGCGCCCAGCGCTGCCGCCGGGGCCCGGGCTCGGCGGCGCCCGGGGGGGCCGGGCGGGCGGCGTGGTCCAGCAGGTGACGCACGGCGAGCAGGCCGCTGCGGGTGCCCTCGAGGACCGGGATCCGGGCCGCGCGCAGCCAGGCGGCGGCGGCCGGGTCGACGGCGCCGGGCAGGCCGGCCAGCACGGCAACCGGCTTGGCGGTGCCTTCCGTCACAGTGAGGATGGCCCGCGGGTAGGCCTCGTCGCCGTCGAACTCCGGCACCAGGTCCACGGCCAGCGCGACCGCGGCCACCTCCGGGTCGTCGGCCAGCGCGGCCAGGCACTCGGCGAACAGCGGCTCGGTGTCCCGGCCGGTCCCCCACACGTCGAGCGGGTTGCCGGGCTTCAGGCCCGGGTCGATGGCCTGGGCGAGCCGGTGCGCGGTAGCCGGGCCGATGGGGGCGAACGGCACGCCGAGCTCGGCGGCCAGGTCCGCGACGTGGGCGCGTTCCAGGCCGGAGTCGTGCACGGTGGCGATGCCCTTCGCGGCGTGGCACCGGCGGCCGGCCGCGAACAGTTCCAGGGTGTCGGCCAGCTCGGCCAGGTCGCGGACGCGGTGGACGCCGTAGGCACCGGCCAGCGCCTCCCACGCGCCGTCGGCCGCGGCCAGCGCGCCGGAGTGCGCCGAGACCAGGTTCTTCCCGGCCTGGGACAGGCCGACGCTGAGCAGGACGACCGGGACGTCGGTGGTGAGGGCCGTCTCGAGGGCGGTTTTCAGCTCCGCGGGATCCCTGATCGCCTCCAGGACCAGGGCCAGGACCCGGGTCTGTTCGAGCTGCAGCGCGTACCGCGCGTAGGCCGCGGCGGTGGTGACCAGCTCCTGCCCGGACGAGACGACCAGGCTGTAGCCGAACCCGCGGTGCGCGCGCAGCAGCGTGGAGAACACCGAGCCGGAGTGGGTGATGACCGCGACCGGCCCGGCCGGCACCGGGTCCGGCTCGACGTACCCGACGGCCCGCAGGCCGCGGGCCACGTTGACGAACCCCATGCACCCCGCCCCGCACAGGGCCAGGCCCGCGTCCCTGGCGATGGCGGCCAGCCGGTCCCGCAGCCCGGTCGTGCCGTCAGCGTCGAAGGCGTTTCCGAAGATTACGGCGGAACGGGCCCTGGTTCGTGCGGCCAGGACCAGCTGATCCTCCAGCGCGGCGTCGGGCACCGCCAGCACGGCCAGGTCGACCGGCTCGGGCACCTCGGCCAGGCTCGGCAGGCACGGCACGCCGCCGATGTCGGCGTAGCGCGGGTTGACCAGGTAGGTACGCGGCCGGGACGGGCTGCGGGCCAGCTGGTCGATCATCCGCGCGCCGAGGCTGCCGGAGCGCGCGCTAGCGCCGACCAGGGCGACGCTGCGCGCCTCCAGCATGGCGGTCACCGCTGTGCTAGCTGGGCCGCCTTGGACGGTTGCGGTCACCTCCGCCGGGCTACCTTGCGGCGGTCGGCGATCGCCGCGCGGGCCGCCTGCATGCCGGGGATGCCGCACACGCCGCCGCCGGCGTGGGTGGCCGAGCTGGCGTAGTACAGGCCAGGCACCGGCGTGCGGTAGTCCGCGAACCCGGGCGCGGGGCGCATGTGGAACAGCTGCTCCAGGGACAGCTCGCCGTGGAAGATGTTGCCGCCGATCAGGCCGTAGTCGTGCTCCATCTCGTACGGGCCGACGACGTCGCGGTGCAGGATCGAGCTCTTGAAGTTCGGCGCCACCTCGTTGTAGCAGTCGATCATGCGGTCGGCGTAGGCCTGCAGTTCCTCGGTGTGCGGCTGCTCGCTCCAGTCGGACGGGACCCACTGGGTGAACAGCGACATGATGTGGTAGCCGTCCGGGACCAGGGTCTTGTCGAACGCGGTCGGGATCACGCCGTCGGAGAACGGCCTGGTGGCGGGTTTCCCGTCCCTGGCCTCCTGGAAGGCGCGCTCGATATAGGGCATGGTGGGGGCCATCTCGACCGAGCCTGTGTGGTGTTCTTGCAGGCTGGTGCCGGGGTCGGCGGTGAAGTCGGGCAGTTCGGCCAGGGCCAGGTTGATCTTGACCACGCCGCTGCGGGTCTTCCAGTGCTCGATGTCCTGCACGAAGTCGTCCGGAAGGTTCTCGCGGCCCACGTGGGCCAGGAACGCGGTGCGCGGGTGCAGGCTCGTGACGACGACCTTGGCGGTGAGCTGCTGTCCGTTGTCGAGCACGACCCCGGCCGCCCGGCCGTCCTTCAGGAGGATCTGGTCGACTCTCGCGCCGGTACGGATCTCGGCGCCGTTCTCCCGGGCGGCGCTGGCGATCGCGTCGGCAACCGCGCCCATGCCGCCCTCCTGGAAGCCCCAGTTGCCCAGGTGCCCGTCGCCGACGTCGCCGATCGAGTGGTGCGCCATCACGTAGGCGGTGCCGGGCTCGTACGGGCCGGCCCAGGTCCCGATCACGCCGTTGACCGCGAGCGCGCCCTTGACCTGCGGCGACTCGAACCAGTCGTCGAGCAGGTCGGCGATCGACATCGTCATCAGCCGGGTCACGTCGGCGATCGTGCGCACGTCGAGGTTCTTGTGGCGCCAGGCCAGCCGCAAGGTCTCCTTGAGGTCCTTCGGCTTGTGCGAGCCGAGGTTCGGCGGGACGGTGAGCAGCAGCGGGCCGAGCACCTCGGCCAGGCCGGCCAGCCAGGCGTCCCAGCGCGGCATGGCGTCGGCGTCCTTCTTGGACCATTTTGAGATCTCGACGTGGTTGCGCTGGGCGTCGTCCGCGTAGAGCTTGATCGACCCGCCCTCGGGAAAGGCCTGGTAGTACGGGCCCATCGGGAAGATCTTGTAGCCGTGCCTGGCTAGCTGCAGGTCGTTGATGATGGTCGGCGGCAGCAGCGACATCACGTAGGACAGGCGGGTGACCTTGAAGTCGGGCGCGTCCGGCCACGGTGCTTCTGTGGTCGCGGCGCCGCCGGTCTTGTTTCTCGCCTCGAGCACCAGGGTGCGGGCTCCGCTTCGCGCCAGATATGCCGCCGCGACCAGCCCGTTGTGCCCGCCGCCGACGATGATCGCGTCGTAATCGGCGGCTCCTCGGTTGGTTCCCGTCGCCGCCTTGGTTGCCTTCGTAGCCATGAAACCTGGCCCTCCAAAAGATTGACTGAACATTCAGTCTAGAAGCTGCTACGATAAATTCTCAAGACCGCTACTGGGTGAGGGGCGAGGACTGGCATATGAACCAACGCGCTGGGGGGTCGCGGGACGCTGCTGGCGAGCAGCGGCGGGAGCAGATGCTGCGCGCCGCGCTTGAGGTCATCGTCGAGCGCGGGTATGCCGAGACCAGGATCGCCGACGTGGCCGAGCGGACCGGGACGAGCCCGGCCCTGGTCATCTACTACTTCAAGACCCGCGACCAGCTGCTCACCGAGGCGATCAGGTATTCCGAAGACAGCTGGTACGCCGAGTACCTGCGGCGGATGGCGGAGATCCCGACCGCGGCCGGGCAGCTATCCGAGCTCATCGCCATGAACTGCCTGCCCGGCACCGATCCCGAGCCCGGCAGCTACTGGCTGCTGTGGCTGGACCTGTGGGCGCTGTCGCCGCGGAACCCCGGGGTGGCCGCGGTGCGGCAGAAGTCCGACGAGCGGTGGCGGGGCGCCATCCGCTCCATCGTGCAGGCCGGCCAGGAGGCCGGCGAGTTCGCGTCCGTGGACGCGGACGACTTCACGATTATGCTGTCGGCCCTGCTGGACGGGCTGGCGGTACAGATCGCACTGGAGGACCCGGAGGTGCCGCCGCAGCGCACGTACGAGCTGGCGATGCGGTTCGCGGCCGGGCAACTGGGGTTCGACTGGAAGCCTGCGCCTAAGCGCAGACGCGGCAGGTAACTTTCGGCAGGAGGCGCCGTGGCTGGAGGCAGCATTGAACTGGTCGCGCTGACCAAGAGGTTCGGCGAGATCGCGGTCGACAACATCGACCTGACCGTGGCCAGCGGTGAGTTCTTCTCCCTGCTCGGCCCGTCGGGCTGCGGCAAGACCACCACGCTGCGCCTGATCGCGGGCTTCGAGCAGCCGACCTCGGGCAAGATCCTGCTCGACGGGGTCGACGTGTCGGATGTGCCGCCGCACCGCCGCAAGGTCAACACGGTCTTCCAGAGCTACGCGCTGTTCCCGTTCCTGTCCGTATACGACAACGTGGCGTTCGGGCTGCGGCACCGGGGCGTGGACAAGGCGGACCTGCGGCGCCGCGTGAACGACGCCCTCGAGCTGGTGCACATGACCTCGTTCGCCAAGCGCCGTCCGGGGCAGCTGTCCGGCGGGCAGCAGCAGCGGGTCGCGCTGGCCCGGGCGCTGGTGCTCAACCCGGCCGTGCTGCTGCTGGACGAGCCGCTCGGCGCGCTGGACGCCAAGCTGCGCCGCTCGCTCAAGGTCGAGCTGAAGGCGCTGCAGGAACGGGTCGGCATCACCTTCCTGTACGTCACCCACGACCAGGAGGAGGCGCTGACCATGTCCGACCGGCTGGCCGTGATGAACGCGGGCCGGATCGTGCAGATCGGCACCCCCCGACAGGTCTACGAGGAGCCGGCCGAGGCCTACGTGGCCGACTTCCTGGGCGCGGCCAACCTGATGGAGGTCGAGGTCATCTCGGCGGGCTCGCTGCGGGTCGGGGACTTCGCGCTGGTCGCGGACCGGTGCGAGGCCACGTCGGGCAGCGCGCACGCGGTGATCAGGCCGGAGCGGGTCCGGATCGAGGCGCACGGATCGGCCGGCGACAACCGGGTGCCGGCCATGGTCGAGCGGGTGGTCTTCCTGGGTTCGGCCACCCAGGTCATGCTGCGCCTGGCGCCCGGGATGCCGCTGCAGGCCCTGGTCCAGAACGACGGCCAGCAGCCCGACCTGACCCAGGGCACCCCGGTGCACGCTTACCTGCCGGCGGACGCGCTGCGCGTGCTGGCCGGGGCGCGGGGCGTCGTCCCGGCACCCGAGGAGGAGCCGCTAGTCGCCAGCTAGGGTTCGCGCTCTAGTGGGAGCCTGGTGCTCATGCGCGCACTGGTGATCACCGGTCCCGGATCGGCCCGGGTTTCGGAGGTCGAGGCGCCTGCGGCCAGACCCGGGCAGGTGGTGGTGGACGTCCGGCGGGCCGGGATCTGCGGGACGGACGTGGAGCTGTTCACCGGGCAGCTGGCCTACTTCGGCCAGGGCAAGACCCGGTTCCCGGTGCGGCCGGGGCACGAGTGGTGCGGTGTGGTGTCGGCGGTCGGTGCTGGTGTCTCGTCCGGGTGGCTCGGCGCCCGGGTGACCGGGGACACGATGCTCGGCTGCGGGCGCTGCGCGCGCTGCCGGGCCGGCCGGGGGCACGTGTGCGCGGACCGGTATGAGGTCGGGATCAGGGGCGGGTGGCCGGGGGCGCTGGCCGAGCAGGTGCTGGTCCCGGCCTCCAGCCTGTACCGGCTGCCGGCTGGGCTGGACGACAGTGCCGGGGCCCTGGTCGAGCCGGGCGGCAACGCCTGGCGGGCCGCGTCGGCCGCTCTTGCTGGTCCCGGGCAGCGGATCCTGGTCTGCGGACCGGGCACCATCGGGCTGCTGACCACCGCGTTCGCGACGGCGGCCGGGGCCGAGGTGCACATCCTGGCCTTGGACGGGGGCCGGCGCTGGCTCGCGTCGTCGTTCGGCGCGGCCGGTTACTGGACGGCGGATGATCCGCCGCCGGTGACCTACGACGCGGTGGTCGACTGCACCGGCGACCGCCGGGTGCCGGCGCTCGCGCTGGCGCTGGCCGAGCCGGCCGGGCGGGTGGTGTTCATCGGGGTGTCGGGCACGCCGAGCCCGATCGACAGCCGCGACGTGGTGCTCGGCGACCTGACCGCGGTCGGCATCCTGGGCGCCTCGGCCGGGCTGGCCCCCGCGATCGAGCACTACGCGGACGGCCGGGTGGATCCGTCCGGGCTGGTGTCGGTGACCGTCGGCCTGGATCGGGCCGCCGAGGCGCTGGCCGGTCAGATCAGCGCCGGATCGGGGACCAAGATCCACATCGACCCGGCCCGGTAGCAGCTGTATCAACGGCGCCCGGGCCGCCTCCGGAAAGGTGCGTAGTCAGTTTCCGGCTCGGGGGGCGGAGGTCGGACATGCCCATTCCCAGGCATTCCACAGCGCTGGCCAGCGTGCAGCTGGCCCAGCCGGCCGGGTGCGAGGGCGTGACCGAACTGCGAGTCCACGGGGTGGGCGGGTCGCCGCCGGATGCCATTCTCGGCGACCTGGCTCCCGAGCAGGCCAGCGGCGATGCGATCGCGGGGTTTTACCGGTCGGGTGATCACCGCGCCAGTCCCGCGGACCAGACGGCGGGGCGTGACGTGGACCGGCACGTGGAGTGTTATTCCTGGGGCGGCTTGACCTCGCGGAGCAAGGTGCGAGTGCTGTGGCTGGCGCTGCTGCCGTTCCTGCTCGGCAACCTGGCGGGCTGGATGTGCTCAGCCCGGACCCGGCGGTCGGGCTGGAGGTTCGGCCTGCACCGGTTGTCGCACGGGCTGAGCGGGCTGGCGCTGACCGTGAACGCGGTGCTGATCGCCGTGCTGATCTCCGGGGATCTGCTGGCCTACCAGGCAGTGCGGGCCGGGCGGGCCGGCGGGCAGTGGTGGCTGGCCCCGCTGGGCTGGAGTTCCGTCTCCGGTCATCCGGCCCGGCAGGTCCTGGTCGGGGTGCTGGTGACGGTGCTGTTCGTGCTGGCGCTGGCGGGCGTGGCCCGCAGGTCGTGGCGGTACGAGCAGGTGCGGCCGCCGTATCACGGCGAGACTGCGCCCGAGCGCAGGAAGGTCAGCGCGGCCGCCCTGGGCGACGGGCTGGCCGATGACCAGTTCTGGGACGGGGAGAACAGCGTCCGGCTGCTCACCGAGTTGCATCTGGCGGTGATGGCGGGGTTCCTGGCCATCGTGCTGGGCGTCACCGCGAAGATGCTGGCCGGGTCCGGGCCGGCGCACGTCATCGCGCTGTGGTGGATCGCGGTCGGGGCGGGCGGGGTCACCCTCGCCTGCGCGGTCGCGTACGTGGGCCTGGATGCCTTCGACGAGCTGGGCGGCGTTTTGCGTGACTCGCCGCTGGTCCTGCTGGTGCTCGGCGCGGCGGCCCTGGTCAGCTCGGGCGTGTTCGCCTGGTTCCAGCCGGGCTCTGCGGGGGGCGCGGGCGCGGCACTGCCCGGAATCTCGAGCGTGATCGGGTGGACGGTGCTGGCCATCGCGGTGGCGGTGGCGCTGACGCTGATCTCCATGCTGCTCGGCCTGGGCGGCTTGCGCGACTCGCGTGACAGGGGGGGCACGCTGCCGGGTGGCCCCTGGATCACCCTGATGCTGGCCTTCGGCCTGCTCAACATCGTGCTGCTCGGGGTCGGGATCTGGGTGGCGCACCTGGTCGGGCCGGTGACCAGCGACGCGGCCACCGCGGTCGCGGACCACGCCATCTACCTGCCGTACGTGATCACCTCAGGGGTGCCGCTGGCGGCGCTGACCGCGGTCGCGGTGGTGCTGGTGTTCGGGCTTGTCGAACTCGCCCGGTGGTGGTGGGCGCCTGCGCTGCCCGCCGACACGAGCGAGGCCTACCGCAGTCAGGCCCGGGAGTTCGTGAGCCGGCAACCCGGCGTGCGGAAGATCTGGTACCTGTCGGAGCCGACCCCGGGCTGGGAGCGGACGATCGCGCGGGCGTGGTTCCTGTCGCGTGCGCCGCTGGATGCCGGCTGGCTGCTGTGGGGCATCATCGCGGCGCAGGCCGGGGTGGCGCTGGGCGTGTGGCAGCTGCACTGGGAGCCGCCGGTGGTCATCCGCAACCTCGGGATCGCCCTGGCCGGCCTGGTGCTGCCCGCCCTGATGGCGTTCCTGTATTCGGCGTGGAACGACCCGACCAAGCGGCGCACGATCGGGGTGCTGTGGGACGTCGGCACCTTCTGGCCGCGGTCCTACCACCCGCTGTCGCCGCCGAGCTACTCCGAACGGGCCGTGCCGGAGCTGCAGCGGCGGATGTGGTGGCTGCACGACAACGGCGGACGGGTGGTGCTCGTGGCGCACAGCCAGGGCGCGATGCTCGCCACCGCGGCGCTCGTCCAGCCCGGCTGCCGTCCCGAGGCCGACCGCCCGTCGCTGATCACGTTCGGGTCCCCGGTGGTCAAGCTCTACCGCTGGGGCTTCCCCGCCTACGTCACGCCGGCGCTGCTGACGGCCCTGGCGCCGGACGGGAGGGGCGGGGTCGACGACTGGTGCAACGACTTCTACCCGACCGATCCCATCGGCGGGCCGGTGGCCGCGGACTGCTCCGGGGTGGACCGGGACCTGCTCGACCCGGCGCAGTGCTGGTACGTGTACGGGCAGCCGACGCCCGCCCCGCAGGGTCATTCCGGCTACTGGGCCGACCCCCGGGTCTGGGCCATGGTCAACCGCATGGCGGCCACCGCGCCGCGGATCCCGATTTCGATCGGCACCGGCTGAACGCCACGGCGCCATCAGCCGTATCTAGATGTTGGGAGCGGGCGCTCATCGGGGCCGCGCTGGTCCTGCTGCTCAGGGCGGTGCGCCTGGAGGACCGGGTGATCGCCGTGCTGGCGGCCCTGCTCACCGGGGTGGCGCTGCTGTGCCACATCGGCGCGCTGACCCACGTCAGCGCGGGACTGCGGCGGAGCGGTTCCAGCTAGCGATACCGGTTTCGCCTCCCGGTAGGCGAAGGCGAGGTTGCTCCGCGAGCGCAGCGTGTCAGGGTGGTCCCGGCCTTCCTATATAACTCTGTTATCCGGCGACGGTACTACGGGCCGGTAGCCATCAGGACGCGTCCTCCGCGGCCGCGGAGGTGTCGGGAGCCGTTTGAGGGGAGGCTGCACGTGACCGGGGATCTCGCAACCGGCGATAGTCCGGCGCACGGCCCGCTCTGCCCGCACTGCCGGGAGTCCCTGCGCGGCAACCTGCGGCAGGAACAAGTCGTCCCGCAGGGCGGGCTCACGGTGGCGATCACCTACTGCGGTGCCTGCGGATGGACCCTGGATTGCGCCCTGGCGCGAGCCGCAGGCCCGGCGGGGTCCGGCCTGATGCGGCTCGAAGAGGTGGCCGCGCCCGCGGATGAGCAAACCCTCGAAGGCCAGTTCCAGGTCCGGTGCCGTGAACTGATCGGCGAGATCCGGTCGCTCGGCTTCAACCCGAACGTCTGGGTGGCCATGATCAACGACCTCGGAGCCGCCGGGGCGGCCAGGAAGCTGCTCGCCGATCATCACGAGCTCGTGGTCACGCCGTGGCTCGTCCGGCGAGGCCGGCCGGAGCTCACGCTGGAGCACGCGATCGGACAGCCCAGATGGGCCGAGCTATTCACCGAGGCCGAACGCGCCGAGGCAGCGCGGCGGCTCGCGCCGGCCGGGAATAGCCCGCGCAGGCGGAGGGGCTGGCTCAGGCGCCGCGGCCATCATCCGCCAGGCACCGATGACGAACCAGCTGACGTTCGGCCAGGCCCGTGATCCGCGAAGCCCGGTCGCGACGATGCGCTGGCCCGGCAATGCCGTCGGAGGCTCAGGCCGCCTGGCATGCCGTCCGGCCGGGCCGCGCTGCGATCCTGGTGAGCGCCCAGGGGGAGGCGAGGTTCGGGGCCCGCGGCGACCGCCTTGACCGCAGGGCCGAGGCCGGGCATGTTGGCCGTGGCTGGCTCGGGGTAGCCATAGGGGGTGACTGACTCACGGCAGTGGTGGGTCGACGGCGTGGGCTACCAGGTCTACGTGCCGTCGTTTCAGGACAGCAACGGGGACGGCTGGGGTGATCTGCCGGGCGTCACCTCCCGCCTGGGCTACTTGGCCGACCTGGGCGTCACCATCATCTGGCTGAGCCCCATCCACCCGTCGCCTTTCGTCGACCACGGCTATGACGTGTCCGACTACCGGGCTGTCAACCCCCGCTTCGGGACCCTGCACGACCTGGAGACGCTGCTCGGCGAGGCCGACGATCGCGGCCTGCGGGTCCTGATGGACCTGGTGCCGAACCACACCTCCGCCGAGCACGAATGGTTCGGCCAGGCCCGCCACGACCGGCACTCCCCCTACCGGGACTTCTACATCTGGCGGGATCCTGGCCCGGGCGGCGGGCCGCCGAACAACTGGGTCAGCCGGTTCGGGGGGTCGGCATGGGCGTGGGACGAGGAGGCTGGCCAGTACTACCTGCACCTATTCGCCCGCTCGCAGCCAGATCTGAACTGGCGCAACCCAGCGGTGGCCGAGGAGTTCGATTCGATCATGTCGGCATGGCTCGATCTGGGCTTCTCGGGGTTCCGGGTGGACGTGCCCCACGTCGTGCTCAAGCATCCTGACCTTCCCGACAACCCGCTCGTGCCCGAGGACCAGGTCGTCACCGACGTGCGCGGATCGCGGGAGTGGTGGCGTTTCCAGCACCGCTACGACATGGACCAGCCCGACCTGCTAGACATCTACGCCCGCTGGCGCGCCGTCACCGCACCGCGCGGGGCGATGCTGCTCGGCGAGGTTAACATCACCGATCCCGGGCGCTTGCGTCGCCACAGCGCCGACCTCGGCCTGGACACGGTGTTCTGGTTCGGGCTCATTGAACACCGCTGGGAGCCGGATCGCTTCACCGAGTGGACGCGAAAGGCCCTCGACGGTGCCTCCGGGCTGGTGTGGGTGCTCAGCAGCCATGACCGCCCGCGGGCCCCGAGCCGTTACGGGGGCGGGGCTACGGGCCGGCGGCGAGCGCTGACCATGGCCGCCCTCACCGTCGGCTTGCCCTGCTTCCCGTTGCTCTACCAGGGCGATGAGCTTGGCCTGGAGGACGCGATGGTCCCCGCCGACCAGGTGCAAGACCCCCTGCTGCGCTCCGGCGGGGCGACGTACGCCCGTGACGCGGCCCGTACGCCCATGCCATGGTCAGCCACGCCCGGCCTGGGGTTCACCGACAGCCCCGAGCCGTGGATCACGCTCGGGGGCCGCACGCCCGGACAGACCGTGAGCGCCCAGCGCCGGGACCCGGCATCCACGCTGAACGCGTACCGGCGGCTCCTGCGCCTGCGGGCCGACGACAGTGACCTGCGCCACGGAAAGCTGCGGTGGCTGCCCGCAGGTCAGGGCGTCATCAGCTACGTGCGGGGCTCCACGCTGGTGGTCGCCAACCTCAGCCCGGACCCGGCCACGATCACGCTCCCTGAGGGACGATGGCAGCTGACATTCCGGACCGACGACCCTGGCCCAGGCCATCAGGCCATGGGCACAGCTGAGATACCCGCCGAGCACACCTGGATCCTCCGGCGCGACTAGCAGCACCAGCCGTGCCGGCAGATGCCCGGGCGGCGTGTACCCCCCGCGACCGAGCCGGCACCCAGCTGATCAGGCTGAAGGCACAGTGGTGGTGCGGCATGCCGGCGGCGGCTGGCCGTGGTGATAATGGGTTATCCGGGTTGGCGGTATCGGGGCCTGGGGAGGTTCGCTCGCGCTGGTGCTGATGGCGTGCCTGGTGTCTGGCCGCCGTGGCGCGGGTCCTGGCGTGGGGAGGGAGTGGCGGTGCCCGGTGCGGCTGCGGCCCTGGCGGTGAGCTCGTTCAGCCCGGGCTCGGGCACGATCGGCACCGAGGTGACGATCAGGGGTTCGGGGTTCACCGGCGTGGCCGGGGTGAGGTTCGGCGGCGTGGCGGGCGAGTTCAGCGTGCGATCCTCCGCCGAGATCACCGCCACTGTGCCGGCCGGGGCCTCGACCGGGCCGGTCACCATCACCGGCCACGGCGGGACCGCGGCCAGCCGGGAGGCGTTCACGGTCCGGCCCGGCATCGTGCTGTCGGCGCGGAGCGGCCCGCCTGGCACGATCGTGACGGTGGCCGGGGCCGGGTTCGCGGCCGGGGAGGCGGTGGACATTTATCTCGGCGCAGACTTCAGCCTCACCGACCAGGCGCTGGCCAGCGCCACCAGCGGGGGCGCCTTCGCCGGTGTCGCGGCCCAGGTCCCGGCCAGTGCCCCGAACCCCGGCACCGCATGCTTCACCGCGGTCGGCCGGCATTCGGGCCTGAGCGCGCAGGCTCAGTTCTCGGTGCGCGACACGGTGAGCGTGATCAGCCCCGGGAACCAGGCCTCGGTCACAGGCACCGCGGTCCGCGTGCCCGTTAGCGCCAGCGATACCGGACCGGGGCAGGCCCTCAGCTTCACCGCGGCCGGCTTGCCGCCAGGCCTGGAAGTCGGGAACGAGTCCGGTGCCGCGGGGTTGATCTCTGGCGTCCCGGCCGAGCCGGGCAACTTCGCGGTCACGGTCACCGCCCGGGACGCCAGCGGCGCGTCCGGATCG